>Ga0209376_1005279_pt1 | contig 10823 bp, 10 predicted proteins | sample GraSoiAngelo_134_FD_185891 | JGI IMG/M metagenome (GOLD analysis project Ga0209376, IMG submission 185891) | Grasslands soil microbial communities from the Angelo Coastal Reserve, California, USA - 14_0929_05_30cm (SPAdes) (version 2) | ecosystem: Environmental > Terrestrial > Soil > Grasslands ... | reverse complement strand
GTTGTCACCGTCGCGGCCGGTGCCGACGTCGCGCCGACGACGCGTTCGCGATTCCGACCACTGAAGGGCATCGGGCTGACCGACGCGATCGTCACGTACCCGCCGGGGCGGACGCTGTCGACCGCGACCTGGCGGCCGTCCTGGAACACTTGCATGTCAGGCGTCAATGCGATGGGCCGCAGGCCGTCGAGCACGAGCACGTTCTCGACGGAGTCGATGAGCGTCACGCGACCGCTGACTTCGTACGGGACTCTCCTCGGGTCCGCCGGGACGTACACGCCGTTCTGGTACGTCACGACCTGACCGTTTTGGATCGCAACCAGAGTGCCGGGCTGAATGGTCGAAATCGCCGTCGGCTGCCCATTGATCAGCACGGTCCCGCCCGGGACACGGACCATTCGTCCATCCTGGAGCACGATGACGGAGGCCGGCTGGTCGATGCGCGTCACGGTGCCGGTGACGACGGTCTGCGCGGCGGCGGCGCCGACGAGCGCGAGCACGAGCCCGCCTGCGACGATGAGAGTGCGTGCAAACATTTGCGTCCTCCCCTTGTGAAGCGTGTCGTTCGTTCAGTGCCGGAGGGTGCAAGCAGGTTGCCAGCAGCATCCACCGTCAGCGACGCCTTTGTTATCTTCACCATCGTGGCGAGACGACGTCATCAGGATCGCCGGACGAAGAGCCGGACCCAAAGTCGGACGCAGCGCCCGACCACGCGCGGGACGAAGCGCCGCCTGGCGCCACTGCCGGCGCGGCTCGGCGCGGGCGAGGCGCGGCTGTTGACCCTGGCGCGCGACCTCACCGCACTGATCACGACGGCGACGCCGTCTCGTCTGCTCGACGCCGCGCTCGAACGGCTCGCGTCGGGCGCCGGCCCGATGGCCAAGCGTCCGAGCGCGACGAGCCGCGGCGACAAGACGAAGGCGCTGGCCGCGGCGTGGGCGCACGAGCAGGCACGGCTGGCGATGCACGAGATCCTCGAGCACGAAGCGCGCCGCGGCGCGCTCCGCGACGACCTTTCACGCCCGCTCCTGGCCTGGTTGCTGATCGCGGCCCGCGACGCGCTGGCCCACGAGTCGCCCGACGCCCTGGACGAGCGGGTGCAGGCCTTGGGGCGCTTCCTTCGATTGACACCGGGAAGAGGCGGGAGCTAGAGTCCGGCCGGATGTCGATCGCCCTCGCCGTTCTGCTGCTGGTCGCTCCCGCCGTCGCGTTCGCCCAGCCTCCCGTGGAGCGCGCGCGTGCGCTGATCGCAACCTATCACGAGGACCCGCATCGCATCGATGAGGCGCGCGATCTGCTCGAGGACGCGATCACCCGTGAGCGCCCGGCCGATGCGGTCACCCTGCTCTCGCGCATCTATTTCCTGGCCGGCGAGGTTCGCGCGACCACCGACGACGACAAGCTCGCCGCCTTCGGCCGCGGCCGTGACCTCGGCAAGCTCGCGCTCGAGATCGCGCCTCGGAGCGAGGACGCTCACGTCTGGTATGCGCTCAACCTCGGCCGCTGGGGCCAGACCAAGGGGATGATGCGGTCGCTCTTCCTGTTGCCGACGATCCGCGAGGAGCTCGACACGATCTTCTCGATCAACCCGCGCTCGGTGCGCGGCCACGCGCTGGCCGGCAACCTCTTCTTCGAGCTGCCCGGGATGCTCGGCGGCGACCGCAAGAAGGCGGAGGAGCATTTCCGGAAGGGGATCGAGGCCGATCCCCACTTCACCGTCCTGCGCCTGGATCTCGCCCGGCTGCTCGTCGCCGAGGGCCGCATCGCCGAGGCCCGGCGCGAGCTCGAGCGCGTCGCGAACGAGACCGCGCCGACCAACGTCGCCGACTGGACCGCGAGGGACCGACCACGCGCCCGCACACGACTCGACGAGCTGCGCGACCGGAAGTAGACATCGCGGCGGTGATCCGTCGCCTGCGGCGGACCCGGCGCGCGTGGACACGGACGGCGCTGGCCGTGGTGGCCGACGACACCGGTGATCCCTTCCGCGTGCTGATCGCCTGCATCCTCTCGCTGCGCACCCAGGACACCACGACCGGGCCCGCGGCCCAGCGGCTCTTCGCCCTGGCCGACACGCCGAAGGACCTGCTCACCCTCAGCCCGCGCGTGATCGAGCGCGCGATCTATCCGGTCGGGTTCTACCGAACGAAGGCCCGCGTGGTCCTGGGGATCGCCCGCGATCTGCTCGAGCACTTCGCCGGGCGCGTGCCCGACGACATCGACGCATTGCTCACGCTCAACGGCGTGGGCCGCAAGACCGCTAACCTGGTCGTCACGATGGGCTACAACAAGCCCGGCATCTGCGTGGACACCCACGTCCATCGCATCTCCAACCGGCTCGGCTACGTGCGCACGCGCTCGCCCGAGGAGACCGAGATGGCGCTGCGGGCGAAGCTGCCGCGACGGTTCTGGATCGACTACAACGATCTGCTGGTGGGCTTCGGTCAGAACGTGTGCACGCCGATCTCTCCGCACTGCTCGCGCTGCCCGGTGCGGGCGCTCTGCCGTCGCGCGGGCGTCACGTCGTCCCGCTGAGTCGTCCCGCCGCTCCGGCACGCGCTCGCGAGCGCGGCGTGCGTCTCAGGCCGCGCAGCCTGGCGAGATTTCGCCGGTCGGCCTCCGGCTCGGGCTCCTTGGGCGTCTCGAGAACCTTGGGGACGCGCGCGAAGCGAGGGTCGTTGAGCAGGCATCGGAATGCGCCCAGGCCCAGGAAGCCGACGCCGATGTGCTCGTGCCGGTCCAGGCCCGAGCCCAGGGGCGCCCGCGCGTCGTTCAGGTGGAAGGCCAGGACCCGCGAGAGCCCGACGGACTTCGAACACTCCTCGACGGCCGCCTCCCATCCTGTCGCGCGCCGGAGATCGTAGCCGGCCGCGAAGAGGTGGCAGGTGTCGATGCAGATGCCGAGCCGCTCCGGTCGCGCCGCGCGCCGCATCAGCTCCCCGAGCTCGCCGAACGTCCGGCCCAGCGCGTTGCCTGCGCCGGCCGTGTTCTCGAGCGCGATTCGAATCCGATAGCCGGCGGTGCGCCGGGTCGCCTCGTCGAGCGCTGAGGTCACGCGGGCCAGACCGAGCTCGACGCCCCGGCCCATGTGCGAGCCGGGATGGATCACGACACAGCGGAGCCCGAGCGCCTCGCCGCGCTCCAGCTCGTCGGTGAAGACGTCCACCGCCTGGCGCCAGGCCGCGTCGTCCGGTGCGCCCAGATTGATCAGGTAGCTGGCGTGAGCGAAGACGGCGGCCGTGCGGGTGGCCCGCCGCGCGGCGGCGAACGCGCGGACGTCCTCGTCGGCCATGGGCTTGGCTGCCCACTGGCGCTGGTTCTTCAGGAAGATCTGCACGGAGCCGCACGCGAGCTCGGCACCACGCTCAAGCGCGCGATGGAGCCCGCCGGCGATGGACATGTGAGCGCCGAGCTCGTCACGCGGCGGGGCGACGCGCGCGCCGGCACCTCGTCGACCGTTCGTCATCGCTGACTCATGGAATGACGGCGACTCATGGAATCGTGTCGGACACGGGCGCCACCAGGACGCTCAAACGCTGCCGACGGTACGCCCAGATGGCGGCGAGCTGACGCTCGACGATCAGGGCGTGGACCAGTCTCCCGAGTGGCCCCAGCGGCAGACGATACGTCACGCGGTCCTCCACCCACGTTCCCGCTCGCTCTTCCAGGAACAGGTGGCGGTGCTCCCAGCGGTCGTACGGCCCGCGGACCTGCACGTCGACGAACCGCGCCGGTGGATCGTACTCGCGGATCATCGTCCGCCACGACACGGGGAGGCCCAGCCACCTCACCCGGTAGTCCAGGACGGCATAGGGCGCCATCACCGGACGCTCGGTCAGCAGCCGGAAGCCGACCCACGGCGGCGTGATGCGGGCCAGGTTGGCGGGATCGGCGAAGAACGCGAACACCTCGACGCGCGGCTTCGGAAGCCACACCCGCGATTCGAGGATGTGGTCGGGCATCAGGCGGCGGCTATGATAGGCACGTGCCCGGAGCCAGTCAAACGCGCGCCTACGTGGCGCTCCTCGTCATGGCGATGCTCTGGGGCAGCTACCCGGTCACGGCGAAGCTGGCGCTTCGTGACATCCCGCCGATCATGCTGGCCGCCATCCGCTGCACGGTGGCGTCGACGTTCCTCATCGCCCTGTTGTTGCGAGCCCGCCCCGAGACGCTGCGCGGGCTCACGCCGGCGACGTTGCGCGACTTCCTGCTCCTGGGCGCCTTCGGCATCTGGGGCTCCACGCAGGTGAGCTATCTCGCGATCTACTACACCACCGCGTCCAACGCCGTCATCCTGCAGGCCGCCACGCCCGTGATCGTCGGCCTGGGCGCGTGGCTCTACCTCGGCGAGCGGCTCGCGCGACGCCAGTGGGCCGGGGTCGTGCTCTCCGGCTTCGGTGTGTTGCTCGTGATCACGGACGGCCGCCTGGCCGCTCTCAGGCCCGAGGAGCTGCGCGCGGGCGACTTCATCAACCTGATCGGGCTCTGCGGCTGGAGCGCCTACACCCTGTACGGCAAGCGGGTGCTGACCCGTACCTCGCCCGCGCTGGCCACGACGGGCGCCTACGTGATGGGCACGCTGCTCATCATCGTGACGTCGATCGTCACCGCACCGCTGTTCCCGAAGCCCCGGCTCAGCTCGGTCACGGCGTGGACGGTGATCCTCTATCAGGGCCTGGTCGGCGCCGTCGCTCACGTGTGGTGGTACCGCGCCGTGAGCGTGGTCGGGCCCAGCCGCTCGGCCGTCTTCATGAACTTCCAGCCCGTCGTCGGCGTCGTGCTGGCGACCACGCTCCTCAAGGAAGGACTGACCGGGTGGGACGTCGCCGGCGGCGCACTGGTTCTCGTCGGCGTCGCGCTGACGACGCGCGAGAGGAAAACGCCGGTCGCGGACCGCGCGAATGGGGAGGCTCGGAGGGGGCCATCGCGGCCCCCTCCGACCTGATCGATCAGAGCGGGTTGCCTCACCCCGCGTGTCTTACCCGAGTTTCTTTACCTCGGCGAGAATCTTGTCGGGATCGGGGAGCTGGCCCTTGCCATAGCGTTCGACGAACCGGACCTTGCCCTGCTTGTCCACGACGAACGTCGCCCGGCTGTTGGCGTTCCAGTCGGCCCAGTAGACGCCGTAATCCTTGACGACCGAGCGCTGGATGTCGGACAGGAGCGGATAGTGGCTGATGTTCACGGACTTCGCCCAGTTCTCGTGGCTGAAGGGACTGTCGGTGCTGATACCCAACACCTGGGTATTGGCCGCCTCGAAGTCGCGGATGCGCTTGTCGAAGGCGGGCATGCAGGTGCTTCAGCCCGGTGTCCAGTCGAGCGGATAAAAGAGCAGGACGACGTTCTTACCCTTGTAGTCGTGGAGGCTGACCTCCTTCAGCCCGATCGTTTTCAGCGTGAAATCGGGCGCGGAGTCGCCGACGTCGAGTGTCTTCGCTTCTGTCATCACTCCCGGTACCCTCCTTTGGCGGTCTTCCTCTCCCGTTGTGGCCTCATCGGCACGGTACCCACCTTCGCCGCCGGCCGCCGCGCAGGGCTCCAGAGCTCCCGGCGTCGCGTCTCCAGCACGGTCGTGCCGTGGCCGATGAAGCCGGCGGCCGTCACCACGCGGCCGGTCTCGAAGAGTCGCGCGAAGCGCTCGGCCCATCGCGAATCACGGAGCGCGTGGTGGTCCATGATGACGCGGCAGCCGGTGGCCTCGATCAGCCCGGCCAGGTTGGCGATGCCACGATCGATGACGCCGGCGCCGAGCTCGTGCTCGACGTACGACGGTGGCCCCGACAGGTAGACGAGCGTCGGCCGCTGGCGGATCAGATACGCGCCAGCCACCGACGACAGCGGCCCCTGCACGTCCGACGCGAACACGAAGCGTTCCCGCTGGGCGTGATCGACCACCGTCAGCGCCAGCACCGATCCGAGCGTCGTCCCCTCCACGCCGTGGGGCAGCGGCGTCGAGACCTCGAGCGTGAAGTTCGCTTCCCGGTGAACGGTCCCGTCGGCACTCGTGATCGACGCACAAGGCGCCAGCGCGACGCCAAGCTCGAGCGCGCGCTTGGCCTGAGCGCCCTGGATCATCCGGCGCGCGTCCTTGAGCAAGACCCGGCGCCCGGCGTACGTCGCCGGATCACTCCGGAAGTGATCCTCGTGGTAGTGGCTCACGAAGACGAGGGCCGCCCGCGTCGCATAGGCGGAGATGCGATCGTTGGCGCGCCTGAGCTCTTCCCACTCCTCGTCGGCGGGCGGCAGGTTGAAGCGCGACGGCGCCAGCGTGGCCCCTGGATCGATCAGGATGCCGACACCGTCCACCTCCACGAACGTCGCCATGGAGCGAACCCCCATGGACTCGGCCGCGAGCGGAATGACCTTCATCCTGCTAGATGCACCGGCCGCCGTCGACCTCGACACAGGAACCGGTGATCATCGCCGCGTCGTCGGACGCCAGGAAGACCGCGGTACGCGCGATGTCCTCGGGCTGATTGAGCCGGCCGAGCGGCACCGTCGCCTCGTACCGCGCGAGGCCTTCCGCGTCGACCGCTTGCTTGTTCATGAACGTGGGCAGCATCGGCGTGTGGGTGGCCACGGGCGCGATCGCCACGACGCGAACGCCATGCGGGGCGGCCTCGAGCGCCAGCGCCTTCGCCAGCGTGACGACGGCACCCTTGGACGCCGCGTACGTCTGGCCGCCCGGTCGCGGCCTGATGGCGGACGTGGATGAGGTGATGAGGAACACGCCGCGGCGTTGCCGCTTCATCACCGGCAGCGCGTACCTGGCGCCCAGCCAGACGCCCTTGACGTTGACGTCGAAGATCCGGTCGAAGACCTGCTCCTCGACCTCCTCGATGTCGCTCTTCCACTGCGGCACGCCGGCATTGGCGTAGAACACGTCGAGCCGTCCGAACGTCGCCACCGCTCGCTCGACGAGCGCCTTGTTGTCCGCCGCGCGAGCCACGTCGACGTGCAGGGCGAGGCCCTGGCCGCCCTGGCGCTCGATCTTCTCCACGATGGCCTTCGCCGCGGTCTCGTTCACGTCGGCGACGACGACGCGCGCGCCCTCGGCCGCCATGGCCAGCGCGGACGCCGCACCGATCCCCGAGCCAGCGCCAGTGACGATCGCCACGCGATCTTTAAGCTTCACAGTCGACCTCCCGATTCCGGATTCCTCGGCTCGCCTCACGACAGGCGGCTCGCATTACAGCGCCAACTCGGCCATCGTCCGAACGGCGGTCAGGTCGCCACGGAGCATCAGCGTCGTGATCCCCGCGCTCTTCCACTCGGCCAGGCGCTCACGGATGCGCTCGCGCGGACCGCACAGCGCGACCTCGTCGACGAGCGCGTCCGGCACGGCAGCTTCCGCCTCCGCCTTCTTGCCGGCCAGGTAGAGATCCTGGATCGTCGTGGCGGCGTCCTCGTAGCCGTAGCGGCGCGCCAGCTCGTTGTAGAAATTCTTGCCGCGCGCGCCCATCCCGCCGACGTAGAGCGCGACGTTCGACTTGACCCGAGTGCGGCACGCGTTCACGTCGTCGCCCACGACCACGCTCGTCGACGGCATGATGTCGAAGCCTGCCTTGGCGGCCCGGCCACCGGCGGCGCGGAATCCAGCATCCAGCCACTCGCGGTACATCGCCATCCGGCGCGGCGAGAAGAACACCGGGATCCAGCCGTCGGCGATCTCGGCGGCCAGCGCCACGTTCTTCGGTCCGATCGCGGCGAGATAGATCGGGATGTCGGCGCGGCCGTGGAGAATCGAACGCAGCGGTTTGCCGAGTCCGGTGGCATCGGCGCCGGCGTACGGGACCTGGTAGTACTCGCCGCGGAACTCCACGGGCTTCTCGCGACGCAGGATGGCCCGCACGAGCGCCACGTATTCACGCGTCCTGCTGAGCGGCTTGCCGAACGACTCGCCGTGCCAGCCTTCCACGACTTGAGGCCCCGACACGCCTAGTCCCATGCGAAAGCGGCCACCCGAGAGCTGATCGAGCGTCATGGCGGTCATCGCCGTCATCGCCGGCGTCCGCGCCGCGATCTGCATGATGGCGGTGCCGACCGCAACACGCTCGGTCCGCGCGGCGATCCAGGTGGCCGGCGTCACCGCGTCCGAGCCGTAGGCCTCGGCCGTCCACACGGAGTCGTATCCCAGCCGCTCGGCCTCGAGCACTTTGGGGAGATCGAGCTCGATGCGCGGGCCCGAGTAGGACAGGTGCAACGCGAGCTTCATCGTCGGTCTCCAAGCCATGAGCCGTTCCGCAATGAACCGCTCTGCCGCGAACCGCCTGCGCCCCACCGGTACCGCGTCAGCGACACGCGGCCGCCCCGGAGCCTGATGCCCTCGGCCTCGAGCCGCAGCCGCTGCGTGATCATGCCGCTCATCCGCGCCCGCGGGCTAATGCCACCCGCCGCGTTCACGACGCGATGCCAGGGCAGATCGTGCGGGCACTCGCGCATCGCGTGTCCCACCGCCCGCGCGCCGCGCGGCCGTCCGAGCCGCTCGGCGATCTGTCCGTACGTCACCACGCGTCCTCGCGGGATCCGCCGCACGAAGCGCCACACGCGCCGGGCGAAGCTCACCCCTGCTGCGTGCGCGCCGAGATCTCCCACAGCCTCGCGTAGAGCCCACCCGCGCGCAGGAGATCGGCGTGACGTCCTTCCTCGTGAACACGCCCGCGGTGCAACACGAGGATGCGGTCAGCCGATTGCACGGTGGACAGCCGGTGGGCGATGGTGATCGTCGTGCGTCCCTCCACGAGCCGCGCCAGCGCGCGGCGGATCAGCGCTTCGGATTCCGGGTCCACACTCGAGGTGGCTTCATCGAGGACGAGAACGGCCGGATTGTACACGAGCGCCCGAGCGATGGCCAAGAGCTGACGCTGGCCGTGCGAGAGATTGGCGCCGCGCTCGAGCAATTCCTCGCCGAGGCCTCGTGGCAACGTCTCGACGAGACGCCGGCAGTGGGCCGCGTCGATGGCGCGATCGAGATCGGGGCGCGTCACCCGGCCGTCGAGGCCGAGCTGGAGGTTGCTCTCGACGCTGCCGGTGAACAGCACCGTGTCCTGGAAGATGACGCCGACGTGGCGGCGCAGTGCGGCCAGGTCCCACTCGCGGACGTCCATCCCCTCGAGGAGGACGCGGCCGCGCGCGACGTCGTAGAAGCGGTTCAGCAGACGGGCGCAGGTGGTCTTACCTTCGCCAGTCGCGCCGACGATCGCCACGTGCTCACCGCGCTGGACCGCGAAGCGGCAGTCGCGCAGGACCCAGCGCTCGTCCTCGTAGGCGAACCACACCGAGCTGAATTCCACGGCGGCGGCGTTGGTCGGCGCCGGGCGGGATGTCGCCGGCGGCGCCTGGACCGCTGGGACCACGTCGAGCAGCTCGAAGATGCGCTCGGCCGAGGCCATCGCCGCTTGCATCACGGTGTATTTCGCGCCGAGATCTCGGATGGGCAGGAAGAAGCGGGTCGTGTACTGGATGAACGCGACCAGCGTGCCGAACGTCAGCGCCTCCGCCGCGATCTGGCGCGCGCCGTACCAGAGCAGCACGGCCAGCGCAGCGGAGCCGAGGGCCTCCACCGACGCATAGAGCGACGCCTCCCAGATCGTCGAGCGAAAGAGCATGCGCCGGTAGTCGGCGTTGAGCCGGCGAAACGTCTGGTGCTCGTGGGCCTCGCGAGCGAAGAGCTGGATCACCGCCATGCCCTGGATCGACTCCTGGAGGAACGCATTCAGGCGAGCGAGCCGCCGGCGCACCTCGCGATAGGCGTCGCGCGCCCGCACCCGGAACCAGGCGGCGACGGCGGCCAGCACCGGCACCAGTGAGAACGTGACGAGGGCCAGGCGCCAGTCGAGCCACAGCATCGCGCCCACGACGGCCACGAGCGTGACGATGTCGCCGATGACGGCGAACAGCCCGCTCGTGAACGCCTCGTTGACGGCCTCCACGTCGTTGAGCACGCGAGTCATCAAACGCCCGACGGCATACCTGTCGTAGAACGCGGCGTCCAGGCGCAGCAGGTGGCGAAAGATGGTCGCGCGGAGGTCGTGCATCACGCGCTGGCCGGTCAGGTTCATCAGGTACGACTCCACCGCCCTCAGGATCGCGAGCACGGCCAGGGCCGCCAGGAAGAGCGCGGCCACGCCGGTGAGGCCGGCCCAGTCGGCGCGCAGGATGTGATCGTCGATCGCGATCTTCACGAGGAACGGCTGCACGAGCTCGAACGCGGCGATCAGCGGGAAGAGCACGCCGGCGGCAGCGATCAGCCGGTGGTGCGGCCGGGCGATCCTGGTCAGGCGACCGACGAGCCGTCGATCGAAGGCGCGACCGAGGATCTCGTCGTGCTCGACGTCACGCACCGGCGATCTCCTCCTCGAGCTGCTGGATGCGCCAGAGCTGAGCGTACGCGCCGTCGGCTCTGAGCAGCTCGTCGTGCGTGCCCTGCTGGACCACGCGCCCGTCGACGAGCACGACGATGCGGTCGGCCGCCTGGGCGGCGTGGAGGCGATGGGTCATCAGCAGCACGGTCCGTCCGGCGAGCCGCGGCCTGAGCTGACGGAGGATCTCGTCCTCCTTGGCCGCGTCCACGCTGGCGAAGACGTCGTCGAGGACGATCAGCGAGGGATTCCCGGCGAGCGCGCGAGCCAGAGCCACCCGCTGGCGCTGGCCGCCGGAGAGCGTGAGCCCGCGCTCGCCGACCACGGTCTGCCACCCGCGGGGGAATCCCTCGATCTCCTCGGCAACACCGGAGGCGACGGCCGCATCGCGCACCCTGGCGGCGTCGAGGGCTTCGCGCTCGAGACTGACGTTGTCGGAGACAGAGCGCGAGAACAAAAACG
>Ga0209376_1005277_pt1 | contig 10825 bp, 7 predicted proteins | sample GraSoiAngelo_134_FD_185891 | JGI IMG/M metagenome (GOLD analysis project Ga0209376, IMG submission 185891) | Grasslands soil microbial communities from the Angelo Coastal Reserve, California, USA - 14_0929_05_30cm (SPAdes) (version 2) | ecosystem: Environmental > Terrestrial > Soil > Grasslands ... | reverse complement strand
ATGAAGAGCACCTTCATGAAAACGGGAATGCAGTTGGCTATGGCTCTGCTAAGTTTGGGCGGCTTGGCCTCCAACGCTCGCGCGCAGGTGACGCCGCAGCGGCTGCTGGATTCGGGGAAGGAGCCGCAGAACTGGCTGATGTACTCCGGCGACTACGCGGGACACCGGTTCAGCGCGCTCGACCAGATCAACGCGTCGAACGCAGCGATGCTCGTTCCCAAGTGGGCTTATCAGACGATGGCGGGCGGGAAATTCGAAACGACACCGCTGGTTGTGGACGGCATCCTCTATGCCACGGGCCAGGACGATCGCGCATTTGCGCTCGACGCGCGGTCGGGCCGGCCGATCTGGCAATATCAACGCGCGCTGGCGGCGGATATTCGGCCGTGTTGCGGGCGCGTGAATCGCGGGATGGCCATTTTGGGAGACAAAGTTTTTCTTGGCACGCTGGATGCGCATATTATCGCGCTGGACGCCAAGACCGGAAGCGTGGTGTGGGACGCTACGGCGGTGGACTATCGCAATGGCTACAGCATCACGCTCGCGCCGCTGGTGATCAAGAATCTCGTGCTCATCGGAGTGTCGGGCGGGGAATATGGAATTCGCGGCTTCATTGACGCGTACGATGCCGCGACCGGCGCGCGCAAATGGCGCTTCTACACGATCCCTGGTCCCGGCGAGGCGGGACATGAGACGTGGGAAGGCGACTCCTGGAAAATCGGAGGGGCGCCCGCGTGGATCACGGGGACCTACGATCCCGCTACCAACACTACTTTTTGGACCACCGGCAATCCTTCGCCGTCGAATCGCGGGGAAGGACGCGCGGGCGACAATCTCTACAGCAATTCTTTGTTGGCGTTGGATCCAGACACGGGAAAGCTCAAATGGTATTTTCAGTTCTCCAAGCATGATGAGCATGACTACGACGCCACCCAAGTGCCCGTCATGATCGATCAGGGCGACCAGCACCTGATCGTGCAAGCGAACCGCAACGGGTTCTTTTATTTGATTGATCGCACCAATGGAAAGATCGTGTTCGCGAGCCCTTTCGCGAAGGTGACATGGAGCGACTCGAAGGACGCAAGCGGAGCTCCCGTGGCGCGAAAGGACGCCTCGCCGACTCCGGAAGGGAATCGCGTGTGCCCGGGGGCGGCCGGAGCAACGAACTGGATGTCGCCTACTTACGATCCGCAAACGCGGCTCTTCTATGTAACGGCGCGGGAGCAGTGTGACGTCTTCAGCACCGCCCCGCAGCCATACGAAGCGGGGCACGCTTTCTACGGCAGTGCCTACTTTCCGAACGACGATGCCGAGCCGTTCACCGGTGCGCTGCGCGCCATTGATCCGCACACCGGAAAATTGAAGTGGGAATGGAAGCATCTCTCGCCGACGTGGTCCGGTGTGCTTTCTACGGCAGGGGGGCTCGTCTTCACCGGCGATGCGGAGGGCAACTTCATGGCCCTGGAGGCCGCTTCGGGCAAAGCGCTCTGGCACTTTCAGTGCGGAGCGTCGGTGTATTCGTCACCGATGTCTTTTGCGATCGACGGCAAACAATATGTGGCCGTCGCGGCGGGGTCGGCGCTCTTTGCGTTCAGTTTGCCGTAGGCGTGGCTCAGCGTTTTTTCCTCACGGTGTTCTATCCCCCCAAATGTTGTACCTAGCGGCCAGCGCGAACGCCCAATCCACGCTATACTTAGAGGGTTATGCTCTCGGTCAATAACATTACCATGCGGTTCGGCCCGCGTATCCTGTTTGAGAATGTGACTTGCACGTTTATGGCCGGGCGGCGCTACGCCGTCACCGGGCCGAATGGCGCGGGCAAGTCCACGTTTATGAAGATTTTGACCGGGGAGATTGACTCCACCAGTGGATCGATAACGCGGCCGAAGAAGATGGGCGTTTTGCGGCAGGATCAATTCGCGTTTGACGAATATCGCGTCATCGACACGGTCATTATGGGAAACGTATCACTGTGGAAGGCGCTCGAAGAACGCGATGCACTCTATGCCAAGCCGCACGACGAATTGACGGACGCCGACGGGATGCGGCTTGGGGAGCTCGAAGGCATCGTTGGTGAAGAGGGCGGCTACACAGCGGAAGCGGATGCGGCGGTGTTACTTGACGGTTTGGGTGTGGAAGGCGCTCTGCACGAGTGCAAGATGGGCGAATTGCAGGGCGGGCAGAAGGTGCGCGTGTTGTTGGCGCAGGCGCTCTTTGGCAATCCGACGGCGCTGCTGCTCGACGAACCCACCAACAACTTGGACCTCGATTCCGTGCACTGGCTGCAAAGGTATCTTTGCGACTATGAAGGTGTGCTGATTGTCATCTCGCACGATAGGCACTTTTTGAATAGCGTGTGCACGTACACTGCGGACATCGACTACGAGACGATCATCATGTACGTCGGTGGGTACGACGACATGGTGGTGGCCAAGACGCAGATTCGCGGGCGCATCGAAGCGGACAACGCCAATCGTTTATCGCGCGGTTTTCCGCGGGCACGCGTTCCGCACAGGCAACCTCGCGCAAGAAAGAGGTCGAGCGTTTGCAAACGGCGGAACTGGCGAGGAGCAACATCCAGAGGCCGTACATCAAATTTGACATGAAGCGGAATTCTGGGCGCCATCCGCTGGAGATTCGCAGCGTCGAGAAATCCTATCAGGATTTGAAGGTGATTCCTCGATTTTCGGCGAGCGTGGTGCGGGGCGAGAAAATCGCGTTGATGGGCCGGAACGGCACCGGTAAGACTACTTTGCTTAAATCGCTTGTTCGCAATGCGCCGGGATACATCGAGGAGAAGGACCAGCAGTTTCCGATCGATGGCGGCGAGGTGAGATGGGGACACGAAGTGGCGGTGGGCTACTTCGCGCAGGACCACGGCGAATCCATCACGAAAGGTATGACGGCGATCGAGTGGCTGTGGCAGTTTGATCCCGCCGCGTCGCAACAGGAACTGCGAGGCTTGATGGGACAGATGCTGTTCAGCGGCGAAGATGCGCTGAAGCCGACGCGTGCGCTTTCCGGCGGCGAGTCGGCGCGCCTGATCTTTTGCCGGCTGATGCTGCAGAAGCCCAATTTCTTGGTGCTCGACGAGCCGACCAACCACCTCGACCTGGAATCGATCAACGCGCTGAACATAGCGTTGCAGCGGTACGACGGGACGGTGCTGCTCGTGACGCACGACCACGACGTCATCGACGAAGTGGCCACGCGCATTTGGCATTTCCAGGGCGGGAAGATCGAGGACTTCAAAGGTCCCTATGAAGAATACGTTGCTTACGCGGAGCAGGAGGCTTCCTAGGTACGCAATCTTCGAGATCCTTCGTTGTTTTCACAGCGCGCGGCCTGCGGCGGCACCCGACGCCCAAGCCCACTGAAAATTGAATCCACCCAAATGACCGGTGACATCGACGACTTCGCCGATGAAAAATAGTCCTTTGATCTTTAGACACTCCATCGTTTTGCCCGACAATTCGGCGGTATCCACGCCGCCGGCCGTCACCTCTGCCTTGTCGTAGCCCTCGGTGTCCGCCGGCTTGATCATCCACTCGTGTACCTGCTTCTCCAATTTCGTCAGCGCATCATTGGTCCAGGCGGCGGGGGCATAGTTTTCCAGCCAGCGTTCGGCGAGACGCTTCGGCAGAATTCCGTGAAACGCCTTTTGCGCCGCGCCTAGATTACGAGCTTTCGATGCGCGAATCACCGCATTGATCTCGCGTTGCGGAGCGAGATCGATGTGGATAGATTGCCCCTTCTGCCAATAGGAGGAGATTTGCAGGATCGCTGGCCCGCTCAAACCGCGGTGGGTGATCAGCATTTTTTCGCGGAAGGAGTGATGATTGGTCCTCGCGACTACTTCGGTCGAGAGGCCCGCCAAGTCGCAGTATCGGCGGCGATCTTTGTCGGCCAGGACGAACGGCACTAGCGCGGGTCTGGTCTCCACGATTCTTAATCCGAATTGACGCGCCAACTGGTATCCGAACGGCGTCGCACCCATTTTGGGAATCGAAAGTCCGCCCGTGGCCACGACGAGGGCCGGGGCTCGAAATTCGCCGGATTCGGTGCGCACCATGAACTCCGTGGTGCGCTGCACTTCCCGGATTCGGCTCTGCAGAAAAATCTGCACTCCCGCCGCCCGGCACTCCGATTCCAGCAATTCGGTGATGTCCTCGGCGGAACGCTCACAGAAGAGTTGCCCGAGCGTCTTTTCGTGGTAAGGAATGCGATGCTTTTCGACCAGTGCGATGAAATCCGCTGGCGTGTACCGCGCCAGCGCGGATTTTGCGAAGTGCTCGTTCGCAGAAATGAAATTTTCCGGCTGGCAATAAATGTTGGTGAAATTACAGCGCCCGCCGCCGGAGATCAGGATTTTCTTGCCGACGCGATCGGCATGCTCGAGCACGGCGATACGACCCCCTCGTTTGCCGGCCTCGATTGCGCAGAGGAGTCCAGCGGCTCCAGCGCCAAGGACCAACGTGTCAAAGTTGCGCTTCAAGAGTGACTCTCACTTGAGCCGGAACCGGCGGCCTTCTGAGTTTCCACAGCAATGACTCTCAAGGTTAAACTATGTACAGGAGAAGGCCGAGAAAATTGCCTCCGATCATAAGCGCGCAAGGACTGTCGAAGAGATACGGTCTCACACCGCTCTTCCAGAACATTTCGTTTACCGTTTCTGAAGGAGACCGCATCGGCGTGATTGGGCCGAATGGTTCGGGTAAGTCGACGCTGCTGGAGATGCTCATCGGTCGCGTCAAACCGGACAGCGGAGACGTGGCGGTTCGCAAGGGTACGCGGCTCAGTACCGTCGCCCAGATTTCGCAGTTTGCGCCGGGCGTGACGATTCGTTCTGCCATTGAGACTGCTCTCGAACGCGCCGCCGTTCCCGAAGCCGAGCGAGCCTCGCGTTTTGCCGAAACACTGGGCCGCGCGGGCTTTACGGATCTTGATGCGCACGCCGCGACGCTCTCAGGCGGATGGCGCAAGCGGCTCGCCGTCGCCGAAGCCTTGGTTCAGGCGCCCGACATCCTGCTCTTGGACGAGCCTACGAACCATCTGGACCTCGCGGGGATTCAATGGCTCGAATCCGTTCTTCAGAACGCTGCGTTCGCGTGCGTGGTGGTCAGCCACGACCGCTACTTTCTGGAAAACGCTGCCAATGAAATGGTAGAACTCAACCGGGCCTATCCGGATGGTGCGTTCCGCGTTCGCGGAAACTACAGCGCATTCCTTGAAGCCAAGGAAGAGTACCTGCATGCGCAGAAAAAGCGGCAGGAGTCGCTCGAGAACCGCGTTCACACCGAGCTCGAATGGCTGCGCCGCGGACCCAAGGCCCGCGCCACGAAGGCGAAGGCGCGCATTGACAAAGCACACGAGATGATCGGCGAGCTCGCCGAGATGAACGCTCGCAGCCGCACGTCCAGTGCCGAAATCGATTTCTCCCCGACGAACCGGAAGACCAAACAGCTCATCACCCTGGAGGGAATTTCCTTCGACGTCGGCGGTCGCACACTCTTCAAAGACATTCACTTCAGCGTGACGTCCGGAATGCGAATGGGGCTGGTCGGTCCAAACGGCAGCGGCAAAACCGCCTTGCTACGCTTGCTGCACGGAGACATCAAGCCAGCGTCAGGCAAAATTCGCCGCGCCGAGGGATTGCGAATTGTGTACTTCGACCAGAATCGTGAACTCGATCCCGATGTGACTTTGCGCCGGGCGCTTGCCCCGGACAGCGACGCGGTGATTTATCAGGATCGCGTCATCCACGTCGCTTCGTGGGCCGAACGATTTCTTTTTTCGGCGGAAAGTCTGAACCAGCGGGTTGGCCGGCTTTCCGGGGGTGAACGGGCCCGCGTGCTGATCGCACAATTGATGCTTCAACCTGCGGACCTTCTCCTGCTGGACGAGCCGACCAACGACCTGGATATCCCCACACTGGAGATTCTGGAAGAGAGCCTGGTCGAATACCCCGGGGCGCTGGTGTTGGTCACGCACGATCGATTCATGCTGGACCGCGTATCAACCGTGGTTGTTGGGCTCGATGGCCAGGGAAGCGCGGAGCGCTTTGCCGATTACGCACAGTGGGAAGCCTGGCAACGATTACGGCCGTCCAAAGTTGCTTCTAAAGCGGGGGACGGAAACCGCGGCCCGCAAGCAACTGCAGTCCAGGGTCGGCCTGCCGCCACAAAAAGGAAACTCTCCTATTCAGAGTCCCGCGAGTTCGACAACATGGAAAGCCGCATCGCTGAGGCCGAGAGGGAACTGCACACCAAGCGTGGCGCGCTCGATGATCCTGCGATCACCAGCAATCGTGTCGACCTCCAGAATGCTTGGACTCAATTGGACGAAGCCCAGAAACTGGTGGATAACCTGTACACGCGCTGGGCAGAACTAGAACAAAAGCAGAGCTGATACGCTCCGCCCTTGTCTCGCCGTGGGGCAGCAGTTACGGGGCCCTGCATAGCTTCGAATACCGGACTCTTTTCGATTCCGTTGCACGCGCGCTGCCTTCCTTGATTACCTGTCCTAGCCGTAAAGCCCCGGCGTTCAGGCCGGGGATATAAGGCTGCTCTCTTTTTTCTTCGGTTTGTTCTATCGCTATGCCCGCTGAAGTCCTATCTCAGGTCGCGCAACGTGCCCACTTTGGCTGAAGCTCAGAGGAACGCCCTCTCGTTCGGGCCGAGTTCGACTTTCCTTGGCGTAGCCGCGCACCATCGCTGGCATTACTTGCTGCCGCTGAGTAGGCTCTTCCAGCGCACCCAAGCGTCGGCGCGGGCCTTCTTGTCGGCCTCTTTTGCATCGGGGGCTTCGCCGGCGCGCATGAAGCCGTGTCCGGCGCCGTCGTAAGTTACCGGGTCATACGCTTTGCCGGCCGCCTTCATTTGAGTGATGGTATCTGGGATGGTGGCGTCGATGCGTGCATCATTCCCAGCATAGAAGCCGTAGACTGGCGCTTTGATGCGCGCCATCGCCTCCTTCTCCGGCGGCCCGCCGTAGAAGACGAAAGCGGCCGCCAGGTCACCGCGGTTGGTCGCGAACCGGAATGTTTGACTGCCACCCCAGCAGTAGCCGCCAACAAAGAGCTTGCCATTCGAAGCGGGGAATTTCAGCGCATAATCCGCCGCGGCATTCAAATCCGCGGTCACCTGGTCGGGATTCAGGTGGCTTACGGCTTCCATCGTTTTGCCTTCCGCAAAATCGCTGCTGCGGCCGCCGTTCGGGCCCATGCCGGACAGAAGATCGGGAGCGGCAGCGATGTAGCCCGCCGCGGCCACCTGATCCGCCAGATCCTGTACCCAGTCGGTCATGCCGAAAATTTCATGGATGATCAGAACCACGGGAGTCTTGCCCTTCGATTCGGGATAAACGACAAATGTTTCTACCGAGCGGCCATCGTGCTTAACGGTGACCCATTCGCGGTGGCGCGAAGATTTTTCGAGCGCCGCGCGTGCCCAATCTTGTGCCGAAGTGACTTGCGCTGTGCAAAGAACCAGCAAGGAAATCAAGGTGATGCGTTTCATAGCGTGATTTCTCCTTCATCGAGCATCGCTGGCCGGACACGGCCTGGAAGCGTCCGTTCAGAACGAGTGAGATAGTAATTCCTTGTGAGTGGGTGGGCAAGGCCGTGATGGAGACGACCTCGGACGTAAACGCAGTCCTGCCAGGAGCGGCTGAAACGAAGCAATACTTGACCTAGGCCAGAATCAGCAGCAGTTAGGCGTCTCACTGGACTACCAATAAAGCTCTGAAATCTTTCCTCCATGCTGGAACGGGCAAGAGACGGCGTGCGCCATAAAAGTTATCCGCGTCGCCGGTCGCCCAACAGACTCGGCGCGAATGCGTGGGGCAGCTCCTTCAATCATCGTGGACGGCGAGATGTTTCCGGTTGCCAGCTTGGTTCGCTGAATGGAGCACCACCGATTTTGGCTGGTGCGCTTGTCGAAGACCCGAACTCACTTGCCGCGCCTGGATTTGTCGATGGCATGCGCGAGTGTCCTCCGTTCCGCTAGTTCAATGGGAATGGCGCCATCTGCAAGGATGATCAGCAATCCTACCGTGCTGTCGAGCCAGCCATTGGTCTTACCGCGGCATCGTTCCTGATGTTTGCATGGTGGACAGCGGTTTCTTCCCGGGCGGGGATTTGTCCCCCCGCCCTGGGCAACCGGCCTTCCCCAGGACCAAGCCCAATCCGCTGTGGCCGCCGCGCCGGAGCGCCATCATTCGCGCCGGACCTTCGTAACTACGCGACTCTAGACGGGCATTACATTTGCTATTCGTTTCGTTGACACATCGCGGCGCCTCCGATACGCTTTTGAGTTCACGCGGCACGATTTTTCTTCATCGCTGGCGGTTCTGGTGAGTCATCCCCGGAGCAAGAAGTGTCTTCGCCACTGCGCGTGACGAGGAGAACGGACAAACCGCTGCATGGCCGAAGAAAAGCTTCCTACTCGCGCACAAGATTTTTCCGAGTGGTACAACCAACTGGTCGTCAAGGCGCAGTTAGCTGATTACGCACCGGTGCGCGGCTGCATGATTGTGCGGCCTTACGGTTGGGCTTTGTGGGAAAACATTCAACAAGCGCTCGACCGTCGCTTCAAGGCCACCGGCCATCAAAACGTGGCGTTCCCGATGCTCATTCCACGCAGCTTCATCGACAAGGAGAAGCATCACGTGGAGGGATTTTCGCCGGAGCTCGCGGTTGTCACTATTGGCGGTGGCGAGGAGCTCGCTGAACCCCTGGTCATCCGCCCCACATCGGAGACCATTATCGGCCATATGTGGTCGAAGTGGATTCAGTCTTACCGCGATTTGCCCGTACTGATGAACCAGTGGAACAGCGTGGTTCGCTGGGAATTGCGCACGAAACTTTTCCTCAGAACGCTGGAGTTTTATTGGCAAGAAGGCCACACCGCGCACGCGACGCGCGAAGAGGCCGAGGCGGAGACGCGCCAGATGCTGGACATCTATGCGGATTTTGCGATAAACGACGCGGCGATTCCGGTGATCCCCGGGAAAAAATCCGATGCCGAGAAATTCGCCGGTGCCGACGTGACTTACTCCATCGAAGCGATGATGGGCGACGGCAAGGCGCTTCAGTCAGGCACGTCGCACTTTCTGGGACAGAATTTCGCCCAAGCCTTCGAGGTCAAATACCTCGACCAGAACGGCCAGCTGCAGCATTGCTGGACGACATCGTGGGGGCTCTCCACACGCATCATTGGGGCCATTATCATGGTCCACGGCGACGATCAGGGCCTCGTCCTCCCGCCGAAGCTTGCGCCTTGTCAGGTTGTGGTTGTCCCCATCTTCAAGACGGACGAAGAGAAGGTGTCCGTCCTCGACACTGCGCGCAAACTGAAGGCCGAGCTGATAAAAGCCAACATCCGTGTGACTCTCGATGAACGCGAAGGTCAGAGCCCCGGCTGGAAATTCAATGACTGGGAGATGCGGGGAGTCCCGCTGCGCGTGGAACTGGGACCCAAGGACGTCGCCAAACAAGCCGCCGTGCTGGCGCGTCGCGACCGCCCTGGCCGGGAAGGAAAGATCAGCTCCTCACTTGCCGACTTGCCTGCTTCCATCGAGCGGTTGCTGGCGGAAATCCAGCAATCGCTTCACGACAAAGCGCTGGCTTTCCGCAAGAGCAACACTCGCGATGCCCAGACCTACGACGACCTGAAGAAGGCCGTCGAGAATGGCTTTGCCTACTCCTTCTGGTGCGGGAGTGCCGATTGCGAGGCCAAAATCAAGGAAGAAACCCGCGCCACCATGCGCTGTATTCCGCTGGAACAGGAGGGTGGAAGCGGGAGTTGCGTTTACTGCGCCCAGCCCGCCGCTGCCCGCGCGATCTTCGCCCGGGCCTACTAGGCCCATTTCTCTCCGGGAACATGTCCCTCGCCAATTTCTCGACACTCGTTCAAGCAGGTGCTAACTTTGAGAAGTTAAGGGAGCACTCATCGCCGTTCGCGCCGCGCGCTTACTGTGGCACGAACGGACCGGGGGAGACGAATCTAGTGCATTTCCGAGATCGTCGCGCGCCACTGCACCGCCGCTCCGAACGGGGAGAGGGCAAGCTCAAGGCCATCATTTACCTGGTGATCTTGCTGCTCATCATCTATTCCGCGGTCAAGATTGTGCCTATCTATGTTTCGAACTATCAGCTCACGGACAAGATGCTGGAACAGGCGCGCTTCGCGGTGGTGAATCGCTACACCGAAGATCAGATTCGCGACAATGTTTTCAAGATCGTGCAGGAACTGGAACTTCCTGTGAAGCGCGACGCCATCAAGGTATTGGCCACGAATTCCGTCGTGAAGATATCGACGGAATACACGATCCCTGTGGACTTGCTCTTCTACCACATGGATCTTCATTTTTCTCCGTCCAGCGAGAATAAGGCCCTCTTCTGAGTTATCGCTGCCGCGGTTGCCCGCTTTGTTGGCAACCAGGATCGCCTTTCCCAGAGTGCGGTCTTGCGAGACAATAAGAGTTCAGCCCTCGGGAGTTAAGACTTGCGCATCCGCGTTCAAAAGGGATTCTTTACTTCAACCATCGGCCTGACGATCCTGGGCACTGTTTTCGCCTCGTTTCTGGCCGCCGGCGGAGTTTTCATCTACTACTACGTTAAGTACTCGCGCATGATCGATGCGCGACTCTCCGGTAACGTGCTGCAGAACACCACGCAGATCTTCTCCGCGCCGGAACACATCTCGGCAGGTCAAGCCTGGGGACCGGAAGATCTAACCGCGTATCTCACCCGCGTGGGATACCGTCCGATCCAGGATGCCAACGCCATTGGCCAATTCACAGCGCAGGAGAATACCGTCGATAT
>Ga0209376_1005271_pt1 | contig 10843 bp, 3 predicted proteins | sample GraSoiAngelo_134_FD_185891 | JGI IMG/M metagenome (GOLD analysis project Ga0209376, IMG submission 185891) | Grasslands soil microbial communities from the Angelo Coastal Reserve, California, USA - 14_0929_05_30cm (SPAdes) (version 2) | ecosystem: Environmental > Terrestrial > Soil > Grasslands ... | reverse complement strand
TTCCGCAGCAGGGTGGTATCGCCGGCGCGCAGAAACTCCGCGACGTTTTCCCGAATCGCCTGGCCGCCGAGGGCTTCTTCGTGGCTCACTTCGCCGTCGGGCGCGAGCTTGGCGAGCGCCGCACCCATCACGAACTCAGGCATCGTGTCGGACCAGACCGGCTCCATGAGGATCGCCGTCATCAGCATGTCGCGGCCGAAGTACGTCGCGTAGGTCGGCAGGCCCGCCATCAATTTCTGTTTGGAGCTCAGCAGCTCGAAGCCGCGGATCTCGCGCTCGATCCTCGGAGCATTTGCGGAATCGGCGAAGCGACGAAATTGCTCGTTGAAGATTTGTTTGCGATCGAGCGGGCTCAGCGGGGGACCGTCGGTCGCGATCTCGACGCTCAGCGTGATTCCCTGCGTGCCGAGTGCGCGGATCGTCACGACTCGGCCGGCGAGCGTGGCCCGCGAGCGGCGCGCCGCGCCGCTCAGCGACAGCCACAGGTGATGCTTCCCGTCGAGACTCGGCTGCGACGCGCGGACCGTCCAGCGCGAGGCCGTGTTGATGAGCACGACGCTGGGCGTCAGGCGATCGGTGTACGGTCGCCCCAGTTTCGCGGCGAACTGCGCCATTTCTGGAACGACGAACGTCGGCGCATCGATCGGATCGCGCACTCGGGCCCCGTAGCCGAAGTCGCGCTCGATCCGCATCGAGCCAAGGAGTAGCTGCCCGACCCAGATGGACCGCCCGCCCTGAACCGCCAGCGAGTAGCGAAGCCACCTCCGACCGCCCCGGCCGCCGGTCTCGCCCACCGTCGCTGACCCGACACCGAAGGCGACCGCCGCCGTTGCCTTTTGACCGCCCTCCTCGCGCGCCGTAAAGCCAATGCTCTCGTTCAGCCCATCCGCCCATAGCTGCACCACGCGACCGGTCTTCCCTTCGATATAGATCTCAACGGAATTCCCGCGGCTATCCCGATACAGCCGGGCCGTGTAGCCCTCGTAGGCCGCAGGGTCGTCGAGTCGGGGGGTGGGAAACTGCAGGACGGGCGGGGCTTCCCGCGCGGATGCAGTCTGAAGCATCAGCAGAAAGGCCAGCATGGGCGTACATACTCCGCCCACAGGCCACCCTTGACAAGGGCTGGAACGAGCGACAATTCGGAAGCAATTATCGGTCATTCCGTTGGTCAGCTGACACGCCACGGAGGTCACATGATGCGTCTGAGTCGACACGCAGGTCCTATTCTCGCCTTCCTCTCTTTTCTCGCCGCTCCGCTCGCCGCACAGGTCGCCGCTGTCGCGCAGAACGGTGGCATCCGCGGGCAAGTCGTGGACAGCGTCACACAGCAGGGCCTTGCCGGCGTCACCGTCCTGATCCAGGGGCAGCCGCGCCAGACTGCTACCGGCGCCGACGGCAACTTCACCCTGAGCGATGTGGCACCCGGCACGGTGGTGCTGAAGGTGACGCGCATCGGCTACGGCCCGCAGACGCGATCGGTGAATGTGACGGCGGCAGGGACCGCCGAAGCGCGGTTCGTGCTTGCGCCGCAGGCCTCGATTCTCGAGCCCGTCGTCGTCACCGGATACGGCACGCAGCGTCGCGAAGCGATCACCGGGTCTGTCTCGACCGTGGACCCTGGCGCGGCAAACGTCGGCGTGAAGACCAACGTCGATCAGATGCTGCAGGGCCGCGCTGCCGGCATAGACATCATCCAGAACAACGGTGAGCCGGGCGCCGGCATGCAGATCCTGATCCGCGGCGGCAGCTCGATCAGCAACACCAACGAACCGCTGTACGTGATCGACGGCGTGGCGATCAATAACGTGGCGACCCAGCCCGAGGGGATGGGCGCCGGTGGAGCACCGCCGCTGCCGCGTAACCCGCTCAACATGCTCAATCCTGGCGACATCGCTTCAATCACCATTCTCAAGGACGCCTCGGCGACGGCCATTTACGGCAGCCGCGCCGCGAACGGTGTCGTGCTGATCGAAACGAAGCACGGCACCACCGCCGGCTCGTCCACCGTCGAGTATGACGGCTATGTCGCCGCTGCGTCCCCATCGAAGCGTCTCGACCTGCTCAACGGTCCCGAGTTTACGACATTCGTGCAGGGCCAGGTCGGCGCGTGGCGGACCGACTCGACCGGCTTCAGGGGAAGACATCCTGGGGCCGACACGATATACACGAAGCACTTCGCGGATTCCTCGGTCGGCTTCGGCGGCCTCCCTCCGTCGCATCTCGGAGCCTTGGGCAGCTCGAACACCGACTGGGAGCGCGCGGTCACGCGCACCTCGGTCACGCATAATCACAACCTGTCGTTCTCCGGCGGCAGCGAGGACACCCGCTACCGCGCCTCGCTCAACTACATGAACCAGCCCGGCGTAACGATCAACAACGGCCTGGAGCGGATCCAGGGGATGCTGAGTGCCAATCACCACGCCTTCGGCAATCGCCTGCGGCTGGCGGTGACCGTGACGACGTCGCGCGAAAACGACACTTACACCACGTACGAAAATACCGGTGGGTTCGAAGGCGGCGTCTTCCAGAACGTGGCGATATTCAATCCCACCCAGCCGGTCACCGTGACCGACTCCACCGGGACGCGCTTTTACGAGGTCGGCGGAACCTCCGTGCGGAATCCCGTGGCGCTGGCCCGGCAGGTCGCGAACGTCGGCAACGCGACGCGCACGCTGGGGAACTCGAGTGCCGAGTTCGACCTCACGCCCGGACTCACCGCCAAGGTCGCCGTCGGCCTGGATCACTCGGACGGCCTTCGCCAGATCTACTTCCCGAACGCCAATCCGGTTGGTGTGGCACTCGGCGGCGGGCTGGCCCAACAAGCCGAGCTCGGCAACACGACGAAAACCCTGCAGACGCTGCTCACGTTCAATCGTCAAACTGGCAACAACAGCTTCGACATCGTTGGCGGATATGAGTACACGAAATTCGACAATAACCTCGTGAGGGCGCAGGGAGTCGGATTCTTTACCGACGCGTACGGTTTCAATAACCTGAGTGTCGCCTCCTCGCGCACCGTTTTCTCGAACGCGACCAACTGGCGGCTCGCCTCCTTCCTCTCGCGCGCGAACTACGGTTACAAAGACAAGTATTTCGTGACCGGGATCCTCCGTTATGACGGATCGTCGGTGTTCGCCACCGGAGATCAGTGGGCGCTGTTCCCCGGTCTCTCGGCCTCATGGCATTTGAGCCAGGAAGGCTTCGCGAGCAGCTTGTTCTCGGATCTCCGGTTGCGGGTGGGTTGGGGACGCCAGGGGAATCCGGGCATTCCGCCCTATCAGTCTCTCGTCCTGATGAGCGGCGGCACCGGCGGCACGTATCCGTGGGGCGACACCCCGCAAAGCGGCGTGTTTCCCGTTGGCAACGGGAATAAGGATCTCAAGTGGGAGCAAACGGACCAATACAACGTGGGGCTCGACTTCGGCCTCTGGGGCAATCGCCTTGCCGGCACGGCCGAGTTTTACGTGAAGAACACCTCGAACCTGCTCGAGTTGGTCGGGGCGCAGCAGCCGGCCAATAGCTCCACGACCCTCCAGAACGTTGGCAAGCTGCGCAACCATGGCATCGAGCTGACGCTCGACGCACTGGTCGCGTCGCGGCCGAGTCTCACCTGGCGCGCTGGGCTCACGTTCGCCGCGCAGCGGAACAAAGTCGTTACGCTGGGTCCGTTCAGCTTCCTGCGGTCCGGAGTTGTCAGCGGGCAGGGACAATCCGATCAATGGGCGGAGCGCCTGATCCCGGGACAGCCGCTCGGCACGTTTTATGGGCCGGTGTTCCTGGGTGTCGATGCAGCGGGGCATCAGGTGTTTGCCTGCACGGCGGCAACATCGGGCTGCGCCAGCGGCCGCACCACCAACGGGCTGGGGCCCGCTTCCGCCGACTACGCGATCATCGGCAACGCGAATCCCAGCTTCACCTTCGGGTTCCGCAACCAGGTCAGCGTCGGGAAGTTCGACATTAGCGCGCTCGTTCGCGGCTCGATCGGCCAGGACGTCTTCAACAACACGGCCCTTGTGTATTCGACCAAGAGCGACGCGCTCCAGGACAAGAATTTCCTGCGGCCGGCACTGACCGACGGGACGGGGCTGCATGAGCCCGCGATCTACTCGTCGCGCTGGGTCGAGAAAGCCTCGTTCGTACGGCTGCAGAACCTCACGGTCGACTACGCGCTGGATCTGCCGGCACTCACGCGGAACGCCCGCAGCGCGCACCTGTTCGTGTCGGTCGATAATCTGTTCGTGGTCACGGGGTATTCGGGGCTCGATCCGGAGGTTTCGAACCTGAACCAGAGCTCGCTCACCCCCGACGCCGGCATCGCGGCACGCGGCGTCGATTATCTCAGCTACCCCCGGTACCGGACGGTGACCGGCGGCATCCGTCTCGTCTTTTGAGGAGGCTGGTCATATGAAGCGACTGTTTGTGACGACGTCCTTCGGTGCGCTGGCGCTGTCTACGCTGCTGCTGGTGCCCATCCAGGGATGCACGGACCTGACCGAGGCGCCACCGAGTCAAATCGTCAAAAGTCAGTTCTTCCGCAACGAGGGCGAAGTCCTCGCCGGGCTCGCGGGCGTCTACGCGCAACTGCGTGGCACCCTCGATGACTACTATAACCTCAGCGAGATCAGCACCGATGAGATGGTCGTGCCGACCCGCGGCTCGGACTGGTACGACAACGGCACGTGGCTCGAGACGCATCGCCAGCAGTGGACCGCCACCAGTCCGGGCACGCTCAGCTTCATGAACGGCGCCTGGAACACCGCCATGGGCGGCGTAGCGCGCGCCAACACGTTCCTCGACGCCGTGCAGAGCTCGTCCGTGCCGAATATTACGAGCATCAGGGCGGAAGCGCGGACGCTGCGGGCCTTCTATTACTACCTGTTGCTGGACATGTTCGGCGGCGCGCCGATCGCGACGACCCCTGAAATCATGGCGCGGCCGCGCGAGACGCGCGATTCGACGTTCAAGTTCATCGAATCGGAGCTGCTGGCGGTTCGACCCGACCTGCCCGTGACGCGGGACGCGGCCAACAACGGCCGGATCACGCGGGGCGTGGTGGACGCGATGCTGGCGAACATGTACATCAATGCCGGGGTGTTCACCAAAGAGGGCACGGCGGCAAGCCCTATCAGCGCGACGGCCTACAATTCGTGCGCCGGCATCACCGTCGCCGGCGGCAAGACCGCCTGTCAGGCCGCCGTGGACCGCGTAGACAGCCTGTTGAATTCCTCGGCCGGATATGCGCTGGCGACCAACTTCACGAAGAACTTCAACCCCGATAACAACACGTCCCCCGAGATCATCTTCGCGGTCAAGTTCGCCGACGCAACGGATCTGGGACTCAACTTCGTCATGCGGGCGTTGCATTACAATCAGTTTAATCCGTCGCCCTGGAACGGTTTCGCGGCATTGGCGCAGACCTACAACGCGTTCGATGCGGCCGACAAACGCCGGTCCATCTTCCTGGTCGGACCGCAGGTGAACGTGTTGACCGGCCAGCCGGTCAACGACCGCGCCGGCAATCCACTCGTCTTTACGGTCACCATCGCGAACGTCACCTCGGCAACCGAGGGCGAAGGGCCCCGGATCTACAAGTGGCCGGCCGATCCGGGCCACGTCGCGCAGAACAACGGCAATGACTTCGCATGGTTCCGCCTGTCGGAGATGTATCTGATCAAGGCGGAGGCGGAACTGGACGGCGCGACCGGCACCTCCACTCCTCTGGCGCTCGTGAAGGCCGTGCGCGCGCGTGCCTTCACGACCGACACGCTCAGCGCGGTCACGGTGCCCGTAATCCTGCGTGAGCGGCTGTACGAGTTCACGGGTGAGGGAAAACGCCGGCAGGATCTCATCCGGTTTGGCGCGTACACACAGTCGTGGGAATGGAAGACCAACCCGGAGGGGCAGGATCCGAAACGCGTCCTGATGCCGATTCCCCAGGGGCAGATCGACGCCAACCCCTTGCTCAAGCAGAACCCCGGGTACTGATTGCTGAAGATGCATCGAGGAGGGGCGCAGCATGCTGCGCCCCTCCTTCTGTTTCTCATCGCGCTGGCCGGCGGCTGCTCCGACACAAAACGTGACTCCGCACTTCCGCCTCCCGCGGCGGGCGGAAAGCTCTTCACGCTCCTGCCCTCAAGCTACACCGGCGTCACCTTCGCCAACCGCCTCACCGAGACGCGCGATTTCAACGTCTTCACCTACCGCAATTTCTACAACGGCGGCGGCGTCGCGATCGGCGACCTCACCGGAGACGGGCTGCCCGAGATCGTGCTTACATCCAACCAGGACGGCCCGAAGCTCTACCTCAACCTCGGTCACTTCAAGTTCCGCGACGTCACGAAGGAAGCGGGCATCGGCGAGAGCAATCGCTGGACCACAGGGGTCACGCTCGCGGATGTGAACGACGACGGCAAACTCGACATCTATGTGTGCCACGCGGGCCTCAAGAGCGGCGCTGCTCGTGCCAACACGCTCTACATCAATCAGGGAGTCCGTGACGGGATTCCACAGTTTCGCGAGATGGCAGCCGCCTATGGCATCGCCGACACCGGCTACTCCACCCAGGCCGCCTTCTTCGACTACGACGGCGACGGCGACCTCGATCTCTTCCTGATCCGGAACTCGCCCAAAGCGGTCGCCAGTATCGCCGTGCGGAATCAGCGCATGGTCCGCGACCCCCTCGGCGGCCACGAGCTGTACCGCAACGATCATGGGCATTTCGTAAACGTGAGCGCGCGGGCGGGGATCTACGGCCCGGAGATCGGCTTCGGATTGGGCATCGCCGTCGCCGACGTCAACCGCGACGGGCGGCCCGATGTCTACATCGCCAACGATTTCTTCGAGCGCGACTACCTCTACATCAACAAGGGCGACGGGACGTTCGACGAGGTGCTCGAGCGCGCGATGCCGGTCTCCAGCTACTTCTCGATGGGACTCGACATCGCCGACATCGACAACGATGGCTGGCCCGACATCTACACGGCCGATATGCTGCCCGCGGACGATTACCGCCTGAAGACGACGTCGGCGTTCGAGTCGTGGGAGCTGTATGAGGCCAAAGCGCGCGAGGGGTTCGACCACCAGCTGATGCGCAACATGCTCCAACACAACAACGGGGATGGCACGTTCAGCGACATCGGCCAGCTGGCCGGCGTCGCGCGCACCGACTGGAGCTGGGCCGCGCTCATCGCGGATTTCGACCTCGACGGCAACAAGGACGTCTTCGTCGCGAACGGGCTCGCGCGGGACGTCACGTCCCAGGACTACATCGCGTTCCTCGCCAGCGATCAAACGGTGCTCGCCGCGACGCGCGGCGAACGTGTGGACTTTATGAGCCTGATCAACGCCATGAGCTCCACGAAGCTGTCCAACTACGCGTTCCGCAACAACGGCGATCTGACGTTCACAAACGTGAGCGCCGCGTGGGGGATCGACCTGCCGAGCTTCTCGAACGGCGCGGCGTATGGTGACCTGGACGGTGATGGCGCGCCGGATCTCGTCGTGAACAACGTCAACGATGAAGCGTTCATCTATCGCAACAACGCTCGCACGCAATTGCCCGCGAACCACTTTCTCCAGGTGCGCCTCACGGGCGACAGTGCCAACCCGTTTGCCGTCGGCGCACGGGTGACGCTCCGTGGCGGGGGCCGCGAGTACATGCAAGAGCTCGAGCCCACGCGCGGATTTCAGTCGAGCGTGGACTACACACTCACGTTCGGCGTGGGCCGCATCGATACGCTCGAGTCCGTGAGTGTGGACTGGCCCGATGGTCGCACGAGTAGCATGTCACACGTCGGCACGAACCAGCGCCTAACGATCCGGGAACGGGACACTCACCCCACGACACACGTTGGCACGACGGCAGGCCGGCCCGTCTTCACCGACGTCACGAACCAGGTCGGCCTGGACTTTGTCCACCACGAGAACGAGTTCGTGGATTTCGACCGAGAGCGGCTCACTCCCAAGATGCTCTCCGAAGAAGGGCCATTTGTAACGGTCAGCGACGTGAACGGCGACGGCCTGGACGACTTCTTCATCGGCGGTGCCAAGGGCCAGCCGAGCGCGCTCTACGTGCAACGCCCGAACGGCACATTCGCCGCGACGAATCAGGCGCTGTTCGACGCCGATCGCATATCGGAAGATCTGGGCGCGGCGTTCTTCGACGCGAACGGCGACGGCAATCTCGATCTCTACGTCGTGACCGGCGGCAACGAGTTCTCCGCTCTCGCGCCCGCGCTCGAGGATCGGCTTTACCTCGGCGACGGGCATGGCCACTTCCGCAAGACGACGGGCCGGCTGCCGCCCGTGTTCGACAGCGGCTCGCGCGTGGCCGTCTCGAACGACTACGTGTTCGTGGGTGGCCGGGTCGTGCCGGGGCACTACGGCGTTGATCCGCCGAGCACACTGCTGAAGAACGATGGTCGCGGGCACTTCACCGACGTCACCGCGCAGGTCGCGCCCGATCTTGCCCACATCGGCATGGTGACGGACGCGCTGTGGGTCGATGTGGATGGCGACCGCCGCCCCGATCTGGTCGTCGGCGGCGAGTGGATGCCGATCACGATCTTCCATAACACGGGCACGAAGCTCGAGCGCGTCGCGACGAAAGGCCTCGAGCACAGTGCGGGCTGGTGGAACCGGATCATCGCGGGCGACTTCGACGGCGACGGGCGGGTCGATTTTGTCGTGGGCAACTTGGGGCTGAACACCCGGTTGCACGCGACACCGTCCGAGCCCGCGCGAATGTACGTCAAGGACTTCGACGGCGACGGCTTCCCCGAACAGATCGTGACCTGCTACGAGAACGGCGCCTCGTATCCGCTGCTCTTGCGCGATGAGCTTACCGCCGCCCTGCCCTATCTGAAACCGCGCTACCCCAAGTACCCCGATTACGCCGGGCAAACGTCCGAGCAAATCTTCGGCAGCGCCTTGAGCGATGCGGTCGTGAAGCAGGCTGAAACGTTTGCAACGGTCTTTGCGCGCCACAACAGCGACGGCTCTTTCACGCTGATGCCGTTGCCGCGCGACGCGCAGATCGCACCGGTCTACGGGATCCTCTCCGGCGACTTCGACCATGACGGCAAGCTCGACCTGCTGCTCGTCGGAAATTTTGACGGCGTGCAGCCTGCCATCGGCAGTATGCACGCGAGTTACGGCTTGCTGCTCCGCGGGGATGGGCACGGTAGCTTCACGCCGCTCCGGGCGGCCGCCAGCGGCTTTTTCGTGCCCGGACAGGCCCGGGACATCCAGCGGCTCCGGACGCGAACAGGTGCCCTCTACATCGTCGCGCGCAACAACGATCGCCCGCTGTTTTTTCGAGCCAGCAGCTCGCGAAAGCCGCTAGCTTTGTTTGGTCCGGATGATGATCACGCCGTTGGCGCCACGGATGCCGTAGGCCGCCGTGGAGGCCGCATCACGCAGGACCTGCACGGTCTCGATATCGTGCGGATCGATCGCCGCCAGGTTGGCGCCGTTCGGCCCCAGCGGGATGCCGTTGACGACGAACAGCGGCTCCTCGTCGCCCAACAGCGTCGTGGTGCCGCGCAGGTGCAGCACGGCGTGACCGTCGGGAGCGCGCGTCATGGTCAGGCCCGGTACCCGCGCCAGCAGTAACTGCTCGAGACTTTGCCCGGGCGAGCGCTGGATGTCTTCCGCCGTCAGGACCGTGCCCGGTGGCCTGCTGGGATCCGAGGTTTGGGGGAAGGTCTGCTGCGACGTCCGACGTGAGCAGGCGGCGAGCAGGAACAGCGTCAAGAACGCGCGTGTCACGGTTGCCATAGACAGCCCCTTGAGGGAGTCCGCGAAACCAATATATCGGTGGGACTCGATGCCCGCATCGCACATCTCGCCAGTGGAGACGCATTCATGAGGATCTATGGGCCGGCCTGGCCGGCGCTGTTCGCGCTACTCATCCCCTGTTCGACGGCGACCAGCCAGCTCCGCGTCGCCTCGCCCGACAGGCGGAACGTCGTGATGGTCGACACACACGAGGGCAGGCTCTACTACAGCGTGCAGCGTGACGGGCGCCCGCTCCTCACCCCCTCCCTGCTGGGATTCGACTTCCGTGGCGCACCGCCGCTGCGCGACAGCCTGCACATCGTGGACTCGAGCCGCAGCACGTTTGACGAGACGTGGACCCAGCCGTGGGGCGAGGTCTCACGTATCCGCGATCACCACAATGAGCTGAAGCTCGGCGTCGAAGAAACGAAGGCGCCAAGTCGCAAATTCACACTCGCCGTCCGCGCGTTCAACGACGGGGTGGCCTTCCGCTACGAGTTCCCGCAGCAGGCGAGTCTCGCCGATTTCGAGATCATGGACGAGCTGACCGAGTTCGCGATGGCGGACAATGCCCGCGCCTGGTGGATCGCGTCCAACCGGCCGCGGCTCGATCGCTCCGAGCAGCTGTGGTCTGAGGGTCCGGTGAGCACGCTCGACAGCGTGCAGACACCCCTCACCATGGAGTTCCCGGACGGCAAGACGTTCGCGGTGATTCACGAGGCGAACCTCGTGGACTACGCGCGCATGGATATCCGCGGTCCACGGATGGACAACCGCACGCTGCACGCCGACCTCGCGCCGATGGCGGACGGCGTGAAGGTGCGGGGCCACACGCCGTTCGTGACGCCGTGGCGGACGATTCAGATCGCCGACAAGGAGACGGAGCTGTCACCGTCGGTCATCGGTCTGAACCTCAATCCCCCCCCCCCGGGCGTCATCGCGAACACCGACTGGATCAAGCCGATGAAGTACGTCGGCATCTGGTGGGGCATGCACATCAACACGATGACGTGGAGCTCGGGGCCCAAGCACGGCGCCACGACCGCGAATACCAAGCGCTACATCG
>Ga0209376_1005269_pt1 | contig 10844 bp, 8 predicted proteins | sample GraSoiAngelo_134_FD_185891 | JGI IMG/M metagenome (GOLD analysis project Ga0209376, IMG submission 185891) | Grasslands soil microbial communities from the Angelo Coastal Reserve, California, USA - 14_0929_05_30cm (SPAdes) (version 2) | ecosystem: Environmental > Terrestrial > Soil > Grasslands ... | reverse complement strand
CACCGGGCCGTCATTGACGAGCGCCACCCGCATGTCCTCGCCAAATACGCCAGAGGAAACAGGGGCATAGGCGCTGTGAGCGCGCTCCACGAGATACGTGAACAGGCGCTGCGCCTGCGCGGGTGCGGCGGCCAGGCTGAACCCGGCGCGGGTGCCCTTGTGGGTGTCGGCGGCGAGGGTGAACTGCGGCACCAGCAACAGCCCTCCGCCGACCTCGCGCAGCGCAAGCCCCATCCGCCCCTGGGAGTCGGGGAAGATACGGTAGGACAGCACGCGCTCGAGCAGCCGCTGCGCCGCCTCCTCGGTGTCCTGCCGCCGCACGCCGATCAGCGCCAGCACGCCGCGGCCGATGGCGCCGACCACCTCGCCCCCGACACGAACCTCGGCCTCGCTGACGCGCTGGATGAGAGCGATCATGACACGGGGATTGTGTGGCATTCGGCCCGGCCAGTCCGTAAGATTCGGGGCCGTTTTTTGCTGGCGGAGACACCGATGCAGGGGCGCGGTCGCGGGTCTGCAGTGCACGCGGGACTTGCGATCGCCGCGGCAGTGGGCTTCGCGGGCACGGCGTGGGCGCAGGGCGCCGCCGCGCAGGGCGACGCCAGGCACGGCAAGGCCATCTCCTACACCTGCCTCGGCTGCCACGGCATCGACGGCTACAAGAACGCCTATCCGATGTACAGCGTGCCGAAGCTCGAGGGACAGAACCCCGATTATCTGGCGGCGGCGCTGCATGGCTATCGCGACGGCGACCGCGCGCACGTGACGATGCATTCGCAGGCCTCGGAGCTCACCGACCAGGACATCCTGGACATCGCCGCGTATTTCGCCGGCAAGCCGCTCACTGCCTCCGGCAAGGCGCAGGGGAGCGTGCCGCAGGCGGCGGCGCTGTGCGTCTCGTGCCACGGCCAGGACGGTGTCGCCATTGCGCCGCTGTACCCGTCCCTCGCAGGTCAGCACCAGGATTACCTGGTGCGCGCGATCGACGAGTACCGCAAGGGCGGACGCAAGAATCCGGTCATGAAGGGCTTCGCGGCGAGCCTCAAGGACGAGGACGTCGAGGTCATTGCGCGGTACTTCAGCCACCTCACTCCCGCGCTCAGTACCGAGTCGCGACCCTATACCCGGCTCACCGCGCACTGAGGCGGGCGCGCGGGTTACCGCAGGCGGCGGGAACTTACCCCCGAGCGCTGCGGTATTTCATAACGCAGGCAAGAAAGCAGGCAGGCCCGGTAGAGCCTTAAGGCTCCCATAAGGCGCCTTCCCTAAGTTAGCAGGCAAGGCCCCTTACCTTACGGAGTGCTGCCATGAATCTGCCGAGTGTGATCAGAAAACCGCTCATTGCCGCCATCCTCGGCGCGCTCACCATTGCGGTGCCGGCCGGTGCGCTGTACCTGGCGGGAGCGACGCGCGCGGTGGCCACCGCACCCAGCGCCGCAATGGCAATGACCGGCGGCGCGACCGGCACCAGCGCAGCCGCGAGCCCGGCGACGCCGGCGCCCGCCGCAGGCCCCGCGACGATGCTGCCGGACTTCAGCAGCATGGTGCAGAAGTACGGTCCGGCCGTGGTCAACATCAGCGTGGTGAGCAAGGTGTCGACCTCCTGGAACTCGGGCGACAACTCCGACGACAACCCCAACGACAATCCCAACGACACCAATCCCTTCGGTCCCAACAGTCCGTTTGCGCCGTTCTTCCGCGGCCTGCCGTTCCAGATGCCGCAGCCGCAACCGATGCGCGGTGAAGGCTCGGGATTCATCATCCGCCCGGACGGCGTCATCATGACCAATGCGCACGTCGTCGACGGCGCGAGCGAAGTGACCGTGCGCCTCACCGACCGGCGCGAATACACCGCCAAGGTCGTGGGCGTGGACCCGAAATCGGATATCGCGATCCTGCGCATCCCCGCCAAGGATCTGCCGACGGTGAGGATCGGCGACTCGCGCGGGCTCAAGGTCGGGGAATGGGTGCTGGCGATCGGCGCGCCGTTCGGCTTCGAGAACAGCGCCACCGCGGGCATCGTGAGCGCCAAGGGCCGCACGCTCGATTCCGGCTACGTGCCCTTCATCCAGACCGACGTGCCGATCAACCCGGGTAACTCCGGCGGCCCGCTGTTCAACATGCGCGGCGAGGTCGTCGGCATCAACTCGCAGATCTACAGCCGCAGCGGCGGCTACATGGGCGTGTCGTTCTCCATCCCGATCGATGTCGCCATGCAGGTGGGCGAGCAGCTGCAGACCACCGGCCACGTCACCCGCGGCAAGCTCGGCGTGGTGATCCAGCCCGTCACCCAGGGACTGGCGGACTCCTTCGGCCTGCCGCAGCCCGAAGGGGCGCTGGTGTCGAGCGTGGAGAAGGGCGGGCCGGCGGAGCACGCCGGAATCGAATCCGGGGATGTGATCCTCAAGCTCAACGGCGCCCCGCTCAAGGACTCCAGCGAGCTGCCGGTGCAGATCGCGGCCATCGCCCCGGGCACCAGCGTGACGCTGGAGATCTGGCGCAATCACGCCACGCGTGAGATCACGGTCAAACTCGGCACGGTGGCCGACAAGCGCACCGCCGCCAACGGCGGCCCGCACCCTGAAGGCGGCAAGCTGGGACTGGCGGTGCGTCCGCTGACCGCCGACGAGCAGCGTGGCGCCAACACCAGGGGCGGGCTGGTGGTCGAGCGCGCCAGCGGTCCGGCGGCCGAGGCCGGCATTCGCCCCGGGGATGTGGTGCTGGCCGCCAACGGCTCCCCGGTGCACGACGCGGAGGAACTGCGCAGCGCGGTGGAGAGATCCAAGGGCCACGTCGCGCTGCTGATCCAGCGCGGCGACGCGCGGCTGTTCGTGCCGGTGCGGGTGGGCTGAGCCTGAGCTGCCCGGGCTAGGCGGCCGAGCCGCTGGTCACCAGCGCCGCCATCAGCTCGTTCACCGGCAGGTCATCGAGCGCGGCGGCCTTCGCGAACAGCGCCTTGACGCGCTCGGCCTGCCTGGGCGCGAAATGCGCATCCACCGCGGCGGTGAATTTGCCGACCAGCAGCGGCATGCCCTCGGCGCGGCGCTTGCGGTGGCCGATCGGGACATCGACCTGCACGCGCGCGGTGGCGCTGCCGTCGCGGAACAACACCTGCACGGCATTGCCGATGTAGCGCTTGTCGGCGGCGTAGTACTCCTGCGTGAACGTCGGGTTCTCGCGCACCTGCATGCGCTCGCGCAGCGCGTCGATACGCGCATCGGCGGCCACGGCGTCCTCGTAGTCCGCCGCGCCGAGGCGCCCGAAAATCAGCGGCACCGCGACCATGTACTGGATGCAGTGATCGCGGTCGGCGGGATTGGCGAGCGGCCCTACCTTGTCGATGATGCGCACGCCCGGCTCCTGGGTCTCGATGACGATGCGCTCGATGTCGGCGAGCCGCTCCCTGACCTGCGGATGCAGGGCCATCGCCGCCTCGACTGCCGTCTGGGCGTGGAACTCGGCCGGGTAGGAGATCTTGAACAGCACGTTCTCCATGACGTAGCTGCCGAAGGGCTGCGGCAGCGAGAACGCCTGGCCCTTGAAGAGCACGTCGTAGAAGCCCCAGGTCTTCGCCGACAGCGCGGAAGGGTAGCCCATCTCCCCGTTGAGCGCCATGAGCGCATGGCGCACCCCACGGCTGGTGGCATCGCCCGCCGCCCAGCTCTTGCGCGAGCCGGTGTTGGGAGCATGCCGATAGGTGCGCAGCGCGCCACCGTCGATCCAGGCGTTGGACAGCGCGTTCACGATCTGATCGAGGCTGGCGCCGAGCATGCCCGCGACCACCGCCGTCGAGGCGACGCGCACCAGCAGCACATGATCGAGTCCCACGCGGTTGAAGCTGTTCTCCAGCGCCAGCACCCCCTGGATCTCGTGCGCCTTGATCATGGCGGTGAGCAGTGCGCGCACGCTCGGCGGGGTCCGGCCCGACATGACGGCGTTGCGCGCGAGGTAATCCGCCACCGCGAGGATGCCGCCGAGATTGTCCGAGGGATGGCCCCACTCGGCGGCGAGCCAGGTGTCGTTGAAGTCGAGCCAGCGGATCAGCGTGCCGATGTTGAAGGCCGCCTGTACCGGGTCGAGCTCGAAGGAGGTGCCCGGGACGCGCGCGCCGCCCGGCATGACCGCTCCGGGCACCACGGGACCCAGGAGCTTGCGGCAGGCCGGAATCTTAAGCGCCTGCAAGGCGCAGGCGAGGCTGTCCATGAGGCAGTAGCGCGCGGTCTGGTACGCCGGCTGGCTCTCGACGGTGAAATTGCGGGCGTAGTCGGCGATGGCGCTGAGCACCCCGTCCGGTGCCGGACGCAGCGCGGACTTGACCTGGTGTGCGGACATGTGACCTCACGCTCGAGCGCGCACCTTCAGGGCCGCTGCCCGATGGGCACGAACTTGAGGCTCTCGGGGCCGGTGTAGTGGGCGGCCGGCCGGATGATCTTGCCGTCGGCGCGCTGCTCGATGACGTGCGCCGCCCAGCCGGTGGTGCGGGCGATGACGAACAGCGGCGTGAACATCTCCTTCGGTACGCCCATCATGTGGTACGAGACCGCCGAGAACCAGTCGAGGTTGGCGAACATGCCCTTGAGGTCGCGCATCACGGTCTCGATGCGCTCGGCGATGTCGAACATGCGCTCATTGCCCGCCTCGCGCGCCAGCTCGCGCGCCACCTCCTTGATGACCTGGTTGCGCGGATCGGCGAGGGTGTAGACGGGGTGCCCGAAGCCGATGACGAGCTCGTGGCGCTCGAGGCGCGCGCGGATGTCCGCAGCGGCGGCCGCCGGGCTGTCGTAGCGTTGCTGGGTCTCCAGCGCCGCCTCGTTGGCGCCGCCGTGCTTCGGTCCGCGCAGCGCGCCGATCGCGCCGGTGATGCAGGAGTACACATCCGCGCCGGTGCCGGCGATGACACGCGCGGCGAAGGTGGAGGCGTTGAACTCATGCTCGGCGTACAGGATCAGGGAAGTGTGCATGGCGCGCACCCAGGAGGCCGGCGCGCTCTTGCCTTGCAACAGGTGCAGGAAGTGCGCGCCGACCGAATCATCCTCGGTCTCGACCCGGATGCGCTTACCCGCGCGGCTGAAGTGGTACCAGTAGGTGAGCATCGACCCCAGGCACGCGATCAGCCGGTCGGCGATCGCGCGTGCCCCGGCCGCGCCATGATCCTGCGGCTCCGGCTCGAGGCACCCGAGCATCGAGGCGCCGGTGCGCAGCACGTCCATCGGGTGCGCGCTCGCCGGCAGCACCTCGAGCAGCGTGCGCACGCCCTCCGGCAAGCCGCGCAGTGACCTGAGGCGCGCCTTGTAGGCGCCGAGCTCGGCGCGGTTGGGGAGCTTCTCGTGGATCAGCAGGTACGCGATCTCCTCGAACTCGCAGACGTTCGCCATCTCCAGGATGTCGTAGCCGCGATAGTGCAGGTCGTTGCCGGTGCGCCCGACCGTGCACAGCGCGGTGTTGCCCGCGGTCACGCCCGAGAGCGCCACCGACTTCTTGGGCCTGAAGGGGCTCGCCTCAGTCATCGCTCACTTTCCCGAACAGCTCATCGAGTTTCTTCTCGTACGCGAGGTAGCCGAGCACGTCGTAGAGCTCGGCGCGGGTCTGCATCAGATCGAGCACGCTCTTCTGCGTGCCGTGCCGGCGGATGGCGCCGTACACCGTGGCCGCAGCCCTGGCGGCGGCGCGAAAGGCGGACAGCGGATACAGCACCAGGCGCACGCCCGCGCCGCCGAGCTCCGCGGCGCTGAAGAGGGGGGTCTGGCCGAACTCGGTGATGTTGGCGAGCACCGGCACCTCGAGGCTCGCGGCAAACTGCCGGTACTCCTCCAGGGTCTGCAGGGCTTCCGCGAAGATCATGTCCGCGCCGGCTTGCGCGTACGCCGCCGCGCGCTCCAGCGCCGCGCTCTGGCCCTCCACCGCATGCGCATCGGTGCGCGCCATGATGACGAACTCGCCATCGGCGCGTGCGTCGACCGCGGCCTTGAGCCGATCGACCATCTCGGCGGCGGACACCAGGGCCTTGCCCGGGCGGTGGCCGCAGCGCTTGGCGGACACCTGATCCTCCAGATGCATGCCGGCGGCTCCGGCGCGGATCAGCTCCCTGCAGGTCCTGGCGATGTTGAAGGCGCTACCGAAGCCGGTATCGGCATCGACCAGCAGCGGCAGCGGGCACGCCGCACTGATGCGCCGCACGTCCTCGCAGAGCTCGTTGAGCGTGGTGATGCCGAGGTCCGGCAGCCCGAAGGAGGCGTTGGCGACTCCCGCGCCCGACAGGTAGATGGCGCGAAAGCCCGCGTTCTGCGCCAGCAGCGCCGCGTAAGCGTCGATCGTCCCGACGAGCTGCAGGGGGCGCTCGGCCTCGACCGCCTCCCGCAGGCGGGTCCCGGCGCTGACTGATCGCTGCGACATGACAGGACCTCGAAACGGGCCGATATTCTATACGCGGCGCGCGCCGGCGGACCAGCCGCGCCGTATCCTACTGGCGGGTAGGATGGGGCGCGGCATCAGGCGATGCGCACCACCGTGCGGCCGGTGACCGCGCCTTCGAGGTAGGCGGCAAACGCGCGCGGCAGCTCATCGAAGGCGATGGTGCGCGTGACGATGCGCTCGAGGTGCCGCGGTCGCAGGTCGGTGGCGATGCGCTTCCAGACCGCCAGCCGCCACTCGCGCCGCGTCGCCGAGGAGTTGATGCCGAGGAGGTTCACGCCGCGCAGGATGAAGGGCATCACGGTGGTCTTGAGCTCGGCGCTCCCCGCCATGCCGATGCTGGCGATGTTGCCCCAGAAGTCCACGCTGCGCGTGAGCCAGGCGAGCACTTCGCCCCCCAGAGTGTCGATGGCGCCGGCGAAGCGCGCATTCTCCAGCGGCCGGGAGCCGAGCTCGAGGTCCTGGCGGGCGAGCACCTGCGCCGCGCCGAGCTCCTTCAGGTACTCCCCCGCGGCCGCCTTGCCGCTCACGGCCACGACCCGGTAGCCGCGGGCGGCGAGCATGTCGACCGCGATGCTGCCCACGCCTCCGGAGGCGCCGGTGACCGCGATCGGCCCGCCGGCCGGGGACTGGCCGTTGTGCTCCAGGCGGTGGATGGCGAGTGCCGCGGTGAACCCGGCAGTGCCGAGCGCCATGGCAGTGAAGGCTTCGAGTCCCTCCGGCATCGGAATCACCCAGTCTCCCGGCACGCGCGCGAACTGCGCGTAGCCGCCATCGTGGGTCTCGGACAGCCCGCAGCCGGTCACGAGCACCGCAGCGCCGGGCCGGTAGCGCGCATCGCTCGAGGTTTCGACGACACCCGCCAGGTCGATGCCGCCCACCAGCGGGTAGCGGCGCAGGATCTTGCCGGCCCCGGTCGCGGCGAGCGCGTCCTTGTAGTTGATGTCGGAGTGGCTCACCCGGATCACGACCTCCCCGGGGGCGAGCTCATCGAGCGTGACGGGCTCGAAGCGGGCGGCAATCCGGCCCCCTTCGGAATGAATGCGGAACGCCTTGAAGCTGGAAGTCATGCTCGCACCGCCACCGCGTCCTTGACCTGCGAAGCCCGTGCAGACCCTAACGCCGTGCCCCGACGCCGGCAAGCGCGCGCTTCAGTGCCGGCCGAGGCGCTTGAGCCACACCATGAGACCCTGGGTGTTGAGCTCGAGGTCGCCCTCCAGGACCTTCTCGATCTCACCATCGCTGAGCGCGCAGCCGTGACGGTGCGCCAGATCGAGCCACAGAGCGCGCATCGCGGCGCGGATGCCGGCGGCGGGGTCGGGGTCCTGCGCGTGAGCGCGCGCGATGCGAGCCAGCTCGCGCACCTGCGGCTTGAGCAGCTCGCCCAGACGCGGCACGCCGGTCACGCGGCTGAAGTGCATGAGGTATACGGACTCGGGGCGGTACGCCAGCATCCGCTCGATGGAGGCGATGAGCTGCTCCGGATCGAACTGCGAAGGGGGCGTGGTCGGGGTGATGAAGGCGCCCTGCGCGCTGTCGAGCGAGCGGTAGGAGATGCCGAAGGTGTCGCCGGCGAAGATGCTGGCGTGCGCCTGGTCCACGACGGCGTAGTGGTGCAAGGCGTGCCCGGGCACGTGGATGAGCTCGAGCGTGCGGCCGCCGAGGCGCACCCGCTCGCCATCCTCGACCACGCGCACGCGCGCGGCCGGGATCTGCTCGAGGCGCTCGCCGTAGACCGCGCGCGAGCCCTCGATCAGGCGGCTGGGGTCGATCATGTGCGGCGCGCCGCGCGGATGCAGCACCGCCACGGCGTTGGGGAGCTCCTGCATCAGCCGCCCCGCCCCGCCGGCGTGGTCCAGGTGCACGTGCGTCAGCAGCACGTAGTCCACCGCCGCGCGCGCGATGCCAAGCTCGGCGAGCGCCGCCAGCAGGTAGGGGACGGAAGCGTTGGTGCCCACATCGACGAAGGCCGCGCGACCGCCATCCTCGATGATGTGCGCGGCGGCGTGCCCGGGATAGAGGTACTCGGCATCGACGGCGCAGACGCCGTGCGGGTGTCGATACAGTCGCGGCTTCAAGGGAACGTCGACCTGTGCGCTGCGTCGCGGATGGCGTGTCGCGAATGTACACATCGTAACCTGTAGGCTAGCTTAGAGGCATGGCCGATCAGTGCTCCCTCCCGGCGGCGCTCGCCGTATGCGCCGCAGCGGGTGTCGCCGCGCTGTGCGCATCCGCCTCGCTCGCCCAGCAGCCGGCCCCGGCGCACCGCGAGCTCGGCAATCTGGTGTTCGAGAGCGTTCCGCTCCCGGATGCGGCGCTCATGGCGCGGCTCGAGCGCTACCAGCAGTCGCGGCAGGCGACGTTCCTCGACTGGCTCGCCGACGGGGGCCTGCTGGTCGCGACGCGCTTCGGCGACAGCGAGCAGCTGCACCGCGTTGCCGCCCCGCTCGCCATGCGTGAGCAGCTCACCTTCTACCAGGACCCGATCGAGTGGGCGCGCGCGCCGCGCGGCGGCAGCGGCTTCGTGTTCCTGAAGGATCAGGGAGGCGATGAGAACGCGCAGGTGTACTACCACAGCGGCGGCGGCGAGGTGCGTCAGCTCACCCACGGGGCCTTCATTCACGGCAGCCCGGTGTGGGCCCACGACGGCCGGCGCGTGGCCTTCTACGGCAATGACCGCGACTCGCTCAGTTACGACGTGTACGTGGCGGATGTGACCAGCGGCGCCGCGCCGCAGCTGCTGGTCGGCGGGCAGCAGGACACCTGGTACCCCCTCGACTGGTCGGCGGACGACGGCCAGCTGCTGGTGTGGAAATACGTCTCGATCAGCGAGAGTTATCTGTACCTCGCGGATGTCGCGACCGGAACGCTCACGGCGCTCGAGGACAGCCCCCGCAAAGTCGGCATCCGCATGGCGAAGTTCGCTCCCGACGGCCGCGGCGTGTACGTGCTCACCGACGAGGACGGGGAGTTCGTGCAGCTCAAACTCAAGGATCCGGTCACACACCAGAGCCGCAGCGTCACGCCCGCCGCCGGCTGGGACGTGGAAGACTTCGACGTCAGCGGCGACGGGCGCTACGTGGCTTACGTCGTCGATGACGACGGCCGCAGCCGTCTCACGGTACTCGATACCCAGGCGAAACTCGAGCTCGCCCCCGTGGGCCTGCCGCAAGGCCGCATCGGCAACCTGCGCTTCGACCGCAGCGGGCGCAGACTCGCGCTGTCGGCGGAATCGGCGCTCGCGCCCCGCGATGTCTACGTCTACGACCTCGAGCACGGCAAGCTCGAGCGCTGGACCCGCAGCGAGCCCGGCCCGCTCGACCCGAGTACGCTCACCACGCCCGAGCTCATCCACTATCCCACCTGGGATCGCACCGGCGTCGGCCGCCACGCGCGCATGCTGTCCGCGTACCTCTACCGGCCGCGCACGGCGGCCCCGTGCCCGGTGGTGATCGACATTCACGGGGGGCCCGAGTCGCAGTACCGCCCGGGCTGGGACCCGTTCGTGCAGTTTCTCGTCAACGAGCTCGGCTACGCCGTGGTCGCGCCCAACGTGCGCGGCTCATCCGGTTACGGCAAGAGCTTCCTCGCCCTCGACAACGGCGTGCTGCGCGAGGACGCGGTGCGCGACATCGGCTCGCTGCTGGTGTGGATCGGTGTGCAGCCGCAGTTCGATCGCGAGCGGGTGGCGGTGATGGGCGGCTCGTACGGCGGCTACATGGCGCTCGCCGCCCTCATCGCGTATGGCGAGCGGCTGCGAGGGGGGATCGACCTCGTCGGGATCAGCAACTTCGTGACCTTCCTGCGCAACACTGCCGCCTACCGGCGCGATCTGCGGCGCGCCGAATACGGCGACGAGCGCGACACCAGCATGCGGGTGTTCCTCGATCGCATCTCGCCCCTGACCAACGCGAAGCGCATCAGGAAGCCGCTGCTGGTGGTGGCGGGGGCCAACGACCCGCGCGTGCCGGTGTCCGAGTCCGAGCAGCTGGTGTGGAGCATGCGCGCCGCCGGCGGTGAGGTGTGGTATCTGCTCGCCAAGGACGAAGGACACGGGTTCAGGAAGAAGGCCAATCGCGACGTGTACCTGCAGACCGCGGCGAGCTTTCTGCAGAGGCTGGCGCATTAGGTCGCGGGAAGCTCACCGTCACAGTGAGCCCCCTGCCCGAGGGCCCCTCGGCGAGGGTGATGCTCGCGCCGTGGCTTTCCGCGATGGTCTTGACGATCGACAGCCCGAGCCCGCTGCCGGCAGGCGCCGTTCCGGCGCGACGGTAGAAGCGATCGAACACCCGCTCGCGCTCGGCCGGTGGAATGCCGGCACCGTCGTCGCTCACCGTGAGGCGCGCGCCGCGGACGTCACTCGCCTCCTCGACCGCGACGTCGACCCGGCCGCCTGCGGGCGTGTAGCGCACGGCGTTGTCCACCAGGTTGCG
>Ga0209376_1005265_pt1 | contig 10852 bp, 10 predicted proteins | sample GraSoiAngelo_134_FD_185891 | JGI IMG/M metagenome (GOLD analysis project Ga0209376, IMG submission 185891) | Grasslands soil microbial communities from the Angelo Coastal Reserve, California, USA - 14_0929_05_30cm (SPAdes) (version 2) | ecosystem: Environmental > Terrestrial > Soil > Grasslands ... | reverse complement strand
CCTTGACTTTCTTGCTGGATGTGCCTCGCGGTCGTCGCAACAAAATCGTGCTCCCCTCCCTCGGCCAGAACTCGATTCAGAGTGGCGACGACATTGGCGGCCGACTCGTCGCTGCTCCGAGTGGCCGTCGACGTGTGGTCCGACAGGAATACGCAGGTGTTGTCGACGATATCGTACGTCCAGATCTGCGCGGACAAGCCTTGCACACCGCGGGCGTCGAACCGCTGGGTGAATCGGATCATCCCGGGGTGGAACGTCCCCTGCCACTGTAGGTCCCAGAGTTCCGTCGGCGAGAGATCGAGGCCGTCGATCAGGCCATCGCCGTCCGTGTCGGATTCAAGGGGATTCGTGGGTCTCCGATTCAGCCCCGCGAGCTCGTCGGCATCGGAGAGCCCGTCCCGGTCCGTGTCGGGGTCCGAAGGATCCGTCTGGAATCCGTATTGCGACGGTCCATCCCACTCTAAATCATCCCGGAGGCCGTCGAAGTCCGTATCCTGGGAGGCGGGGGAGGTCGCGACCGATCGGACCTCAAGGAGGCCATCGATCTCGAGCTTCAACGGCCGAGGGGTCACCTCCATCGGGTCGGACAGGGTGTCGTCGTCGGTGTCCGTGCGAGTCGGATCGGAGCCGAACACGGTTCGCTCAGCGCCGTCGGAAAGGCCGTCCCGATCCGTGTCGGGGATCGTTGGGTCGGAAGGATTTTGAGAGTCCCTCGGGAACAGCTCCGCGCCGTCGGGAAGACCGTCACGATCCGTATCGAAATCGAGCGGATTCGTCCGAATCGTCCGGACGGAAGGGATGCCGTCCACGATGAACGAGATCTCGCGGGACGCGATCTCCTCGCCGTCCGTCAGGAGATCGGCGTCGACGTCGCGCAGGACCGGGATGGTGCCGGTGGAAGATCGCTCCGCGCCATCTTTCAGCCCATCCGCATCGGTATCGGGATTCGCGGGAGAGGTGCGAGCCGCCAGGAGAAGCCGTGCCACGCGCACGAGGCCGTCTTGGCCCGCGCCGAAGTCGCGCACGACGATTCGCCATTGCGGAACGTTCGTGAAATCCGCCGACGTGAACGTCGAAGCGACAAGCCCGTCGAGGACCGGCGACGATGGATCGCGCGTCGCGTCCAGGATTAGCGAGACGCCACGGTCCGATCGGACGACCTGTGCGACCCATGGAGCCCGGAACCCTTCGACGATCTCCAGTCGATCTCCCGACGGCAGCGAGAGGGCCAGTGGCGCCCGAGGAGCCGCAGGCGAAGGCAAGTTCCCGGAGGTCGCGGCCGCCCGGCTGCAGACAGGCGCGCAGGGAAGGGGCACACCTTCCAACGTGGGGCCGACGCGGACATCGACCTGGCGAACCGCCTCGTTCCCCGCGCGATCGAGAGCGCGAACTCGGAAGGTGTGCGCGCCCGGCACGAGGTTCGTGGTCTCGTAGAAGAATGTGATCGTCATGGGCCCCGGCCTCGATGGCGGTGAGGCCGCGGACGACGGCTCCCTGGGCGGGACGGGTGAGTTCCAGGAGGGGCGGTGTCCGGTCCAGCGTCACGGCGATCTCCTCGCTCGTGCGCGAGACGAAGTCCCCTCCCTTCATCGCCTGGGCGATGACTCGAAGCCGATGACCGCCTTCCGGCCAACTCTCGGAGGACCATGGGATCAGGAAACTGCCGTCCTCGAGGCCCCGCACGTCCGCGATCCAGACGCCGTCGACGTAGAGGTCCACAAATGGATCGGCATGCCAGGCCCTTCCATGGACCTCGACGGTCCCTCGGACCGCGGCGCCGTTCGTCGGCTCCAGAATCGCGACCCCGCGCGCGTGGAACCCAGGGTCCCACAACAGCTGCGTGCCGGACTTGCCGGGAATCGCGAGTTCCACGGACAGGTCGTCCGGCCGAGGATGCTCGATCTCCAGACCCACCCCGGCCCACTGGACGATCCCGTCGACGGGCGGCGTCTGGATCTCAATGGTAGCGATGTCGGAAGATGGAATCGACACCGGCGTCGACCCGGACGTGACCGATATCGAGTAAACCCGCGCCTCCTCGTCCAGGTCGCTCAAACCGTCGGCGTCCGCATCCCGCCCGTCCGTGTCGAACATGAAATCGTCGAAGTAGAGCGAATACGAGGCGCCTTGGAGGCCCGCGGTGCACAGGAAGCCGATCGCGATGCGGACGAACTTCGCAGACTGCCAGTGGGCGGCGGGGAAGTCCGCCGCAGGGTTCCGGGCGAGATCCGTCCACACCCCGAGGCCACTCGGAGGCGCCAGGACCACGTCCGCCTTGGTCGGACCGCACAGGGAGAGTTTTCGACTCGCCTGGTACGCCGTGACATAGCGGACGCGGTCGAGGTTGCGGAAGTCCTTGTCCAATAAGTCGAGGGCGACCCCCGCCGCGTAGGCGTCCCAGTTCGATGCGGTGGTATCCTGGAGGTGATCGTACAAGATGGAAACGCGCAGTTCGGTCATCGCGGCCCCCTGGGTTGGAAAGACCGCGTATCCGTAAGCGGACCCGAAGTCGAGGATTGAGTAGCCCGAGATGTCCACGTGGAACGACCGCGTACCGGACCGCGCAAAGGTGGAGGCGTAGCCCGCCGACGCCTTGTCCCCGAGCAGGAAATCCGTGTAAGGCAGCCAGAAGTCGGTCTCGAAATCGTCCACGAGCGCGAAGGCTCCCGTAGACGAACCGGTCAAAAGTGCGAGCACACCAATGGCAAGCAAAACTCCGCGACGGCCGTGCATCTGTCCCTCCCCCTCGTCGAGGCGCGACGGCCCTCGCACCCCTCCGGGAGGGCCATCGTCGAGTGGGGTAATAAACCCCGGCGGACAGCTCGCCGGATCGTGCCAGCGTACCAAGCCGAATTCCTATAGGAGTGCCCACATCCTCGCGGAAATGCGCATCGGAATAGACTTTCCCGCAACTAATATAACACCGTATTACTTCGGACCGCCCGAGGAACATCGCATGGCCGCATACGCGCATCCTGAAGTGTTGGTCGACACGAGCTTCGTGAAAGGCACCCTTGGGAATCAGAACGTCAAGGTCGTCGAGGTGGACTACGATCCCACGGCGAACTACAACCTGGGCCACATCCCCGGTTCCGCGCTGATCGACTGGCGCAAGGACATCAACGATCCCGTGACCCGGGACATCGTCTCGAAGGAGGGGCTCGAGGCGCTCTTTGGACGCCTGGGCATCTCCAATGAGGACCAGATCGTCCTCTACGGGGACTTCAACAACTGGTTCGCGGCGTTCGCCTTCTGGGTCTTCAAGTATTACGGCGTGGACAACGTCGTCCTCCTGAACGGCGGTCGCCGGAAGTGGATCGAGGAGGACCTGCCCGTGACGAAGGACGTGCCTTCGTTCCCCGAGGCCACCTTCCGGGCGAAGGAACCGGACGAGAGACTCCGAGTCTACCTGCCCTACGTCCGAGAGGCGTACCGGCAAGCGGGCAAAGTTCTGGTCGACGTGCGATCGCCAAAGGAATTCAGCGGGGAGATCTTGGCCCCGCCGGAATATCCGACGGAACATGCGCAGCGCGGCGGGCACATCCCGGGCGCGAAGAACATCCCGTGGGGGCAAGCCGTCAACGAGGACGGGACCTTCAAAACGCCGGAGCAGCTGAAGGCCCTGTACGAGCCGAAGGGAGTGACGCCGGACAAGGAGGTCATCGCCTACTGCCGGATCGGCGAGCGGTCGTCCCACACGTGGTTCGTGTTGAAGTACCTGCTCGGCTACCCGAACGTCCGCAACTACGACGGGTCCTGGACGGAGTGGGGCAACCTCGTTCGGACGCCGATCGAGAAGCCCTAAAGCGGAGGCCAGACACGGCGGAGGCCGGAAACCCGGTCAAAGACGCGGTCCTCGCTCAAGATCTCCCGCTCTCCCGCTTCGAGTGCGGCCGCTGCATGGATCGCATCCCGCGGACGCATCGGGAGGGACTGATAGAGGTCCGCCGCGCGGCGCAGCACCGCCAGATCCACCCGGAGCCATGTAAGATTCGGGAACGCCAGCAGGCCCGCGCCTTTCGCAATCGAATCTTCGACCCCCAGGAGTCGCCGGACGACATATACAACCTCGTCCCACGTCAGAGTCGAGGTGGATACCTTCCGATTCCCCCTCGCAACGGATTCGAGCAGCCGCGCAGCCGAAGCGGCTGCGGGGACGCGGACGTCATACAGCATCGGCACGAGAAACAGACCTGCGTCCGCGTACATTAGCGACCGGGAGCCTTGTATTCCTCATCGAGGACCGATTTCCAATCCACCCGCCTTCCAGGCTTTTTTCTCTTCACGGAGAGGAAACGCTCGACGAAATCCTCGGGGCTCGGCTCGGGTCGAACCAAGATCGCGTCGTCCAAGACCTCGAACGTCAGGTTCGCTCCCTCCGCGAGACGGAGTTTCTCGCGAATGTCCTTCGGGATCACGACTTGACCCTTGGGGCCCAACTTGCGCTTCATTCCTACCTTCTAGTAGGAATTCCTACCGCATATACTTTCTGCCATTCACGCCAAGCGGGCGGATCCGGCATGGCAGGGATGAAAAGGTCATCGCCTACGGCCGGATCCGCGACCGGTCGTTTCACACGTGGTTCGTCCTGAAGTATCTCCTCGGCTACCCCAACGTCCGTAATCACGACGGCTCCTGGACGGAATGGGGGAACCTCGTGCGGACGCCGATCAAGAAGCCCTAGGCGACCTACCCAGCCCGGAGTCGGAACCTCCCCGCGCCGAAGGCGACGCAAAATGGAACCGCTGCCAGTCGGCTTAAATAGCCGGTGAATCCTTCGCGGTCGACAGAGGGGGAGGGAGCTTGCCGTTCGAGGACCGGTGGACCCCGGAGGTTTACTACGATATCCTCCGCGGAATCCATCGCCTCGGCAAGACCGGCAAGCGTATCACGGTGTCAAGCATCGGGCAAGAGGCTCTCTTGCCGAACAACCGCTTAAGGAACCGGCTCGCCGAGCTTCAGACGCTCGGCCTCGTTGATACAAACATGTTGGTCACGACGGCCGGATACGACTTTTGTGGTGACTACACTCAGTTCGTCGACCATTTCCTTCGGAAGTATGGCCTCCGATGAGGGACACAGGTCCCGCTGTTGCGTGGACCGTAGATGTTGCTTCTTGACAAGATTTCTTCAGCGAACGTCCTGACGCTGAGTCGGGAACGAACGTCCCGACGCTGGGTCCGGAACGCCTTTGACGCTGAACGAAAATACAGGATTTTGTGAATTGCGCTTGAGCTCCACATCACCCGCCAAAGTGGAAGCTGGAAAAGGGGAGGAGACTGCGCGCATCGACCGGCGCAGGACGATCGTGAAGGGGCTTGCGGGGCTCGGGGTTGTTGCCGCAGGAGCCGTGGGTCTGTCGGCGCTCGGCGGTCGATCAACCGCGGCAATCCAGGATGCCACCTTTCTAGTCCAGGATCCAAGCGCGGATCTTACCGCGGAGAAGGTTGTTGGGACCGACCTCGCCCTCACCGGTTGGGACTACGTCGTCTGGACCAATGGGACCACCGTTTATGGCCAGAATGGCCGGACGAGCAAGATCGATTTTTCCGGGACCGACTGGGCGGCCATCGTGAACAGCATCATCGGGACAGTCGGCGCGGAGACGATTTTCGTCCATCCCGATGTGCCCGCTTCGACGACCACGATCAACGTGAACAAGTCGGGGGTCACCATCTACTGCCCGAAGGAGAACGCCAAGGCGGAGACCCCCCAAGGCCCGTTCACTCAGAAGATTGTCCTCGGGGGCAACGCGCAGGCTCAGGTCCGGCGCGTCACCCTCTGGGGCCTCCAGATGGACGAGCTCGAGGTGAACGGCGCGGGCGCCGCAGGAAGCGGAATCGACGTCGACGGATGGACGGTTGCCCAGTGTCAGATGAACAATTACGGCACGTCGGGCAGGATGGGGATCCGCTTTACCGGAACAGGAGATATCGAGAACGGCCTCTTCCTCAAGTGCCAAGTACGGGCGCAAGTCCCGAACGTGAGTCTCATCACGTGGGAGGCACCGAGCGATGCCAACGGGCACATCGCCTTCTACCGTTGCCAGTTGGAGAACGTCGGCGGCTTCAGCGGCGTCAACACGATCGAGTATTCGAACACCGGCCCAGGGCACACGGGAACCGTCGTGAGCCTGACGGATTGTTCCTTCGTCCACATCGGTGGGACCACCACGGCGATCCAGAATTCGAGCGTGGCGAACCCGACCGTCGTAACTTGCACGGCATCGCACCGCCTCAAGACCGGACAGAAAGTTACTATCGCTGGGCACGTGGGGAGCACGCCAAGCATCAACGGCGTCTGGACAGTTACGGTCCTCAACTCGACCCAGTTCACGATCCCGGTCAACGTAACCGTTGCGGGGACGGGCGGGACGGTCGGGTCGTCGCCGATGTCCTGTTCCATCCTTCGAATGTCCGGAACGACCCTGAATGCCGGCCCCCGAACGGTTGTCATAAGCAATTCCCATTTCGAGCTTCATGTTTCAGCCATGGACTTGTTCTCAATCGCGAATGCGACGGCCTTCGTGTATTACGGCGTCATCGTCCAGAATCCCAGCCTCACCATCGGAGCGAATAACTACACATGGATCCAGAACTCCAACGTCTCGAACCTTCACCAAGGGTCGTTGCTCCAAATCCGTGGCGGCCACCTGACCGGGACGGACCCAACCTCCTTCACGATAGGAACAGCCAATGCCAGCCCGAACTTCAAAGTGAAAGTCTCCGACGTTGTTCGCTTCAACCCACAAGGAGCTGCAACGATCGCGGTGGGGGCAAGTCCGTACCTCTACACCAACGATGACGGGGTCGCAGAGACGGTGGTGCTCGACGGCGTCAGGGGGGCGACTGGAACGCTAAGCGTTGCAAAGGACTCCGTCACCCTTTACAGCATCGGTAACAACGAGAAGTTCCACCTAGTCGTCTGGCTGGAGCCCCGAGAAGCAATCACGGTTACCTACACGTCGGTGTCTGGAGACACATTAACCATGTCCAAAAACAGGAAGTGAGGTCATGCCTCCCGAAGAATCGGATACGGCGCAGACGAAGGCGCGAACACGCATTGGCCGCCGAGACGCAATTCTAAAAGGCTTGGCAGGCGTCGGAGTCGCCGCTTCGGGAGCCATAGGGTTGTCGGCCCTTGCCAGTCCTGCTTCCGCCGCCATCCAGGACGCCACCTATCTGGTTCAGGACCCGAGCCCCGACTTGACCGCGGAGAAGGTCGTGGGAACAGATCTCACCCTATCTGGTTGGGATTACATCGTCTGGACCAATGGGACCACCGTTTATGGCCAGAATGGCCGGACGAGCAAGATCGATTTCTCCGGGACCGACTGGGCGGCCATCGTGAACAGCATCATCGGGACAGTCGGCGCGGAGACGATTTTCGTCCATCCCGATGTGCCCGCTTCGACGACCACGATCAACGTGAACAAGTCGGGGGTCACCATCTACTGCCCGAAGACGAATCTCAAGGACGAAGTGGGCCCCTACACCCAAAAAATCATCCTTGGCGGGAACTCAGCGGCCCAGGTGCGTCGCGCAACCCTATGGGGCCTCGAAATGGACGAATTGGAAATTTCCGCACCGAGTACTAGTTTCGACGTCGACGGCTGGACGGTTGGCTTCTGCCGGATGAACTCCTACTCGACGGTTGGTCGGCAAGGCCTTCGGTTCACAGGGCCGGGCGACATCGAGAACGGTCTCTTCCTGCACTGCCGAATTCGGGCTCAAAACAATGGAGTCAACTTGGTCACCGTCGAAGCGAAGAGCGACGCGAACGGCCACATTGCCTTTTACCGATGCCAGTTGGAGAACGTAGGCGGTTTTACAGGCGTAGATTCAATCGAGTATTCTTCGACCGGTCCGGGACATACGGGCACGATCGTGACATTCACCGATTGCTCCTTCGTCCATACCGGCGGGGCGCCAACGGGTGGCTGCATCCTCCGGATGTCTGGCACGACCTTGGACGCCGGCCCGCGGAAGCTTATCTTCACAAACCCACACATCCAGATTGACCAGGCAGGTATGGACCTATTCCAGATCGTGAACGCGACGGCCTTCGTCTATTATGGAGTCGTCCTCCAGAATCCGAGCTTGACGGTCGGCGCAAATACCTATACATGGATTCAGAACTCGAATCTCTCGAACTTCGCCAAGGGGTCGATGCTGCAGATTCGCGGCGGCCATCTTACTGGATCGACCCCGACCTCGTTTACTCTCGGCGCCTCCAACGAAAGCGCGAACTTCAAGGTCATGACGGCGGACGTCGTTCGCTTCAACCCGCAAGGGGCGGCGGCAATTACGCTGCTTGCGAGTCCGTTTGTTTACACGAACCGAGACGGTGTTGGGGAAGCTGTTTTGCTGAACGGGGCACGGGGTGCGGCCGGGACGCTTACGGTCACGAAAGACCTGGTCGCACTGTACAGTGTCGGAAACAACGAGAAGTTCCACCTCGCTGTCTGGCTGGAACCAAGTGAGGCCATTACTGTCACTTATTCGTCCGGATCTGGGGATACTTTGAGCATGACCAAGGACCGGAAGTGACGAGCATCAGGAAACCGAACGACTGGTCGAGGTTAGACTCCCCCCTGCCTCTTTGGCCGGACATGCGAAAAATTAGCGTCGATGATTTTCTGGGCGGAATCCTTTAAGTGGGACCCGGGAACGCCTTCCTTTGATGGGCTGGATCACGCGGCGAATCGCAGGCTCAATCACGTTCACGCTCGTGACGGTCCTCCTCGGGTCCTACGCCGCGTTGCAGGGCTGGCTCGTCGGCGGCGTCTCGGTCTTCACCACGACCGGGCTCGTGATCCTGGGCATCGCGGCCCTCTGTTCCCTCGCGGTCACCTCCCGCATGAAGGACCAGGACCGGGAAAAGAAGGCCTGGAAGGACTGGCAGGAATACTACGTCCGCGCGTATCCTCAGTATTATCGTCCGCGATAGGCATGAGCCCCTGCGTTTCCCTTTTGTATCCTTTGTAATCGGTAAAGGATATCTTCGACGGCCTCGCATGGAGAGGGAAAGTGAGTCACAGTATGACGTCCCTCCCCAATTCCTACAAAGTCGCCCTCATCACCGGAGCGAGCCGCGGGCTCGGCCGGGTCCTCGCGGGATTCCTCGCGAAGCAGGGCTATGCCCTTCTCACGATGGCCCGGGACGAAAAGCCCCTGCTCGCCGCGGCGAAGGAGTTCGCGGCCGCCGGCGTGCCGGTCGTCTCCCTCCCGGGGGATGTCGGCGATGCGCATGACCGTCATCGGCTGCTCGAGGCCGCGGCCGCCCACGGGCGAATCGACCTCCTGGTCAACAACGCCTCGGACCTCGGTGACACGCCGCTGCCGCCTCTCGTCCAGGCCTCGCCGGAGACTTTCCTCCGCGTCTTCGAAATCAACACCTTGGCCCCACTCGCCCTGGTGAGGGAAGCCCTCCCTCTCCTCCGCCGCGGAACCGGTCTCGCCGTCAACATCTCGAGCGACGCGGCGATCGGCGGCTACCCCGGGTGGGGCATCTACGGGGCGAGCAAGGCCGCCCTCGACCTCGTGTCGAAGACCCTTGCCGCCGAGCTGAAGGACCAAGGGATCGCGGTCGTGAGCGTCGATCCTGGCGACATGCGCACGAAGATGCACCAGGACGCTTACCCGGGACAGGACATTTCGGACCGCCCCACGCCCGACGTCACGCTGCCGTTCTGGGCGTGGCTCCTCTCGCAGCCCCCGATGAAGGTGAGTGGCATGCGCTACCAGGCGCAGGCGGCGGTGTGGGAGGTCCCCGCGTGAAGACGACCGAGCTGGTCTTCGAGCGCCCCGAACGGGTCTTCGCCCACGAACCGCCCGAGATCCACGGCCGGTCCCGGGACGACATTCGCCTCCTGGTCACGGGGCCTGACGGGCATCACCACGCTCGGTTCGAAGACCTCGCAACGTTCCTTCGCCGCGGCGACCTCCTCGTCGTCAACGAGAGCGCGGCGATCCCCGCAAGCCTCCCCGCCGAGGGACGCCTCGGCTCGATCCTCCTGAACCTCTGCACACGATTCCGGTCCGACCTCTGGATCGCGGAACCCCGCTGGGCGGCGGGGAAGCCCGGCCCACTGCCGATCGAGCCCGCGGAGGAACTCCGAATCGGAGCTGCGACGGTCCGCCTCTTGTCACCGTATCCGGGAATCCCGCGGCTGTGGTTCGCCCTCGCGGACCGTCCGTTTGACTCGATGATCACAGAACGAGGAGGACCAATCCACTACGGCTACACCGAGGCGTGGCCCATGGACGTCTACCAGACCCTCTTCTCGCGCGTCCCCGGCAGCGCGGAGATGCCTTCCGCCGCCCGTCCGATCACGCCTCGGATCCGAGAAGCGCTGGAAAAGGCGGGCATCCGGATCGCACCGATCCTGCTCCACACGGGCGTCTCGAGCCTCGAGATCGAGAGCGAGACGGTGGAAGGGCAGGCCCTGTACCCGGAGCCGTTCGCCGTGTCCCCGGAGACCGCGGACGCCGTGAATGGTACGCACGCGAACGGCGGCCAGGTCATCGCCGTCGGCACGACGGTCGTCCGGGCCCTCGAATCGGCGTGGACGCCGGAAGGCCTCCGTCCTCGAACCGGCTTCACTCGCCTCTTCGTGAATCCCGACCGGGGCATCCATGCGATCGACGGACTCCTGACCGGGTTCCATGATCCAGTGACGAGCCACCTGGCGTTGCTCGCGGCGTTCCTCGGGATGGAGGGCGTCCGAGAGGCATATGCGGAGGCGGTCCGGGCGGGATATCTCTGGCACGAATTTGGGGATTCGCATCTCGTGATTCCCTAGGTCCCACTCCCCCGAACATGCCGCAGGCACGAGACGATTGAGGAAACG
>Ga0209376_1005264_pt1 | contig 10854 bp, 6 predicted proteins | sample GraSoiAngelo_134_FD_185891 | JGI IMG/M metagenome (GOLD analysis project Ga0209376, IMG submission 185891) | Grasslands soil microbial communities from the Angelo Coastal Reserve, California, USA - 14_0929_05_30cm (SPAdes) (version 2) | ecosystem: Environmental > Terrestrial > Soil > Grasslands ... | reverse complement strand
TGGAAGGTCCACTTCCGCGACACCATGCGCGGCGGGAAGCTCCTGAATGACTGGCGCATGGCGCAGATCCACGCCCAGGAGGCCCCCGCGCGCGTCAACGAGCTCGAGGCCTGGGGCGCCCTCTTCGACCGCACGCCCGACGGCCGCATCCTGCAGCGCAACTTCGGCGGCCACCAGTATCCGCGCCTCGCCCACGTCGGGGACCGCACCGGCCTCGAGATGATCCGCACCCTCCAGGACAAGACCGTCCACTCCCCCGGCGTGGACGTGTACATGGAGTGCACCGTCGCCCACCTGCTGAAGGACGGCGACCGGGTGGCGGGCGCCCTCGCCTACCGGCGCGACACCGGGCGCTTCATCGTCTTCCGGACCAAGGCCGTGGTGCTCGCCACCGGCGGCATCGGCCGCGCCTACAAGGTCAACAGCAACTCCTGGGAGTACACCGGGGACGGCCACGCCCTCGCCTACGAGGCGGGCGCCGACCTGCTCGGCATGGAGTTCGTCCAGTTCCATCCGACCGGTATGGTCTGGCCGCTCAGCGTGCGCGGCATCCTGATCACCGAGGGTGTGCGCGGCGAGGGCGGCGTGCTCAAGAACGCCAAGGGCGAGCGCTTCATGTTCCGCTACGTCCCGGAGATGTTCAGGAAGGACTTCGCTGCCACCGAAGAGGAGGCCGACCGCTGGGTCGCAGACGTGATCGCCGGCCGCAAGGCCGAGGCGCGCCGGCCGCCCGAGCTGCTCACGCGCGACGTGGTGGCACGCGCCATCGCGCAGGAGGTTCGCGAGGGGCGCGGCAGCCCGCACGGCGGCGCCTTCCTCGACATCGCCTCGAAGCGCAAGCCGGAGGAGATCCGGAAGAAGCTCCCCTCCATGTGGCAGCAGTTCCACGAGCTGGCCGACGTCGACATCACCCGCGACCCGATGGAGGTCTTCCCCACCACGCACTACGTGATGGGCGGCGTGCGCGTGGACCCCGAATCGCAGGCGGCGACCGTCCCCGGCCTCTTCGCGGCGGGCGAGGTGGGAGGCGGGCTCCACGGCGCCAACCGCCTGGGCGGCAACTCGCTCTCCGACCTGCTCGTCTTCGGCCGGCGCGCCGGGACGTACGCCGCGCAGTACGCCCGGGCGTTCCAGGGCGAGCCGCGCGTCGAGATGGCGCAGTTCGAGGCCGCCGTGGCCGAGCTGCTCGCCCCCTTCGAGCAGACCGGCGGGGGCGAGAACCCCTACGCGGTGCAGGAGGCGCTCCAGGACATGATGGGCGCCTACGTCGGCATCGCGCGCAAGGAGGACGATCTGCGCACCGCGCTCGCCGAGCTGGAGAAACTCCGTGCGCGCGCCGCGCGGGTCGCGGTCGAGGGCAACCGCCAGTACAACCCAGGCTGGAACACCGCCATCGACTTGAAGAACCTGCTCACCGTGAGCGAGGCAGTGACGCGCGCGGCGCTCGAGCGGCGCGAGAGCCGGGGCGCGCACACGCGCGTCGAGTACCCGGATTCCGACCAGCACTTCGGCACGGTGAACGTCATCGTGCGCCGCCAGGGCGACCGGATGACGGTCGTGCAGGAACCCATCCCGCCCCTGCCCGACGAGCTGAGACGCGTGGTCGAGGGAGAGGTCTGATGGACGCCGTGCTCCGCATCTTCCGGGGCGACCGCGAGGCGGGCGGCTTCCAGGACTACCCGGTGCCGCAGCAGGAGGGCATGGTCGTGCTCGACGCCGTGCACTACGTGCAGGCCCACCTGGCGAGCGACCTCGCCTGCCGCTGGAACTGCAAGGCGGGCAGGTGCGGCTCGTGCAGCGCCGAGGTGAACGGCAAGCCGCGCCTCATGTGCATGACGCGCATGGACCAGTTCGCCCCCGGCCAGCCGATCACGATCGCCCCCATGAAGGCCTTCCCGGTCATCAAGGACCTGGTGACCGACGTCTCGTGGAACTACGAGGTCAACAGGCGCATCCCGCCCTTCCAGCCGAAGCCGCCGGAGGCCGACGGCACCTGGCGCATGCAGCAGGAGGACATCGACCGGGTGCAGGAGTTCCGCAAGTGCATCGAGTGCTTCCTCTGCCAGGACGTGTGCCACGTGCTGCGCGACCACGAGCGCACGGACGCCTTCGCCGGCCCGCGCTTCCTGGTGCGCATCGCGAGCCTCGAGATGCACCCGCTCGATACCGCCTCGCGCAGCCGCTACCTGAAGGAGCAGGCCGGCATCGGCTACTGCAACATCACCAAGTGCTGCACCGAGGTCTGCCCCGAGTCGATCCACATCACGGACAACGCCATCATCCCGCTGAAGGAGCGCGTGGTGGACGACTTCTACGACCCGGTCCGGCGCGTGTGGCGCTGGATCACGGGGCGCGGCGCGCCGGCGTGAGGCCGGCCCGCCGGCATCCTGCCGACGGCCGGGGAACGGATCTGTCCAGCGCCTAGGGGCACGCCTCCGCCCTGCCATGGCGGGCGCCGTGGCGTCCGGCACGCGAGGCGCCGTGCGCGCGCGGCCCGCCGTGGCATCCTCACCGGCCGCCGCGTGTTGGCATGCCTCCAGCAGGTGCAGTCGTGGCGGTGTTCGAGGAGCGGCTGCGGCAGGCGGTGACCAGCGTTCCGAGCTTTCCCGAGCTCGCCGCCCGCCTCACGCGCGCGGTCACGGTCGCGATCGACCGCACGAAGACCGCCGATGCCAACGGGCACGGGCTGCCGCTCGTGTCGCGGCTGCGCATCGCGACCTTCTTCGCGCTCGCGTGCGGCGTCATTTTTCTCCCCGTCGACGGCAGCGGGGCGGTGGCGCGCGACACCTCCTTCTGGCTCCTCGTCCTCTATGCCTGGCACGCGGTCCTCACCAGCTTCGTCCTGATCGCGAGCTTAACGGCGCGCGGCGAGCGCAACGCCGATCGCCTCGCCGTCCTGCTGGTCGTCGGCCACGCCGTCAACCTGCACGTCTACGTCTACGTCTGGCCGGTCTATCCGGGGCTCGCGGCCGGCATCCTCGCCTGCATGCTGATGGGGGACAGCATCCTCTTCGGCTGGAGCACGCAGCGAGTGCTGACGCTGGCGATCGGATTCTCGGCCGGCTTCCTCGTCCTCGGGATGAAGATCGCGCCGTACGACGTCCAGCGCCCGGACTTCGCGGTCGCGTCGATCGTGCTCCTGGTCGGCGCCACGACCGCCGTCGGCTGCACGCACCTCCTGGCGATCCTGCGCACCAGCCTCGCCGAGCGGCAGCGCGAGCTGAGCGAGCTCTCGACCCGTCTCATGTCGGTGCAGGAAGAGGAGCGCCGGCGCCTGTCGCGCGAGCTGCACGACGAGTTCGGCCAGTCGCTGACCGCCGTCAATGCCAACCTCTGGCTGATCGAGCGGCTGGCCCCGGCGGACGCCGAGGCGCTCCGCCACCGCGCCGCAGAGACGCGCCGGCTCGTGGGGCGCACGCTCGGCGCCATGCGCGAGCTCTCGCAACTCCTGCGGCCCGTGGTGCTGGACACGCTCGGCCTCGTCCCGTCGCTCGAGACGCTGCTGGACGCGTTCGGCGAGCACCACCAGCTCGCGGTCAGCTTGACCAGCGACGGCCTCCCCGAGCGCCTGCCGGCCGAGATGGAGACCGCCCTCTACCGCATCACGCAGGAGGCGCTCACCAATGCCGCCCGCCATGCTCACGCCGCGCGCGTGCGCGTCGCCCTGACGGCGATCGGCGGCGAGCTCCGCCTGGAGATCGAGGACGACGGCGTCGGCCTCGCGGCCCGCAACGGCGGGAAGCCGCCGACCGGCACGGGCCTGGTCGGCATCCGCGAGCGTGTGCGCGCGCTCGGCGGGCAGTTCGTGCTGCATGGCGAGCGGGGCGTGCGGGTCGAGGTCCGGGTGCCGCTGCCGGGCGGGGGGTGAGAGAGAGCGCGCGCGCGCGTTCCTCTGTCTGCGGTGCCACGCGTTTGCTATTCGGGGTTCTGCCCGAATGGCCCTTGTGAGGGTGGAATCGCGCACGCGTGCACGTGTCCCCGTGGCGGCGGCAGCGCTCTGCCTGGCCGCGGGTCTCCCTTTCCTCGACCAGCCGTTCCACGTCGATGATCCCAACTTCTTAGCCCTCGCCCGCCACGCCAGCCCGCACCCGCTCGAGCTCTACGCATTCCGAATCAACTGGCTGGGCACCGACGAGCGCGCGTTCGACGTCTTGGCCAACCCCCCACTCGTGCCCTGGTACCTCGCGCTGCTGTCGCGCGTCGCGGGTGATCGGGAATGGGTCTACCACCTGGGCTTCCTGCCGTTCATGGCCCTCGCGTTGCTGGGCGCCTGGCGGCTTGGACGGCGGTTCGCGACCGACCTTCCGGAACCGACTATCCGCCCGCCTCCGCCGGGGAAGGTAAGCGTCGCGGCCGGACCGACGGGACGTAGCGCGCCGGCCGCCCTGTGGACGATGCTCTGGGTGGGCGTTGCCCCTGCCCTGGTGGTCTCGTCGCACACCGTCATGCCCGACCTCCCGTTGGTGGGCTTCTACGCGCTCGGCGTGGCGCTGGCGATCGAAGGAATGGACCGCGGACAGCCTGCCCGCGCGCTAGCCGGGGCCAGCGTCGCCGGGCTCTCGGCCCTCTGCCGCTACAGCGGGATGACGGTAGTCCCGCTGCTCGGACTGTACGTCGTCCTCCACCGGCCACGCGCCGTGGCCGCTGCGCTGGCCCTCGCCGCGGCTGCGGCACCGCTCGCCGCCTGGTCCTTGGCGAGCTTCGCCATCTATGGACGGGTGCACTGGCTGGCGATGGCCGGGTTCGAGGGCCAGACGCTCGAGGCGGCCGCGGTTGCACACAAACTGGTCTACCAGCTGGCGGCGCTGGGGCTCGCCGTGGCGCCGGCCGGACTTCTGGCGACCGTGATGACCCGGGGCATACGTCTGGCGGATCCGCTGGCGAGCACAACGGGCGGGCGCTTTCAGCCGGTGGCCCTGCTGTCCGGCGCGTCCATGGGCGCCCTGGGAAGCGCACTGCTAACATGGTGGGCCGGGCTCCCGGGTTCGGCGACGTTCCTCTTGCTGATGGCGGGGCTGGCGGGAGGCGCCGCACTCGTCGCCGGGGCGATGGAGGCCCTAGCGGCGCTCGGCAAGGGGCAGCTCTACGGGGGCCGCGGAGGGGCCGGGACGGACGGGCTGTTCCTGGCGGCCTGGCTGATTGGGGTCCTGATCTTCAACTTGTGGCTGAGGTTCGCCTCGGTGCGCTACCTACTCCCGGCGCTGCCGCCGTCGATCCTCCTGCTCCAACGCGTGCTTCCCAATCCTGACGGGCCCGCCGTGCGGTATGGAGCCGCGACCCTGCTGGTACTGGCGCTATCGCTCGCACTGTCCGGAGCGGACCGACAGTTCGCCGAAGGATATCGAAGCTACGTGGCCGGGCTCCCCCCGCCCGCCAGGACCCGCTGGTTCGTCGGACACTGGGGGCTGCAGCACTACCTCGAGCGCGCCGGCGCCCGTGCGCTCAACTCGGACGACCGGAAGGCACCCCACGTAGGCGACGAGATCGTCGCCCCCGTCTATGCCTGGCCTCAGGACGTCCCGGAAGGCGTCCAGCTCCGCCTAACCGATCGCACGGAGCTCCCCGCCCGCCCCGGTCTCCGCACTTTCACCGTAGAAGGCCGCGGCTGCTTCTACGCCAGCTTGCTCGCCCCGGGTCCCACCGCCGTCTGGCTGCCCTTCGGGTTTTCGAGCGCCCCCCTCGAGACGCTCACCCGCTGGGAGGTCGTGGAAACGGGAGCGGAGCGGCGATGAGAACTCTGACCGTGCTCCCGGCCTGGAGCACCGCGCGGACCTGGCGGCGACGCTGGCCGCGCAGCCGCACCTCTACCGGGAGCGGTTCTTCGGGTGGACGACGGGTCGAGCGACGGCACCGCCGGCCTGGCCCGCTCGCGGCTGCCGTCCAGCAGGCTACGGAAAACCCGCGATCGCATTGACCTCGAGGTAAGTCACTGCTAGCCAACGTGACCCCGCACGTCGCCCACGAGGCCCTCGCGCACCCCCAGCGACCATGACTGCGCCCGACAAAGCTCCTGATACACGGACTCCTCCTACCGACGATTATCCTTGCGCCGACCACGCCTCTATCGCTGCGGAAGACGTGGTCGCGTCGCGCCTCGCCACCGCCGCCGAATGGAGCGTGGCCGCGGTGCTCACGGCGGCGTCCGTCGCGCTGCACATTACGGCTTGGCGCCACATGGGCGCCCTCTGGCGCGACGAGGCGAACGCAGTGGAGATGGGACGCATGACGCTTGCGCAGGCCTGGGTGCACCTGCCCTTCGACTCCGTTCTCATGGGGCCGATCGTCGTGCTGCGCGCCATGGCCCTTGCCGGACTGTCCGACAATGACCTCGCCCTGCGCACCTTGGGCATGACGTTCGGGCTCCTCATCCTGGCCGCGCTGTGGTGGGCCTCGCTGCGTCTCTCCGGCCGTCCGCCGCTTCTTGCCTTGGTACTCTTCGGTCTCTCGCCGGTCGGCGTGCGTTACGGCGATTCCCTGCGCGCCTATCCGTTCGCGACCCTCACGCTCGTCATCGCCTTCATCCTCGTCTCGCAAGCCCAGCGAGATGCTTCGCGCCGAGCGGTGGCGCTGGCCTCGCTCGCTTCCGCTGTCGCCGTGCAGTGCTCGTATCTCAATGCAGTGCTCATCGGCGCTCTCTGCGCGGGCGGCCTCACCGCCGTTCTCGCCTCGCGCAGCATGGGCCGGCTGTCCCCAATACTCGCGCCGGGCATCGCCGCCGCGGCTTCCGCCTCCGTGTACCTCGGACGCATGCGGGCCACCTCGGCAATCCTCGGCGTCCAGGTACGTCCGCTGAGCTTCGACTACGTCGTGCGGCGCTTGGGCTGGGCTCTGGCCACTCCCTCGAGGCCGGTTGGCGCGGTGTGGGTCCTTTCTCTCGCCGTCGCCCTGGGCATTTCGGCGCACCGGCTGCGGGAGCGGCCCGCCCAGGAGCGACTCCGCGTGCTGTTCCTGGCTCCGGCGTTGGCCGGGGCCGTTACCCTGTACCTCTTGTTTCTCAAGCACGCGGGCGTCGAGCCGTTCCCCTGGCATTTCACGCCGCTCCTCGCCTTCGCAGCTCTCGCACTGGATGCCCTCACGGGGCGCGGCCTGGCGGCCGCGCACGGGGTACGGGCCGCGATCGCGGCGCTTGTGGCTTTGGCCGGGCTCGTAGTCTTCCCGCACGCCGATGAATTGGTCCGGTTTCGTCAGACGAACATTGATCGGGTCGCGGCCATTCTCGCCGAGCGCGCCGTGCGGGGAGATCTCGTCGTGGTCTCGCCCTATCACTGTGGAGTGTCTTTCCAGCGCTACTACCGCGGCGCTGCGGAGTGGGCGACCCTGCCTCCCGTCGAGGATCACCGGGTTCATCGTTACGACATGGTGAAGTCTGCGATGTTGTCGCCCGATCCGCTCGCGCCAGTGCTGCACCGTGCCGACGAGGCACTTCGCAGCGGGCACAAAGTGTTCGTGGTTGTGGATGGCCCGATCTTCAGGCATCCACCCGCACGGCCTGTCACGCCCGCCGTGCCGGACCCGGACTGGGGATGGTACGCCGGCATGCACTTCCATATATGGGCGCTACAGTTCGGATTCTTTCTGCAGACGCACGCCACGCGCACCGACCAGATCGTCATCCCGAGTGACGAGGACGTGAGTCCCTTCGAGCGGATGTTGTTGCTGACCGTCGAAGGTCATGTGCCGGGTGAGTCGGACGGCTGAAGTCCCGCAAAGCGCGGGGGGTGCCGGGGGGTGATGCGGGGACGCGATTCGCTGACGCAGACGCCGCGACGCGGTCGCACGGCTAGACTTCCGGTCGGCGGTTGGCGTAGCGTCGCCCGATGAGCGACGAACTGGCCCTCCTCGACCCACCGCGCAGGCCGAGCTGGTCCGCCAGCGCAAGGCGAGCCCGCGCGAGCTGGTCGACGCGGCCATCGCGCGCATCGAGCGCGTGAACCCGAAGCTGAACGCGGTCATCATCCAGCGCTTCGAGAAGGCGCGCGCCGAGGCGGCGGCGCCGGATCTGCCCGCGGGCCCTTCCGCGCCGCAGAGACGCGCCGGCTCGTGGGGGCACGCTCACCGCCATGCGCGAGCTCTCGCAACTCCTGCGGCCCGCGGTGCTGGACACGCTCGGCTCGTCCCGTCGCTCGAGACGCTGCTGGACGCATACGGCCAGCACCACCAGATCGCGATCAGCTTGACCAGCGACGGCCTCCCCTAGCGCCTGCCGGCCGATTGGAGACCGCCCTCTACCGCATCACGCAGGGGGCGCTCACCACGACCGGCACGGGCCTGGTCGGCATCCGAGAGCGTGTGCGCGCGCGCGGCGGGCAGTTCGTGCTGCATGGCGAGCGGGGCGTGCGGGTCGAGGTCCGGGTGCCGCTGCCGGGCGGGAGCTGAGAAGGCGAGCGGGCGAGCGAGCGTCCCGGAGCCGAGCGGTAGGGAAGTACAGGGGTCCGTCCAAGCAGGGGTGCCGCGGGCCGCGGCAGGCCGCCGCGGCGGCGTGCTAGTGTCCCGAATCCGAAGTCCGTCACCAAATTCGGGGGCGTCTCGACGACGCTGGCTGCGTTGCTCCTCCTCGGAATAGCGCCAACTATTCCTCGTCGTCGCGCCTTGCCAGCCTCGCCGAACCGCCCCCGACTTTGGCAACGGACTTCAGATCCGGGACACTAGCATCGCCGCGTCGAACCCTCGCGATGCTCAAAAGAGCGGAATGGACGGCCGCCGTCCTCCTCACCGTCGCCGTTGGCGGTCTTCATCTCCTCCGCCTGCTCCATGCCGGCGGCCTGTGGCGCGACGAGGCGGCGGCCGTAGCGTTCGCCACTCTTCCCACCGTTCGTGAGGTCGCGTCGTCTTTCCAGCACGAGGCCTTTCCGCTCCTGTTTCCGCTCGCGGTGCGCGGCTGGGCGGCGGTGTGGGGCGATCGCTATCTCGCACTGCGGGCGTTCGGCGCGGCGGTGGGCCTCGCACTCGCCGCGGCGCTCTGGTCGAAGCCTCCGCTCCCCGCGGGGCGTGAGCCCGCGGGACGCGGCGGCGCCTGCCTTGCCGTCGTCGCCGGCTTTGGAGTACTCTGCTCCGAGCGAACGCATGCTCCGCGTCACCTACACCCCGGCGGAGGCAGCGCTCCCAGCGCGCCTGGCAGCACGCGCTGGCCGAGGGCGGCTGGGTCGGCATCCAGTGGTCGCGCGAGCACGGCAGGCGCGGTGCGAGCCTGGTCGAGCAGATCGTCTTCGCCGAGGAAATGGCGCGCGCGCGGGCGCCCGGGATCCTCGACCCCGTGAGCGTCAACATCGTCGGCCCAACGCTCATCCGCTTCGGTACGCCGGCGCAGCGGGCACGCTGGCTGCTGGCCATCCCTCCCGCCGACGAGGTGTGGTGCCTCCGCTTTTCGGAGTCGCAAGCCGCCTGCGACGCGGCCATAGCGACGTGTAGCCGTCGCGGAAGCCTTGTGCCCAACCGCGCAAGCGAGGTAATCCTTCCCGGCTCCGGTCGGACCCGTGGGGATCCCGGTCTGGTGCGCCGCCACCTAGCGCAAGGTGCTGAGGTCGAGGTACCGGAAGGCTTCTGCGCCACCGTCTGATCCCGAATCAGAAAGGTCGGCTCGTTCACGGGGTGTTCTGACCATCTGTCACCTGATCCGGTACATGAGGAACCCATCAATGGCGAATCGCTTAGACAACCTGATGTACGCCTCGTGGGCGGCTCAGGCTGCCTGCGGGCGCTGGTTGTTTGCAGACGCCTATACTCTAACGCCGCACCGGGAGAGCCCGACCGAATGAGACCGTACGTGGCTAGAGGGGGGCAGCAGGCGCTACGCCCCCTTCTACTACTGACGGTCCTCTTCGTCTGGACCTTGGCAGCGGGCTGGACGGCGATCATCTGTGCACAGTGGCTGACTCTCTACGCGCACGAAACCGGCCCCCGGTTGCCCGACGGCTCCCCTTATGGCCGAGACTTCCTCCAATTCGTCTACGTCGCCGACGCCTGGCAGACAGGAACGCTCGACCGGCTCTACGATCGCAAGACGCAGATCGCGGCTCTTCGTCGGCTAGGCCAAGCGGCCGACGACTATCCGCTCATCCTCCGCTACAACTACCCGCCGTTCTTCGCGTGGCTGCCTCGCGTGCTGGGCGGGCTCACCTACCGAGCGGCCTACGTGGCGTGGCTCGGCTTGCAGCTCGGCTTCCTGCTGCTCGCGGTCGCCGCCTGGCGGCGTGAGCTCGCCGATCGGCCGGCGCTGTTCTGGCTGCTCGTCGCGATGGTGGTCGTGTCGCCGTTCGTGCCCTTCAACCTCATGATCGGACAGACCGGATTCATCGGCCTGGCCGCCCTCTCCTGGGCCTGCCGATTCCTGCGCACGGGACGGGACTTGGCGGCCGGACTCTGCATCGCGACGCTCCTTTACAAGCCGCCGCTTGGCATCGTGATCGGGCCGCTGCTGCTACTCAAACGGCGATGGCGCGTGGTGGGGGGCGTGGCGGTGGGTGCGACCGGGCTGCTGCTACTCAGCTTGCTCGTCTCCGCCCGGGCGCTCGTCGACTACCCTGCCGCTGTCCGGGCTTTCTCGCAGGAGATGGCGACGGAACAATCCGGGCTCTACAACCTCCAATATGATCTGTTGAGCTTCGTCACGGTCTCGATGGACGACCGCTTGCCCCGCTGTCTGGGGCGAATCGTCCGGCTCATCCCGGCCCCGCACGGTGCCTCGGGAGTCGAGAATGGTGTTTTCCACTCGAGCTGCTCGTTCGCTTCGCTGAGTCTCTTCGCCGCGCTGGCCGTCATTACGGTCGTGGCATTGCTGTTGGCCTGGCGCGATCCCTCGCGAACCGCGAGGCCCCGAAAGAACGGGGTGACGGACGCGCGGCTGGGGACCCTGGT
>Ga0209376_1005258_pt1 | contig 10857 bp, 6 predicted proteins | sample GraSoiAngelo_134_FD_185891 | JGI IMG/M metagenome (GOLD analysis project Ga0209376, IMG submission 185891) | Grasslands soil microbial communities from the Angelo Coastal Reserve, California, USA - 14_0929_05_30cm (SPAdes) (version 2) | ecosystem: Environmental > Terrestrial > Soil > Grasslands ... | reverse complement strand
GAGGCCGGTCTTTCCTTCCTCGGCCTCGGCGTGCAGCCGCCCGTCCCCTCGTGGGGCAACATGATCGCGTCGGGGCGGGACACGCTGCTCAACGCGCCCTGGGTCGCGACGGCGCCGGGCGTGGCGCTGGTGATCGTCGTCGTGGCGTGCACACTCCTCGGGGACGCGTTGCAGGATGCGCTCAGTCCGGCCGGTAGGGGACAGACGCTTAGGTAGACGCTACTGCCCTAACTCCTTCAGCAGTTCTGCGTCGATCTCGTGTCCTCCCTCAAACCATTTCACCTCGAACGGAATGCCGTGACTGCGCAGGCGCTCCTCCTCGCGCGCCACGATCTTCGGCGTGATGTACTCGTCCTTGCGTCCGAGGACGAACAGCAAGCGCAGCCGGCGGAACCGTTCGGCTGCCCCCGCGAGATCGAGGTCGGGCGGCACCTCGCCGGCCCACAGGATCAGGCGATCGACGCGCGCGGCGCCCCGCGCCGCCCAGCGGCACGCCGTCGCCGTCCCCTGCGAGTATCCGAACAGATGCAGAGTCACGCTGGCGCGCTCGACGCGCGCGAACACCTCGGCGTGGAGCGCGTCCAGGTAGCGCACGTAGTCGTCGATCTCGCTCAACCGGTCTTCGCGCGTCATCCAGGTGGCGCCGACCTTGCGCTCACTCGCCGGTACCGCCATGTCCTCCAGGTAGAAGCGCGACAGCGCCTCCGGCGCGACGAGCAGCCGCGTGCCGTCCGCCAGGGGCTCGAAGTGCCGCAGAAACCGGCCCGCCAGCTGCCCGTATCCGTGGCACACGAACCAGACTTCCGCCACCCCGCCCGACGGGTCCCCGAGTGTGAAGTAGCGGGCAGTGCGGGTCACCGACAGGTGATGTTCTTGCAAGCAACCCCCTCCCAACGCGGAAGTTGGAACGCGGAACGCGGAACATAGCGGCAACCGTCGCGCCGCGAACGACCCCCGCCCTGCCGTTCCGCGTTCCGACTTTCGCGTTCCGCGTTTAGGTGACCAAGATCGTCACGATCTCATGCGGCCCCGCCACGAACCTGACCCGCTGCCCGCGTCCCTCCAGTACCAGCGCCAGCGACTCCCGCTCGTCCGCGCGCACGCGGTGCGCGCTCTTGACGCCGTCGCCGAAACGCCAGGCCCCCGCCACCTTGCGGCTGGTCGCGTTGTAGCACCGCAGCACCATGGGCGAGCCCGCCTGAGCCGGCTTCACCGCAGAGACCACGAGCCCCGCGCCCTCGAGCGCGACCTCGAGCGGCGCCGGAGCGAGCGCGACCGCGTCGCGCAGCCAGAAGCCGCGGAGCGGGAGGAACATGTCCTCCCACAGCGCCGCCAACGTGTCGCCCTGTTCCACGTCCGCCTGCGACACGGGCGCGACGGCGAGCTCGACGCGACACGGCCCCGGGCACTGGGCGAGCGGCGTGCGCGTCGGCCAGGCGGCGTGACCGGGCCGGGTCGGCAGGTCGCCGCGCGACAGCTCCCCCACGGCCCGGAGCAGGGTGAGGACGAGGTCGCCCGCCGGCGTCCACTCGTACTCGAAGAAGCCGGGCGCGAGCAGAGCCAGGCCGCGCCGGCCCTCGGCCACGGCGACGAAGCGCTGCGCCGGCGCGGTGCGGACGGGCGTCTCCAGCGGATAGTCGGCGGGGCGCGCGACGACGGGGGGGCGGGCGACGGTCCCGAAGGCGGCACCGGCCACCGCCGCCCTCCCCTTGAGGGCGGTCGGGAGCCGCGCCCGCACGCGATGGTGCGCCGCCCGATTGTCGATCTCGAGCACGCAACGAACCGCGGCACTGTCGGCGTGCAGCATCACGACGAACCGCACCCCCACCCGCCCCCCCCGCAACGACTGCCGCGCCTCGAGCGCCGCGACCAGCGGGCCCGCCGCGAGCCGCCGGACTTTGATCGGCCCCGTCGCCCGCACGACCCGGTCGCGGGCCGGCGGGCAATAGGTGTAGGTGTCCCCCGCGTCGCCTCCGTCCTCGAGGCGCAGCAGGTCGAAGAAGCGCTCCCCCGTGCGCCGGTCGCGCAGCGCGAGCGCGCCGCTCGGCTCGAGCGTCGCTTCCACGAAGCGGTTGACGAGCGAGCGGCCGCGCACTTCCACTCCCTCGTGGGACGAGAGCCGCTCCGGTGGCGCGAGGCCGAGCGTCGCGAGTCCGAGGCCGGATACGGACGGGGCCCGGAACGCGATGCGCACGCGGTCCACCTCGTCCTGGTCGGGGTAGTGCCGCGCGGCGTCGAGCCGCTCGAGGTCGGGGCGGCGATCGAGCACCTGCACCGGCACCGAGCGCCCGTCGGGCGCACGCAGCGCGAAGGGCCGGTACCCTTCCCCCTGACGCGGCTTCCTCCCCGCCGGCGCGCCCACGATCACGTCGCGCCGGAACAACGTGACGTCCGCCACGACCACGCCGCCGCGCGGCCGCGCGGCCGGGTTCCACAAGACGAGGGTGGGCCGCTGTTCGGCGGCGCGCTCGCGCGCGTGATCGGGATCATGACCTACGAGATCCCACAGGCTTCCCTGCACGACCTGCCGCGCCACGGCCTCGACCTCCAGGAAGCGCGCCTCGACCGCGTGCGACACGGCGTCGCTGGAGCAGCCCGCGAGCGCGTCGTGGAAGTGGCACTGCACCAGCGTGCGCCAGGCGAGGTCGAGCAGCGCGCGTCGGTCGCGCCCGCCCCGCCGCCGGGCGAGGGCCGCGAGCGGCTCGGCGAACCGCTCCAGCCACAGCTCGAGCTCCGCGTTGCGCCGCTTGAGCGGAGCACGGGTGCCGTGCACGCCCTGCAGCGTCCACGCGTAGCGGTACGACCAGCGCAGCTCTCCCGCGAGCACGGGCGGCCCCGGCTTGACGGTCTCCGCCGCCGCCTGGAAGAACTCGTCGAGGCGCGAGACGCGGAACGCGCTCGCGGGCTCGAGCTCGGCGAGGAGGTCGCGCAACCGCGGCAGGTCGGGATGCGCCGCGTGGTGGTCGGCGCCGACGAACAGCGGGATGTGCGCACCAGCGGCACGCGGCACCAGCGCCTCGCGGACCGCCGCCCACGCCCCGGGCAGGCGGTTCGCGTCGGCCGGCAGCGCGGCGCCGATCTCGTAGCCCTGGGGCGGCAGGTGCCACAGCAGGATCTCTTTCCCGTCCGGCCCGCACCAGCGATACAGATCCCGCTCCTGGCCCCGCTCACCGCCCAGCCCACGCCACACCACGCCCGAGCGCAGCCCGAATTCCCGCGCCAGGGTAGGGAGGATCCCGGGGTGGCCGAAGGCGTCAGGCGAGTACAGCACGTCGAGGCGGGCCCCCCAATGCTCCGCGTCCGCCGCGCCGAACAGCAGGTTCCGCACGAGGGCTTCCCCGGAGGGGATCAGCTCGTCGGCCAGCACGTACCACGGCCCCACCTGCAGCCGCCCCGTCTTCACGAGCGCCTTGAGATCCGACTCGCGCTCCGGCCGCGCCCGCAGATAGTCGGCGAGGAGCACCGTCTGGCCGTCGAGTAGGAAGCTGCGATAGCCCGCGTCCGCCCTCAGCCGCTCGATCAGCTCGTCCAGCACTCCGACGAGCCGCGCCTGGAAGGCCGCCTGCGGCAGGTACCACTCGCGGTCCCAGTGGGTGTGGGCGATGAGGTGGAAGATCAACCCTGTCATGGGCGCGCCTAAGCCTAAGGGGCGTCCTTGAGAAGTGCGAGAGGTGCGCTTGACGCCGCCTTGATGCAGGGGAGCTTCATTTGAACTCGCTCTTCACCAGGTGGTGTGTATGCAGCCCAACACGTTACCGGTGGTCGCCATGATGGCGCTCACGATCACGCCCGTCCTTCGAGCACAAGTGACATCACCTCAGTTCCGGGACCAGATCAACGCGGCGGTCAAGATCCGCGCGGTCGGCGCCTGGGGTCGGGCTGAGCTCACGGAGCCAAGGGTCGATGCAGACACGATCCGCTATTCCCGCGCCCGGGTGCTCGCCTCGTTTTCGACTCCGAGCGCCTTGCCCCAGCCGCGAGGCCTTGTCCTGCCCCAGCCCCTGCCTTTGGAGGACCTAACCGAGATTCAAGTGCCAAGCGGCAATGACGCCGCACATGGGGCGGTGGCGGGAGGGCTGCTCCTGGGCCTCATCGGGCTCGTCGCCGGGGTCGCAACGAGCAGTTGCGACTCATGCCTTGGTAGGGGAGCTAGCGCGGGGAACGTCATCGGAGTCGCTCTCATCGGCGGCGCGATCGGGGCTGGCATCGGCGCGCTCCTAGGGAGCACGTCCACCCGGTGGAGGACTGTCTACCGCACGGCGCCCGGCAGCACATCGCCGCACTAAGTAGACCCTCCACGCGGTACTGAGCCCGCCGGGGCCAGTCGGAGAACTGCTTGAAACGGCCAGCGGCGACGGGCCATATTGCACGCCCATGAGTCCGCGACCCTGGCTCGCCGTCTCCGCGCTCGCGATCGCCGCCGCCTTCGCGACCCGCCTCAAGCCCGGCCTGCTCCCGGACGGATCGACGCTCCTGCCCTCGGGCTGGCGCATCCGGCCCGCGGGGCGTCAGGTCACGGTCGGCACCCTGCCCCTCGGCCTCGCGACCCTGTCCGACGGCTCCGTGCTGGTGACGAACAACGGCTACGCCGAGAACGGCCTGATGCGGATCGACCCCGGCGCGGGAGCGGTCACCTGGACGCAGCCGCTCGCTGCCGCGTGGCTCGGCCTGGCGCGCACCGGTGCGGACGGCCACGACACCGTGTGGGTGAGCGGCGCCGGGACGAACCGCGTGTACCGCTTCTCACGCCGCGGTGCGGATTGGGCCGTGGATACGGCGACGCTCGCGGACCCAACGCAACCGTTGTTCGTCGCGGGGATCGCGCCCGCCCCGCAGCGCGGCCTGGTGGCGGCGGTCGGGAACCTGAGCGACTCGGTCTACCTGCTCGACGCCACGACGCTGGCGCGTCGCACCGCCGTCCCGGTCGGGCACCGTCCCTACACGGCAGTGGCAGACTCCGGCCACCTCTATGTCAGCAACTGGGGTGACTCGAGCATCTCCGTTATCGATCTCTCCGACCGTCCGACTGCGCCCGGCAGGGAGTCCCTTAGGGTCCGGCCGTCCATGTTCGTGGGCCCCCATCCGTCCGCCATGGCCTTGCGCGGCGCCGATCTGTTCGTGGCCCTCGCCGGCGCGAACGGCGTGGCCCGCGTAGACGTCGCCACCGGCCGGGTGCAGGAGCAGTTGACCGTCGCGCTCGGACCGCGGGCGCCCGTCGGCAGCGACCCGAACGCGCTTGCTCTGGCGCCCGACGGTCGCACGCTGTACGTCGCGATGGCCGGCAACAACGCCGTCGCCGTCGTCCGCGTGGAGCCCCCCGCTATGCGTGTTGCCGGGTTGATCCCCGTCGGTTGGTATCCCACGGCCGTCGCCCTCTCCGCCGACGGCTCGACGTTGTACGTGGCGAACGGGAAAGGCGCGGGCTCGGGCGCCAACCCGGATGGGACGTTCATCGGGAGAGTGATCACGGGCTCGGTGTCGATCATCCCGGTCCCCGACTCGACAACACTCGCGCGCTCCACGCGGCAGGTGTATGCCCTGAGCCCCTACTCGAACGCGGCGCTGCGCCGGGTGTCCCCTAGCCGCCTAACCGCCCATCCGCCGATCCGCCATGTGGTCTACATCATCCGCGAGAACCGGACCTACGATCAGGTGTTCGGCGACCTGCGCCAGGGAAACGGCGACCCCAGCCTCGCGATCTTCAACGATTCGGTGACGCCGAACGCGCACGCGATCGCGCGACGCTGGGTGCTGTTCGACAACTTCTACGTGGACGGCGAGGTGAGCGCGGACGGGCACGAGTGGACGGACCGTGCGTTCGCCGGCGACTACAACGAGAAGACCTGGCCGCAGAACTACTCCAAGAGGCGGGCGTGGGATCTCAGGAACGGGGAGGATCTCGTCAACCCGCGCGGCGCCTATCTCTGGGACGCCGCGCGGCGGCAGGGGCTGTGGGTGGTGAATTTCGGCGAAAACACCCTCACCGAGCTCGACGCGCCCGACGCTGGAACGAACATCCGGACGCCCATCCCCGGGTTGCAGGACATCACCGTCTCGAACTATCCCGGCTTCGTTCTGGACATTCCGGATACGACGCGGGCACGAATCTTCGCCGACTCGGTCGGGAGCTGGGATGGGCAAGGCCGGTTCCCCGACCTCGGTATCCTGTGGCTGCCGCGCGACCACACCCGGGGCCGGCGCGCCGACGAGCCCACCCCCCGCGCCATGGTCGCGGACAACGATCTGGCACTCGGGCGGATCGTGGAGCGCCTGTCCCGGTCGCCCGCATGGGCGTCCCTCGCGGTGTTCGTGCTGGAGGACGACGCCCAGAACGGCCCAGACCACGTGGACGCGCACCGCTCCGTGCTGCTCGTCGCGTCGCCCTACGCGCGCCGCGGCGTCGTGGACAGCACCTTCTACACGACGAGCTCGGTGGTGCGCACCATCGGGGAGATTCTTCACCTCGCTCCGCTGAGCCAGTACGACGCCGCGGCTACGCCATTATGGAACGCCTTCACCTCGCGCCCCGCCGCCGCGCCGTTTGCCCACTTGCCCAGCACCTGGCCGCTGGACGAGCGCAACCCCACCGCCTTCCGCTCGCACATTCCGGATCGCGATCTCGCCCGGGCGGATGCCGCCGACGAAGCGGAGTTGAATCGCGAGATCTGGGAGAGCGTGCACCCGGGCTCGGCACCGCCGCCCCCGCGGCGGTCGCTAGTGGTCGCGAGGTGAGCAGGCAGAACCCCTAAAGAGGCCTCGCAACTCGTTGTGGTAACGCGGCTCCGCTGACCCCCGACGAGCGGTGTTGCGTCGGCGCGACAGCCATGCGTGCCATACGGTCACATACGAGCGGCACGCAATTACCGTAGCGACGCGCCGCTCCGAGCGGGCGGACGTGTCAGGTATTGCCCTACAACCACTTGGACAGTTCGCGCACTTCCGCCACACCGCTTCCGCAACCCGGCATATGGATTGCTGACCTCAAGCTGTTCGTAACCGCTCATCCGTCCCGCAGAAATCGCAACCGAGGCCGCACGGCAAAGGGGCTCGACCTGGCTCGGATTCCGCTGCTGCACTATTTCCGCGCGGGCACTGGCCACGGTCCCAGTGGCTCGATCGCGGTCGGCGCGTCGCCTGCACGCCAGGCCGATCGCGCTGCGCCGCAGTTCTCCCCCATCTCGGTTCCCGTCGCCCGCCCGACGGTGCGCGGCAAGTTCCTCTTCCTCGGCGACGCCAAGTTCTACGTCCGCGGCGTCACCTACGGCGCGTTCGCGCCCGACGCCGAGGGGCGCGAATTCCACGACCTCGCGTTGGTGGAGCGGGACTTCGCGCTGATGGCGGCGAACGGGATCAACACCGTTCGGATCCCGCACACGACGCCACCCCGCGCGCTGCTCGACATCGCGCTGCAACACGGGCTCCGAGTCATGGTCGGGCTCAGCGCGGAGCAGTACGTCGGGTACCTCCTGGACCGACCGCCGGGCGGCCCGGACGTGGAGGCACTCATTCGCAGCAAGGTGCGCAGCGTTGCAGGGCATCCAGCGCTGCTGTGCTACGCCATCGGCAACGAGATTCCCGCGCCCATGGCGCGCTACATCGGCGGTAGCGCAGTCGAGCGCTACCTCGAGCGGATGTACCAGGTGGTCAAGGAAGAAGACCCCGACGGGCTCGTCACCTACGTCAACTACCCGACCACCGAATACCTGCGGTTGCGGTTTCTCGACCTCGTCTGCTTCAACGTGTACCTCGAGTCGCAGGACCGGTTCGAGGCCTACCTCGCGCGCCTCCAGAACATCGCGGGCGACCGGCCGCTCCTCATGAGCGAGCTGGGCCTCGACAGCCTGCGTCACAGCGAGAGCGCGCAGGCGCGATCGCTCGACTGGCAGGTGCGGACAGCGTTCGCCGCCGGCTGCGCCGGCGTGTTCGTGTTCGCTTGGACCGACGAGTGGTACCGACACGGGCACGACGTCGAGGACTGGGAGTTCGGCCTGACGCGCGCCGACCGGTCGCCGAAGCCCGCGCTGGAAGCTGTCCGCGAAGCGTTCGCGGAGTCGCCGTTCTCGCCGCGCGTGCCGTGGCCGCGCGTCTCGGTCGTGGTGTGCTCCTACAACGGGGCACCCACCATCCGCGACTGCCTCGAGGGGCTGAGCCGGCTCGCCTATCCGAATTACGAGGTGATCGTGGTGGACGACGGGTCCACCGACGACACGGCCGCCATCGCGCGGCGGTACAACGGCCGGCTCATCCAGACGGAGAACCGCGGTCTCGCCAACGCCCGCAACACGGGCCTAGCCGCGGCCACGGGTGAGATCGTCGCCTACCTCGACGACGACGCCTACCCGGACCCGGAGTGGCTCACCTATCTCGTCGCCACCTTCATGAGCACGTCGTACGCCGGTGTGGGTGGCCCGAACATCGCCCCGCCAGGGGACGGACCGATCGCCGAGTGCGTCGCCCAGGCGCCGGGCGGGCCCGTGCACGTTCTCGTCACCGATCGCCAGGCGGAGCATATCCCTGGCTGCAACATGGCGTTCCGGAAGTCCTGTCTGGACGCGATCGGGGGGTTCGACCCGCAGTTCCGGACGGCCGGCGACGACGTGGACGTGTGCTGGCGGCTACGCGAGTTCGGTTGGAGCCTCGGCTTCAGCCCGGCCGCGCTCGTCTGGCACCACCGCCGGAATTCCGTGCGCACCTACTGGAAGCAGCAGATCGGCTACGGCCGCGCGGAGGCGATGCTGGAGCGGAAGTGGCCCGAGAAGTACAACGGGCCGGGGCACGTCCGCTGGACGGGCCGCATGTACGGCTCTGGCCTCACGCGCGCCCTCGGGTGGCGCCAGCCCCGCATCTATCACGGCATCTGGGGAAGCGCACCGTTCCAGTCGCTCTACGACCCGGCGCCCAGCTTGCTCGGCTTCCTGCCGCAGATGCCCGAATGGCATCTGCTCACCGCGGCGCTGGCGGGCATGGCGGTGTTGAGTGCCGTGTTCGAGCCGCTCAAGGTCGCGGTGCCCATGTTGATCGTGGCCCTGCTGCCGCCGGTCGCGCAGGCCTGGCTGAGCGCCGCCCGCGCATCCTTCCCGGAAGCGTCGCACCGCCGAGCTCGGTTGATGCGGCGGGTGATGACGGCCGCACTGCATCTGCTCCAGCCCCTCGCCCGCCTGCGCGGGCGCCTCAAGAACGGCCTCACGCCCTGGCGCCGGCACGGCGCCGTACGGCCGGCGCCGCTCTGGCCCGTGACGGCGGCCATCTGGAGCGAGCGCTGGGAGACGCAGCACGCGCGCCTGCGGACGCTCGAAGCACGACTCCGGGTGGAGGGCGCGTGCGTGCTCCGCGGTGCGGAGCACGACGCCTGGGACTTGGAAATCCGTGGCGGCATTCTTGGCGCTGCACGGGTGCTCATGGGTCTGGAGGATCATCCCGCCGGCAAGCAGCTGGTGCGGCTGCGCTGGTGGCCTGAGGTACCTGGGCGCGGGCCGGTTCTCGTGTTGGGCTTGGCGGGGCTCACTGTCGCCGCCGCGCGCGCGGGCGCCCGGCTGGCCGCCCTCTTCCTCGGGTTCGGCACCCTGCTGCCCGCGCTCCACATCGTCGAGCAGTGCATGGCCGCCATGGCCGCGATCCGCCAGACCGCGGGCCGCCTACAGAACGGAGGCTGGTGATGGGCATGGTGCTCTGGGGAAAGCTCTCGTGGCACCCCGCCGCCGCAGCGTGGCGGGAGGTCGCGCCGACGGCGCCCACGCCAGAATGCATCGAGGTGTTGCACCGCGAGAACGGCACCGCGACCTACCGCCTCGTCGGGGCGGGGCCGGGCGGCACGCCGATCATTGCGCGGCGCTCGGGGAGGGCGAAGGCCCTGGTCCTGCGGACGCTCTATGAGAAGATGCTGTCGCGTCTCCCGATCGCGGCGCCGCGGTATTGCGCCTTCCGAGCGGATGGCCCGGGGTTCGCGTGGGTGTTCCTCGACGAAGGCGGGGGCGGCCGCCCGTGATGGACGACTTGGCCCTCTACCGCCGTCTCGCGCGCCAGGCGGCCGCGTCGTGGCACCTCGTGGCCGTGTTGTTCTTGGTCAGCCTCCTCGCCAGCCCGCTGGCGCTCCTGGCGCCGCTCCCGCTCAAGATCGCCGTGGACTCGGTGCTGGGCTCGCGCCCGTTGCCCGGCCTCCTGGATGCCCTGCTGCCGGCGGGGGCGACGCGCTCGACGGCGGGCCTTCTCATTCTCGTGGCGGCCCTCGCTGTCTTCATCGCGCTCGCGAACCAGCTGCAGGTGACGGTGCAGAAGTATCTGACCGTGCTGGCTGGAGAGAAGCTGCAGCTCGACTTCCGCGCGCAGATCTTCCGTCACCTGCAGCGGATGTCCCTCGCCTACCACGACACGATCGGCACCGCCGATTCCGTGTACCGCATCCAGCAGGACGCGCCGGCCATCCGGTCCATCGTGATCGACGGGTTCATTCCACTGGTGAGCTCGGCCCTGACCCTGGCCGGCATGGTGTACGTGACGATCCGCATCGATTGGCAGCTCGCGCTGGTGGCTCTCGCCGCCTCGCCGGCGCTGCTCCTGGTGGCGCAGGCATACCGGCCGCGACTGCGCAGCCAGTCACGCGAAGTGAGACGGCTGGAGAGCGCCGCGCTCGGCGTGGTGCACGAAGTGCTGGGCGCGCTCCGGGTCGTGAAGGCGTTCGGGCAGGAGGAGCGCGAGGGGGACCGCTTCGTCCATCGTTCCGGGGACGGCGTGCGCGGCCGCGTCCGTCTGGCGCTGGCCGAAGGTCGCTTCGCCGTCGCCGTCGGTCTGATCACCGCCGTGGGTATGACGATCGTGCTCTACCTGGGCATCGCCCATGTCCGCTCCGGCGCGCTGTCG
>Ga0209376_1005257_pt1 | contig 10858 bp, 9 predicted proteins | sample GraSoiAngelo_134_FD_185891 | JGI IMG/M metagenome (GOLD analysis project Ga0209376, IMG submission 185891) | Grasslands soil microbial communities from the Angelo Coastal Reserve, California, USA - 14_0929_05_30cm (SPAdes) (version 2) | ecosystem: Environmental > Terrestrial > Soil > Grasslands ... | reverse complement strand
GTTGGGGGGACACTCGCTATTGGCTCTGCGGCTTATCAGTCAAATCAATGAGACCTTCGGCAAAAAACTTCCTCTCGCAGCCGTGTTCCAAGCTCCGACGATCGAGCAATTGACGAGACTCGTTGCTGGCGACATTGTGCGGCCGACTTGGTCCTCTTTGTACGCGATTCAACCTCAAGGCTCCAAGCCGCCGTTCTTCTGGATTCACGGCGAGAACAGCGATCCTTTCCTGCCTCGCTATCTCGGATCGGATCAGCCTTTATACGGGGTGAGACACCAAAGTGAAGACGGAAAACCCGCGCGCTACACCACAGTAGGAGACATCGCCGAACATTACCTCAGTGAAATTCGTGCCGCGCACCCCCATGGCCCTTATCTACTCGGCGGCTATTGCGTCGGTGGCATGGTCGCCTTCGAGATTGCTCAGCAACTCAAAAAACTAAATGAAGATGTTGCTCTACTGGTCATGCTAGATCCCGCAAATCCCAATGCAGGTGAATTCTCGGCTTCCTCAGCGCTGCCTGTTCCCGATTATTCAGCCAACGGAAAATCGTTGCGCAGTAAGGTTTCCCGTCACCTGGGAATACTAGCGTCTCTCAAGTCTAACGAGAAGATCCGTTACATTCTGGAAAAAGCCGTGGGAAAGGCGAGAGAACTTGTCATGAACATCACCTCCCGGAACAAAACCGTTAAGAGAGCCGTTTACAAGACGTGCTTGGCTCTCGGATATCCCATTCCTCCCTCATTCCGCAGCCGCTACATCCTGGATGTCTACGATCAGGCGGTACTCAACTATGCCCCCAAAGTGTACCCGGATCGACTAGTCGTGTTAAAAGCCGCCTACGAATGTGATGCAACTCGATGGGAAAGTTTAGCTGCGGGAGGACTAGAGGTCCATGAAATTTCGGGCGACCACACCACAATCCTCAAAGAACCTTACATGCAGCAATGGGGCGATCTTCTAAGAACGCAAATCGAACGAGCCCAAATCACTGGAACAAAAGAGCCATCGGCACGATCTCCGCTTTTGAACATCGTGGCCCGTTTGGCATATTTTTTTCTCCCCTATACTGTTTACGGCTACGAGCTTTGCGTTTGAAAGTCTTACACCTCGAGCCCAAGTTAGCCTGGGCGGTTCCATAGAGTTAAAGCGCTCTCTCCGTTTCCTTCCACGGCGCGAGGCGCTTTTGCAGCTTCTCCACGGCGCTGCTAAGCCCCACGCCCAGCAAAGCCAAAAAGATAACCGGGACGAAAAATTTGTCGGTCGCCAGAGCGCTGGAGTATCGAACCAAGAGCGCGCCCATGCCGGTTACGGCGGTGAACATCTCCGCCGTGATGATGCCGATGAGAGCGCGCCCTACGGCGAGTCGAATCCCGGCCATGATGAAAGGTAAGGCCGCCGGCAAGATGATTTTGGTAAAGATTTGTCCCTCGCGCGCGCCGTAGGCGCGCCCGGTATCGACCAGATGCGCGCTGACGGTGCGCACGCCGCTGAACGTGTTCATAAGCACCGGAAATAATCCGCTCAAAAATACGATGGCGATTTTGGATGACGTGCCGAGACCGAACCAGAGGAGAAGCAAAGGAATCAGCGCAACCCGCGGCGTTGCATCGAGGGCGTAGACATAAGGATCCAGCAAGTACTCCGCCAACCGATACCGTCCCATCAACAGCCCTATAATGATGCCGAGAACCAGCGCGGCACTCAGGCCGACAGCAAAAACCTGCAGGCTCCCCATCGCCTGGCGTTGAATTTCGCCGGCGTTAAGAAGTTGAAGCAGAGCGCGTGCGATGGCGCTCGGATAAGAAAGAAACAATGGGTTGATTTGGCGGCCAAAGATTTCCCATAAAAGCAAAACGACAACGGCCGACGCGGCGCGCACTGAACTCAAGTGGTCGGTCAACCGAAAAGGTCGCTCATGAGAAAGATCGAGCTCCGCCAGGGCTCGTTGTTCTAAAACGTTTAGTGCCATAACCGTTTGAATCTCCCTCAGAACGACTCACTACCGAAAATAGTCAGCATTTGCCTCCTATGAACATCGTCCAATCTCAACTCACCGCCCGCTCGCTCTCCTTCCAACGCGCCATTTTCCTCTCCAACATCTGCGTGGCATGGATGAGCCCGATGCCAAGGCCAGCCAGGACGATGATCACAACGAACATTTTTGCGGTCTCGAAGATGTTGCCATAAAGCGACAGCATCGCTCCCAACCCCGTGATCGCGGTGAAAAGCTCGGCGACGATCATCCCGACCAGCCCGCGCCCGACGGCGATGCGCACTCCAGCCATAATGAAAGGCAGCGCCGCGGGAAATACGATCTTGAACATGATCTGCCGGCGCGACGCCTGATAGGCCCGGCCGACCTCCACGATGGAAGCGCTTACGTTCTTTGCGCCGCTCGCCGTGTTGATGAGGATCGGGAAAAAAGCAAAGAGAAAGACGACCGCGACTTTGACCGCGAATCCCAATCCGAACCACATCATGAATAGCGGCGTGAGCGCGACTTGCGGCGTGGCGTACAGGGCATTGACATGCGGCTCGAAAATAGCTTCCGCCAGGCGCGAGCGGCCCATGGCGAGTCCCAACCCCACACCAAGGATAAGCGACAACCCGAACCCCGCGGCCAGGGCACCCAAGCTCACCGCCATCTGCCGCAGGAGCTCGCCCGAGGCGAGAAGCTTAAAAAATGCCTCGACAACCGCGGTTGGATAAGTAAAGAGAATCGGATCGGTCTCCCGTCCATAGATCTCCCATACAACGAGAAAGAATAAGATCGACGCGGCGCGGATGAGATTGGGATGATCGTAAAGCGACCACCGATGCCGGCGGCGAAGTCCTAGTTCATTGATGAGTTGTTCGTCCGATGCGCTTGTCATCCTACCCTCGAAGCGATTCCCGCAGCTGAGAGCGCAGCTGGGCAAAGCGCGGATCCGCTTTGACGTCGCCCTCCCAACGCGGGCGGGGTAGATCCACGCTTACTTCTTCTTTGATGCGGCCGGGCCGCGCCTGCATCACCACCACACGATCCGACAGATAAAGGGCTTCATCGATGCTGTGGGTAACAAAGACCACCGTCGTGTCGGTCCGGGACCAGATCTTGAGCAACTCCTCCTGGAGTTGTTCTCGGGTCTGCGCGTCCACCGCACCGAAGGGCTCGTCCATCAACAGAATGTCGGGTTTTTTGGACAGCGCCCGCGCAATTCCGACCCGCTGCTGCATTCCTCCAGAGATTTGATGGGGATAGTAACGTTCGAAACCTTTGAGCCCGACCAGCTCCAAATATTGTCCCGCGCGCGCGGAGCGCTCGTCCTTGGGAACGCCGTCGATTTCGAGCCCGAACTCCACGTTGCTGAGCACCGTGCGCCACGGCAGCAGCCCGAATTGTTGAAAGACCATGCAGCGGTCCCGCCCCGGAACCGTAACCGCCTGACCGTTGACCAACACCTCGCCGCAGTCCGCCGGCAGCAGGCCGGCGATGATTCTGATCAAGGTCGTTTTGCCGCAGCCGCTCGGACCGAGAAGCGAGACGAACTCGTTTTTTCGAATGGCAAGGGAGATATTATAGAGGGCTACCAGCCCGGGCTTCCGCGAATCGTTCTCTTCGAAAAAGACCTTGCTAAGTTGCCGAACCTCCAACATTCACCCGTCCAAGAATTCTGAAATGCTCGGTGGCCATTCGGCGCTTACTTCCGGCCCAGTTCTTTTAGCGCCCGGTCGACAAAGCGGCGATCAAAGAACTGGCCGTAAGGAAGAGGTTTATCGAGATAACCAACCTTCTTGAGGAAATCCACGGTATAATTGTACGATGCTTCCGTGACGTCTCCATTGACGCCCCAAAGCCGCGGATCCGCGCTGTCGTAGGCTTTGCTTAACACCTCAGGGGTTTCCTCAGGCAAAATCTTCTTGGCGACCTCGACCGCACCTGCCTTATTGCTGGCGATCCAGCGATTCGATTCGATAATCGCCTTGGCTAATTTGTAGATTGTGTCGGTATTTTTCTGGATATAATCTTCCCTAGCCATACCAAATTCGTAGGGGATCTCCGGCACAATCTTGGGAACGTTGACGATATCCACGATCTCCGGATAACTGGCGAGTTTGGCCGCTTCCGTGTTCGTCACCACGGTTGCGTCTATTTTGCCAGCCACGAGCGCCTTGAACCGGTCTGCCGGAGACCCGACGGCGACGTATTTGAATTTCTCCGGGTCCACACCGCTCCGCTCCAGAACGATGCGCGGGATGTGATACGAGATCGCGCCGATGCCGGAGACCGCGATGCTTTTCCCAACCAGCGCTTGGAGCGTCGTCCCGGCCTCTTTGCGCGCAACAAAGTGATAGGGAGTGATCGGGTTCGCAACCACCCAGAGTCGAATCGGCGCCTTCTTCGAAGCGCTCACGATCGCCTCCGTCGCGCCCATGTTGATGGAAAGATCGATTTCACCTGACAATAAAGCCTTTACATGCGTGGCGTCGCCGCGGAATTCCACGACCTCTGCGTCCAGGCCGTACTTTTTGAAGAAACCTTTCTCGATGGCGACATAAGGCGTTATCGAATCCAGCGACGGCGGACTGAGGGATGAGCCCAATTTAATTTTCGCCGTCTGGGCATCGCCGACCGCAGGTATCATCAACGCGAATAAACCGAGTGCGATCCAAGCCGCCGCACCACTCACGAAATTCTTCGGGGTCATTATTTACCTCCGACGGTCGAAATATTGCCCGTAAACTTTGAGCGAGACTACCCAATAAGACGCCGTAATTCAACGCTCCGTATTGCGCCGTGTATAATCTAACCCAGTAAAGGTTCGTTGCGCCACTGCTTCTATTTTCTCGATGAAAGATTCCACCTTCCACTGCTCCGAAACTTGAGAAAGAGCACTGGATGCAAGAACAATCGTTCCTTAACAAGAGCCGATGGGAATGTCTACCCGTTGTGCCGTTCGTGAAAGAGTTGCGCGCCCGGCGAGCGCGACATATACTCGCCGCCGATCGCAAAAAAAATTACCGCTCGCGCATTAGCGATTGGATCTATGGCTTCTAATGAAGAGTTTCAAACCGCCAAAACTCCTCTGGTAAAACAGCTCGCGCACTGGGTGATCGATTTCGATCCCGGCTCTATTCCCGAAGATGTCGCCTGCCATGCGAAGCTGCTGATTTTGGATTCCATCGGTTGCGCGCTCGCAGCACGTGAAGAACATGCCTACCGGAGAGCTCTGCGGACATTCGATGCGCTCGGTGGCAAACCGGAATGCGCCATCATCGGTTCGCGGCGCCGGATGCCGGTGACAAACGCGGTCATGTTAAACGGCATTTTGATACGCGAGCTGGACCTTAACGATATCTACGTGGGTCCCGGCCAAACTGGCCATCCGAGCGATAACATCGCGGTGGCCCTCTCCGTCGGCGAGCGGCAACGGAGCTCCGGACGCGCCGTGCTCGCCGGCGTCATTCTTGGATACGAGATCTACTGCCGCATTCAGGATCTCATTGTGAACCGGAGTTTGTGGGACCACGTTACGGCGTCAGCGTTGGCCGCCCCGTGCATTGCCGGTCGATTACTCGAGTTGGAGGTTGAGCGGCTTGCGCATGCGTTGGCGTTGTCTGCTGCGCACGGCAATACTCTGGCGGCCGTCCGCTCCGGACAACTTTCAAATGCCAAAGCGATGGCAAATGCCTTTGTCGCGTTCCAAGCGACCTTGTGCTCATTGCTTGCCGCCGAAGGCGTGACCGGACCGCTCGCCATGCTCGAAGGCCGTGGCGGTCTGAGTCAAGGTCTGCTCGCTGGTGCGGACATCGTGTTGCTGATGGCGCCGCTGCGCGATCATTTCAGAATCAGCGACGTCAGCATTAAAGCTTACCCGTGCATCGGGACGGCGCAGGCAATGGTCGCAGCTGTGTTAGAAGCTCGTACCGGGATCACCGAACCGATGAAAGAAGTGAAACAAATCGAGATCCGGATGGCCGATGTTCCCTTTATCCGCGGTCAGGTTGAAGACCATGATCGCCGGCGCCCGACCAGCTGCGAGACGGCGGATCACAGCTTTTATTACCTGGCGGCCGTGGCGCTGTTAGACGGCGAATTGACCCCAGCGCAGTTTGCTGACGGTCGTTGGCTGGAGCCTTCGGTCAAAACGCTTATGGAGCGAATGACTATCCGGACCGATCCCAGTTTGAGCGCCTACACTCCGGCGAGCTATCCGTGCGTCCTGCAGTTCGCAACTGAGAATGGCTCAAGCCGCACCGTGGAAGTTTTCTATCCTAAAGGCCATCCGCGAAACCGAATGTCGCCGGCTGACGTGGAAGCCAAATTCCGCGGCTGCGCACGCTCGGTTTTATCCGAAGCGCGGCAGACGAAAATCATTTCTTTGGTTCTCAATTTGGAAACCCTTCCCTCCGTCACCGAACTCATGAGCCAGTTGGCCGTAAACGAAACGTGAGGGTCGTTCAGATCACGGAAATTCGCGCAAGACGGACGCGCCGTTCGACGATTAGCGATCGTGACAATGAATAATCGGTGGAGGACTGATGGACACAATGCCGTCTAGAAAGCTCACCCGAGAAGGCGCGATGAAAGTGCTCGAAGCTGCAGTAAGCGCAGCAGAAGCCATGGGCCGTTCAGCCAGCATCGCGGTGGTCGACGACGGCGGCCATCTTCTGGCCTTTAGCCGAACGGACAAGGCGGAACTCTATTCCATTCCTATTTGCCTGGCTAAGGCACGCAGCGCCGCTTTGACGAGATTTCCCTCAGGCAAGAAAAGCCCCACGGGCAATGAAAGGGACGATCACCACGCGTTGGCGATCACTCTGGCAGCCGGCCCTGGTTCATTCGTCAGCGTGCCGGGAGGGATCCCTTTATTTTCACATGGCGAATGTATCGGCGCGGTTGGCGTCAGTGGAGCGGGTCATAGCGACGTAAAAATAGCGGAGATTGCGGCTTCGACCGTTGAAGCGATTACACGAAAGAAACCCGGCTCTACTTAGTCACACAGAGATGACACTTGCAGCTCAGCCACGGCCTGCCAACTTACGGCCCTGATCGAGGACGGCGAACGAGCGCGCCGCCGAAGGCATGAGGAAGCGGTAGCCGCTCGAAACCAGCCGTTCGATGTTTTTGCCGTCGGGGTGGGGATGGCCACAGGGAACGTTGTGCTCCTTGCAGATTTTGAGAATGCTATTGATCGCGTCAGCAACTACCGGGTGGTCGTAGTCTCGCGGATGGCCCAGTTCCTGGCTCAAATCGCCTTCGCCGATAAGAACGACGCCGATTCCGGGAACCTCCTGCAAAATTTTTGGCAGATTGTCGATGGCGCGGGTCTCTTCGCATTGAATCACGACGAGAATCTCACCTTGCGGAGCCAGCGGCCAGACGTCGGCGCGGCTGTAATATTCCTGCTGGGTCAATCCCCAGTAACGCGCGGCGCGAGCGGGCGCATCGCCGCGGATGCCGGGCGGGTTGTAAAGCGGAGCCTCTGCGAGGCGAGGATAACGGCAGGCGCTGACGGCATTCGAGGCTTCTTCGACGCTGCTCACGTGGGGAAAAACGATTCCAAAGACGCCGATGTCCAGCACCTGCTTGGCAATCCACTGATTCATCTCGCCGCCGTTGGGAGGGATTCGCACCATCGGCGTTACCTTGGGAGCGAGGGTTCCGCGCGAGACGATCTCGCGCCGGTCGAGCATGTACTGGAGCGCCTGTCTGAGTCCGGGAAAATCAAGCGGCGCGTGCTCCATTTCGAAGACCGTCCCGTCGAGAGAAGAGCTTGCCATGGCGATGGCGCTTTCGACATCCACGGAAGTGAATGACGCGAAGGCGATTTTGCCCTCCTCTAGGGTTTTGATTACGCCGTTAAGGCGAGGTATGTCTGCCATAAGTAAGCTCCTCTAAAAAAAAGATGGTTTGAAAAATCGTCTCATATATAGCACGACCCAATTGGGGGTAACAATCTTGAGCACTGTTATGTTGCCTGTCTACGGACAGACATTCATACAAATACGGGCGCACGATCCGAACCTAGATGTTTTCCCAGCCGAAGGAGGAACCATTTATGATCATTGACGCGCACGCGCACTACACCACGGCGCCTTTGGAGCTACAGGCTTACCGCGGCAGACAAATCGTCGACCTAGCGAAGCCCATACGCGCTAAACTGCAGATCAGCGATGAGGCGTTGCAGCGCTCGATGCAGGGCCAGTTCAAGCGTATGGCGGACAGCGGCATCGACCGGCTGCTTTTTTCGCCGCAGGCGTCGGCCATGGGCCATCACTTCGGATCGCCCTCGGTGAGCCGTTACTGGACTGAGGCGTGTAATGATTTGATCGCCCGCGTGGCGCGCCTCTGGCCGGACAAGATCTCTCCGGTTTGCCAGCTCCCACAATCTCCAGGCGTAAGCCCAAGAGAGTGGGTGGACGAGCTGGAACGCTGCGTCAAGGAGCTTGGGTTCGTAAGCTGTAACGTCAATCCCGATGTCGCCGGAGGCCGTGAGCCGTTGACTCCCTCTCTCGGAAGCGAGTGGTGGTATCCGCTGTGGGAGAAAATGGTGGATCTCGACGTGCCGTGCACGATTCACGCCAGTGCTTCGCTCAACCCGGCGATGCATCTGACGAATTCCTATTATATCGCCCAGCACCATTCCGGGGCGGTAGAGCTGCTAAAATCCCGCGTCTTTAAAGATTTTCCCAAGCTGAAAATCATCATACCTCACGGCGGCGGAGCGATTCCTTATCAGTGGAACCGCCATCGCGGCATGCACGTCAAAGAGGGGCTGGAACCCTTCGAAGAGGCAGTGCGGAAAGTTTACTGGGACATGGCGATCTACGATAAAGAATCAATGGAGCTTTTGATCAAGCGTGTCGGCATCGACAACGTTCTCTTCGCTACGGAGATGTTCGGAGCGGTCAATGCCATTGATCCGAAGACCGGACGGAATTTCGAGGACATCGTGCCGATATTTAAATCCATCGAGTGGCTGAGTGAGGAGGATAAAACCAAGATTACCGAGGGTAACGCGAAAAAGCTCTTCTCGCGGATGGCCGCCAAATCCAAGACCTAACCTGCACGTAATCGGCCTTTGGGACGATTTGTCATGTGGCTCGGTTCCCAGACTGCGCGATCGCGGTTGGCCGGAAGCCGTCAACGTCCGCCCCGGCCCGGCAATCTTACAGCGTGAAGTAGAACGTAGCTCCTTGTTCCACTTTGCCTTCTGCCCAAACTCGGCCACCGTGGCGGTGAATGACACGCTGAACGGTGGCTAGCCCAATGCCTGTGCCCTTGAACTCCGTCATCGCATGCAGTCGCTGGAAAGCGCCGAACAATTTATTCGCATAGGCCATGTCAAACCCCGCGCCATCGTCACGCACGAAATAGGCGGGTTTACCGTTATTCGCGATAACACCAAATTGGATTTTTGCCTTTGAATGCTTTCCGGTAAATTTCCACGCATTCGTCAGAAGATTCTGCAGCGCCACCCGAAGGAGCCGGACATCTCCGCTCGCCGTCAGTCCTTCTGCAACTACAAACTCCACCTGCCGTTCCGGTTGGGTTTTTTGCAGCTCCGTGGCGATGCTTCGTACCACGCCGCTGAGATCGACGGTCTCTCGTTTCATCTCGCTTCGGGTTACCCGCGAGAGATTGAGCATGTCATCAATGAGTTGCGCCATCCTTTGGCTTCCATCGCGGACCCGGTCCAGATAGTCTTTTCCTTGCTTGTCCAAATTCTGCCCATAGTCCTCCAAGACGGCTTGACTAAAACCATCAATCGCTCGAAGCGGAGCGCGGAGGTCGTGCGATACCGAATAACTGAATGCCTCAAGCTCTTTGTTAGTGGCCTCGAGTTCAATGGCGTGACGTTGCAGGTCTTCATTCAAGATCTGGATTTTCTCCTCTGCCCGCTTAAGTCCGGCGACGGTGCGTAGGATGACGTAAGCCAAGACACAACTTATGAGAAAGATGAAGCCATAGAGAATAACGAGTCGCCTCAAATTCTCGTCTCTTCGTGCGAAGGCGGTCCGCGTTGGTTCCGTCGCGATAATCCCCCATCCAATTCCGAGAACCGGCGCATAGGCGGCGACTCGCTGATCGTTTTCGATAGGATTAAACGTCGTTTCGACGCCGGTTTGCCCACGAAGTACCTTTTGAACGACGGGCACGCCCGAATAGTTAACGAGCTCCCCTTCTGACGGGCGCCTTGGATGAGTAGCTAGTTGGCCCTTTTTATCCACAACGTAAACAAATCCCGACGGGCCAACCTCGATGGAGTTACTCCAGCCGACCAACTCATTGAGCTGGAGCTGGAGCACTAATATGCCAACGACTTCCTCTTTTTCCGCCTTGATCGGAATGGCCGCGGCAATGACGTTATATCGGGGCTCGGCCGCTCTTTGATAAACGTCGGACACGTAGGGTTTCCATTTGTTGCTTACGCCTCGATACCAATCTCGAACAGCAAAATTTTTCCCTCTTACCGCGGGAAGCGCCGGAGTATCCGCCATAAGAGTTCCAGTGGGGTCAGCTAAGAAAACCCGATCAATGAACGGGAAATCGACCCGCACGTTTTTCAAGATTTCGAGTGCTTCATCCCACTTTCCTTCGCTAACCAATTGGCGAAAGCGGACGCGCGTGGCCAGGGAGACGCCGATATCAGTCAACCGATTGAACCTCTGCTCTAACGCGGTAGCGGCAAGGTAGGCTATCGATTGCCGGCGTGAGAGTGTAATTTCCGTCAGGTCTCGATAGGTCCCGATGTAGGCAAAAGCAGCTATGAGTATGACCGGGAAAACTATCGCTAAGAAGATGGCAACCTGAATCCGCTTATCGTTTTTCGCGGCTTTGAGCAGGAGAGTCGTTAGCGGCTCTGCGAT
>Ga0209376_1005254_pt1 | contig 10863 bp, 14 predicted proteins | sample GraSoiAngelo_134_FD_185891 | JGI IMG/M metagenome (GOLD analysis project Ga0209376, IMG submission 185891) | Grasslands soil microbial communities from the Angelo Coastal Reserve, California, USA - 14_0929_05_30cm (SPAdes) (version 2) | ecosystem: Environmental > Terrestrial > Soil > Grasslands ... | reverse complement strand
AGACGGCCGGCCTGGCGAAAGCAGAATCGACCGGGAGCGCAGAACGCTCTCTGGCCGCGCAGCCTTCGATCTCAACTACCTCACTGGTGATCGACGACGGCGAGATGCAGTTCGAGGAGATGGTGCGAAGCGTTAAGGAGGGGTTGGTGGTGGAGGAGCTAATGGGGGCGGGCCAGGGGAATGTGATGGGAGGAGACTTCTCCGGAAACGTTCTGCTCGGTTATAAGATAGAGGGCGGAGAGATCACGGGTCGGGTGAAGGACACGATAGTGGCAAGCAACGTACACGAGGCGCTTAAGCGACTCGTTGCGATTGGCAGCGAATCGCGCTGGGTGGGAGGATCGGTAAGGACGCCAGCGCTGTTTTTCGAATCGCTAGCGGTCTCGGCCAAGTAGTAATGGATGACTCGACCACCAGCTCGGTAGATTCAGGGCAAGCCGACTCACAACCCGTTTTCGAGCAGTATCTGCAAGAGCTGGCGGACGTCTCCTTCAAGTTGAGGGCGGCCGGGCTGGCGACACTATCGGGCCTCAATACCGAGCAAAAGGCAGAGCTTGCAACGGCCTGGCCGGCGATACCGGTTGAACGGCGCCGGGAAGTGGTTCAAGAGCTCCTGGACCTCGAGGAAGATAACGTCGAGTTCGACTTCGATGCTGTCTTCCTTGAGGGCCTCGGTGACGACGACGCGGAAGTGCGGCTCAGTTCGGTGCGGGGCTTGTGGGAATACGAAGGAGTCGACCTGATACCACGGCTGCTGTCGCTCCTGCGCGAGGATAAAGACGCGGCCGTGCGGGCCGAAGCCGCGCTGGCGCTGGGGCGCTTCGTGCTTCGTTCAGAAGAAGGGCGTCTGCGAGACCGTTATTTCAACGCGGTGGATTCGGGACTTCGGGAAGTTATCTCGAACGCAGGTGAGATCGAGGAAGTGCGGGCGCGGGCAATTGAGGCGATTGGCCCACACGACGCCGCTTGGGTGCGGCAGGCGATCAGCGAGGCTTACGAGAGCGGCGTACGCCGGCTCAAGGTGGCGGCGGTGCACGCGATGGGCCGCAGTTGCGAGCCGCGCTGGCTGCCGCTCCTCTTGCGGGAACTCAGCAACGAAGAGGCAGAGGTGCGCTACGAGGCGGCCACGGCGCTCGGGGCGCTGGGTGACGAGGGTGCAGTCACGAACCTCGTCGGATCGCTTTCGGACCCCGACGACGAAGTGCGCCAAGCGAGCATTGCCGCACTGGGCGAGATTGGCGGGCGGGAGGCACGCGAGGCCCTGATGGACCTTTCACGCGAAGGGTCGCCAGCGGCAAAAGAGGCGGCGCTGGCGGCGCTGACCGAGATCGATTTCGAAGAGGACCCTCTCTCCTTCAGGTACCGGTTGTAGAAATATGCCGACGCGGAAGCGCGGGCGCTCATCAGTCCGCCATCACTCCAAAACCCAAGCACAGCCCGTCCAGCGCGCCGTCTCGGCGGGAGGGATCGTCTACCGGTTGGCGGACGGTGGCGTCGAATTCGCGATCTGCGGGCGGGACTCGGACGGCGTCTGGGGGCTGCCGAAGGGGACGCCGAATCCGGGTGAGTCGCTGGAACAGACGGCTGTGCGGGAAGTATCCGAGGAGACGGGGCTTGAGGTGAGGCTCGTCGACAAGATCGGGGTCATCGAATACTGGTTCTCGCGTGAGGGGGTGCGCTATCACAAGTGGGTCCACTACTACTTGATGGAGGCGATCGGCGGCGATACCTCTAAGCATGATGTCGAGTATGATAGGGTCGAGTGGTTCCCGGCGGAGGTCGCCCTGAAGAAATTGACCTTCAAGAATGAGGTCGAAGCAGCCCGTAAAGCGAAGGCGCTGCTGGAGAGCAAGCGTTGAAAGTTGCCCCATCGGACGACGTTATCGCGCGTGGACGACGGGCGATCGTGCGGCGCAAGCGGTCAGGCGACGCTCAGGACGAGTACCGCTGGCGGAGCGATCCGGACCTGGCGCAGTTCGATGCGTCGCGGCCGGTGCAGGCGCCGTACGAGAGCTACGAGCGCAACTGGTCGTTCGATTACCGGTTCACCGATATGTCGAGGCGGTCGTTCGCGATCGAGGACGAGCACGGCCGGCACATCGGGAACGTGATGTACTACAACAAAGATGCGGTGCGGGGCGAGGCTGAGATCGGGATCAGCATCGGCGAGGCGCGCTGCTGGTCGCAGGGCTATGGCTCGGACGCACTCGAGGCCGTCGTGCGCGGCCTGTTCGCGGCGAGCGACCTCGACCGGCTCTACTTGCACACGCTGGATTGGACGTCGTGGCGAGATGGGCACACGTTCATTATCATGGAAGTGCTGCGGGACTGGCTGGAGCAGCCGCGGGTGCCTGCTGAACGGCCTCGTGTAGCCGTCTAATCAGGCGATTTTTCGGGGTCAACCAATGCTGCTTCGTAGCTGATTTCCGATTGTTCTTGGGCTGCCGTTCGTGGCCTCTGATTGACTCGCCGCCGAAATTGCTTTTTTCGGCGGATTCCGTGTTCGTGGGCGGTGGTCCTGTCTGATTGAGTCGGGATCTAAGCCTTAGAGCCCCAATTCAATCCGTTGGTGCTGTATTCGGCTGTTCAGGTGTGCTGTGATTCCATTGTATCGGATAGGGGGCCTAAGTCTAAGGGACGGGTGGCACTGGTTGGCAGGTCGTCTCTAGGATCGGGGCCTTGAGAGCGAGGCACGTACTCGGGCAACGCGTCATCTCGAGGAGGTATGTGGAAAATTCGGTGGAGAGTGTTTCGAGTTTGGTGGGTGCCTCGCCCCTAGGGAGTGGGTGCGCGTCTGCGCTGGTGCCGGTATGCTACGGCGTACCAAACGACAGGAGGCCGTGATGCGATTGTCGAAGCCGCGGGTGGCGCCGGTGCGCGATGAAGAGCTGGACGACGACGGCCGCGCGTTCATGCAGACAGTGTCGCGGGAAGGGCGGGTGCTGAACATCTACCGCACGCTGGTCGCGCATCCGAAGCTGCTGAAGCGCTGGGGCGTGTTCGGAACGCACGTGCTCTACAAGAGCACGCTGCCTGCGCGCGAGCGAGAGCTGCTGATCTTGCGCACGGGCTGGCTTTGCCGCTCCGAGTACGAGTGGGGGCAGCACGTGATTATCGCTCGCGGCTGCGGCGTTACGGACGAGGAGATCGAGCACTTGAAGGCGGGCCCGGAGGCCGAGGGCTGGGCGCCCTTTGACGCTGCGCTCGTGCGGGCAGCGGATGAGCTGCATGAGGATTCGTTTATCAGTAATGCGACGTGGGATGCGCTGTCGGAGCGGTTCGACACGCAGCAACTGATCGACGCGATATTTGCGGTCGGGCAGTACCACCTTGTGTCGATGGCGCTGAATTCGTTGGGTGTGCAGCTGGACGACGGCGTGAAGGGGTTCGAGCGTTGAGGCGAGGTACGAAGTACGAAATCCGAATGAGCGGGCCGGCATCACCAGACATCACGTTTAAGCCGCTGACTGCCGAGGACTTTCCGCATATGCATCGCTGGTTGACCAACGCGGCGGTCTCAGCGTGGTACGGACTAGGTATGACGAATGTCCGTAGCCCGACGCTGGAAGACGTCATCGAGCACTACACGCCGCGCATGCTTGGCCGGACGCCAACCCGGGCGTGGACGATACGATTAGCCGGCCGTCGCATAGGGTACATCCAATGCTACCGGACCGGCGACTGGCCGCCTTACGCGGAGGCGGTTGGCGTGGACCCGGACGCCTGGGGGATAGACCTGTTCATCGGTGAGGACGCTGCGCGCGGCGCCGGTACCGGGACGGCTGTCCTCCGGCGCTTCGTGGAGGAGCATATCTTCTCGCGCCCTGGGATCACCACTGCGGTTATATCGCCGAGCGCGGACAATGCGCGCGCAATCCGCTGCTACGAAAAGGCGGGGTTCCGGCACGTGCGGACGGTCCGGGTGGAGGAGAGCAGTAAGGAGGAGTACGTGATGGTGTTGGAGCGCGATGAGGACGAGAATTGTCAGCGGTGATGCGGAGCGTCCTGGGCGAGGCATTTGCGCGGCCGGATCCTTCGCCGGTAAAGAGGCGATGGGTAGCCGGGTTGGCGTTCCGGTGTTGGTGGATGCCTCACCCCTACGAAACGGTGGCTGTGCCGTGAGACTTGAGGGGAAAGTCGCGATCATCGTGGGTGCGGGGCAGACGCCGGGGGAGACGATTGGGAACGGGCGGGCCACGGCGATTCTGTTCGCGCGGGAGGGGGCGAAGGTGCTGCTGGTCGACCGCGATCTCGAGTCGGCGCGGCAGACGCAGTCGATGATCGCGGGGGAGGGCGGGACGGCGTCATCGTTCGAGGCCGACGCCGCACGGGAGGTCGACTGCGTGGCGATGGTCGAGGCGTGCCGATCGCAGTTCGGGCGGATCGACATTCTGCACAACAACGTCGGGATCGGCATGGGCGACGCTGGCCCGACGCACCTAAGCGAGGAGAACTGGCAGCGGATCATCGATGTGAACCTGAAGAGCGTGTTCCTGACTTCGAAGCACGTGCTGCCGGTGATGCGGGAACAAGAGAGCGGCGTGATCATCAACATCTCATCGATCGCGGCGGTATGTTCGGTGGGGATGCTGGCGTACAAGACATCGAAGGCGGGGGTGAACGCGCTGACGCACTCGCTGGCGCTGGGGAACGCTCGCTACGGGATCCGAGTGAACGCGATCATGCCGGGGCTAATGAACACGCCGATGGCGATCGAGACGATTTCGCAAGGGCGAGGCGTGCAGCGGGAGCAGCTCGTGCGTGAGCGCGACGCGCAGGTGCCGCTGGCCGGCGGCATGGGATCGGCGTGGGACATCGCCTACGCTGCGCTGTTCCTTGCCTCGGACGAGGCGAAGTTCATCACGGGCGTCATTTTGGCGGTGGACGGCGGGCAGTCAGGGCGGATCGGATGAGTGGGTTGGAAGGAAGCAAGAGGTAAAGCTCAGACGGGGTGCAATTCCGGGGAAGCCCTGGCTATCCTGGCGGTCTCACCATGCCGCGCAGGGTGAAGGCGAGTAGGTTCGCCTCGCCGGTGACTTCGAACCCGCGCTTCGAGTAGAAGGCAACGTTGCTCTCGGTCGCTGTTTCGAGGTAGCAGGGGATCCCCGCGGCGTCTGCCTTCGAGGTCCCCAGCTCCAGGAGAGCGCTACCCAGACCTGTTCCCTGGCGAGAGGGGCTGGTCCCGATCGCCATGAGGTACCAATGAGGTCCCTTCACGGCCTTGTGGAACTTCTCCACGGCTGAGAGAGCGCGCATGAATCGCACGAATCCGTTGATGCCGGCCCTAAACGGGAGCGCACCCATGCCGACGCGCAGCATGCGTCCCAGAGTGATATCAGTGTTACCCGGCGGAAACCAGATAGCGACTGCGGAGGCGTCATCGTTGGACGAGACCTCGCCCCAACGCAGGCCATAAGCGATCGACTTGGCAAAGAACCAGGGTGCGACGATGGTGCGCTTCTTCTCGTTCGGCGCGACGATCTGCATCAGCGGATCATCCCAGAACGCCTCCGCCAGGGTGTTGGCTGCGGCCTCGACTTGGTCAGATCTGACGAGTTCCATTTGCCATCCCCTCACTTGGAACTTCGTTGAGTGTGTGCGTTAGTCTACCATCGCCGCCGCGCACCGAATCGTGACGGGCTAGAAGCCGTTGACAGTGCGCTCATCGAACAGATAAGGTGTCTTGCGATCGAGATACTCTCGAATCTGGTTGAAGGAGGCTCGCTGCATGAGAAGAATGCAATCCACTGTTACCGCGGGCGAGCCTTCGTCTTCCGCGCCGCTCGGCTAGATCTTACGACCGCAGCGACTTCCTCCTGATCGACACGGGTACGTCCGCGCGCTCAATCCATTTTTTTGCGTAAGGAGACTACCTGTGCTTCGAGAATCCAATAATCCGACGGACCCCATCCCTGAAGACGTCGCGCGCGTGGCGGAACTGATGTCTAAGTTCGGTCACCCGTGGGCGCTGGCCGGAGGATGGGCCGTCGACGCGTGGCTTGGCCGCCTGACGCGCGAGCACGGCGATGTCGATCTCGCGGTCTTCGACCAGCAGCCGCTGTTCGAGCTCCTCGCGGGGTGGCAGTTAATCGCCCACGAGGAGACGAAGGCCAACGAAGACGCCGACCTGTGGGACGGACGGCCGCTGGTCTTGCCGGCTCACATCCACGCCCGTTCTCCTGAACGGACCGGCCCGCTCCCGGAGCGGTTCGACCCGTCGGGGATGCGGATCGTCTCCGTCAACGACGGCTTCGGACTCGACATCCAGCTCGCCGAGCGTTCCGGCGGCGACTGGGTGCTGAACAGCGAGCCGCGCGTCGTCATGCCGCTCGCTAGTTGCATCCAGCAGTCATCGTGGGGCCTGCCGATGGTGGCGCCGGAGGTGATCCTCTTCTTCAAGGCGACGCTGTACGTTGGTACGAAGAACCACCTCCGTCCGCGCGACGAGGCGGACTTCGTCGCGCTGCTGCCGCTGATTACGGATGAGCAGCGGGCGTGGTTGCGGCAGGCGGTCTTGCGGGTGTACGTGGGGGAGCATCCGTGGGTGGGGCGGCTGTGAGGCTTGCGTTCGGCGCCGGTTACGCCCAAATAGTCGGTCCTCGAGTCACGGCTCGACTCGCGTGATGCTGGGTATTTTGTCGAAGCCGCGGTCGTAGCTGACGATTTCCGACAGTCGCCAGCGCTTCATTAGGACCGCGTGGTACGCATCGGCGAATGAGATGTTGTACGTGACGTATAAGTCGAAGACTTCGCGAAGGCGGCGCTTGCCTGGAAGAATGATCCCCGAAAGATCGATCAGCGGCAGTAGCGTGTCGCGGATGTTGGGCTTTGGAACGCCGTATTGTCTTTGCAATGTGAAGACGGTCTCGAAGATTACGGTATCTGCGATACGCACTTTGGCCCCGCCGGCCTCGATGGCGGCAAGGTAGCGAGTGGCGTTGGCGGATTGCGCGGGTTGATCTTGAAGAAGATGGCGAAGGAGAACGTTGGTGTCGAGGAAGCGTTCGGCCATCAGCGGGCCGAGCGCTCCACCACATCCTCCGCGATGGCGTTTTCGGCTGCTTCCCGCAGTTCCTCCGCTGTAAGGGCAGGCCCATAGTTCTTGAACGCGCCCGCCGTGGCTTCAACCACGCTGCCGGCTGTCCTCAACGTCAACTCGCCGTCGTTGAGCGCAAAGATCACCCTGTCCCCTTCCTTTATCCCAAGTTCTCGCCTGATCTCAGAAGGGACGGTAATCTGCCCCTTGCGGGTAACTACGCTGGAGCCATTCTTACCTTGCTTCACGCGTTGTACGGTCATCTATAGGCACTACATTATGCTATGTCGTAGTACTCGTCAACACAGAGGCTTTCATTTGCCGAGGTCGCAGTTGGAGCCCGCCGCTACGAGGCTTGAGCCACCGGCCGGCCTGGAATCTAGAGGTCCGGCGGCAGCGGCGCCGGGTTCTGGATGCCGGCGAGGGAGCTGGTTGGGGCGCGAGGAACTGGAGCTCCTCGACGGTCCATTTGCGGCCTAGGCGAGGCCAAGTTGCGTCATGAACTCGCTCTGATCGAAGTAGAGGTGTTCGGAGGTTAACTCTTCGCCGCTGACTTCGTACATAGCCATCCAGCGAACCTTCACCGGCCGGCCGGTCGGTGGCACGTCGCCGTTAGGCGTGCGAAGGATGCCCGTGTGGGTCCCTATGAAGACGCCTTCCGCTGCAGCCGATGAACCCTCCCCGATAGAGCGAATAATGTCAAGACGCCCGTCCGGGAAGGCCTCCCAGTACCCACCCAGGAAGCCGAGGACCTGGTCTCGTCCGCGAAACTGTCCGACTGGGGCTATCACCTCCGCGTCCGCGCTCCATGGTTCGGCTTCGGCGTCCTTGGCGCCAAACGCCTGCACATGACGTTCAATGACGCTCTTCGGGTCAGTCATCTCTGTGCTCCTTCCAGTCGCTGCCTGTAAAACCGTTTGGCTCTGATTATCCAGTCGCGGATGCCTGTACCGGCCGACCCGGGATCTCGAGGTCAGGTGGCGGTGGCGCCGGGTTCTGGACGCCGGAGAAGAGAAAGTTCGGGGCGAGGAACTGGAGCTCTTCGACGGTCCACTTGCCGTCCTTCTGTATTTGGCGGACCGGCGTTTCGTCGTGGGCGAGGGAGACGGTGCCGCCGGAGACGTGGAAGATCTTGCCGTTGACGTTCCAGGCGTCGTCGGTGCAGAGCCAGACGGTCATCGGGGCGACGTGCTCGGCGGTCATCTCGGTCGGGCGGTTGGCGGAGCTAGGTTGGGGGCCCATCCCGCGAGCGGCGCGGAGCTGTCGCGTCGTGTCGGGTACCTGGGCGACCATGCGGGTGAAGGCGCCGGGGGCGATGCAGTTCGTCGTCACGCCGTAGCGGCCGAGGTCGCGGGCGACGACACGGGTGAGCCCGGCGATGCCGGCCTTGGCGGCGCCGTAATTGGCCTGGCCGGAGTTGCCGCGCAGGCCGGAGATCGAGGAGAAGTTCACGATGCGTCCGTAGCGCTGCTGTCGCATGAGCTGTGACGCCGGCTTGATGGTGTTGAAGTGGCCCTTGAGGTGGACGTTGATGACGGCGTCCCACTCGTCTTCCGCCATGTTGAAGATCATGCGGTCGCGGAGGATGCCGGCGACGTTGATGAGGATGTCGATGCGGCCGAAGGCGTCGACGCATTGGCGGACCATGTTCTCGCCGCCCGCGGCGGTGGCGACGCTGTCGTAGTTGGCCACGGCGTGGCCCGCGGTGGCGGTTCCTCCTTCGGCGGACGCTGCGCGGATCTCGTCGCGGACCTGGTCGGCGGGGCCGGCGTCGTGCCCGGTGCCGTCGACGTTGACGCCGGGGTCGTTCACGACGACGTTCGCGCCTTCCTCGGCGAGGAGGAGAGCGACGGCGCGTCCGATGCCACGGCCGGCGCCGGTTACGACGGCGGAGCGGCCTTTGAGTTTGTCGGTCATTGATGGCTCCTTCTTAGGCGGGCTGAACCCCGGCACTACTTCGGCTAGCGGATCGCATGACCCACCACGCCTCGCCCGCCAGATTCCTTCGCGGAGAGGACGGCTCGGGCCTGCAGGCGTGGTCGTCGCTCAGAATGACACATAACGGATCAGCGCTTGAAAGGATTGTCACTTGGCAGCCGCACGTATCAGCTCTTTCAGGGCTTGTTCGTCGACGGTGTCGTTCTCGTAGAGGTCTATCGAACGGGATGCTTTGGCGTCGAGGCCGGCGTTGAAGAGGCCCCGCGGGTCGTCGAGGGAAGCTCCTTTGAAGAAGTTGATCTTCAGGTGGTCTTTAAAGGCTCCGAGAGCGAGAACGTTGCCCTTGGCGGTCCAGACTGGAGTTCCCCATTTCCAGTCTTCGCTCAACTTGGGGTCGGCTTCGTTGATCAGCTTCCGCAAGGCGGTCATTCTCTGGCCTCGCCAATCGGCGAGGTCGGCGATCTGCTTGTCGATTTGTTCGGAGGGAGTGGGCATGTTAATGGCTGCCGTGTGTTTGGGGCGCATCAAGCCACGCCCCTACTTCGGCTAACGGGCCGCCTGACCCACCGCTCCCCGCGCCCCAGATTCCTTCGCGGCATGGCTGGACTGTTTGAGGGTGTCGTCTCGCTCAGAATGACAGGGCGGGGCGCTGTCGCGGTTCACAGCGGGACCTCGATGTTGCGTCCGGGCACCTCGAGTTCGTCTGGTGGTGGTGCGGGGTTGCGCGTGCCTTCGAGGAGGTTAGGGACGGCTTTGGAGAGCTCGTCAAGGGACCACATGCCGGGCTTGAAGGCGGTGCGCCAGTGGGTGGGGTGCTGGAGGAGGGCGACGGTGCCGGCGTAGACGAGGAAGGTCTGGCCGTTGACGTTCCAGGCTTCGTCGGTGGCGAGGTAGGCGACCATTGGCGCGATCATGTCGGGGTCGAGCTGCTGGATGCGGTCGGTGTCGGGGTTGCCGTCGCGGCTGGGGATGGTGGCGACGAGGCGAGTCCAGGCGCGGGGGGCGATGGCGTTGCAGGTGACGCCGTAACGGCCGAGATCGCGGGCGACAACGCGGGTGAGGCCGGCGATGGCAGACTTGGCGGCGCCGTAGTTGGCCTGGCCGGCGTTGCCCCAGAGGCCGGACTCCGAGCTGAAGTTGATGATGCGGCCGTAGCGCTGCTGTCGCATGAGGACGGAGGCAGGCTTGATCGTGGCGAAGTGGCCCTTGAGGTGCACGGCCATGACCTCGTCCCACTCCTGCTCGCTCATGTTGAAGACCATGCGGTCGCGGAGGATGCCGGCGTTGTTGACGAGGATATCGATCCGCCCGAATTTGTCGACTGCGGTCTTGACGATGTTCTCCCCGCCGTCCATGGTCGCGACGGAGTCGTAGTTTGCGACTGCCTCGTGGCCCTGGGCCTTGATCTCGGCGACGACCTGGTCGGCGGGGCCGTCGTCGTGACCGGAGCCGTCGGGATTGACCCCGGCGTCGTTGACGACGACCTTCGCGCCTTCCTCCGCCATGAGCATGGCGATACCGCGGCCGATGCCACGGCCGGCGCCGGTGATGACGGCGACTTTATCGGTGAGGGTGTTCATGGTCTGCCTCCGGCGATTGTGCCCTGCCAACGGTGTCGCTCGGGGCGTGGCTCTCGAGAGTGCTGTGTTAGAGTTGGTGTTCTTCCCACCCGCCCGCCCGGGAGGTTAAGACTGGGGGACACCCCCAGGCCCCCCGGCCTGTCGGCGCCTATTCTCGATGCGCTGCCCGCTTGGCAAGCTGGCACTCGCAAATTGCCAAACAAACTCGACCGCGGGCCAGCGAGCGGCCTGACCCACCACCCACCGCCCCCGAGATTCCTGCGCGGAGATGGCGGCTCGGAGGTACGGGCGTGGTCGTCGCTCAGAATG
>Ga0209376_1005252_pt1 | contig 10869 bp, 8 predicted proteins | sample GraSoiAngelo_134_FD_185891 | JGI IMG/M metagenome (GOLD analysis project Ga0209376, IMG submission 185891) | Grasslands soil microbial communities from the Angelo Coastal Reserve, California, USA - 14_0929_05_30cm (SPAdes) (version 2) | ecosystem: Environmental > Terrestrial > Soil > Grasslands ... | reverse complement strand
CTTCGCGCCGCCCAGCTCTTCGGAGTCCTCCACCCACATCCGGCCGCCGACTTCGGCGACGACCCGCTGGGAGATCGACAGCCCCAGGCCGGTGCCTTCGTCGGGGCTCTTGGTCGTGAAGAACGGGTCGAAGATCCTGCCGCGGATGTCCTTCGGCACGCCCGGCCCCGAGTCTTCGACGGTGAGCCGCACCCACCCTGCGCGGGCCTGGGTCGTGAGCTGGATGACGCCCGGCTTCGGCCCGCGCACCGCGTGTTCGGCGTTCGTGACGAGATTGATCACGACCTGTTGCAGGTCCTGGCCGAGGCCGAGGACGGGGGGGACGCTGAGATCGAGCCGGGTGCGGACCTCCACGTTCTCGGCCCGGAGCACGCGCTCGCGGATCTCGGCTACGTCGCGCACCAGGTCGTGGAGCTGGACGCGGGTGGGGTCGGTGTCGGCGCGGCGGGCGAGGCGCAGGAGGCTGCGCACGATGCGCGCGGCGCGGTCCACTTCACGCACGATGGTGGAGGCGGCGGCCTCGGTGTCGGCGTCGCGCGTGCCGCGCTTCAGGAGCTCGGCCTCCATGCGGATTGCCGCGAGGGGGTTGTTGACCTCGTGCGCGACGCCGCTGGCGATCTCGCCGACGGTGGCGAGCTTCTCCCGGGCGATCAGCTCGCGCTGGGCGCGGAGCTCGTCGGTGCGGTCGTAGAGGGCGACCAGCACGTTCTCGGAGCCGAGGCCGGAGAGCACCGTGACGGTGCAATCGCAGATGCGGCGATCGCCGGACTCGGGCGTGACGACCACCCGACCGTGCCACGGCGGCTGGAACGAGGCCCGGGAGAGGACGTCCCGGAACGCGACCTCGCTCGACGACAAGCCGAGCTCCTGCAGCGACGTCCCGCCGGGCCCGCCGGGCTCGGTGAGCCCGAAGACGGCTCGTCCCGCCGCGTTGAGCTGGAGCACGCGGCCGTGCGGATCCACGAGGGCCATCGGCAACGGGCTCGCGTTCACCATGGCGGCGGCGCGCTGCGCGGCCTCACGACTGGATTGCACCGCCTGGGCCAGCTCCATGCCGCTGGCGATGTGCGCCGCAACGGCGGTGAAGTAGTGCAGCTCTCCGAGGGAAAAGGTTGCCGGGGCGTCCTGGCCCGGCTTGCGGTAGCGGATCACCCCCGCCGCTCCCACCACGCCCGCCGAGGTCTGGAGCGGCGTGAGCATCATGCTGCACGCGAGGCCGGACGGGTTCGCCGGCGGGTAGGCGTCGGGCTCGGCGAAGATGTTCGCCGTGACGAGCGGCTGGCCGGACTGGACCACGCGGCCCGTGGTGCTGGCGGCGAGAGGCAGCGTCATGCCCTTCTTGTCCTCCGCCATGCCGAGGGCGATGACCACCCGCAATTCGTCGCTGTGCGGCTCGCGCAGCGCGACGTAGGACCCCTCGGCGCCGACCAGGCTCATGAGACTCTGCATGGTGTAGCGCAGCAGCAGGTCGCGGTCGGGGGTCGCCAGGAGCCAGCGCGACAGCTCGATCAGGAACGAGCCGAGCCGCCGCTCGCGTTCCAATTCGGCCCGCCGGCCGACCATGATGGCGAGCTGGGACGCGACCTCGAGGGACGACTGCAGTTCGGCCTTGGTCACACCCGGCGGCACGCTCGTGAACGCCGCCTGCGCGCGGCGCTCCCCCTCCTCCCAGCGCACCTCGATCGCGACGCCGGCCTGGCCGGCGGCGCCCGCGGTGACGGCGCCCGCTTCGTTGACGCCGCGATACATGAGCTCGACGCCGGCCCCGCCCGCCCGCTCGCTGAGGAGGCGCGCCACGGTCTCCCAGTACGCCCGCACGTTCTTGGCGGCGGCGGCTTCGGTGAGGAGGCGGGTGATAGACTCCATCATGAAACCCGTAGAGAGACGACGTAGAGAGAAGGCGTGGAGGGAAAACGTAGAGGGAATGCGTAATTGGGATGCCGGTCCCTCTCTCGCGCCGCCCAATCATACGGCATGGTGATTCGGGCGCACGTGGGCAAGCTAAAGGTGCATGCGGTCGCCGCAGAAGTGGCCGGCGACGTGTTGCGCATGGTGCGCACATTCCCGGCGCCAGATCGATTCGGCATCGGGGACCAGATGGGGCGGGCGGCGGTGTCCGTTCCTGCCAACCTGGCTGAGGCCTGCGGGCGGGGGACGATTCCTGAGTTTAGGCGCTTCTTGCTGTATGCGCGCGGATCTGCCCAGGAGGTGCTGTCGCTCCTCCAGGTCTCGCAGCGCGCTGGGTTGGGACGCCGGGAGAGGGTCAATTCCCTTGCGAGCAAAACCGCCCTCGTCTTGAAGATGATCTGCCGGCTGTACGACAATCCACCCCCCGATCGGTAGGAGGTACGGGGTCTCTCAACGCCGTCCCTCAACGTATTCACTCTACGCCTTTTCTCAACGTAGTTTGTCGTCATGAAAGCCATCCAAGTCCGCACGCCCGGCGGTCCAGACGCCCTCGAATATCTGGACGTGCCGCAGCCCGCGCCCGCCCCGGGACAGGCGCTCGTCAAGATCGACGCGGCCGGGGTCAACTTCATCGACGTCTACCAGCGCAGCGGGCAGTACCGGGTGGCGACGCCCTTCATTCTGGGCCAGGAAGCGGGTGGCACCGTGGCCGCGGTGGGTCCGGGGGTCAGCGGGTTGAAGGTCGGGCATCGCGTCGCGTACGCCGCCGTGCTCGGCGCTTACGCGGAATACGCGGCCGTCCCCGCCGATCGGCTGGTCGTGCTCCCCAACGGCGTCAGCACCAAGCAGGCCGCCGCGGCGATGCTCCAGGGGATGACGGCTCACTACCTCGCGACGACGACCTACCCGCTCAAGACAGGGGACGCCTGCCTCGTGCACGCGGCGGCGGGCGGCGTCGGGCAGCTGTTGTGCCAGGTCGCGAGGCTGCGCGGGGCGCGCGTCATCGGCACCGTCTCGACCGAGGAGAAAGCCGAGCTGGCCCGGGAGGCCGGGGCCGACGAGGTGATCCTGTACACGCAACAAGACTTCGAGGTCGAGGTCAAGCGCATGACGGATGGTGCGGGCCTGCAGGTCGTCTACGATTCAGTGGGCCAGACGACGTTCACGAAGGGGCTGAACTGCCTCGCTCCCCGCGGCATAATGGTGCTGTACGGGCAGTCGAGCGGGCCGGTGGGCCCGTTCGATCCGCAGATCCTCAATCAGAAGGGCTCGCTCTTCCTTACGCGCCCGACCCTGCACCACTACATCGCGGCGCGCGAGGAGCTGGTCGCGCGCGCCGAGGAAGTGCTCGATTGGGTGCGGGAGGAGAAGCTGCGGGTGCGCATCGCGGCGGAGCTCCCGCTCGCGCAGGCGGCGGAGGCGCACCGCCTGCTCGAGGGGCGACGCGCCTTGGGCAAGGTGCTGCTGATCCCCTAGGCCTTGATCGCCCCCGGGAACCGCGCCGGGTCCGGCGCGAAGCCGGGGAACACGGCGGCCAGGTCCCGGGTGCCCAGGTGGCGCGCCAGGATCTCTCCGAAGAGGTCGCGGAAATCGGTCGTCACGGCGAGGTCGCGGCCCTCGAAACGGTTCGCGGGGTCGAGGCCCGGCCACCTCCCCAGCACCTTGCCGCCGTTCACCGGCCCGCCCAGCGCGAACATCGCGGTGGCGTGGCCGTGATCGGTACCGATGTTGCCGTTCTCGTGAATGGTGCGGCCGAACTCCGACATCGTGAGCACCACCACGTCGCGCATCTTCTCTCCCAGGTCGGTGGCGAAGGCGGCGAGCGAGTCGCCCAGATCCTTGAGCCGGGCGGCGAGCTGGCCCTCACTCGAGCCCTGGTTGACGTGCGTGTCCCAGCCGGTGCCGTCGAGGAAGGCGATCTGCACGCCGACGTCCGCCTTGATGAGCTGAGCGATCTGCAGGAAGCCCCGTCCCAGGCGGCCGCGCGGGTAGTCGGCTCCGTTCGCGGGTTGGTACTGCGTCGGATTCGCCTGCTTCAACTGCTGCACCGCGTCGAACCCCTCCTGCGACGACGAGGCGAGGAGTCCGGTCGTCGCGCCTTGGTACAGCGCCTCGAACGCGCGGGTGAGGCGATCGCGCGCCGCCTCCTGCGGGACCCGCAGTCCGAACGCCTGGAGGTCGTCGATCGCTAGGGTCGGGGCCGAGCCCGCGAGGATGCGCGGCAGCTGCGGCCCGAAAGCGACGGCGCGGAACGGCGTGTCGGCGTGTTCCTGGTCGTGCCGGCAGTAGCGGTTGAGCCATCCGTCGGGGGTGGCCTTCAGCCCCGGCGTGCCGGACTCCATGTAGTCCTGCGCGTCGAAGTGGCTGCGGGTCGAGTCGGGCGAGCCCACGGCGTGCACGGCGGCGAGCGATTTGTTGTCCCACAGCGGCTTCAGCGCCGCGAGCGCGGGGTGGAGGCCGAAGTGGCCATCCAGATCCACGACCTGCCCGCGCGGCACGGCGATGCGGGGCCGCTCCCGGTAATACAGCTCCTCGCCGTGCGGCACGATCATGTTGAGCCCGTCCACGGCGCCGCGCTGGAACAAACAAACAAGCGTCGGACGGTCGGACGGTCGGACGGTCGGACGGATTGCCGAGTAGGCCGCGCGACCCAGGAATAATGGATCGAAGCCAAGACTGAAAAGGGCCAGGCCGCCCGACTTTACGAAGACCCGCCGCGTGATGGTCATTGCTTTGCCTCTCGGTCCGACAGTCCGACGGTCCGACCGTCCGACGTCATTGCCGTTGAAAGTCTGGGCCGCCAAGGGCGAGTCCGATCGCCAGAGCTCTGGCCTGCCTCGGATCGCTGATGTCTGAGAGCTGATCTCTGATGACCGTTTTCGTGTGCTCGCTCATCGTGCCGGCGAGGATCGCCTCGTTAACGGCGGCGACCAAGGCGTCCCGGTCCGCGGTCGCGGGCACGAGCGAGTCGAGGTCCACGGCAGCGCCCGGCAGGCGCCCGGCGGCGATCGCCACGGCGGCGTTCATGCGGGCGAGCAGGGCGCCGCTGTTCAGCCAGTCCTCCTGGCGCTCGGGGTAGCCGTCGGGGGCGACGTGCAGGTACAGCGGCTCGCCGAGCCGGGCCACGACCTGCGCGAGGCGGGCGGTGGTGTCGGGGTCGGCCCGTACGGCCCGCACGGCGCTGACCACGAACTCGAGCGGGGTCTTCACCTTGGCCCGGACGTTCTGCGCCGCCCAGAAGTCGGGGGAGTGGAAGATGGCGCGCAGCACCTCGCGGATGTCGCCGCCGGTGCGCTGCCACGCTGCCACGGCGGCGTCGACACAGCCGTCGGGTGGATCGTCGGCCACGAAGCGAGCGCACAGCCGGCGGCTCACGTGGTGCATCGTCGCCGGGCTGCTGGCGAGGAGCGTCAGCAGGCGGAGCGCTTCGTCCTCACCGTGGCCCGCGGGGAACGCGACGCCGAGCACGGTCTTGGCGCCGCGGTCGTGCGCCCAATCGTGGAACTCGAACCCGCCACCGCGCGGGGGCGGGGCGATGCTCCAGCCGGTGAAGATGCGGGCGACCTCGATCACGTCCCGCTGCGAGTAGCCGCCGTCCACGCCGAGCGTGTGGAGCTCCATCAGCTCGCGGGCGTAGTTCTCGTTGATGCCTTGCGGCATCCGCTGCTCGGCGCGGCGGCGCAGCGAGTCGGCGCGCATCGGATCGCGCGGGAACCTCACCCCCTGACCCCCTCTCCGCATTGCGGAGAGGGGGAACGCGGGTGAGGGGGGCCGGGAACCGGGCGTCACGCTCTCCCAGTTATCGAGGTAGAACATCATCGCCGGGCTCCGGGCCGTCGCGATCAGCAGATCCGCGAACTTTCCCAGCACGCGCGGCCGGATGGTCTCCTGCACGTATGACGGCATCAGGAACCGGTCGGCCCCTTTGCCGAGAAAGACGTTGAAATGGTTGGTCCAGAAGTCGACCATCACTTCCTGCAGCTGCCGCTCCCCGACCGCCGCGCGCACGACGGCGAGCTCCTGGAGCTGGCCGGCGAGGCGCCGCGCGCGCAGTCCCTCGGGGGTCTGCTCGGCTTGATCGGCGGGGGGAGACATCATGCTGTCGGCGCGCTGAGCCTGCTGCCGCTCGCGGCGCGCGCGCTGGGCGTCGAGGTAGAGGCGGGCGAGATCCTCCCGGCTGTAGTTCAGCAGGTCGAACTGCCGTTCACGGGTCGCGAGGGCCGGGTCGTCGATGCGCTCGGGCGCGAGCTGTTCATCGATCCAGCGCATCACGCCGCCGCGCGCCACGCGGTCCACGTCGCCGGGGCGCGGGCCGTAGGCGAGGCGGTTCAGCGCGTGGACGGCGGAGTCGCGAGGGCTGAGTTGGCCAGACAGTCGGACTGTCGGACTGGCGGACAGGAATACGATCCCCGCCAGCGCGACCACAGCCATGCGGGGGTTGTCCGACCGTCCGACTGTCCGACCGTCCGACTTGAGCATACGCCTATACTGACGGCCCCCTCCGTGCCAAGTTAAGCATCCGATGACCGCTCCCCGTTTCATCTCGCACGGTATGCTCCCGCGGGCCAGGAGCTTGCGGTCCCGGGACGGCGGGCCGCCGCCCACCTGGGCGGAGCGCCTCGCCGCCCTGCGCTACGTGCCGCCGCTGCTCAAGTTGGTCTACCAGACTCAGCGCGGCTACACCGTAGCGATCCTGGCGCTGCGCGCGGTGCGCTCGTTCGTGCCGCTCGCGGTGCTGTGGGTGGGGAAGCTGATCATCGACGGCGTGATTGCCGCGGTGCGCACGCAGGCGGCCGGCGCGGCCGTGGACTGGTGGCACCTGGGCGGCCTGGTCGGGCTGGAGCTCGGCTTCGCGGTGGTGGGGGAAGCGCTGGCGCGCCTCTCGTCGCTGCTCGAGAGCCTGCTCGGCGACTTGTTCGGCAACCGCATCAGCGTGCGCTTGATGCAGCATGCGGCGACGCTCGATCTGGCGCAGTTCGAGGACGCCGAGATTTACGATCACCTGGAGCGCGCCCGCCGCCAGACGGTGGGGCGCATCGGGTTGTTCACGCTGCTCCTGGCGACGGCGCAGAGCCTCGTGACGCTGATCACCCTGGCAAGCGTCCTCCTGCTGCAGCAGCCGTGGTTGCTGCTGCTGCTCGCCGTGGCGGTGGTGCCGTCGTTCCTCGGCGAAGCGCACTACGCCTCGCTCGGCTATTCCCTGTTGTTCCACTGGACGCCGGAGCGGCGGCTGCTCGATTACCTGCGCTACATGGGGGCGTCGGACGAATCGGCGAAGGAAGTGAAGCTCTTCGGCCTCTCGGATTTCCTCGTCGACCGCTACGCCCGGCTCTCCGACGAGTTCTACGCGGAGAACAAGTGGCTTGCCGTGCGGCGCAACGTGGTCTCCACGGCCCTCGTGACCGTCGGGACGCTGGGCTACTACGCGGCGTACGCGGTCATCATTTACTTCACGGTGCTGGGACGCTACACGATCGGCGCCCTGACCTTCCTCGCGGGATCGTTCCGCCAGAGCCGCGACCTGATCCAGGGCGTGCTGCTGTCGCTGTCGCAGATCTACGAGCAGAGCCTGTACCTGTCCGATCTGTTCACGTTCTTCGACGTGCAGCCGCGGGTCACCTCGAAACCGGGCGCCCGGGCGGTGCCCAAGCCGATCCGCGAGGGCTTCGCCTTCGAGAACGTCGGGTTCCGCTACCCCGGCTCGGACCGCTGGGCGGTGCGGCATTTGACCTTCAGCATCCGACCGCAAGAGCGCGTGGCGCTGGTGGGCGAGAACGGGGCGGGGAAGACGACGCTGGTGAAACTGCTGGCCCGGCTCTACGACCCGGACGAGGGACGTATCCTGCTGGACGGCGTGGACCTCCGCGAGTACGACCTGGAAAGCATGCGGCGCAACATCGGCGTGATCTTTCAGGACTTCGTGCGCTACGAGTTCATCCTCAAGGAGAACATCGGCGTCAGCCAGGTCGATGCCTTGGGCGACGAGGCGCGGATCCGCGAAGCGGCGCGGCGCAGCCTGGCGGATTCCGTGGCGGCGCGGCTCGAGAAGGGCTACGACCAGATGCTCGGGCACCGCTTCGACGGCGGCGTGGAGCTGTCGGGCGGGGAGTGGCAGAAGGTCGCCCTGGGACGGGCTTATATGCGCGAGGCGCAGGTGCTGATCCTCGACGAGCCGACCGCGTCCCTGGACGCGCGCGCCGAGTACGAGGTGTTCCTGCGGTTTGCCGAGCTGACGAAGGGGAAGATGGCGGTGCTGATTTCGCACCGCTTCTCGACCGTGCGCATGGCGGACCGCATCATCGTGCTGCGGGGCGGCGAGCTGGTGGACCAGGGGACGCACGAGGAGCTGCTCGCGCGCGGCGGGCTGTACGCCGAGCTGTTCGGCCTCCAGGCGGCGGGGTACCGCTAGCGCCGAGCCCGCAGGGTTCACACCAACGCTAATCCACGCAGCACGAGAATGAGCAGCGAATAACAGAGGAGTACCACGCCCGCACAGTAGATCACCCGGCGGCGCCGCGGCGTGTCGCTGTTGAGGGCGATCCGCCAACACCACTCGGCGCCGCCCAGGCCGACCAGGATCGGGATCGTGCCTCCGACGGTGAACACGGGGATGAACAGGCACATGCCGATGAACCAGTAGGACCAGGCCGGTTCTCCTTCCGCCTCGTATCGCGGCACGGCGGCGGCCGGGGCCACGACCGCCGGCTCGGCGGGCGCCCCGCCGCTTTCGCGCAGCACGCTGCGGTAATCCCGCTTCGCTTCCTCGACGAGGCGGCGCAGCGCCTCGGCGTCGCCGTGCGACAACTCGAGGATCGCGAGCTGGACCCGCTCGCGCTCGGGCTCGGAGGGCTTGGCGCCGTAGAAGTTCAGCGCCTTGACCACCGCGGTCCGGGCTTCGCTGGGGAAGCGGCGGGCGATCTCGGCGAGCACGTCCTGGCGACTGGGCGGGCTCATGGCCCCGGCGTCAGCGGTGCCGCGTCGTCACCGCGATCACCCCGTGCAGGTCCTGGGTCCCGTAGCGGCCCTGGGCCTCCGAGGGGCTCAGGAACCGCACCTCCTGGACGACCGAGATCGAGATCTGCCGGAGCGACGTCGCGTCGCCGTAGCGTACGCCGTCCAGATACACGAGGAGGCTGCCCTCGCCGCCTTGCCGGATGATCGTCGGCGACTGGCGCAGCCACTGGGGCCGCAGGATCCGGATGGCGTCGAACAGGTCGGACCCGGCGGTGCGCTGCAGCTCGTCCTGGGTCAGGAGGTTGCGGTCCTGCGATGGGGCGGGGCGCGCGTCGGGTGTCGAGGCGGCGCCGCCGGAGCTGCTGCAGGCCGAGGCGATGACCAGCCCCGCGATCGTGAGCGGATGTCGGAGTATTCGCATCGGGCGGTGCTCCTCACGTGAGGGCGTGCCTGAGTAACATATCAGCTTCCCGTCGAGAACCGCACCGCGCCGAGCTCGGTGAGGCCCTGCAGGGTGGCCTCGACCTCCGCGGGCCGCAGCCCCGCCTCGCGCGCGAGATCGTCGAGCGTCTTGCGGCCGTCGGCCAAGTCCAGGATCGAAACGATCGCGTCCGTCGCCTTCGCAACGGCCACGCGGCCGTGGCGGGAGCGCGCGACGATGAGCCGCACGGGCCGGGCGGGCGCGTCGGGGACGGTGGTAAACGGCTGCAGCAGTTTCGGCAGGACGGCGGGGAGGTCGTAGGCGAGGTCGAGCAGCGCGGTGCCCTGGACGGTTTGAGGCTGGGCGTTGCCAGTTGCCGGTTGCCCGCGACCGCCAGGGAGTCCTTTAGGGTTGCCCGGCTCCCGCCACACTCGTGGTCCCGCTTCCACCACCATCATCGTCTGCTCGTAGCGCAGCAGGTCGTCGTGGTAGGGGATCGGCGGCGAGGGCGCGCCGCTCTTCACGTGGGCGACCACCAGCCCCGCCACGGCGCGCGCCGAATCCTGGCTGCCGAGGACGAGCGACGGGAGTAGCGCGGCGAAGGCCGGTTGGCCGAGGACCGCGTCGGGACGGCGGCCGGTGAGACGCGCCAGCGCGCCGGAGTACTTGAAGAAATGGACGATGCGCTCGAAGTAGAAATGCCGGGCCAGGAACCGGGCGAACCGCTCGACCCGCTCGGGGTCGGCGAGGGCGCGCTGCCGCCACTCGGCGGAGCGACGAAACGGCGCGTCGGCGAGCGCGCGGATGACGAGGTCGTGGAGGGCGCGATCGGTCACGCCAGCGCCGCGCGGATGCGCTCGACGCCGCGCAACAACACCTCCGCGGTGAGCGACGGCGAGAACGCGTCGAACGTCACCGCCCGCGCGCGCGGGCACCGCGTCACGGCGTGCGCCGCGAACTCCAGCATCTCCTGCGCCGGCTCGGCTGGCGCGATCCACGGACCCTGCAGGTCGGAGTCCTGGCTCACGCCGGCGACGTGCAGCTCGATCACGTGCTCCAGCGGAAACTCCGCGAGCCAGTCCGCCGGCCGAACGCCGCGATAATGGGCTTCGAGCCACACGTGCGGCAGATCGAGGAGAAACCCGACCTCGGTCGCCTCGAAGAAGCGGCGCAGCCACAGCGGCTCGGCCATCTGGCTGTGCCGCACGTCGAAGAAGCCGGGGATGTTCTCCATGACGAGGGGCTGGTCGAGCCGCGCTTTCAGGGCGTTGGCGTTGGCGACGAAGCGCGTCAGAAACTCCTCGGTGTACAGCGGCGGGAAGACGTAATTGAGGTTGTAGGCGCCGTCCTCGGTGTGCAGACACTGGAAGTGCTCGGCGACCCACGGTGTGTGGTACAGCTCCGCGAGGGAACGAGCGCGCTGGATGCTGCGCTCGTCCAGCGGCTCGGAGAGCTGGCCGAGATAGTCGTGGAGCAGCAGGGTGTAGCGCGCCTTGATCCTCGGCCACCAGGGGTCGTCCGCGCGCGGGGGGTCGGCCATCGCCAGGTGGTCGATGCCCTGGGCCGCGGCCAGCTCGCGGCCGAGG
>Ga0209376_1005250_pt1 | contig 10871 bp, 10 predicted proteins | sample GraSoiAngelo_134_FD_185891 | JGI IMG/M metagenome (GOLD analysis project Ga0209376, IMG submission 185891) | Grasslands soil microbial communities from the Angelo Coastal Reserve, California, USA - 14_0929_05_30cm (SPAdes) (version 2) | ecosystem: Environmental > Terrestrial > Soil > Grasslands ... | reverse complement strand
CGTGGTCTCGGCCGACGTGCAGACGTGGTCGTTGATGTTGTGCGGGCCCTCGCCGGAGAAGACCGTGACGGTGCTGTCGCCCCTGCCGAACCCGCGCGTCACCCGGAAGGGTTCCCAGGGCGTGGCGGCCTCGTTCTCCGCGACGCAGTAGCTGAACTTGGCCGGCGAGCCGTGCGTGGCCTGATCGCCCTCGCCCGGGATGCCGCCGCCGACGTTCATGAGGACCAGCCGCATGGCCCGGCCGATCGACGCGTTGGCCCGGAAGCCCGGGCCGAACGCGCCGTGGCGGAAGTTGAGCCCGAGCTCCTGGACGATCGGGCCCGAGACCAGCATCAGGACCGCGCAGGGATGCGTGGTCGCCTGGACGCTGCAGAGACCGAATGCGGGATCGGCCGCGGCCTGGAGCGCGGCGATCAGCACGGGCATGTATGGTGGCCGGCAGCCGGCCATCACGGCGTTGATCGCGATGTTCTCCACCGTGGCCTCGGCCCACCGGGGCGGCACGACCGCGATCACTTCGCCGGCGCGCCGGCCCGAGCCCGCGATCATCGCCTGGACGCGCTCCGCGATCGGCAACACGAACGGCAGACCGTCGGTGAACCGCCGCGCGTGAAAGGTCTCCAGGGCTTCGTCCTCGTCGGCGAACGTGAAGCGCGGGCTCACCGCCGATGCGGCGCCCGAGGCGACGCTTGCCGGACGAGCCGCGGGGTCACTCGTCAGGCCGCGAATCACCTGCGGCAGCGCGTCCTCGGCGCGCTGGTGGATGACCGTGAGGGACTCACCGCCGATCGGATGCTTGATGATGGCCAGCGGCAGATCCGGCATGCCCAGGTTCTTCGATTCTTCGCGCGCCAGCCCGATGAACGCCTCGGTACAGATGGTCACCGTGGCGATGCCCTTGCGCTCCAGCTCGACCGAGTCGTGGATACACCACGACGTGCACGAGCCTCAGTCGCTGATCGCGGTGATGACCGCGCCGACCTCCTTCGCGTAGGCGTCGAGCCCGTCGGCGCCGATCGCGGCGTTGGGCTTCTGCTTCGTGACGGTGCCGGCCACCGGGTGACTCTTCCCGAGCAGCTCGACCACGCGCTGCTGGAGCTCGAGCGAGTTCGGCTTGTTGTTGTTGAGAATGCCCAGGGTGACGCTGTCGAGGGATCGCAGGCGCGGCGCGAGCGGCTGCGACCCGGCCCGGTTGATACCCAACGGGCTCAGCACAGTGATCGAGCTCATGTGAGTCCTCCCGGCTTGTAGTGCGCGCTGCAGGCCGTCGCGGGGCTGGGGCCCGGCCGGCCGAGGTGCGACTCTGAACTGTACAATAGCCCAACCAACGCGGGAGGATTCCATGAGGCCATACGAGGGCATCAAGATCATCGACATCACGCATGTGCTGGCCGGGCCGTTTGCGGCGTATCAGCTGGGGCTTCTGGGAGCCGACGTCATCAAGGTCGAGCACCCGACGGAGTACGACCAGAGCCGCGATTCGGGCGGCGACCGCGCCCTCAACCAGCAGCAGATGGGAACGGGCTACCTCACCCAGGCCTCGAACAAGCGCGCGATCACCTTGAACCTCAAGCACGAGAAGGGCCGGGCAATCTTGAAAAAGCTCGTGACGGACGCCGACGTCCTCGTGGAGAACTGGCGCTCCGGCGCCTTCCCGGCGCTCGGGCTCGGCTGGAACGACCTCAGGCCGCTCAATCCGCGGCTGATCTACTGCTCGATGACCGCGTTCGGCCAGGAAGGCCCGCGCGGCGTGCAGACGGCCTACGACCAGCTGATCCAGGCGACGTCAGGCATGATGGCCATGACCGGCACGCCGGACGTGAACCCGATCAAGACCGGCGCTCCCGTGATCGACTACGCCACCGGCACCATGTGCGCCTTCGCGATCTCGGCCGCACTCTTCCAGCGCGAGCGCACGGGCCGCGGCCAGTATATCGACAGCGCGATGCTCGACGTATCGCTGATGCTGATGGGCTCGCACATCACCTCGTACCTGCGCACGGGCCACGAGCCCAGGCCCAAGGGCAACCGGATGGACCGCGCCAGCAGCCAGCTCTACGAGGCCAAGGACGCGCCCCTGATGATCGCCGCCGGCAACCGCGGCCAGCACGAGCGGTTGTTCCGCGCCGTCGGCCGTCCGGACATCGCCGCGCAGTCGACCCACGACGAGCGCGAGGAGCTGTACGACCAGCAGACCGAGGAGCTCCAGAAGATCATCGAGCAGAAGACCGCCGGAGTCGCTGGCCGACCCGCAGCTGAAGGCACGGAACGTACTGCACCGGCACGAGAAGATCGAAGGCATTGAAGGCCCCGTGACCGTCCCGCTCGCCGCATTCAAGTTCGCCGACGGCGGCCCGAGTATCGCGACCCCGCCGCCGCGCCTGGGCCAGCACACCGACGAGGTGCTGGCGAGTCTCGGCTATTCGAAAACCGAGATCGCGAAGCTGCGCGACGAGGGCGCGATCTGAGGCGATCGCGCCGCGGGCGATCAGCAACGCGCCACCGAGGGAGGCGACTGCTACGGCAGCAGATCGGTGACCGCGATTCGGCTCGACGCGAAGCCGAGTGGAACGGCGAAAGCCGGCGGGGTCAAGGTCGTGACTGACCGGTACCGCCATCCGTACAGCGCGGACGGATCGGGACCCGGATCTCGGTAGATCTCGAGGACGCGATCGACGAGGTTGACGATCCAGTAGTCGTCGATGCCGGCCCGCGCATACAGGCTGCCCTTGTGGTGCCGATCGAAGCGAAGACTCGAATCCGAGACCTCGACGGCGAGAGCGGGGCGCTGCGGGTGCGCGTGGCGATAGTCGGCCGGACGACCAGGCACCACGACCAGATCGGGTTCGGGCTCGGACTCGTCGTCGAGCGAAACGGGCGCCTGCGTTCTCACGATCCACCCGGCCGGTAGTACGGCTCTGAGCGCGTAGTCAGCGGCGCTGACCGCCGAGCTGTGATAGGTCCCCTTGGGCTCGGCGACGATCAGCTGGCCGCCGAGCAGCTCGAGCGGCTCGCCTTCGAACACGCCGAAATCGACGAGCCGGTCGTACTCCGCACGGGTCCAGCGACGAAGCGTGTGCGGCGTCTGCGTCACGTCCTCACTCTAGCCAACTCGAGTGGGTCGATCAATGTCCCGCTCTGTATGCGCCGAGCGTGCTCGTCTCGAGCCGGTAGGCGCACCGCGACGCGGCGCGCGGTATCATCCTCACGCGCGGCTGCGCCGTGTGTGTGTGTGACGACGCCGCACGCTGAAAGGAGCCGGCCATGACGTCCCGGCCAACACCTCTCTCGGTGATCCTCTTCGGGCTGGCGCTGATATCGCTCACCGCCGGGCCTGCCTCTTCGCAAACGCCGGCCCGCGGTCACGGCGCAGAAGCCCGTGACATGGAGCTGGTCGGCCACGACGATCTGCAGGGGCGCTCGGCTTACCAGCCGACGATCTTCAAACAAGGCGACCGCTTCATCGCCTACGTTGGCCATCACGGCGGAAAGGCGCGCAATCCGCTGACCGGAGTAGAGGAAGACAACGGCACCTCGATCGTCGACGTCACCGACCCGGCGCGGCCGCGCTATCTGGCTCACATCCCGGGCGCGTCCGGCGGCTCTGAGCAAGGCGGCGCCCAGATGGCGCGCGTCTGCGAGAGGCAGGGCAAGACCTATCTCTTGCGGACATTCGGCAATGCAGTTCCCAGCTCGGGCCACGAGGTCTGGGATGTGACCGATCCGGCGAAGCCGAAGAAGGCGAGCACGGTCGTGTCGGGGCTCACCACGACGCACAAGAATTTCTGGGAATGCGACACGGGCACCGCGTATCTGGTCTCCGGCGATCTCGCCAAGGCCGATCCGTTGCAAGTAGGCGCGTCGGGCTGGCGCACCGGACGCATGACGAAGATCTACGACCTCAGCGATCCGACCAAGCCCGTCTTCGTACGTGATTTCGGCCTGGCCGGCCAGGAGCCCGGCTCCACGGGGCCCGTCACGATCCCGCCGGGCGTGCACGGACCGATCGTGGCCGGCAGCCGCGTCTATTTCGCGTACGGCACCAGCGCCGACGGCGCCCTGCAGATCGTCGACCGGCGGAAGCTGCTCTCGGGCCCGAAGGAGCCGACGCCGGCGAACCTCAACGCACCCGAGATCAGTCGGCTCTACATGTCGCCGAACTGGGGCGGCCACACGGCCTTCCCCGTGCTCGGCATGACGATCGGCGACTGGGCCACGAACACCAAGGGCAACGTGCGCGACTTCGTCGTCCTCGTCTCGGAGGCCATCGCGAACGAGTGCCGCGAATTCCGTCACGCCACGTTCATGGTCGACATCACCACCGAGACGCGTCCGTTCTCGGTGGCGACCTTCCAGGTGCCCGAGTCGCTCGGCGGCTTCTGCCGGCGCGGGGGCCGCTTCGGCCCGCACTCGAGCAGCGAGTCGTTCGCGCCGATCTTCTACAAGAAGCTCGTGTTCGTCGCCTACTTCAACGCGGGCGTGCGCGCGGTCGACATCCGCAACCCCTACGCGCCGCGGGAGGCCGCGTTCTACATCCCGGCGACGACAGAGCGGACGGCGGACCGCTGCGTCACGGAGCCGACGCGGAGCTGCAAGGTGGCGATCCAGACCAACAACGTCGAGGCCGACGAGCGCGGCTACGTGTACCTCGCCGACCGCGCGAACACCGGGCTCCACATCGTGCGGCTCACCGGGGAGGCCGCGAAGATCGTGGGCAATTAGCTGTCGCTCAGGGGAACGATCGCGTACATCCGGGGCTGATTGCCGACGACGCGGGTGACGTGGCCCTGCCCGGTGAGATCCTCGGCCAGCACCACGTCGCCCGGGCCGACCCGCGCGACCGTGCCGTCACCGACCTCGATCTCGGCCGTGCCCGAGAGCGAGATCGAGTACTGTCGCCGCGGCGCGCAGTGCCAGCTGAGCACGTAGCCGGGCGGCGCCACGCGAAACGCGATGCCGCTCGCCGACTGCATCGGCGTCCCCTCCCCGTGCGCCCCTTCGACGTCGGAGAAGGGCTTCATCGCCAAGGGCACTTCCGCGATGTGCGACTTTCCGTCCGAGCCGCTGTATACCCGAAATACTTTCGGCATGGCGTTCGTCCAGGCGTCGCCGGCGCGCTCAGCGCGCGGCGGCGACGGCCTCCGGCGTGCGATTGACGACTACGGTCTCGTGCACAGCCGGCGAGTAGATCTCCAGGACTTCGAGGTCGTCGGAGCAGTCGAGCTCGTTGTGCACGATCCCCGGCGGCTGCAGGATGCAATCGCCCTTGCCAAAGGTGTGCTCACCGTGGCCCTCGTAGACGAACTTGATCCAGCCGTTCAGCACGTAGAACATCTGGAAGTCGCAGTGGTGCTGGTGCAGGCCGGTCGTGTGCAGCGCGTGGTTGCCGGCCGATTCCTTCTTGATCCGGATCGTGTGAGCCCGGAACTTGCCGTGCGTGGCCTTCTCGATGCCGAGGTCGCGGTACTCCATGAAGCTGCGCAGGCCGGGCTTGTAGACGGCCTCCCGGGCCAGGCTCGCGCTGAACAGCTGCTTGGGCTCGCTCATGGTCGATCCCTCCTGGGTAGTGGTGGTGCGCGCTGCAGGCCGTCGCGGGGCTGGGGCCCGGCCGAGGCGCGCTTACAAATCCTAATCGGGCGCGGCGAACTCGAACGTGGTGCCGACCGAGCTGGCGGTGAAGCGCCCGGGCAGCCGTTGCATGACCGCGCAGATGGCCTCGATGCCGGTGCAGTGCTGCGGCACGACATGCTCGACGTCGAGGTCGCGAAAGGCGTCGACGACCCGGGTGATGCGCGCGTCGTCGAGACCGCTCAGATGGAAGCCGCCGATGACGGCGTGAACCCGGGGAACCCCGGTGAAGCGGACGGCGTTGCGGCAGATGCCGACGATGCCGCGGTGCGAGCACGACGTGACCACGACGAGCCCGCGGTCGCGCACGTTGGCCACCAGGGTCTGCTCGCCGATGAACGTATCCTGGAGGAGCTCGCCCTCCTCCTCGACGCGGAGGTTCGCCGGAATGATCTCCCACTCCTCGGTGGCGTGCATCTCGCCCGAGAGCCAGAGCCCTTCCGCGATCGGCGTCGGCTTGGCGACCAGCCGCACGTCGATCTCGTACCGCTCGATCTCGTCACGGGACAGGCGGCCGCTGTAGACCCGGCGCTCCCCGCGCTGCTGCCAGCGCGGCCGGAAATGATCGACGCCGCCGTAGAATGCCAGATCGCGGCGGAGCCGCCGGCGCCACCCGTGCAAGAAGCCGGTCAGCCCGCCGCGGTGGCCGTGGGAGAGGGCGAGCGCGTCGATCGCGGCCGGCTCGAGCGCCAGCTCGCGGAAGTTGTGGTTCATCGTGTCTGGCGTCAGCCCGAAGTCGAGAGCCATCGTGAACCGGTCACCGCCCCGGGTGACCTCGACCAGGTGCGCCAGGCCGTGCTCGGCCCGAAGATCCGGCATCTTGCCGGCCACGAACGCGCTGTAGCGGCGGGCCACCGCGTCGTCCTGCCGTAGGTTATCGACGTAGTTGTCGACGACGGTCGTGACGCGGATGCGATCGACGGCGCCGCCCGGCATGCGCGTATCCTACCAGCGGAACACATCCAGGGAGTGTCGATTCGTGGCAGGCTCGGGCGTCGTATTGGTGAGGCTCAGCGGGCCCGATCCGGGGCCCGGAGGGCCGAAACTCTCACGAGGAGGAAGGCTCATGCGCTACATGCTGCTGATCAATTCGGACAGGAACGCGCCACCCCCGCAGAAAAGCGAGATGGAGGCCATCATGCAAGGCCACCAGCGCTTCGGCGAGGAGCTGCTGGCCGCGAAGAAGATGGTCCACGGCGAGCGCCTGCGCTCGGACGACGAAGCGAGTCGCATCCGCCTCAAGGCCGGACAGCGCCAGGTCACCGACGGGCCCTTCACCGAGACGAAAGAGGTGCTCGGCGGCTTCTATCTGATCGAGTGCGACACCAAGTCGGAGGCCGTGGCGTGGGCCAAGAAGATCCCGCTCCGCGAGGGCGGCTCCATCGATGTCGTCCCGGTCTGGCCGATGTGAGTGACGTCGAGTCGTAGCGGCCGCCGGCGCGAGCCGGCGTTCCGGGAGGACCAGCGGCGCATCGAGTAACATCTCTGCTCGTGAGGTCGGACGATCACGGGCAGGGCTCCGGCGCCCAGGCACGCGTGGCGGATGCGTTTCGTCTGGAGTACGCACGCGTCGTGGCGTCGGTGTTGCGGACGGTGCGCGACATCGACCTGGCCGAGGAGATCGTCCAGGAAGCGTTCGAGCAGGCGCTCGACCGCTGGCCCAAGACCGGAACGCCGGATCGACCGGGCGCCTGGCTCGTCACGACGGCGCGCCGACGCGCAATCGATCGTCTGCGGCGGGGGCGCCGGGCGGAAGCGAAGGCCGACGCGCTCGCCTACGAGGCCGCACTCGCTGCGGATGACGAGATTCCAGACGTGACCGACCCCGAGACGATTGCGGACGACCGACTCCGGCTGGTCTTCACGTGCTGTCATCCGGGCCTGCCGGCCGACAGCCGCGTCGCCCTGACCTTGAAGCTGGTCGGCGGCCTCTCGACCGGGGAGATCGCGCGCGCCTTTCTGGTACCCGAGCCCACGATCGCCCAGCGGCTCGTGCGCGCCAAGCGAACGATCCGCGACCGCGCCCTGCCCTATGAGGTGCCCGAAGGCGTCGAGCTCTCCGAGCGCCTGCCGGCCGTGCTCGCGGTGGTCTACCTGATCTTCAACGAGGGCTATGCCGCGCACACCGGAGACACGCTCGTGCGTCTCGATCTGTGCGACGAGGCGATCCGGCTGGGGCACATGCTGGTCGAGCTGATGCCGGTCGAGCCCGAGGTGCTCGGGCTCGTCGCGCTGATGGAGCTGCAGACCTCGCGCGCCGCGACGCGCGCCGACGCCGACGGCAACCTGGTGCTACTCGCGGATCAGGACCGTTCACGCTGGGATCGGGCGCGGATCACGCGCGGCCTCGTCCTGCTCGAGCGTGCGGGCCCCGTCTCGCGCGCGGGCCCCTATCAGCTTCAGGCCGCGATCGCCGCCTGCCACGCACGTGCGGCATCCTGGGACGCGACGGACTGGGAGGCGATCGTGACTCATTACCGCGCACTCGCGGAAGCCGCACCCTCTCCCGTGGTCGAGCTCAATCGCGCGGTGGCGATCGGCTTCGCTCGCGGGCCCGCAGCCGGGCTCGTCGCCCTCGACGGCATTGATACCGCGACGCTCCGCGGCTATCACCTCTTGCCCGCCGCCCGCGCGGACTTCCTGCGCCGGCTCGGGCGCTGGACGGAGGCGGCCGCGGAGTATCGACGCGCCCTCGAGCTCACGGACAACGCGCGCGAGCAGCGCTTCTATGCGGCGAGGCTCGCGGCGTGCGAGGCCGCCGGCTAAACGGGCGAGCGCTACGTGCGGCTGCGTCCCGCCGATCGCCTCCCGCTGCGACGTCCGTCCCGCGTGTGCACGCGAGACCGCCCCCGTTCGAAGGGCAAAATAATCAGGTCGCTACCTTTTCGGCACTCCTCAATGCGACACCGCTTTTCTCGCAAGACTCTTCCACGCTTCCGACTTGTAGCCCCGCTGCCAGCAGCGCTAGCACTCAGCTAGTTCAAAAACCCGTTCAGCCAGACGCTCGTTGGTCTCCTACCCGGGACGTATACGCTGAGCTTCGCGCTTGTCGAGCAAAGCGGCAATGCGAGTAACACCGCGGCAGGCATTGACAGTGTCTCGGTCACGGGGAGTAGCAGTGTTCCGGAACCCGGCTCGCTGTTACTCATGGGGGCTGCTCTCGTAGGTCTGGGTCTGCTCGCCCGTCGCGCCAGACGCACAATGAGCCTGTAACATTTCGACGCGATTCGGTTAGACCTGCGTTCGTCGCGGCCCTAGCTGCCCAGTTCCGCAGCAGCTCAAAATCTGTCTCGGCTTTTGCCCTACGTCAGGAGGCGCCGAGCTCTCGCAGTACGCGACGCGCCTCGTCGGCATCGGAGAACTGCCCGTCCAGCTGGAGCGAGCGTTTCAGCGACGCGATCGCATCTTCCTGTTTTCCCAGCCGGTAGTACGTCATGCCCAGGTGATAGTGGATCGGCGCCATCTTCGCGCCCAGCTCGGCCGCCCGCCTGAGAACCGGCTCGGCCTTCGAGTACTCTTTGCGCTTGTAGTGCACGAAGCCGACGGTGTCGAGGATCGCGGGCGAATCGGGCGCGAGCTCCTGGGCACCCAACGCGAGCGACAGTGCCTCCTCCAGATTCTCCGACCGAGAGGCATAGATCCAGGCAAGGTTGTTCAGGACCGCGGGATTTTTCGGACTCAGGCTCTGCGCTTTCCGGTACGCCACGATGGCTCGATCGCGCTCGCCCTTCCGCTCGTGCACGGTCCCACGCAGGAAGTATGCCGCACCCAGGTTGGGCTGCAGACTGATCGCGGTGTTCAGCGCGTCTGCAGCCTGTTGGAGGTCGCCGCGCTCCAGCTGTAGCTGGCCCATGACGTAGTGGCCAGCGGCCAGTTTCGGTTGGCTCGTGGTCACCTCCCTCGCGAGCACCAGCCCTTGCTCGATGCGGCCGGACTGCGCATACAGCGCGGCTAGTCGGAGCTTCAGCTCGATGCTCGGGGGACTCACCTTGTAGGCCGTTTCCAGGTGCTGGATCGCGGCCTCCAGGTTGCCCTTTCCGCGGAAGTAGTCGCCGAGGAGCAGGTTGGCCTGGAGATTCTGCGGCTCGGTGCGGACGACTGCCTTGAGAAAATCGGCCGCCTCATCGAGCTTGCCGTCCTGGAGCCGCAGCATCGCGACGGCGAGATTCGCCGGAACGAACGTGGGCGCGACCGCGAGGATCCGCCGATACTCGGCTTCGCCCTCTTTTCGCTGGTTCCTCGACAGGTACGCGCGCGCCAACGCGTGACGGATGGCGATATTGCCGGGATCGCGGTCGAGCGCGCCCTTGAGCTCGACGACCTGCGAGGCGAGCAGCGCGTCGTCCGGCTTCTGGCCGGACAGCGCGGCGAGCTCGATGCGAATCCCCTTCGAGTCCGGCGCGAGCGCGAGCGCCTGCTGATACGCCTTTCGGGCGCCGTCCACATCGCCCCGGGCCAGTAGCGCTCGCGCCAGATAGTAGTGGCTCTCGGCGATCTTCGGATTGATCTGGTTCACCTGTTCGAACTGCTTGATCGCCTCAGCCGTGTTGTACTTGCCGAGGAACCCGAGGCCGAGCAGAATCCGTGGCTGCACGAAGCTCGGATCCGCCGACACCATGGGAGAGAGCAGCGCCACGGCGTCGTCGAATCGGGCCTGCTTGATGTAGAGGTCGCCGAGCGCGAGCGTCAGCTCACGGGCGGCCGACCTGGCCTTGACGGCCGGCTCGAGAATCGCGATCGCCTGCTCGTAGCGGATCTGGGCGGCGTGAATGTTGGTGAGCATGAGCGTGGCGGCGACGTCGCCAGGCCGATCGGCGAGAATGCGCTGCAGCTGCGCGATCGCGTCGTCCTCACGCTTGTCGGCGAGCAGCAGCCGGGCCAGCATGAAGCGGGCCGGGACATATTTCTCGTCGGTCTGGATCGCGCTCTTCAGCTCCTCTTCGGTCTTCTTCCGGTCACCCTTCTTGTCGTACAGGGACGCGAGGATCGTGATCAGCTCGGCATTCTTCGGATCGTCCTTCAGCGCCACCTGCACGACGCCCAGAGCCTCGTCGATCCGCTTCTGCTCGACGAGCGTCGCGATCTTCGCCCGGAGCGCGGGCACGTACTTCGGATTGGTGCGTAGCGCGGTCTCGTACTCAGCGAGCGCCTCTTGCGGCTTCTTCTCGATGTTGTACACGTGGCCCAGCGCGACGCGTCCGGGGCCGAAGCTGGGATCGACCTCGACCGCCTTCGCGTACATC
>Ga0209376_1005247_pt1 | contig 10875 bp, 9 predicted proteins | sample GraSoiAngelo_134_FD_185891 | JGI IMG/M metagenome (GOLD analysis project Ga0209376, IMG submission 185891) | Grasslands soil microbial communities from the Angelo Coastal Reserve, California, USA - 14_0929_05_30cm (SPAdes) (version 2) | ecosystem: Environmental > Terrestrial > Soil > Grasslands ... | reverse complement strand
ATCGCGCCGTGGTCGGTCTCGACGGCCGCGACCTGGCCCCGCGCGGTCCGCACGATGCCGGTGACACGCACGCCGGTGCGGATCTCGACGCCCAGCCGGCGCGCGTGCGAGGCCAGCTCCATCGTCGCGCCGCTGGGATCGAGCCAGCCATCGCCGGGCAGGTACATCGCGCCGTAGAGGTTTTCGCCGGACATCAGCGGAAAGATGCGAAGCGATTCCGACGGCGAGATCGTGTCGATGTCGAGACCGATTGCCCGGGCCATCCCGACCTGACGCTGCAGGAACCGGAGCTGATCGCGACTCGAGGCGACGCGAAGGCTTCCGACCTCGTGCCAGTGCCGCGCCGCGCCGGGCTCGGCCTGCAGGCGGCGATAGAGCCCGATGCTGTACTGGCGCATGCGCATCAAGGTCGGCGACGTGTGGAAGTGCGTCACCATCCCGGCCGCGTGCCAGGTGGATCCGCTGGTCAGCTCGCCCTTGTCGACGAGCACGACATCCGTCCAGCCCTTGTGCGCCAGATGATAGGCAACACTGCACCCCGCGATGCCGCCGCCAACGATGACAACACGCGCCTGCTCCCTCATACGCCACGCATCCAGCCCAGCTGCCCGTCCCAATGACTTGAGCGGACACCAGGGCCGCGGCCTCGGCATGAGATCACGTCAACGTCGGCCGACACGGGAAGTCGGGGGGTGGCGGGCGGGTGGGCGCGGGAGGGGTCGACCGGACCCGTTCCCTCCAAGCACCATCTGAGGTCGCGCGCCGGGATGGAGCCCAGCCGCCGCGGAGCAGCGCAAGCGTGCCGCGTGGTCCGGCGAACCCTCCCGCACCCGCCCGCCCGCTGCCCCCCGACGCCCAGCGTCGAAGCCAAACCGGTGACAGCAAGCACTACCGCCGGCGCCACGCCTGAGTCCTACGTTCGAGCCAGCGAGCCAGGAGCAGATGGAGCATGCGAGCCGCGACGTTGGTGTAGAAGATCATCATAGCCATGGCGGCCGCGGAGGCGATCTCGCCGGTGTCGTCCATGTTGAGGACCGAGATCGCGGCCAGCTCGGTCTTGGGGCCGTAGATGAAGACGACGCCCGAGACGGTCGTCATGGCGTTGACGAACATGTAGATCGCGATGTCGAGCGTGGAGGGCAGGCACACCGGGACCGTTACGCGCCAGAAGGTCCGGTAGAACGGCTGCTTCAGCGACGCGGACACGGTTTCGAACTCCGGGTCCATCTGGCGGAGCGCGGTCAACGCGGTCAGGTGGCCCACCGTGTAGAAGTGCACGATGGTGTTGATGACCAGGATCGTCATCGTGCGGTAGAGCACGTTCAGCGGATTCCCCGGCGCGTTGAAGAAGAAGATGTAGGCCAGGCCGAGGACCAGGCCCGGCACCGCCATCGGGAGCATCGCGAGGAAGTGAAAGAGCCCACGACCCAGGGCGAATCCGCGGGCCTTTTCGACGAGATAGGCTCCCACGAACACGACGAAGGTGCCGACCACGCTCGTCAGGAGCGCCAGGCGGATCGAATTGTAGTAGGAGGCCCACCCGCCGCCGCCCTTCTGGTCGAAGTCGTAGTGCGCCCAGGTCAAGGTCAGGTTGTACGGGAAGAACTTCACCACGGCCGCGAACTGCGAGACCGCGACGATGCTGAGGAGGGCGAGACCGACGACGACGCAATAAGCCAGCATGGCCAGGTCGAAGAGGGGCTGCGGCTTGGGCTCTAAGGGCACGGCGCGCGCGGAGAGGAGCGCGACCTGCCGGCGCCGCACGGCGCGATCCACGAGGAACGCGAAGATCGCCGGCACCAGGAGGATCACGCTGACCACCGCCCCCATCTGGAAGTTCTGCTGGCCGATGACCTGCTTGTAGACGTCGGTCGCCAGCACGTTGTATTGGCCGCCGATGACCTTCGGCGCGCCGAAGTCGGTGACCACCGTGGTGAAGACGACGAAGGTGGCGCTGATCAGGCCGTAGCGGGCGCCCGGCAGCGTGACGGTCCAGAAGATCCGCGCCCGCGACGCGCGAAGCGCCACCGCGGCCTCGTAGAGCCGCGCATCGGCCAGGGCCAGCGCGGCCAGGACGATCAGCAGCGCGTGGGGAAACGTCGTGAAGACCTCGGCCATCACGATGCCGATCGGCCCGTAGATGCTGTGGCCGAGCAGCGTGGCCTTCAGCAGCCCCTGATTGCCGAAGAGGTAGACGAGGGCGAGGCCGGGCAGGAGCGAGGGCACGAGGATCGGGACGAGCGCGACCGTCTTGAAGAATCCGCGAAACGGAATGCGGGAGCGCGTGAGCGCGTAGGCATAGACGAAGGCAGTCGGCACCGTGATGAGGGTGCTGAGGATCGAGACCCACAGACTGTTGCCGATCGACTGGAAGAGAGCCGGCGTCGAGAAGTACCGGACGTAGTTGGCCAGACCGACGAACTCTTCCCGAGGTCCCTCGAAGCTCTTGGCGAGCATGAGCCCGAGCGGGAGCGCGAGCGCGGCGACCAGGTAGAGCCCGATGACGCCGATGAAGAGCCGCATGAGCCGGTCGTCGCGGCTCGACTCGGGCCGGACGATCGCGGCGACGGTGTCGGCGCGCGCGAGCGTGGCGTCAGCGATGGACGGTGCTCCCGGGGTAGATCCGGATCCGATCCGGCGGCAGGAGGACCGACAGCATGCTCTTCTCGCCGATTCCCCGGCGGCGGATCAGGTCGACGGGAAGGTCGGCGCGCAGGAACACGCCGTCGCTCGCGTCGCCGACCAGGTCGGCGCGGAACAACGAGCCCAGGAACGCGAGCGCGTCGACGCGCAGGGTGAGTGTGTTGGGCTCGGTTGCGCGGCCCTCGTGAACCACGATGTCCTCGGGCCGGATCGCCAGCGTCACCTCGGTGCCGGCGGCGAGGCCGTCGAGCTCGCAGGCGAGCTCGGTGTGCCCGAGCCGCACCGCGCGGTCGCCCACGACCGTCCCGGCCACGAAATTCATCACGCCGATGAAGTCGGCCACGAACGGCGAGGCCGGCTCGCGATAGATCTCGAGCGGGGTCCCGACCTGCTCGATCGCGCCGAGATTCATCACCACGATGCGGTCGGCCATCGTGAGCGCCTCTTCCTGATCGTGGGTGACCATGATCGTCGTCACACGAAGCCGCCGCTGGAGCTGCTTGATCTCGTGGCGCAGGTGCACGCGCACCTTCGCGTCGAGCGCGGAGAGCGGCTCGTCCAGCAACAAGAGCCCTGGTGAGGTCGCCAGCGCGCGCGCGAGCGCGACCCGCTGCTGCTGGCCGCCGGAGAGCTGCGCCGGGTATTTCGCGCCGTGCGCGCTCAGGCCCATCACCTCGAGCAGCTCGCTCACGCGCCGGGCCACCTCCGCGCGCGGCGTCCGCGCGTTCTGGAGCCCGTAGGCGACGTTCTTGGCGGCGGTCAGATTGGGAAACAGCGCATAGGACTGGAACACGATGCCGAAGTCACGCTTGGTCGGCGGCAAGGCCGAGATGTCTCGGCCGTTCTGCTCGATGCGGCCGGCGGTCTGGATATCGAGGCCCGCGATCGCGCGCAGGAGCGTCGTCTTGCCGCAACCGGACGGGCCCAGGAAGCAGACGAACTCGCCCTCGGCGATCTCGAGCGAGATGTCGTCGAGGGCGGTGAAGCCGCCGAACTTCTTGGTGAGGCGGCTGATCCGAAGATACGGCGGCACTGATCGACGTGATTACTTCTTGGGCTCGGACTTCGCGCCGTAGCGCTTTTCCCACTCGGCGAGGATCTTGGCGCGGTTCGTGGCCGCCCACTGGAAGTCGTTCTTGATCATGTGCTCGAGCATGTTCCCCGGCAGGAACTCGATCGGCTGCGACATCTTGGAGATCGCGACCACTGCGTAGCCCTCGTTGTAGAGCTTCATCGCTTTGTCGGTGACCGACCAGTCGACGAGCGTCCTGGCCGCCTCGAGATTCTTGGTGCCCTTCACGATCGCGGTCGCCTCCATGTCCCAGCCGGAGCCCTCCGACGGGAACACGATGTCGATCGGGGCGCCCTGCTTCTTCTGACGGGCCGCGCGGAACTCGAACGACACGCCGAGCGGATACTCCCCGGCACCGGCCATCGTGCACGGCTTGGAGCCGGAGTGCGTGTAGACGCCGATGTTCTGGTGGAGCGCGTCCATGTATTTCCAGCCCTCGGTCTCGCCGAAGAGCTGCAGCCAGCTCGTGACGTCGAGGAACCCGGTGCCCGAGGAGGCCGGGTTCGGCATCACGATCGTGCCTTTGTACACGGGCTTGGTCAGGTCCTTCCACGAAGCGGGCTTGGGCAGGCTCTTCTTCTGGGCTTCGACGGTGTTGAAGCAGATGGCCGCGACCCATGCGTCCATGCCGACCCACGTCGGCGGGTTGTCCTTGTCGCGGAACTGCGCGTCCAGCCGCTCGACACCCTTCGGTGCGTACGCCATGAGCATGCCCTCGGGCTTCAGCACCAGGAGGCTCGTCGCCGCCAGACCCCAGATGACGTCCGCCTGTGGATTGGCCTTCTCGGCGAGCAGCTTGGCGGTGATGACCCCGGTCGAATCGCGCACCCACTTGATCTCGATGTCCGGGTGGTCCTCGTTGAAGCGAGCGGCGTACTTCTTGAGGTCGTCAGCCTCGACGGCGGTGTAGACGGTCAGCGTCGCCTTCGCGGCGCGGACGCTGGTCGCCGCGAACCCGATCGCCGCCGCGACGACCAGCAGTACGCAGACTCGGATAGATCTGTGAGCCATGAGGATCCTCCCTTCGCGAGGTGGTGGCGATTCTAGCCCAGACGGAGGCCGTTGTCAGGGCTCGCCACGAACCCGTCACACGAGCCGATCGCGCAGCCGCGAGCTGATCGCGTCGACCACCATGACCATGGCCACCGTCACGAGCAGCACGGTCGACGCCGCCCGGTAGTCGATCATCCGGAGATAGGTCTGGAGATAGAACCCGATGCCGCCGGCGCCGACGAAGCCGAGGACCGTAGCCGCGCGGATGTTCGTCTCGAGCCGATAGAGGACGTAAGAGAGGAAGAGCGGAAGAACCTGCGGAATCACGCCGAAGCGCAAGACTTGAAGTCGCGTCGCGCCCGTCGCGGTGATCGCGTCGACCGGCCCGGGGTCGACGCCCTCGACGGCCTCGGAGTAGAGCTTCGCGAGCGAGGTGGTCGTGTAGGCGACGACGGCGAGGACACCGGGGAAGGGGCCGAGCCCCACGGCGGCGACGAACACGAGCGCGTAGACGAGCGTGTCCACGCTTCGGAAGAAGTTGAGCACGGCCCGCGCGGGGTAGAACACGGCGCCGGGCGCCACGTTCCGCGCGGAGAGAAATCCGAGCGGCAGCGCCAGCACGGCGGCCACCGCGGTACCGAGCAGCGCGATCTCGACGGTCTTGATGGCCCCCAACAGCGCCGCCGGGAGCACGCTCGGATCGGGCGGCATCATGCGACGGAGGAAATCGAGGATCCACGGCAGGCCGCGGGCCAGGCGCACCGGGTCGGCGCCGGTGTCCCACACGAGCCACGCGAGGACCACCAGGGCGACGAAAAGCACCGCACGTTTCATTGGAGCGGGGACCGTGAGCCCGGCGTGGACCGAGGGTGGGCCGAGATAGATGCGAGCCGGCTCCGTTGGAGCGGGGACCGTGAGCCCGGCGTGGACCGAGGGTGGGCTGAGATAGATGCGAGCCGGCTCCGCACCCCCGGTCTTGTCCCAAACGTGCCGTGCCCCGGCTTCATGGTCAGGACTGGTCGCCGTAGATTGCGCGCACGACGGTCGGCGTCACTGCTCCGGGCGGTCCGTCGAAGGCGACGCGCCCTCGGCGAAAGCCGACGATGCGCGTGGCATAGGCCAGCGCGGTCTCGAGCTGGTGCTGACTCACGACGAGCGTGAGCCCCTGCGCGTTGATCGCCTTGAGCGTGTCCATGATGCTGCTGGTGAGCGCGGGATCGAGGCTCGCGGTCGGCTCGTCGGCCAGGACGACCTCGGGTCGCTGGGCCAGCGCGCGCGCGATCGCGACCCGCTGCTGCTCGCCGCCCGAGAGCGTGTCGGCGCGCCGATCGGCGAGATGGCCGAGCCCCACCTGATCCAGACATGCGCGCGCCAGCTCGCGGTCGGGGCGCGGAAAGCTTCCGAACACGCTGGGAATCGTCGGCACGTAGCCGAGCCGCCCCGCCAGGACGTTCTCGATCACGGACGCGCGCCGGACCAGGTTGAACTGCTGGAAGACCATGCCGATGTGGCGCCGAACGTCCCGCACCTCGGCGGCCCCGGCGCCGGTGACCTCCCGGCCGGCCACGCGGATCGTCCCGGCGGTGGGCTCGACGAGACGGTTCAGCGAGCGCAGGAACGTGGTCTTGCCGGCGCCGCTGGGACCGAGGACGACGACGAGCTCGCCGCGCCCGACGACGAGATCGACCGCGTCGAGCGCAACCGTCGAGGGCGGCAGGACCACGCGCAGCCCCGCGACCTCGATCATCGGAGAGGAGGCGGACGCGGTCAGCGCGGTCGAACGCCGAGCAGCTCGACCGCCGCTCGCACCGGATCGTAGTCGCGGTCGTCGGCCGGCGCGAATCCGTCGATCTCGTAAAGACGGAGCAGCAGCCCGGCGTAGACTGGCGCGCGGATCTGCAGGAGTGCCTCGCGCACCTTCGCGAAGATCGCTGGATCCAGGCCCGCGCGCGCGGCGATCCCGGCTTCGGGGATCTCCGGAGACTCCGCGACGTACACGATGCGCTCGCGCTCGGCCGGATCTTTCAGGTACTGCTCGCGCGCCATGTCGAACGAGGCGAGCGCGTCGACGTGGCCGTTGAGCAGCGCGCGCATCCCGGCGTCGTGCGAGCCCGCGAAGACGACCTCACGAAAGAACGTCTTGGGATCGCGGTTCTTCACGAGCCCGCGCTGGATCAGGAGCACCATCGGATAGGTGTAGCCCGAGGAGCTGGCCGGATCGATGAACGCCATCGCCCTGCCGCGCAGCTCCTCGAGGCTCTTGAGCCCGGACTCCTTGCGGACGTAGATGCGCGAGGTGAACGAGCTCTTGCCGTGCCAGAGATTCCTGACGACGATCATGGCTTTCGCCTCGCGGCTGGCCAGCACGTAGCCGACCGGATGGACGAACGCGAGGTCCGCGGTGCGGTTCCTCAGCGCTTCGATCACCGCGGCGTAGTCCGAGGCGACGGTCACGCGAACCGGGATGTCCGTCAGCTTCGTCAGCACCTTGGCGAACTCCTCGCCGGTGGCCAGGAGATCGGTCGGCTTCTGCGAAGGCGTGAGGACCAGGTGCAAGCCGTCGGCGGCGACTGCGGCAGCCGGCGCCAGGGCACTCAGCGCCACCATCAGCCAGAGCGCCGAGTACGCAAGCGTGCGGGCGATCATCGGCGGTGAGTGTACCATCGCGGAACACCCCACCGCGTGCTGGATCAAGCGTTTACGGTGCGGGATGAAGGCGGATCGGGCCTCCACCCGTTTATCGGAATCCGCTGATCGTGTCCCCGCTGATCTTGCCGCCGAACCACTCAGATAGATCATCATCGACATCGGGTAATAACCCGATGTGGACTATTAGGGAAAGACATTATTCTTGACCGTACACATGGACGATAGCTCCCTGCGCGAGAAAGCCCGCGAAGCGATCCAGAATGGGAAGCTGCCAGCGCGAAGCCCTGACCGCATCATGGGCGGTCCCGGGTGCGGTGAGGCCTGCGCGCTATGTGGCGAGACACTGCGGCGGAATCGGATGGAGCTCGAGGCTGAGTTCAGGCAGGACGGCGATATACCCGAATCGCACAAGTACCATCTCCACCCCAGATGCTTCGCCGCGTGGGAGTGCGAGCGTCGAGAAGGCGACGGGTCTCAGATGGTCGCACCGGATCAGCCTCATCATGAAGTCTGAAGAATCCCTGCGTACTCTGATCCAGGGAAAGCTCGTCAGCGGGGTTCTCCCCGGCCAGGACTGCGCGAAGGTCCTGGGCGGTCCTTCCAACGGCGAGACCTGCGATGCGTGCGGTGACACGGTCGAGAAGAACCAACTCGTCATGGAGTGCGTCGGGGAGCACTACCCCAAGACTCTTCAGTTCCACGTGCGGTGCTTCTACATCTGGGATTCAGAGCGACGAACGCTGGGGGACGAGCCGGCGTGTCCGTCGGCTCCGGCTGAGTAACCGCCCGCTTTCCTTCTGGGCGCCTGCAGTCTGCACCGCCCGCCACGGCGTGTGCTCCCATCCAGTGCGATTACGGCCCTCCCACAGGGCGAAAGCCGACGGGCTCGGGAAGCGGCGGCCCTGTGCGGCTGGCTTCGGCGAGGCATTGCACGATCTCTTGCCGCTCCCCCGCGGTGGTGTACCTGAACATGATCCGGCCGTCGAGATCGATCCGCTCGAGCGTCGCAGATGTCGAATTGCACTTTGCCCAGCGCGTATACGCAAGGTCTTGCTGCGGCGTGTTCGCGATCGCGCATGCGCCGAGGAAGAGCGCGACTCCGCACGAGCCGATGACGACCGCGTTCAACGTCGGAGGAGCCGGCCGCGTTGGTCGAGTGCGAGAACGAGGCAGATCAGTCGTATGGGCACCTCGGTGGAGGATGGCTGGCGGGGAGTCTACCAAAGAAGGACGACCTGAGGTAAAGCCCCTCTGACTTTGAAGGGAATTACCGGACAGACGGAGGTCCCGTGTACACCGATAGTGCGCGCGCATGGACGCGGATGTGGTTCGTCTGCTCATCCGGCGGCGGCTGCAAGATGGGCGTCTGCCGCATGGGCGGATCGGGGAGGTCTGGTTCCAGGCAGGCACCGGGCAACGCTGCGACTGCTGCGGAGACGTGATCACACCGAATCACACGAAGATCTCTGGTGTCAGCGTGGACGAGTGGGCGGCGATTCAGTTTCACGCCGACTGTTTCCGGATCTGGGAGGTCGAGAGGCTCGTCCCAGTGCCGACGTAGTCGTTCGGCTCCGCCCTGTGCGATCCGTACCCGGAGAGATGGTTTCCCCGCCGTCACCGCTTTATCGGTCACGAACATTACTGCCACTTGAGACGTGCGGGCTTACCATCGAAGAACCGACATGAGCGCGCTCCGTCCCGGGTTCGTGTGGGCGCTCGTCTTCGTCGCCGCCGCGGCCGGAGGCGTCTATCTGGCCGACAGGCTCGTGCTGGAGCCTGGGCGCGCCATCCAGCGTCAGCTCGCTGAGCGAGACGCGCAGATCCGCGAGCTGACCGCGCGCAATCAGGCCCTCGAGGCGGCCGTGCGGCTCCTGCGTCACACCGAGCGACGCGCCCGACTCGTAGTGCTCGACCAGGCTCCCGGCCCCGAGGGGCACCCGCGTACACGCGTCCGCTTCACCGAGCTCGACTCGCAGGGCGACCCGGTCGGCGAGCCGCGCGAGCTGACGCTGGAGGGCGACGAGGTCTACGTCGACACGCTCGTGGTCAAGTTCGAGGACGACTTCGTGACCGCTGGCGACGCGCTCAAGGGCAAGGCGCTCTTGCTGTTCAGGCGAATCTTCAGCGACCGCCGTCGTCCGGCCGAGGGCGAGGTGCTGGATCGCGAGGGCCAGATCCCACAGAGCTACGCCGCCGAACGAGCGCCGACCGCGTTCGAACGCGAGCTCTGGGCACGATTCTGGGAGCTGGCCAACGATCCTGGCGAGGCGAAGAAGCGCGGCGTCCGGGCCCTGCACGGCGAAGCCGTCTCGACGCGCCTCCGGAAGGACACCGTCTACTCGATCACGCTGCGCTCGACAGGCGAGCTGACGATCCAGCCGATCCGGTAGCAGGCCTATAATGCGCCTGCGCCCATGAGCACACGGATCCCCGCGGGTCGTGATGACCACCCGGTCCTCGCACGAGAGGCGACGAGCGCCCAGGACGTACTGCGAGAGCTCGTCAGCCGCCTCAACGGCTGAGCCTTCCGCCAAATGAGCGCCCCCACCGCGGAAGTCGTGATCTGCGGCGCCGGCATCGCCGGGATCGCGGCCGCGTATCACCTGGCGGTGCGCCGCGGCGTCACCGGGGTCGTCCTGGTCGACGAGGGCCCGCCGCTTTCCCTCACCAGCGACAAGTCTACCGAGTGCTATCGGAACTGGTGGCCCGGGCCTGGCGACGACATGGTCGCGCTCATGAACCGCAGCATCGATCTGCTCGAAGAGCTGGCGCGCGAGAGCGACAATCGGTTCCTGCTGAACCGTCGCGGCTATCTCTTCGTGACCGCCGATCCGACGCAGGTGCCGATGTTCATCGAGCGCGCTCGCGAGGCCGCGGAACGCGGCGTCGGCCCCGCCCGCATCCACCGCCACGCCTCGAGCGACTACCAGCCGGCGCCCGCCGACGGCTTCGAGGATCAGCCGACAGGCACGGACGTCATCACCGACCCGACGCTCGTGCGTCGATACTTTCCACACCTGGCGAGCGACACCGTGGCCGTGCTGCACGCGCGCCGCTGCGGCTGGTTCAGCGCTCAGCAGCTCGGCATGTACTTGCTCGAGCGCGCCCGCGAGCACGGCGTGCGGCTCCTCGAAGGTCGGCTCGAGCGAATCGACACGACGGGCGGCCGCGTGCGTGGCGTGCAGATCGCCGCGCGCGGTGGGGACGTGCGCATCGCGACGCCCCGCTTCGTGAACGCGGCCGGCCCCTTCGTCGGGCGGGTGGGGCGAATGCTCGGCCTCGATCTGCCGGTGTTCTGCGAGCGGCACGCGAAGGTCGCGTTCAACGATTCGCTGGGCGCGGTGCCGCGCTGGGCGCCGATGACGATCTGGACCGATCCGATCACGCTCCCGTGGTCCGACGAGGAGCGGCGCGAGCTCTCGGCGTCGGCGGAGCACAAGCGCCTCGTCGAGGAGCTCCCGGCGGGCGTGCACGGCCGGCCCGAGGGCGCCGGTGACAGTCCGGTCGTGCTGCTGATC
>Ga0209376_1005246_pt1 | contig 10876 bp, 9 predicted proteins | sample GraSoiAngelo_134_FD_185891 | JGI IMG/M metagenome (GOLD analysis project Ga0209376, IMG submission 185891) | Grasslands soil microbial communities from the Angelo Coastal Reserve, California, USA - 14_0929_05_30cm (SPAdes) (version 2) | ecosystem: Environmental > Terrestrial > Soil > Grasslands ... | reverse complement strand
CAATCTCTTCGGGGGCAATCAACCAAACACCGCGGCCGTGTTCCTGCCTTTCAAGGAATTTTCGGAGCGAAACACCCGCGAACAGGGAATGCCGGCGATTTTGGCGAAGATAAACGCGCGCGTTCGCGCCGAGATTCCCGAAGCTCTTGTCATTGCCTTTCCGCCCCCGCCCGTGGCCGGCATTGGCAATGCCGGTGGCTATAAACTTTTCATTCAAGATCGGGGCAACGCCGGTCTCGATGAACTGCAAACGCAAGCTTTCGCCATGATGGTGAAGGCAAATCAAACGCCTGGCTTGGCGAACAACCTCACGACCTTTCGCGCGAACGTCCCGCAGCTTTGGCTCGAAGTCGATCGTGTCAAAGCGAAGAGCATGAACGTGCCGCTTAGTAACATCTTCGGCACGCTTCAGACTTATCTTGGATCGACATACGTGAACGATCTTACGCTTTTCGGCCGCACCTATCGCGTCACCGCCCAGGCCGATTCGCAATTTCGCCTGAGCCCCGACGACATTCGCTTGCTGAAAACGCGCAACAATTCGGGCGGAATTGTTCCGCTCGGTTCGGTGGCGACCGTGCAGGAAGTAAGCGGCGCGGACAAGATCACTCGTTACAACATGTTTACTGCGGCCGACCTCAGCGGTCAGCCCGCACCGGGCGCGAGCACTGGCGACGCATTGGCAGCCGTTGACCGTCTCGCCAAACAAATTCTACCCACCAGCTTCACCACTGAGTGGACTGAGATAGCGCTCCAACAGAAGCTCGCCGGCAACAGCGCGATTTACATTTTCCCGCTCTGCGTCTTCTTCGTTTTCCTTCTGCTCTCGGCGCTTTACGAAAGTTGGTCGTTGCCGCTCGCGATCATTCTGATCGTCCCGATGTGTCTGTTCAGCTCGATTTACGGTGTTTGGCTGCGCTCGATGGAAAACAACATCTTTACCCAAATCGGTTTTGTCGTGCTGGTTGGGCTCGCCTGTAAGAACGCGATCCTAATCGTCGAATTCGCAAAGCAAATCCAGGATCGGGACCAAAAAGATCGTTTCACCGCCGCAGTCGAAGCTTGTCGCCTTCGATTGCGTCCGATTCTGATGACCTCCTTTGCCTTCATCTTCGGTGTGCTTCCGCTTGTTCTAAGCAAGGGCGCTGGTGCAGAAATGCGCCAAGCCCTGGGGACTGCCGTCTTCTTCGGAATGCTCGGCGTAACCGGCTTCGGTCTCTTTCTCACTCCCGTGTTCTACGTCGTAATCATGTGGTTCAAGGAGCGCCGCGCCAAAACTCCACGACCTTCGGCAGAGCCGTCGCCGCCGCTGTTAGTGGAGGAATCGGCGCATACCTGAAGCCATGCGAATTTTACGCGAAAACTAAACATCGAGGAAAACAATAATGAAAAGTGATTGCGCTCGCATGCCCCAGCTCTAGCTCCGTGCAATCCAAGCGTTATCCACTGTCGTCCTGCGCCTGATCAAGCGCGCCATCGCCCGTTTGCAGCCATCGCTCTTGCGCAACTGACTCACCTCACAGCATACCACGAACAAAAGGATATGTCGCCGCGGGTCGAATCAATTTCTGCAAGATTCCAGAGCTGACCCCATTCCACTCCCCATTTCGATCCGCGGCTATTTCAAACCGGGAACTGAAAAATTTCCGGGGTTTTCGCGTGACCTCGCTTCCGATTTCCTCTAGTACCGTAGTGAACGGGAAAGAGCCTTTTCGGCGAAACCATCAAAACAAGGACAAAACAGTAAAAAAGGACGCCAGCGAGCTTAAATTAATACAAGGGGACCCACAAATGAATAGACAAACCACTACAACTAAGAAGCAACACTTTCAGGGTGCGTTTTTGTTCAGTCTCGCTTTTGCCGTTGCTTATCCGATACCGCCGGCATTCGCACAGCGCGAGAGCGGCGACCAACCTTTGGTTCAGAGCGCGGCGCAATGGGTTTGGCAAAACCCACTGCCCCAGGGGAATCACCTCTTTGGGCTCTCATTTACCGATGCAAATAACGGGACGGCTGTTGGACTTCATGGAACCATCCTCAGGACAACCGATGGAGGTCACCACTGGATCATCCAGTCGAGTGGAACAACCAATTGGCTTTATGGGGTTTCATTTGTCGATGCAAACAATGGAACTGCTGTGGGTGTCAATGGAACCATCCTCAAGACAGCCGATGGAGGTCAATCCTGGGTGAGTCAGACCAGTGGGACCACCAACGCGCTTCTGGCAGTTTCATTTACCGATGCTAATACGGGAACTGCGGTTGGCGAGAATGGGATAATCCTCAGAACGACCGATGGCGGAGCTAGCTGGGTAAGTCAGGCGAGTGGAACGACCAACAACCTTAATGCGGTTTCCTTTAGCGATACAAACAATGGAACGGCTGTCAGTTGGTATGGGATTATTATCAGAACAACCGATGGCGGCGCCCATTGGCTTAGTCAGAGAAGTGGGACCGGCGAGTTTCTTTATGGCGTTTCCTTTACCGACGCAAATAATGGGACGGCTGTGGGTGAAGATGGCACTATTCTCCGAACAACAAATGGGGGGATTAGGTGGTTTCACCAGGCAAGTGGGACAACCAATTTTCTTTGGGGCGTTTCCTTTGCCGATGCAAATAACGGAATCGCTGTTGGTGCAGAAGGCACCATTCTCCGAACAACAGATGGGGGAAACACTTGGGTCAGCCAGACAAGCGGAACGACCCAGTCCCTTATAGGCGCTTCCCTTATCGGTGCGAATGCTGGTGCGACAGTTGGTTTCCTTGGCACAATCCTTCATACAGCCAACGGCGGCACAAGCTGGGTTAGTCAATCAAGCGCAGTTACGATCGTTTCGCTGGAAGACGTTTCCTTTAGTGATGCAAACAACGGAACGGCCGTTGGCGACTTTGGAACCATCGTCCGCACAATAGATGCCGGCCGCACGTGGGTGAGCCAGACAAGCCCATCGAGCAACACACTCCTCGGTGTGTCCTTTACCGATGCCAATACCGGAACGGCTGTCGGTGAGTTTGGCACAATCCTCAGAACCACCGATGGAGGGAACACCTGGGTCCAGCAGGTAACCAGAAGAAATAATGATCTCTGGGGCGTCTCCTTTGCCGACGCGGATCATGGGACGGCTGTGGGTTCCGGTGGCAGGATCCTTACTACCAGAGATGGAGGCAATACCTGGATAAGGCAATCAAGCGGGACGGGCGTTCCTCTTACCGGGGTTTCCCGGACGGATGCCAATATCGGAACAGTTACGGGCGGAGCCGGCATAATCCTCAGAACAACCGATGGCGGGAACAACTGGGTCCCGCAGGTAAGTGGAACATTGAATGATCTCTTACGGGTCTCCTTTACCGACGCCAATAGTGGGACGACTGTCGGTCAATTTGGGACTATCCTTAGAACTACTGACGGAGGCACTAATTGGGTGCCACAGCAAAGTGGAACAACTGAGTTGCTGACCGGGGTCTCCTTTACCGATGTAAACCACGGCATGGTTAGCGGCGTTTTTGGTATCATTCTCCGGACAACGGACGGAGGAGAAACTTGGGTACTTGAGACGACTCCCACGGACTACGATCTTTCGAGAATCTCCTGCACCGGCGCCAATAACGGAACGGCCGTGGGTTACGGTGGCAGCATTTTCAGGAGAGAAGCGGTCAGGTGACTTGAATAATGATCGGTAGGCTGATCTGGCGATCACGGCACGCTGCAATCGATGCTGCGCTGCTACAAGCGCACACTTTTTGGACGGAGAGCGACAACCGAAAATTAGACGACGTCTTGGATTTAACGGCAAAGTGGCCCAGTGCGATCGCTGTTCAGTTGAACACCGACTTGCGCGGTAGATCCATCGAGCCGCACAGTAACACGTTATTTCTGACAGCGGCAGCCCGGGGGGCTCGGATCCCACGAGTGGGGCCGCTCTTGCTCTGCCGCCGATATCCCGGTTCGATTATTTCCCTCGTAACGTGGCTTTCAGCACGATTGTGCGCGCTTCGTTCATCTCTGCGAATCGGCGCAGCACATTCGGATCGGCATTCGAGCCTTGTGCCAGCAGCTCTTCGTTTCCAGCTTCAGCTCTTCGCATTTCGAGCCATTTATGCTGTTGCTGCTTCAATTGCTCTTGCGCGGCGGCCGGCATCCGTGAGATGAGAGAGTTGTAGAGTGCCGTAACCGCGTGATCGGAACGCTTCGCACGATCCAGCAAAGCCTGCTTTTGTGTCAACATGCCGGGATGTGATGTAGTCGACGCTTCAGGCGTCGGGGCACGCGATGGACGGTTGGTCGTTTCGTCAGATAAAGGGGTTGCCACGGGAGTCGCTGCCACGGGAGTCGCAGTTTCCTGAGACCCGCCGCTCGAACTGCCTGTCGAGGGCGGACACGGGTTACTCTGCGTCAACCAATCAGTCCAAACATCTTCGAAGGTCTCTTTATCGTCGCCAGTGATATGCCACCTTACTGACACCGATTTGCCTTCGCTCCCAGGTTTCCACTGAAACGTAGCTTTGGCGTCATTCTGGTAGATCGTATCCACGTTAAACCTGCCTAGCGCTTGCCAGTCTTTAGGCTCGACTTCCGGCTCATACTTATAATGATCATTTCTCCTGGGCTTCCAAGTCTTGCCCTCCTTTTGCGACAGGATGCCGAAGAAGCTAGCACACTCACGACTGGAATCGGCTTGCACACCTCCGCCCACTCCGATAGTTCGTCCAGCAGCCGTCATCGTCAGTCTGGCTTCGATGCGATAGGCCCACGTGCGCGATGATGTAGCATCGCGCATGTCTTGAAAAACATAAGGTCGCCGAAGCGTTACGAACAACTTGCCAGATGTCTTGTCATATTCCGTTGTGCAGCCCTTTTTTGCGTCTTTCACTTTGGCAGGATTGATCTGCTCCAAATCTGCGTCCTTGTGCGCACCCGCGGGCACCAGGGGGACAACTGACACGGTGATGTCACTATCGGGGGCAACTGGAGTTGTCAGTTGCTCGTCCCGGAACATTTTCAGTTCGAAGCGCGTAACTGATTTCGTTCGGTTCTTTGCGATTTCGTCTAACTCGTGACTCAATTGTGAGGAGTCAAAAAACAATCCATCTTGGGTGGCGTGTAGCGTGTTGATTCCGAGTGCAAATACGGCGAGGCCGATTACGAGAAAAGACGTGAATCGTTTCATGGGGCTCAAAGGTAGGCGATTAGCTGCGGAGCCAGAGTAAAACAGATTTACGCCGATGCAAACTCGCGGCTTCGCTACTCTGGTTGCGCAGTTTAGTTTCACTCGTGGCGAATTACAGGCAGAGCCGAACGGCCGAGCTCGGCTGGTAAATATTTCTGGTCGACTCCAGGTGCAGGGTGATGAAGACGCGGTGATCGCTGGCTTTATCATCACCGGGAACACGCCGAGAAAGATCCTCGTCCGCCGCCTGGGCCCCGTCCCTGACAACATTCGGAGTCTCCGGCGTTGCGCGTGTGGCTTCGGCCAACGATTTGACATTGGAAACTTGACGGCTTGGAGCGCAATATCGGGCAACAAGATTGTTACCAAATCTGACTTTCGGTTTTCAGTCCAGGCCTTATTTAAATGACGAACGGTTTTAACGAAAGATGATACCCATGAAACAACATATTTTGATTCTCTTAGGTCTGGCAGTGTTTTGCCTGCAGTCGGCGAGCGGTGCCGCTTGGCAGATTATCGCCAGCCCGAATGGTTCCGGGCAGGTGAACGAGTTGCACAGCGTCTCCGCTCTCGCGGAGAATGATGTCTGGGCGGTCGGCGTTTCTTATAACACCGAGCGCACCTTGGGCTCGACTTTGATCGAGCATTGGAATGGCTCTCGGTGGTCGGTCGTTCCCAGCCCAAATCCCAGCTCTTCCGTAAACATGATCAACGCAGTCGCGGCGGTCTCGGCGAACGATGTCTGGGCAGTCGGGACCGCTCCCACTTCCACGGATACGGTTTTGATTCTTCACTGGAATGGCACGGCTTGGAGTGTGGTGCCCAATCCTACCAATGGTATACCTTTGGCCAATCTAGCCGCCCTTGCTGTGATCTCGGCGAATGATATCTGGGCGGTCGGAAGTGGCTTTATCGGAGATGAAGGCGCGACCGCCACTTTGCATTGGAACGGAACGGCGTGGAGTGTTATTCCCAGTCCAAATGTTGGACCGGAAGTGGATAACAGCCTGGCCGGTGTGGCCGCTGTCTCTTCCAATGACGTATGGGCAGTAGGCACGCAACAACCCACTAACTTGACTGACCCGAGCACGCTTATCCTACACTGGGACGGCTCCGCCTGGACCATCGTACCGAACATCAGCCCCGAGGGTGGGCATTTGTCGGCGGCCGCCGCGGTTACCGGTAATGACGTCTGGGCTACGGGTTATTCGGAGTTAGGGACGCTGGCGGAGCATTGGGATGGCACCAGTTGGAGTATTGTGCAAACGCCGGGTATCCGCGGTAGTGAACCGCTGTTTCTACCAAGTGTGGTTGCCCTCAGTAGCAATAATGTCTGGGCAGTGGGCGAATTTTTTCAAACCCGCTTCAGTCGCTCGCGCACGTTGACCGAGCAATGGAACGGCACGAGCTGGGTCGTGGTGCAGAGTCCTAACTCGGGCGCAGATCACAACGAATTGTTTGGGGTGGATGCGACACCGGGCGGAACTCTTTGGGCTGTGGGAACAGCCTATAACTTTCCCAAGCAGCGGACGCTGATCGAGCGAAAGCTCCCGTAAACAGACGACTGCGCGCTCACGCGCAAACGACGGAATCAGAACTCGGACCGATGTCGCGACAAGTGGTAAAGCCGGAAAGCAGCGTGATTCGCGCATTACGCGCGCGCCAGAGCGCATCGTGAGCGGGCGGATGCGACTGCAAGCGCAACGAAGAGGTCATCAACGACCAGGCCTTGCGCCGAATCCAACGTGGTATTGATCTGGCCGAAGCCCGGCTTCAGCGGCCAGCACGAAAATCGCGGTGAGGAGGTTAAGATGGAGACAGGGCGACTCTATTTCTCGCTCTGCGTAGCAGACGATCAGCGATACAGATCGTGCGAACCTATGTCCACCGTCATCACTACATCGCCTTACGTAGAAGACAAGGCGCAAATCCGCTTCGATTTCCGCCGCATAAATCACTCGAGCATAGCGCGCGGAGAGCTTCTGAATTTTGTGGGAGCGCAAGCGAGGATCAAACGGGTTCTGTTTGAAAATAGCAAACGCCTTACGCGTGCCCTGTAGCGGCGGCTGTGTCAGTCGCAAAATTCCTCCGCTGCGCTAGAATACGCCGTGCGGGGACGCCGGCGGATGGACTGCATAGGTTGCATGGTGATGCAACCGAGCGAGCGGGAGGTCGCGAGTCAACGCGCGAGTCGCGCGGAAACGATATTTCATTGATCACCGGGATACGGCTCATTGAGCGCGATATCCAGGTCGACAAATCGCCCCGCTTCCGCATCGGCCATGCCTTGTCTGAAAGATTCCGGGATCCATGAATCATCATTTTCCACGACGAACTTGGCGACTTGCGCCCGTTCGTTAGCGGGAAGGGCTTTGAACTGCTCAATAATTTCAGTAGCGCTCATGGTGAAAAGAATATTGCACCAAATTCATCGTCGCAAAATCGATCTTCTGCCGCGCTCAACTTCCCAATTAACGCTTTCCATTCATTTATCGTAAGCCACTCTTGGCGCGCCGCAGCCAACCTTGCGTGGCGGAGGAGGCTACGATGTATGATGGGTTGGCTGTAGCGGATTATCCTCGGAAAGACTTTGAGGAATTCGCCCGCGAAGTGTTACAAACAAAACGCGACACCGTAATCGAACTGCGCAACGAAGAGGCCATCAACGATCAGGCCTTGCGCCGAATCCAACGTGACATTGACCTGGCCGAAGCCCGGCTTCAGCGACCAGCGGTGAGGAGGTTAAGATGGAGGGAGGGCGACCCTATTTTTCCCTCCGCTGCTGCAGCCTATCACCGATACAAATCGTACGATCGAATGTCTATCACTACGGGAGGCCTTCGAGATAAAAATTACGCGGACGTCCGCTTCCATCTTCTGCGTGCATCCGCTTTTATCGCTTTTACGACCCTGCCGCTCGAAAGATTCTGCCGAAAAGAAGGTGCGTCGGCAAATAAACAGCGACCTGGAACAGCAGCATTAAAAGAATCACAAACAGCGGCGCGGGCAGAATCTTCTGCGGATTTTGGCCAAAACCATGGTACATCCTTGATCGTGACCACGCCACGCGGTCGCATCATAGAATCCCGTACGCGGGACGCGCCGAGATCGCTCTCGGCGCGTGCCTAAATCTAATTGCAAGCCCGCGATCAGGTCTGAGTCTTATCCTTCTCGCCTTTCTTGCACTGGGCTTTGAACTTCGTGAACTGCTCCGCGGTCAGGACTGATTTTGCCGCGTCCATGTATTTGGCCTCGCTCGTTTCGGAGCAACCGGCCTTCTGATGCTCCGCCATAGCTGCATCCATCTTCGTCTTCTGATCAGGTGTCAGGTTGAGGCTGGCCAATGAAACCTGACACGCCGCCTTCGCTTCGTTTCCGACTTGCTTTGTGCAGTTGCCGTGTTCGCCTGCGAACATGGTCGCTGCCGCAAAGAGTCCCGCCGTTATTAACGCAATGAGTTTCGTCATAGTGGGAACCTAGACATTGTCCCAGAGATTATCGTTCAAAATCCTGCGCGATTCTCGCTGTAACGGCGGCTGTGTCAGCCGCAAATTTCCCTGCTCAGTCTGCCCAAAGCTTTCTCAGAGTTCACTCGCCGAGGCGAGAGGTGAGCGGCGGGCGATCACTTCGGAGTTTGGAGCTTAGACACGACCCGTCAGTTCATCGTTTATGTTCCGCCGGCGACAGTGTATCCTTCGTTGCGCAAATCTGCCGCGAGATCTTTCTCCATTTGCGCGGCCGCTTCGAACGGCATCGGATTGAGATGCGCGTAAAGCTCCGGCATCAGCCGCACAGCGTACTTCCTAACAAGCCGCGCGGCCTTGTAACCGTTCTTGTGATTTTCAAATCGATGATCGACCGGCAACCCGGTCATCCCGACATAAACGCACGGCTTGTTCGGATCCCGTTTCGGATTCAACCGCAACATTGACACCTCTTTCAGCGCGCGATTCGAAAGCAAAACCACGTAAACGCTGTGATGAAACTGCCTCGCGCGTGATCTGAACCGGCGTTTTCGTCGCGCTTGAAGCATCACCGTTTCAAATCCGCGGCGATTGTTGCGAACTGCGAGAGAGCAGCTTCTAAATCTTCGACAATTTCCTGGGCGATGATGTCGGGATCGGGGAGATTGACGTTGTCTTCGAGGCTTTCCTCTTGGGGGCCAGAAAATGTCGAGATTGAGCTTGTCTGGCTTGGTTAGCTCTTTGTGACTAAAACTCCGAAATCGCTCACTTTCCCTTCTCTGGATTCGCCCGGATTTGTCGGCCACCGCTCCAGGAGAGCTTCAAAGGAGGATCTGTAACGGCGAGCCGCGTCTCCCGTTTTACTTCTTTTTCGGCAACTGCATGACCCCTTCGGCGATGCACTCCCATTTGCCATTGCGCTCCATCCAGGTATCGACCCAAACGTAGCTGCGGGTAAACTGTTTACCATCCTTGTCCTTGGCCTTCTCCGTCGTGGTGCCGGTAACGGTGGCCAGGTTCGCCCCGTAGACATGAACATCCATGTTCTCGTTCGTCGCCGAGCTCAAGGTGTTGGGTTCGTTCTTCATCTCATCGAGGAGCTGGGACTTCTCAACATGTTTTCCTTCGGGATTGAATCCGGCAAAGTCGTCCGCTACCATGTTTCCGACGGCGGCCTGATCCTTGTTTACGAGCGCCTTAACCCAGGCGTCTTCCATCCCCTTGAGCTTGGCTTGGACTGCGCTGGAGTCGGCAGCATTTTCCTGAGCGTGCGCGCAGGGCGCGGTCGCTAAGCCGAGAAGTGTGATTACCAGAAGTGGCGTGAATAATTTCATAATAATTTTTCAGGTTGAATTTGGCAGCTCGTCTCGAACCGAGAACCCTTTCAGGGCGAGCTACAGCGATGTCAGCGCGTTCCGACGCGCATGTCGATGCCGGAAGCGTGCGGCCCAGCCGCCGAACCGTCAAGACATAACGAGCGGGTTGACTCTGGCCTCTGATCTGAGCGTTTCAGCTGTTCAGCACTTTCCTTTGTGAGGACTGAGCTTTTTTCCTTCCCCCATCGCGGCATCGGAAGATTCTCTGGGTAGCGCGCGCATTTCCCGTCCGGCTCGGACCTCACGTGTTGGTTTCGGCATCCTCGCCGAAACGAACTTTGAAATTGTCCTGGCCGGCGATCCATTTGTGTCCATTGGCGCTTCAAAGTGTTAAAGAATTTAGATTCTCCCCCACGTCGTAACTTTTCCTCGCTCTCGTTCAACCTCTGGTGTAAGCCGTTCCTCGTTCACCATGTCTCTTTTGCTCATCAAGATTAGCAAAGATTTCGCCACTATTTGGACAACGATTGATCCTATCGGTAACGTGGCAATTTTTGCTGGGTTGACGGCATCCCTTACCCGCGCGGAGCGGCGTCGCACCGCGCTGCGTGCTACGGTCTATGCCGCGCTCATTCTTGTCGTCGCAGTAGTGGCGGGGCAGATCATTCTCGATGCCATAGGCATTCACCTGCACTCGCTCAAAGTTGCAGGCGGGATCATCCTTTTCCTCTTCGGTTTGCAAATGCTCTTCGGACGAGTGGATGCGAAACCGGGAGCGCCCGAGCCGGGGCGCGACCTGGCCGTGTTTCCGCTCGCTGTCCCTTCCATCGCTGGTCCGGGAGCGATGATGGCGGTGATCCTGCTCACCGACAACGATGTTTACACAGTGGCCGAGCAAGCCCAAACCGGCGTTGTCCTGCTCGTCGT
>Ga0209376_1005244_pt1 | contig 10879 bp, 12 predicted proteins | sample GraSoiAngelo_134_FD_185891 | JGI IMG/M metagenome (GOLD analysis project Ga0209376, IMG submission 185891) | Grasslands soil microbial communities from the Angelo Coastal Reserve, California, USA - 14_0929_05_30cm (SPAdes) (version 2) | ecosystem: Environmental > Terrestrial > Soil > Grasslands ... | reverse complement strand
CAGCAATGCGATCGCGACGCCCCCCCCGGTCCCGACCCTACCACTCCGCTTCGTCATCCAGAGCACTCGATGGCGAATGGTATCGGTCTGTGTTGTGAAAACGGCTTGCGGGCGCCGGAATGTAGCGCCAGCGATAAACGGCGCACAAGGCCCGCGCGCGCGGCGGGCGCGCCGCTGCTCTCGCCCCTACAACGCCGTCATTCCGGTCGTGCCAGCAGTTGATGTTTCAGCTGAATGATGGAGACGAACGCGTCGACGGCATCCAGGTCGGGGAACTCCATCCAGCACCACCGCACGCCGCCGGCGATCCGGCCGTCGCGGATGGCGTGCCGCGACGTGCGCGGGAGGCCGTCGGTCACCGCGAGCTCGCGCTCCTCGCTTTCGGTGAGAATGAACGTGCCCGAGAGGCCCGTCTCCATGGGATGGAGGTAACCAAGCTTGCGCCCGCCGACCTCGTACATCCAGACCCATTTCCAGGCGGTGCCCATGAACACCACCTGCTCGGTGACGTGCCGGAGCGCGCGGATGCCTTCGCGCGCCCGCCTGAACCGTTGGGCGGCGCGCGGCGGCAGATCCTTGAGCGGCGCTTCGGACTTGGGACGCTTGCGCGGGCTGGCGTAGAGATTGGTCGCCCAATAGCCGGCCGGCTGGTGGTCGATGGGGATCATATTGTTTCTATATGTAAACCGCGGGTCACCGAACGGAAGCGCCCGGCGTCGAGCAACCGGGCAATCGACACGCCGGGCACCGCCATGCGGCCGTCTTTGCTCATGCTCAGCTTGATCACGTCTGCACCGCGTCCGAACCACCGCACGCTCGGCTCCACGTCCGACGGATAGACGCACGCCCCGAGCGCGGCGACCGCGATGTCCGCCTGGGAGCCGATCCCGGACTCCGGCATCGTTCCAGCCCAGAGCCGTGCGCCGCATTCCGCCGCGACGCGACAGATGCGGCACGCTTCGGCGAGCCCGCCGACACGATGCACCTTGAGGTTCCAGACCATCGGACCGTCGAGCGCCAGGATCTGGCGGGCCGTCCCCGCGTCGCGCAGTGTTTCATCGAGGCACAGCGGCGTCCTGAGCACGTGCGCGAGCCGAGCGTGGCCCACCAGCTCGTCGGGGGCCAGCGGCTGCTCGATGTACAACAGGCCGGCGTCGTCCAGCGCGCGCAAGGCGGGCTCGTGCTCCGGCCAACCGTAGGCGCCGTTCGCATCCACGGTGAGCGGCAAGTCCGTCCCGACCATTCCCGCGCGGGCGGCCCGCACGGCGACGTCATCCCACCCCGGCGCGACCTTGATCTTCACGCGCCGGTAGCCGTGCTGCGCCGCCTCGTACACGCGCCGCGTCAGAGTCTCGGCGCGGCGATCCTCGGGAATGCCGAGCGCCACGCCACAAGGGAAGCTCGCCGCAGGCGCGTCGCCGAGCCGCTCGGCGACGAGCTGCGGCAGCCCGGTGCCTCGGCGATGCGCCTCGAGGTCCCACGCCGCGGTCTCGACCCCCGCCCGGGCGAACGGATTGCCGCGCACGTTCTCCCGCAGGGCGGCGTCCACCGCCTCGGGCGAGGCGAATTCCCGACCGGCGATCCGCGGCGCGAGGACGCGGGTGATGAGATCGCGAGCGCTGCCGAGCGTCTCCTCGGAGTAGAACGGGAGCTCGTCCGGCGCCGCTTCGCCGTAGCCCACGTGACCCTCGCCGTCGTGCAGCACCACGACCACCGACCGACGCGCGTCGATCCGACCGCCTGAGATGATGAACGGCTCCGCGAACGGCAGCTCGAGCGCGTACAGCTCAACCCGCGCGATGCGCATGGACTCGCAGGTCGAGGAACCGGAGCTCGCCGCCCTGGCGCTCGAGCTCCCGGCGCGCTTCGAGCTCGAGCATCCCCGCGATCAGACCGTCCCGCGGATGAAACACCAGCGCGTGGAGCGCCCGCTGGACGCGAGACCCGTGGGTGGCGGGGTACTCGGAGAGGGGAAGCTGGAAGAAGGTGTGCACTTGCACACTCTCGCAGCCACCGCGGGCATACGCGAGGATCATGCGGCCGGAGCAGATGTTCCCCGTCCCCGTTAGCCCCGGGGTCCCCGGGCTTGCGCCCGGGGTCAGTCTAGTCTCGAGTACCCGCAGATTCCGGTCGCTCAAGTCCCAGCCTCCGTACGCAACCGCGAGCTCCGCATCGAACAACCGATTGAATACCACGAGTGCGTCGGCCCCGCTTGCTGCTTCCATCATCTCGACCTGGAACCTGTCGTCGAACCGGGCGTTCATGAGCTTCACCGCGACGCGCACCGGGATCGGCGAGGCGGCACGGATGCGCGCGGGCACCTCGCGCAGCCACCGGAGGATCTGCGCGCGATCGTCCGCGAGCGCGTCGCCCGCCAGCGTGGGCGAGAAGTCCTTTTCCACCAGGAGCGGCGGTTCCCGCCAGGCGTCCGCCAGCTGCGCGGTCGTGTAGCGGTACTCGACCTCACGGAACGGCTCCGCGAGTCGCGGGAGGTGGTACTTCACCGACGGCACCACCAGAAGCCGGCCAGCCCGGGTGAGGTCCCGTCCTACGCGCACCAGTGCGAGGTAATCGGTGAACGCGCGATCCCAGCCTCGCCCCTTCCACGTGACGGTCCAGCCCTCACGCCCGGCGCCCGCCGGGCGTCGCTCGACCGTCATCCTCGTCTCGTGGATCGCCCACGCCGCCATCGCCCGCGCGCCGGTCTCGTCCTCGGCGATCACCGTCTTGAGCACCACGAACGCGAGTCCCGCCGCCGCGTCATCCTCGAGCTGCCCGGGGTTGAGCGACAGCTGGCCCGAGCCCTTGCCGATGGGGTGCCGAACGAGCTCGCCCAGATAGCGAGCGGTGAGATCGATCCGATAGGTCTCCCGCACGTGCGCCGGGAAGTCGCGCGGCAGCTCCCGCTTGAACCGATCGAAGTCTCGTTCGAGCGTCGCACGCACAGGCGGGTCGGCTAGCCCCCGGGCCGTACCCCGGCGTCAAAACGGGACAGCCGGAACTCGGGGGGCGCCACGTCCCCAGTCAGCACCAGTTTGGCCACCAACTCGCCGACGGCGGGCCCGTGCTTGAAACCATGCCCCGAGCCGCCGCCGACGAGCCAGACGTTCGGCGCCGCCGGGTGGCGGTCGATGATGAAGTGTTCGTCGGGCGAGTTCTCGTACTGGCACACCCGGGCCTCGACGAGCGGGGCGCTCTTCAAGCCCGGGAACCGAAACGCGAGATACTCCCGCGCCGCCTGCAGGACCTCGGGCGTGGGCAGTCGTTCGCCCGTCGTGGGGTCGAAGGGAGGCCCACGAGTGTCGTCGGCGATCTTGAATCCGCGCCACTCGTTGCCGGGAATCCCGTACACGAAACCTCTCCCGTGATCCGCCCAGACGGGCAGCGCCTGTTCGGTGAACCGCTGATCGCCCGGGGGTGTGCCGAAGAAAAAAACCTCCTGGCGGGTGGCGCGCACGCGGTCGCCGATGACGTCCGGGAACAGGCGCCCGAGCCACGGGCCGCAGGCGAAGACGAACGCATCGGCGACGAGGGTGGCGCCGTCGGACAGCTTGACGCCCCGCAGCTCGCCTCCCGGGAGGCGCACGCCGGGCTCCGCCGCGAGCTGGCGGTATTCACCGCCCTCGGCGAGGAAGCCCTCGAGCACGGCGGCGCAGGCCCGGCGCGCCGTGAGGTAACCGCCATCGGTCTCGAAGATGGCCCATCGCACGCGCTCGCAGTTGATTTGCGGGTAGCGGCGCGCGGTTTCCGCACCCGACAGCTCTTCGAACGCCAGGCCGGCTTCTTTGAGCAGGGGCAGCGCTGCCTTTTCGTACGCGTCATCACTCTCCACCAGCCACAGCACGCCGATGGGATGGTACAACTTCCGGTGCCAGCGCCGCTCGTGCTCCTTCCACAGTTGGAGCGCGCGCGCCGTGAGATGCGTGTAGATCCCGCGGGGGCCGTAGGTCCCGCGGATGACGCGGGTCTCGCCGCCCGAGCTGGCGCGCGAGTTGCCGGGCCCCCAGGCGTCGACCAGGGTGACGCGGGCGTCGCGCCGCAGCAGGTGGAGCGCGGTCCAGCCGCCGAAGGCCCCTGCCCCGACCACCAGCACGTGCCGTTGCTTGCTCATCGGAATCCAGCCCTTCAGGAAGGGAGACGCGCCGAGCGCCGTGCTCGCGGCGGCGCAGGATTCGAGGAACCACCGCCGCGGGACGCGCCTCACGGTGGAGTGTGGCGGCGGGCGCGCGCCTCGCGGATCGCGTGGCGCACTGCGTCCCGCTCCGCCGGCGGCAAGCTCGGGCCCCACGGATCGTCGCACGCATCGTCAGGGATCACGCCGTCGGCCGCGAGCGCCCACAGCATCCGCCGGACGTAGCCTTCCACGGGTGGGACGAACGTCACGCTCGCGAAGCGATCGCACACGCCGGACAGCCGGACGAACTTCCCGAAGTCGCCCGAGCGGAATGATTCCATGAGCGCGACCTGGAGGTCCGTGAGCGCCGCCCCCATGCCGATCAACGCCGTCCGCGCGCCCATGGTGAGCGAGTAACCCAGGAAGCGGTCCTCACCCGTGATCAGCAGCTTGTCCGGGTGATCGCGCATGAGCCCGGCGATCCGCTGAAACGTCACCACCGAGTCGAGCGTGGCCACCTTGATCCCGATCACGCTGGGAAGTGCCAGGATGGCGTGGAGGGTCTGGTTGTCGTACGGGACGCCGCCGGCGGCCTCATACAGATAGAAAGCGATCACCGGGAGCTCGCGGCCGAGCGCCTCGTGATAGCCGACTGGATCGTCCGGCCGCGGAAAGGCGAGCAGCGCGTTCGCACCGCCCGCCTTCGCCTCGGCCGCCACCGGGACGCTCGTCACACCCGCCACGATGGGGCTCATGGGCAGCGCGGCCCGCCACGCCGCCAGCACCCGGCCTCGCTGCTCGCTCGACAGGTGCGGGCCGCGCCCCGTGTGGGCCCAGACGGCCACGCCGGCCACCTGATGCCCCGCCATCCACGTGGCGTACGCCTGCAGCGCGTCGTCCGCGAGCTCCCGGCCGCGGAACGGGACCGGGACGGCCGGAATCAAGCCCCACTCCCAGGCGGGGCTCAGTGGCGCAACCCCGCGCGGGCGTTTTCCGAATCGAGCGCCCCGCGCTGATCCGGCGCGAGCTCGAGTAGGTCGAGCTTCGCGATGCTCGCCTCCGGAATCCGCAGCGGCTGCCCGGTGCCGAACACGAACCGCTCGACCCCGATCGTGCCAAGCAGCGTCTCGAGGTGGTCCTCCGGCGCGCCCCAGATCCAGCTCACGTCCCACCACAGCCGCGCTGCCTCTTCGGGGGTCGATCCGAAATGGACCTCTTCGATGAACCCGCGATCGGCGTGCGTGATCACGAGCCGCACGTCCGCGTCAGCCCGAACCAGGGCGCGCACCGCCGCAGCCGGCAGCTCCGCGGCGTGGTCGTTGGGGTGACGCTGGCGCCCGTCCTCGAGCCGGACCGCCATCATCAGCGGAAGCTTCGCCGCCCCGCAGGCAGCAGCGAGGACGCGCATCTCGGGACCCGTCGGGTCGAGCCCGTAGTACAGCGGATCGCACCGCCCCGCCGGAGCGCCGCGGTCCGCCGCCTCGCCCAACGCGCCATCCCAACCCGCGAGGCCCGGATGCAGCGCGGGCACCGGTTTGAGCCGCGGCTCGCGCGCCACGGTGGCGTACAGCCAAGCGTTCCCCTCCATCGGCTGGCGCCAGAACAGGCTCGGCAGATGGCTCACCCACGCTTCGTCGATTGCGGCGCGCGCCATCGCGCGCAGCAGCCCGTCGGGCGACGTACCGGGCACGCGCCGGTACGGGTAGGCGCCGAGGAAGGCGTTGACGTCGATCCGCATCAGTCGGCGGGGAACGCGCCACGCGGGAAGATGCGCGCCGCGTTCCTCCATTGCACGAGCTCCAGGTCGCGCGGCGGCAGCAGGCGCTCCAGATACCGCAGCTTGGCCCATCCGGTGTCCATCGTGAGGTCCGTTCCCCAGAGCAGTCGCTCCACGCCGACGGCCTCGAGGCACGCTTCGAGCATGCCGCCGTCCACACCGCTCCCCGACAGATCCACGAACACGTTGGGCGTGGCGCGCAGGGCGGCGAGTGAGTGTTCCCAGTCGCCGCCCCCGCCGATGTGGGCCAGGATGAAGTGCACTTGGGGGTGGCGCACGGCCAAGGCGGCGAGCTCCTGCCCGTCCGAGGCTTCCTGCCCCGGCCAGTCGCGCCTCCGGTGCTGCCACACGTGGTGCAGCACCGGAACGCCCCGTTCGCGCGCCAGATCGCAGATCGGGTCGAGCAGCGGGTCGGTCGCGCGGCGGCTCGCGGCGAGCTTGATCCCCACCATCCCGGCCCCAAGGCAGCGGGTGATCTCGGCGCACGCCTGGGACGTGTAGTTGGGGTTCACGGTGACGTAGCCGCGGATCAGGTCAGGATGCTCCCGCTCCAGCGCTAGCAGGGCGGTGTTGCCGTCCTCCACGTCCCGAGGCGACGGGAAGTAGATCGGCGACGTCCGGCCCCAGGTCCCGAGGATCGAGGCGACGTGGATCGTCACCCCGATCTTGCGCCCCGCCGCGAGGCGGCTGGCGTTCCGCTCGCGCCAATCGGCCCGGAGGGTTGCGGCATGGTAGAAGTGGGCATGGACGTCGATGAGCATGCCCAAAATCTGGGGAATACGACGCCACGACGCCACGTTTCAAGCGGCATGCAACCCCTCTTGCGGCCTGCGCCTTGGCGTCTTGCGACTGTGTTGTATCTTGTCGCATCACCCGAGCCGCAAGGGACCGCCATGCGCACGCCGCAGCCGCCGACTCCCCCGCGCCCACCCGGAGGGCCGCCCCCCCGCGGTCCCACGCCTCCACGCGGCCCCACGCCGCCACGCGGCCCGACATCACCCAAAGCCGGCCCCCCGCCCCGGCCCCCCGTCAAGCCGCCGGCGGCGAAACCGCGAGCCGCACGCAAGCTCCCGGGTTGGCTCGCCCGGGCCAAGCGGCTGTTGCTCCAGCCGACGCAGGAGTGGGCGACGATCGCCGCCGAGTTCACGAGTGCCGGCCCGATCTACCTGCGCTATCTCGTGCCGATGGCGGCCATCGGCCCCGTGGCGGCAACCATCGGCGGGGTCGTGTTCAGCGAGCGCGGCAGCCTGCTCACGTTCGGTACCATCCCCATGAATGCCGGGACCGCCGTGCAAGCCGGAGTGCTCGAGTACGTGCTCAATCTGGTTGGCGTGTACGCGTTGGCGACGGCGATCGACGTGATCGGTGCGTCGGTCGGGGGGCAGCGGAACCGCGTGCAGGCCCTGAAGGTCGCGGCCTACGGGAGTACACCGTACTGGCTCGCCGGCGCGTTCGCGCTCTTCCCCAGGATCGAGCCCCTCGGGATGTTGCTCGGGCTGTACAGCGTGCGGCTGTTCGTGCGGGGACTTCCAGCGGTCATGAAGGCACCTCGCGACAAGGCCGCCGCGTACACGCTCCTGACGAGCATTGCGGCCGCGCTGATCGTACTGGTGATCACCGCGGCCATTACGCGACTGGTCGTGGCCTAACGCCGCTCCCGGAAGGCCGTGCGCGTCACCCCACCCTCCCGGCCGAGGAGCAGCGCGGCGACGGCGAGCCCCACGATCGCGAACAGCACGAGCGCGGCGCAGTCGAGCGGCACCGGCAACTCGCCGCCGTAGCCCGCTCGCGCCCACCCACCGAGCAGTGCGTGCTTCAGCAAATCCACCCCGTACGCGAGCGGGTTCACGCAGGCGGCGGCGCGCAGCACTGGACCGAGATGCCGGACGGGGTACAACGCACCCGACAGAAACAGCATCGGGAAGACCACGAAGTTCATGACGCCCGCGAAGTTCTCGATCGAGCGAATACTCGCCGCGAGCACCAGCCCCAGCGCGCCCATCGCCAACCCTGAGAGGACGACGGCGACAAGCCCGAGCAGCGCCCCCGCGAGCGTGGGTCGCAGGTGGACGAAGGGCAGCAGGATGGCCGCGACGACGATTGCCTGGGCGGTGCCGAGCAGGGTGGCGCCCAGCGCCTTCCCGAACGCGATCGTGCGGCGCCGGATTGGGGCGACGAGCACCATGCGGAGCACGCCGGCCTCGCGGTCGGTGACGGTGGAGAGGGCGGCGAGCAGCGAGCCGAACATCACCACCATCCCGAGCAGGCCGGGCGCCATGTAGACCCGGTAGTCGATCTCGTTGCGTCCCGCGAAGACGGCCGCGAACCCCGCCCCGGCGAACACCAGCCACACGAACGGCCGCCCGATGCTCGCCAGCACCCGGCCACGCTGCCGCAGGAACCGCACGAACTCTCGCGCGACGATCCCGTACACCGCACGCATGCTCAGCCGCCGTCCGATTCGGCCAGACGATGGCCCGTGTGCGCGAGGAACACCTCTTCGAGCGAGCCGGCGCCCGCCGCCCGCTTGAGCTCGGCCGGCGTGCCGAGGGCAGCGAGCCTGCCGTGATCCAACACGGCAACGCGATCGCACGGCTCGGCCTCCTCCACGTAGTGTGTGGTGAGGAGCACAGTGAGGCCGGACGCGGCGCGCAGGCCGCGGATGCGCTCCCACAGCGAGCGGCGCGCCCGCGGGTCGAGCCCGGCCGTGGGCTCGTCGAGAAACAGGATGCTCGGCTCGTGCAGGATGCCGCGGGCGACGTCGGCTGCGCGCCGCATGCCGCCCGAGAGCGTGCGCACCGGGTCGTCCCGTCGCTCGAGCAGCTCGAACTGGCGCAACAACGCGTCGATGCGCGGCCGGGCCACGCGGGCCGGGAGGCTCCACAGGCGCGCGGCAAACCGCAGGTTTTCCGCCACCGTCAGGTCGCGGTCGAGCGCGGTTTCCTGGAACACGAGCCCGATGCTGCGCCGCACGGCGAGGCCCTCACGTACGACGTCGCGTCCCGCGACGCGCGCCGTGCCGCGCGAGGGCGCGAGGAGTGTCGCGAGCAGGTGAACGGTGGTGGTCTTACCCGCGCCGTTCGGCCCGAGCAACCCGAAGAACTCCCCATCCCGGACCTCGAGGTCGAGTCGATCGAGGGCGCGGAGCGCGCCGAAGTCCTTGCCGAGGCCGCGGGCGTCGATCGCGGCGGTGGTCATCCCTTCGCGGCGAGCGCGCGCGACGCCGGCGCCGCGCGATAGGTCCACTCGGGGGCCCCGGGAGCGCGCTCGACCTCGGCGACCGCCGCGTCGATCAGGTGGCGGTGCGGCGACAGCGAGCACACCGGGTCGGTCAGGCCCGCGTCACCCGCCACCAGGAACGCCTGGCAGCGGCAGCCGCCAAAGTCCTCGGTCTTGCGCGGACACGACCGGCAGGGCTCGGGCATCCAGCCATCGCCCCGGAAGCGGGTGAACGCGTCCGAGTGCTCCCAGATCCAGTCGAGCGGGTGCTCGCGCACGTTCGCGAACGTGAGGGTCTTGATCCGGCCCGCCGCGTGACAGGGCCAGACCTCCCCCGCGGGCGTGACGGTCATGTACGCGCGCGCCCAGCCGCCCATGCACGGCTTGGGGTACTGCTCGTGGTAGTCGGGGAGCACCCACACGATCTCGAGCTTCGTCCCGAGTCGCGCGCGCTCGCGTTGCACCACGCGCCATGCTGCGTCGAGCTGCGCCTTCGTCGGCATGAGTGCAACGCGGTTGTGGAGCGCCCAGCCGTAGAACTGCGTGTTCGCCAGCTCGATGCGCTCCGCGCCGAGCGACTCGGCGAGCCGGATGAGGTCCTCGACCTGATGCAGGTTTCGGCGGTGCAGCACGACGTTGACGGTGAGCGGGAAGCCCAGCTCTCGCGTGTAGTGGTAGGCGGCGATCTTATCCCTGTAGGACGCCGTCCCCGCGACTGCGTCCGAGAGCTCGGCGTCGGCCCCCTGAATACTGATCTGCACGTGGTCGAGGCCCGCTGCCTTCAGAGCCGCTAGGCGCTCTTTGGTGAGCCGGTAGGCGGATGTGATGAGCGAGGTATAAAGCCCGAGCTCGCACGCTTCGCCGACGAGCGCCTCGAGATCCGATCGCAGGGTCGGCTCGCCACCCGAGAGCCCGAGCTGCAGCACACCCAGCGCCTTGGCTTCGCGGAACACACGGCACCACTCGTCGGTCGAGAGCTCGCGCTTGAAACGCGGGCCCGCAAAGTCGAGCGGATTCGAACAGTAGGGGCACTGGAGCGGACATTTGTAGGTCAGCTCGGCCAGGAGCCAGAGCGGCTTAGGATCCATAGGTCACCAGCCCCTTGGCGGCGAGGCCTTCGAGGAAAGCCGTGACGTCCCGCTCGACTCCCCCTCCCGGGGCGCCGTAGCGCTGCTCCAGCGCCGCCACGACGTCGGCGACCGAGCGGACGCCGTCGCACAGCTCGAGGATCTCCGCCCCCGTCGGATTCAGGGCCACGAGCCCTTCGGGATAGAGCAGCACGTCCCGCCCGCGCACGTCGTCGTGCTGCAGGCGCGCCTTCGGGTGGAGGCGGGGCACGGTCGGGCGTCCTGCCGCGGTCACGCCACCGTCCCCGGGAGGGGTCCGCGCTCTACCGCATCGAGCAGACACCACAGGACGTCGCATTTGAATTCGAGCGCCGCCACGGCCCGCCCCTGATCCTCCGGGGTGCGGAATCGCTCCGTTACGAGGCCGAGGGCGTATTCCGCATCGCGCGGCGCCTGCGTGAGCCGGTTCTTGAAGTATTGCAGCCCCGCGGGATCCACCCACTGGTAGTGGCTCAGCATCGCCGCCAGGCGCTCCTTCACGATGAGCGGCGCGAACATCTCGGTGAGCGAGGCCGCGACGGCCTCGAGCCAGGGCCGGAAGCGGCAGAAGCTCACGTACGCGTCAACCGCGAAGCGCACGCCGGGCAGGAGAAAACGCTGGCCGACCAAGTCCTCGCGCTTCACGCCCATCGCTTCACCCAA
>Ga0209376_1005243_pt1 | contig 10880 bp, 11 predicted proteins | sample GraSoiAngelo_134_FD_185891 | JGI IMG/M metagenome (GOLD analysis project Ga0209376, IMG submission 185891) | Grasslands soil microbial communities from the Angelo Coastal Reserve, California, USA - 14_0929_05_30cm (SPAdes) (version 2) | ecosystem: Environmental > Terrestrial > Soil > Grasslands ... | reverse complement strand
ATTCGCGACGCGTCTGGTTGGTTGGCAGCGTCTGCATGAACCTGAGCATGCTCGGGTTCTTCAAATACGGGAACTTTCTGCTCCAAAATTTTCAATGGCTGCTCTCGCGGATCAGTATCATCTACCAGCCACCGCATCTCGACATTCTTCTGCCCGTTGGCATTTCCTTTTACACGTTTCATTCTCTGTCTTACACGCTCGACATTTATCGCGGCGTTTTGCAGCCGACAAAATCACTGCGCGATTTTGTCCTGGCGGTCTCTTTTTTCCCTCAGCTGGTCGCTGGACCAATTGTTCGTGCCGGTGATTTTCTTCCGCAACTTGTCACGCCGCCGGGTTTGCGCGCGGGTCAGTTTTTGTGGGGATTGTTGCTTATGACTCTCGGTTTGTTCGAAAAAATCGTGCTCGCCGACACGATGCTTTCCGGTTCGGCCGATCGTATCTTTGGTTACGCCGGTCCGCTCGTCGCGCTCGATTCCTGGCTCGGCGTGATGGCATTTGCCGGCCAGATATTTTTTGATTTCGCCGGCTATTCCACCTGCGCCATCGGCGCGGCACTCTGCCTTGGCTTTCATCTGAAGGATAATTTCCGTTTTCCGTACGCGGCCATCGGCTTTTCCGATTTCTGGCGGCGATGGCACATCTCGCTTTCGACCTTCTTGCGCGACTACCTTTACATTCCGCTGGGCGGCAATCAGGTCCGTCCGGTCCGCGCCGGGACGAATCTCGTCATTGTCATGTTCCTAGGTGGCCTCTGGCACGGCGCAGCCTGGACGTTCGTCGTATGGGGCTTGCTTCACGGTTCGTATCTTGTCATCGAACGGGTTATTCGCGGTTTGTTCGAGAACAAAGAGTGGGTCAACAATCTCGCGACCCGACTCCTCGGCGGCTTCGCCACTTACATCGCCGTTTGCGTAGCGTGGGTATTTTTCCGAGCGTCCGATTTTACGGTCGCCGCCCGAATGTTGAGCGGCATGTTTGGCGGACACGCGCACGGCAACGCCATTCTTACCACGCGTGAAATGTTGCAGATCGCACTCGTCACCGCCGGCATGATTCTCGTGCATTGGTCGTTACGCGATAGCAATATCGAAACGGCCGTGACGCGTCTGCCGCGCTGGGTCGTAACCGCAGCATGGGCTTTAATGGCCTGCGCGATCATTCTCACTCAAGGAAACAGCAATGCCTTCATCTACTTCCAATTTTAAACGCAAACTTCGGTTGCCGCGTTTATTCTTCGCCAAGCCGTCAGAAATAATTCCTCGGGATTACGAACGACCGATTCCACCGTTGCCGTGGCGCGGCCTGACCGTCGTTGTTGCGCTGATCGTCATCGCTGCCGCGTCCGCGTGGGAGTTCTATTGTCGCTCGATCGGTTACCGACCCACGCTCAACGATAACGAGGATCTCTGGACGATGACACGCCGGAGCGTAAAACCTGAATCCATCGTCATCATCGGTGATTCCCGCGCCTGGTTCGATCTCGATCTTGATGAGCTCCAAAAAGGATTAGGCAAACGTCCCGTCCAGCTTGCGATGGGCGGAAGCTGCGCTTACCCGGTGTTGGCCGATCTCGCTAACGATGAAAGTTTTCACGGAACGATTATATGCAGCGTGGTACCGCGCATGTTCGTCGCCCCGCCCGGCACGCCGCCGATGGAGCGCGGGGAAAAAGCAGTGCGCCGGTCGCACACTCAAACGCCCGCCCAACGTGCCAGCCAATATCTGGCGATGCCATTGGAAGAACATGTCGCGTTCCTTAAACAGGAGGAGCTGACTCTCGATGATCTGCTGAAACGCCTGCCCATTCCCAATCGTCCATATGCGCAAGTGTCGCCGCGTCTTCCGCCGTACTTCGGTACTTTGGATCGAGAGCGGCGAGCTCGTATGATCGAGGAATGCGCCTGGCCGGGGAGCGAACTGCAAAAAAGAATTCAACAAATTTGGCTTCCGCTTTTCACTCCGCCTCCGCCGCCGACGTACATTCCCAAAGAAGAGTTTGGGAAAAAAATCGGTGCAGCAATCGAAGCTCGATTTCATGACGTTGCCACGGCCGTGAAAAAACTTCGCGCTCGTGGAGGTAAAATCGTATTCGTTCGTTTTCCGGAGAGCGGAGAACTAAAGAAACTCGAAGACCGCGAAACGCCGCGCGCCGGTATTTGGGATCAAGTGATCAAGAAGACCGGTGCACCTGGTATTTACTATGAAGATTATCCCGAGCTAAGCGGCTTCAATTGTCCCGAATGGTCGCACCTCTCCGCCGGCGACTCAGTCGAGTTCAGTAAGCGTCTCATTCCGCATCTTCGTAAGGCCCTGCAACTTTAGTGCTCCCGCAATTGCCGCTTAAGACCTCGGAAGCCGATGACGGTTTCGCTGGGTTTGAGCCGGTTGCGGAGTAACGCGAACAACCCGCGCATCATCGGTCCGACGCGGAGCGAACTCGAGGAACTCTTCCGGATGCAAAATTCCAGCAAGAATTTCGAGGCTATCGACAATGCGCGGACCTGGTCGAGCGAAATAAGCGCTGGCGTCGACGGCATAAATCTCACCCCGACATGCCGCGGGCAGCGAATCGAAACCGGGAAAACGCTGGAGCAATTGATAATCGCGCCGTGCAAGATCAATATCGTAGCCGCAAAGGGCGAGCACGATGATTTCCGGACGAGCGTCGAGCACTGCCTGCCAATCGATCTGCATTGAGGGTTGATGCTTGCGACCTAACAGATCCAGTCCGCCCGCGATCTCGACCAGTTCGGGTCCCCAATGACCGGAACAAAACGGCGGATCCACCCATTCCATCAAAAAACAGCGCGGGCGATTTGCAGTGCGGCTTGCGCGACGCCGCACCGCCTCCACACGTGCCGATAATTGTGCGATCACTTCGTCGGCGACTGGCGACACGCCGCACACTTCTGCGACACGTCGAATGTCGTCGAAAATGTCCGACAACCTCGAGGGCTCCAAGTTCACGACGCGCGGCGGACCTGGCAACGTTTCGGCCAGCTGCGCGACTGTGCCATAACCGACCGCGCAGACATCGCACAATTTTTGTGTGAGGATGACATCGGGCCGGAGCTGGCGCAGGAGCGGCTCATCAATAGTATAGATCGTGCCGTTCTCACGCAGTGCGCGGCGCACCCATTCGTCCACTTCGCCGCTCGTTAGGCCGGCACCATGCATCGGACAATGCGTCACGCGCGGGCACACGTTGGTCTCAGCTGGATAGTCGCACTCATGCGAAACCCCAACTATTTCGTCCGTTAATCCGAGTGTAGCCGCGATCTCCGTGGCAGCGGGCAACAGCGAAACGATCCGGCACGGCTTCAACTCCACGTCCAAATATAAAGAATAGTCTTCTCCGTGCTGAACAAAAAAGGGCTGACGCCTATTGCGCCAGCCCTTTAAGAATCATGCGGGAAAGGATTTCCGCGAATCAGTCCTTTTACTCCGCCAGCGGCAGAAACTCCTCGCGCACAATCTTTCCATCCTTGACCGTATAAACGCCAACTTCCGACATCTGCATTCGCTTCTTCGAATTTTTGTCCGTCGCGTCGATGTCGTACTGCACCACGAACCGATCGTGGGCAACGAACGGTCCGCTAACTTTCGCGCTGTGCACATCCATGTTGTTCACCCACCAATCGGTCTTGCCACGCACTGCCTCGATGCCACGACTCTCAGGCGAGCCGCCCTCCATTGCGCGGGCCTCAACGCTGACAATGTCTTTTGAGTACAAGCTTTCGATCGCCTCTTTCCACGCCTGTTTGCGGGTTAGCTCCACTACTTTCTTTGCCACTTCTTCCGTGTTCATATTTCCTCCTTTTATTTTAAGTTTAGTTTACTGCTAAATAATCTCTCCAATTTGTCGAGCGCGCTCTCCCAGCCTCGAGTGTGGCCGTCGCGGGATTCTTCGTTTGGCAGTTGCTCGTGAGTTAAGCGGAGTTCAGTTCCACCGTCGGCGTCGGCGAGTTCCACCGTCACGATGCTGACATGGTTTTCCCAATCCTCATCGTCTGCCCATTGCCAGGTGAAGACGATTTTTTTACCTGGCTGAAGCTCGCGGTATTCGCCGCGCATGGTCATTTCTTCTCCCTCCGGATTGGTGACGTCCCAGCGAAAAGTTCCGCCTACCCGCGGGTCAGCGATTAGGTCGCGAGTTTGGACATTTTCTGGGCCGAACCATTGCTTCATTTGCGCGGCATCGGTCCAGGCGGCGTAAACCCGTTCACGCGGAGCCTTGATCAGACGCTTGATTTCGAGCGATAAGTTTTTCGTTGCGGCCATATGTCTCCTTTCGTCAGCAAGGTATCACTGTTGTTACCTTAACCCCGCCCAGCATCATCACTCTCGACAAACGCTTTGAGTGATGAACCAATAATTTGGGTCCAGCCCTCCTCGAAATTCTTGCGCGCGAACGCAGGAGTTTTCGGAAAAGTCTCCAAACCTTCATGGGTCAGCTTCAGGCGCGTTTTGTCGCCATCGGCGAACAATTCAAACGTGACTAGTGAATCGCCCTCGTGTCCTTGATACCGCCAGGTATAGGCGAGCGTCTTTTGCGGAATCACCTTAGTGACTTTGCAAAGATGATGATAGTTCATGCCTTCATGCTCAACAGCGAATTCAAATTCAAAACCTACCTCGGGCTTGAATTCCTTCAGGTCGAAATACCAGCGCCGCATATCCTCCGCATCAGTGAGCGCTTTCCAAACCCGCGCGATAGGCGCGTTGAAAGTTCGTTCGATGACAACCGCTTCCGCCAAATGGTTTTTCGTAGTCATATTTTCCTCGGCTTCTGCTTAGGCAGGGTATTGGTCGTGACGATGGACCCAATCCATGGTTGACTCCGGATTTTCGTTCCGGCCTTTTGGCACCAGATCAAGGAAGTTGTACGCGCCAACAAGGATGTCGAGCCCGCGCGCATAAGTCGAATAACTATGGAAGATGTCACCGTTTGCATCTTTATAGAATACGCTCAGGCCGGGAAGTTCATCGCTTATGAACTCTCCCGTTCCGTAGTTGTAATAAACTTTGTCCTTCGCCTCGTCGTCCTTCGTGAACGACACGTGATAGTCGAAATTGAAGTCGTTCCCGTGAGATGACACCCATTTGAAGCGCCAGCCCATGCGCTTTTTGTACGGTTCGAACTCGGACAGTGGCGCTCGCGATACAACTACGAACGTCACATCGCGATGTGGGAGATGCCAATTGGCCCCGTCGAAGTGATCGGCCAGGTAGGAACAGCTTTTGCAGCCTTCTTCCCATCCCGGGCCGAACATAAAGTGATAAACGATCAATTGGCTGCGTCCCTCAAAGAGATCGGCCAGCGTCTCTTTGCCGTCCGGACCGTCAAAGATGTATTCCTTGTCGATCTTGACCCACGGTAGCTTGCGCCGCGCTGCGCTGAGCGCATCCCGCTGACGGGTGAATTCCTTTTCCCGGGTGAGCAAGTCCTTCCGCGCGACGAGCCACTCAGCTTCCGACACGACTTCCGGATGGCTCATTTGGTTCACTTTTGTTTTCGATTCCATTTGTTCTAGTTTCATTTTGGTTTCCTCTGTTTTCTTTCGTTTGTTTCTTTTTATAAAACTTCCCCATCGCGAAGGCGGTTAATCCGCCACTCGATGTCGCGCCAACCGCGATCAGCGTCATGTTTGCTACACACACGGGACACATACGTTACGCCCTCCCCTTCTGGTCGGCTCGTTTGTTCGTCTTTTCCAAATAGTCCGCCAAACGATCGAGTGATCCCTCCCAAAATCGGCGATACTCCTCGATCCATTGCGCGGCTTTCTTCATCGGCAACGCTTCCAATTTTAGTTCGTGCACCCGTCCGTAGCGTTTACGACGAATTAATCCGGCATTCTCCAGCACGCGTAAATGTTTCGAAACCGCCGGCAACGACATCCGGTGCGGTCGCGCCAGATCGGTAACGCACCTGTCACCGTGCGCCAGATGCGCGAGGATGCGCCGGCGCGTTGGATCGGCCAGTGCGGCGAACGTGCGATTCAGAACATCCGGCGTATATTTAACCATCTGGTTAAACATCTAGTCGAAATAAATCGCGATGCAAGTGTAAAAATTTGCGCCTCGGCGCTCCGGCAGCGAACCGCCTGACATGCAGCGTCGCCGCTGCGCCGCTTTACTGCGGTTGAGGGCCCTGTCCCGGTGTAAACCCTTGTTCGATCGAAGTGTTTTGCGTAGTCGCGCCTGCCGCTGCTCTCTTGGCGGCCCATCGGGCTTTCATCGCAGCCGCGAGTTGCGCACGACGTTCTGGGGTCAGATTGAGTCTTCTCTTCACTTTTTTGGCGGCACTTGGTCTCTTAACAGCAGCCGTTTGTATTCGAACTTCACCAGCGCGGACGGCCGATTTCCTTTTTTTCTTAGCCGCGCTGGCCGCCACTGCCGCTTCAAGTTTCTGTTTCAGCTTGACGAGCTTCTTCGCACCCTTTTGCAGGCGAACTTCCAGCCGGCGGATTTTCTTGCTCAGATTCTTGGGTTTCATATGAGATCAATATTGCTCCAGCCGGTCGCGGACACGACTAGCGCTGAATACCGAGTTAATGACAAAACCTACCCAGTGTCACGTCATTGTTTTGTCCCTCACTCAAGCTGCATCGAATGAACACGCCGACTTCGGCCCGAATGTGCCGGTGATTCCGATTGCTGCTTGTCCAGCATTATTCGAAGTGTAACATGGCGACGCCTCTCAACGCAGAAAGGGAACGGGAACTGTGGGTGCCATATTGCAGGCTTTTTATTGGGACTGTCCCAAAGCGGAAAACCGCGAACATCAGTGGTGGGTCCTTATCAAATCCAAACTGCCGTCGATCGCACAGGCAGGTTTCACGGCCTTGTGGCTTCCGCCCGCGAACAAAGCGGCCGGCTGGAAATCGATGGGCTACGATCCTTACGATTACTACGACTTGGGCGAGTTCGATCAGAAAGGCGGCGTGCCCACATGGTTCGGCTCCAAAGCCGAGCTGTTAGCCCTGATCCAGTCCGCTCAGGCTCAAGGCCTGCAAGTCTACGCCGACCTAGTGTTTAATCATAACAGCGGCGCTGACGCCCAGGAACTGAATCCTATCGACGGCCAATTGCGCTGGACGAATTTCTCACCTGGAAGCGGCAAATTCCGCCGTGATTGGAGCTGCTTTCATCCGAGCCGGTACGAGACTTGGGATGGCGCCACCTTTGGCGAGATGCCGGACCTCTGTCATCGCGCCCCCATAGTTTATACCGAGCTCATCACCTACGCCCGCTGGCTTTTGGAAGAAATCGGTTTCGACGGATTCCGCTACGACATGGTCAAAGGTTACGGCGCCTGGATGGTCCGTTCGATCCAGGAATTGCGCGCGCTGCGGGGCGGCGTCAGTTTCAAGCCGTATGGGGTCGGCGAATGTTGGGACAGCGAACGCACGATTGATGATTGGCTCGATCAAGCCAATGCGTGGTCGGACAATCCGGTCGGCGCGTTTGACTTCCCGCTCCGCTGGCGTCTGCGCGACTTGTGCGACAGTTACGCTTTCAGTCTCCGCAACCTCGCCGAGCGCGGAGTACTCACGTGGGATCGTCCGGCCCAGGCCGTCACCTTTGTGGAGAACCACGACGTCGTGCGCGACAGTCCTATCATCAATGACAAACTGCTGGCGTACGCTTTCATCTTCACGCACGAAGGTTATCCGTGTGTCTTCTGGCAGGATTACTTCGACTGGGACCTTGCCCAGCCGGACAATGAAAGCGGCATTAGCGCGCTCATCAAAGTTCACGAACAAAATGCTGCCGGCTCGGCACAAGTACTCTTCGTCGACGACGACCTCTACATCATGCAGCGTTCGGGCCTCGGCAACCAAAGCGGGCTAATCTTTGTCCTGAACAACCGCGGCAATTGGAACGGTGCGTGGGTCCAGACACGGTGGAACAATACGAGCTTCGTGCCGGCCGCCTGGCGCGGGCACGACGACCTCGGCGTACCGCGGGAAAAATCGACCAACGACTCGGGCTGGGTCGATCTCTGGGCGCCGCCGCGCGGCTATGCAATCTATGTCCCGGCGTGAGCTTACCGAGAAAACGGACATTGCGAAATCTGGTCTAAGCGCCAGCTCCGCTGCCACTCCTTAATGTCAGTCCGGTTCGACAATCGGACGAACTCGTCCAGTGGCGAGCTTGGACCGCTTTTCTAGCAAAAATGCAATGCCGGCGAAAAGCGTATAGAAGATTAGAGCCGTTATTGCGAATGTTCGATCCGAGGTAGGCCGCCGGCCGGCAAAGGTGTTCCACACCTGGATGAGAATCAATACAACGCCGAAAGCGACGATACCGGCCTTTCGCGCGATCGAACTGTTTCTTTTGAGATAGATGAGAATACCGCCGACGAGGATCGCGATCTCGAAACCAAATTCCAAGCCCCTGTGATTCCAAAGACCAAAGCCGATCTTCAGAACGTCATCGTAGATGGCGAGATCGGGACGGTGGACGATCAAATCCAGGACCCAATGAGAAAAGACAGCAAAAGCGACGATCAATGCCGCTGTGTTTGAAGTCTTCGCGCCTCGCACGAGTTTGTAGATAAAAAAAGCAGTTCCGGACCAGATCAGCGCACCAACGAGGCTGTGGGTGTAAGGCATGTAATAGAGATCAAGCGAATTTGTCGCCGTGATCCCCGGGACCATTCGCACCTTCTCGATGCCGAGCAGGACAAATGGCGCCCAGAGAAAATCCAGCAACTGCACGGCAACGAAAAGAACCCATAGCGGGATCTGGTTTCTCTCGCTCCTGACCGCAAAAGCTACTCCGTAATGTCCGACGAACATATTCTGATTCCCTCCCTTTTGTCGCGGCTGTTCAAGTTTTACTTTAGTCTTTCATTCGCTCATTTCCCGTTTCACTTTTCTCACGGCTTACGGTGCATATCGCTGGTCCCGCATCGCTCTATTCTATTTCCTATTTTCCCCCATGGCTTTCCCTTCCGTCACTCGTGCGCCTTAAAATAGCGATCGCTCTTGCGGCGTTCCCTGGTTCGCTATAACGAACCCTCATGGAGAAAACTGTTTTGGTAACTGGAGCAACGGGCACGATCGGACGAGATCTCATAAAAATACTTTCGGAAAACGGAGTGCCGGTACGGGCCGGCGTTCGCGATCAAGCCAAAGCAAGAAAACAATTCGGCGCTAACATCGCGCTGGCGACATTCGATTTTGAAGACGCGGCATCCTTCCCTGACTCGCTGAAAGACGTCGAAAAGGTTTTCCTGTTGCCGCCGCCCATACCAAATCAGGTGGCAGTGACCAATGCGTTTATCGATGCAACGAAACGCGCCGGCGTGCGCCACATTGTAAAACTTTCTGTTATTGGCGCAGACACTGAGCCGCCATTCGCGTTTGGAAAATGGCACGCAGCCAGCGATCAACATGTTCGCGAATCAGGTCTCGCGTTCACATTTTTGCGGCCGAATTCCTTCATGCAAAATTTCATCAACTACTTTCCGCCCCGCGATGGTGCGATTTATCTGCCGTGGGGAAACGGTAGAGCGAGCTTTGTCGATACGCGCGACATCGCAGCTCTCGCCGCCGAGGCACTGACAAGCGACGGCCACGATGGAAAAACGTACACGCTGACCGGCCCGGCGGCGCTCGGAATCGCAGAAGTAGCGTCGATCCTTTCCGAAGTGACAGGTCGCGAGATCAACTACGTCGACGTGCCGGAGTCCGCCGCGCGCGACGGAATGCTTCAAGCCGGACTGCCGCAGTGGCAGGTGGACGCGTTAATGGAACTACACGCGGGTAACAAACAGAATCGTTGGACCGCCGTGACCTCCGACATTGAGAAAGTTACGGGCAAATCCGCAACTGCGTTTACGCGGTTTGCGCGCGACCATGCGGACAGGTTTCGCGCGAGCTGAAACCTGAGTTTAACATCGGGCCGTTGGCGTTTGGGCCTGACTTCTAAATTCTTCCTTCCACCTTCCTAATTGTCCGAAGTCGTACCGACTTAATCACGTGGTCTATCGTGCCTCGAAATCCCTGAACACACCGCTCCATCGCTTCGTCGAGATATCGTTTACGGCGTAAGGAAAATCTTATCTGTGTAAGGATCTTTCACTTCGGTTCCAGGCGGAAAACTGCGAACGTCGATGTAACCGCTGTCCGGCGAGAACGGACTCGTAACTAAGCCTTGTTTGCCAGGCACTGGAGTTCCGTAAAGCAATCCGCTTTTGCCTTTTTTCGCAGCCCGACCTGCCTTCGCTGCGCGGACGTTGTGTCCATTCGGAGCCACAGGAACTGGGCCGCCTGAAGCTTGGCTATTCGACACGTTAGTCGGCGGAGCTTCATTAACGTTGCGCCTATTCGGAGCTGTAGGGAGCGGGCCGCCCGAAGTTTGATCGTTGGACGCATCGCTCGGCGGAGCTTCATTATTCTGCTTACGACTGCTCCGGTGCGATCGTGGCTTCGCTTCCGGGTGCGCGATCGAGCGGCTTACAGCTCTAAAAAAGTCCCGGAATGGTCCCGCTTCCGCCACTTCAGTTGTAGCGAACAGAGCGACGATCGATAACCAGACGACAATTGTTCGGAGCAGCCGTTTCACAAGAACTACGGATATTGTATTCGGTGATGAATGCCAGTCCGGATGCTCTGTTGTCTGCCAGTCCGGTCCGCCAAACCGACGACTGGGCCGGCGGCGAACCCAAACGTTCAATGCCGGATTCGCAGTTTGCTCTTGATCTCTTGCACGAGTTTGCGCGGGCTTCGACCCAGCTCAATCACGATGCTAGCTTCTCCGGGTCGCGGTTCGTCCAGATCGGCAAACTGACTCTGAAGCAATCCTGGATTCATGAAATGTCCGCGCCGGCGCCGGAGTCGCTCGGCAACGAGAGCGTACTCTCC
>Ga0209376_1005241_pt1 | contig 10885 bp, 10 predicted proteins | sample GraSoiAngelo_134_FD_185891 | JGI IMG/M metagenome (GOLD analysis project Ga0209376, IMG submission 185891) | Grasslands soil microbial communities from the Angelo Coastal Reserve, California, USA - 14_0929_05_30cm (SPAdes) (version 2) | ecosystem: Environmental > Terrestrial > Soil > Grasslands ... | reverse complement strand
GCCGCGGGCGCCGCGATCGGCGTGGCGACCCGCTCACCGGCGGTTCTGTCGCGTGTGGTCGGCATGTGGTAGGCAATCTACGACAAAGCGACGGAAAGACGGAAGCCTTTTGACGCGTTAGCTTGTGTCCGTGCCCCCCGCCCGGTGCCTCGTGGTCGCGGACGCCCACCTGGGTCAGGTGCCTCCGGCCACGGAGGCCGCGTTCCACGCATTTCTCGACCGGGTGCCCCAGCCCGGCGATCACCTGCTGATCAACGGCGACCTGTTCGATTTCTGGTTCGAATACCGCGCCGTGGTGCCCCGCAAGCATTTCGCGAGCATCGCGCGGTTGCAGCAGACCCGCGCGCGCGGGGTCGCCATCACGTTCATCGGCGGCAACCACGACCGCTGGGGCGGCGACTTTCTACGCCGGGATCTGGGGATCGCGTTCTACGCGGGCGAAACCGAGCTCGACCTCGCCGGGCGGCACGCCTACATCGCGCACGGCGACGGGCTGACCGAGCAGCACTGGAGCGGCGCCTTGCTCCACCGGGTGACGCGACATCCGCTCACCATCTGGGCGTTCCGCAAATTGCACCCCGACCTCGGCTTCTGGATCGCGGCGAAGCTGAGCGGCAAGCTCGCGGACAATACCCGGGACAAGGCGGTGCTGGACCGCGCCGCGCGCGCGCAAGCCGAGTATGCGCGCGGGCTGCTCGAGCGGCGGCGCGACGTGGGGCTGGTGATCCTCGCGCACACGCATCGGCCCTGCCTGGAGCGGCTCTCCGATGGGCGCGCCTACCTCAATCCCGGTGCGTGGTTGGACGGCTACCGCTACGCGGTGGTGACTGGGGATGCCATCGAGTTGAAGAGCTTTTCGGCGTAGGGTCAGCCCAGCGGCACCACGCTCACCTGCTTCAGCCGCTCACCGAGGAACCGCTCCCCCACCCGACGGAAGCGCGGCTCGTCGTCCGAGACGGCGAACACGTGCTCGGGACGGGGCCTCGCGGACGCGGCGAGGCCACGCGCCGCGAGCTCCTTGACGACTTGCGCAGCCGTCGCTTCGGCGCTGTCGATCAGCTGGACGCCGGCCCCCAGCACGCGCTGCAGCAGCGGCTTGAGCAGCGGATAGTGCGTGCAGCCGAGGACGACGACATCCACACCCGAGCGACGGAGCGGCTCGAGGTAGTCGCGCGCGATCAGCTCCGCGGCGGGATGGTCGAACCACCCTTCTTCGACGAGCGGTACGAACAACGGGCACGCCGCCGAGACGACCGTCGCGTCGGGCCGCAGCGCTTTGATCGCCCGCTCATAGGCCCCGCTCGCCACCGTGCCCACCGTGCCGATAACGCCGATCGTTCCCGATCGGCTCGCCGCCACGGCGGCCCGGGCCCCGGGCTCGATGACCCCGACGACCGGGACCGAAGCGCGGGATCTCAGGTGGTCGAGGGCGTGGGCCGTGCTGGTGTTGCAGGCGACGACCACCGCCTTGACGCCGCGGCCGATGAGGTAGGCGAGGATCTCGGCGCTATAGCGTCGCACCGTCTCGGGCGACTTGGGACCGTACGGGACGCGCGCCGTGTCGCCGAAGTACAGCACCGCCTCGTGCGGCAGCCGCTCGAACAGCGCGCGGGCGACCGTGAGCCCTCCGATGCCGGAGTCGAAGACGCCGAGCGGCGCATCGTTCATCGGCGCGGCAGGGGCAAGCTCACGCCGATGCCGCCGGGCACAGCCTGGATCTTCAGATCCTTGGGGAAATCCTGGAGGTGCGCCGCGACGTACGCCTCGGCGCCGGAGAAGAGGTGGTTGAAGACCCACAACACGGTCCAATCCTGCACTTCCTGGCGCTTGAGCTTCAACCCCGTCCCGCCGATGCGGCTCAGATAGTTCGCCTCGCGCCGCGCCTTGAGCGTCATCATCGCCGTGACGCCTTCCCATGTCGTGAACAGCGCCCCGGACACGTGCCGCCCGGTGGCGGCCTGCCCCCATCCGGGGAGCACCAGCGAGCGCCAGAACGCGCCACCGGGACCGATGCGATGGGCGGTGTCTGTGGAGACGATCCGGGCCCCGGGCGCGACAACGTGGGAGGTGTCTTGGCTGGACAGCCGGACGGTCGGACTGACGGACAGAAAGACGACGAGCACCGTACCTAGTGCCGTGGTCCGACCGTCCGACCGTCCGGCCGTCCGACTCACTTGGCCACCAACACGTTCAGGCATGCTCGCTCCACCGTTACCCTGCACTCGGCCGCGCCTGGCGCCCGCAGCTCGCCGTCGAGGTGCAGGAGCAGGGCGGCGTCGCCGCGGATCGTCAGCGACCGCGTGCGGAACTGGACCACCTCGCGCATCGTCCCATGGGTGCCGCGCATGACCCGCGGGATCGCGAGGAGAAACCGCGGCAGCGAGACGGCGCGGATGAGGCAAACGTCGAGGCGGCCGTCGCCGGGATCGGCGTCCGGCGCGAAGCGGTAGTCGCCGCCCGCCGTCGTCCCGTTGCACACCTCGAGCATCATCATGTTCCCGGTCTCCCGGCGCTCAGCAGCGATCACCTCCAGATGAATCGGGCGGTAGCTCCAGAAGGTGCGCAGCACCGGGACCAGGTAGGAGAGAAAACCCTTCAACGACGGCATCGCGTTGCGGGTGCGGACCACCGCCGGGCCGAACCCCAGGCCCATGGTGTTGACGAAGTACTCGCCCAGGACCCGCCCCGCATCGAACCGGCGGGGCGCGGCCGTGGCGATCTTCGCCACGGCCCGCTCGATGTCGCGCCGGTACGGATAGATGCCGGTGAGCTTGGCGAAGTCGTTCCCCGAGCCGACCGGCACCACCGCGAGTGCGGCGCCGCTCCGGGCGCGCAGTAATCCGTTGGCGACCTCATGAACGGTGCCGTCACCGCCGAGCGCGATGAGCCGCTCGACGCCACGCCCAGCCGCCTCGGCGGCGAGGCGGCCGGCGTGGAGCGGGCCCTTGGTCTCGACGAGGTCCACCGTCCATCCCTGCTTGCGAAACGCGCGCGCGACCCGGGGTCCCTCCCGCCGGGCCAGGCCGCGGCCCGCGGCCGGGTTGCAGATCACCAGGGCATGGATCAGAGCGGTCGCAGGTAGGGCTCGTCCCAGGCGATATCGAATTCGGAGCGGCAGTGCGGGCACGTCATCCGCTTCGGCTTCCCCTTGAGGTTCGCGCGCTCGTTGCAGCTCGGGCACACGGCGTAGCGCTCGCTCATCGGCGTCTTCTTCCCCGGCGGGGATGTCACGACCGTCCAGCGGGGGACCGGACGGTCGCGGACTTCGAAGAGAGCACGCAACGCGCGCACGGGCTTCCTGTTCACCTCGATGATGAGGTCGAAGCCCTCCTCTCCCACGACCTTGTACCAGGCGCCGCGGCGGAGCCGGATATTGGCGTCCACCTGCAGGCGCGCCCATCGTATGCCGGCCATGTACACCCTCTCGGACGAGCAGCCAACTTAATGCGCGGGGGGACGGTGCGCCTGCGGCGCGGGCGCATCGAGCACTTCGCGCACCTTGCGCGCCAGCCCGGTCGGAGTGAACGGCTTCGGGAGGAATGCTAAGCCGGAGAACAGCTCCCCGCGGTGGGCGATGGCTTCACCGGGGTAGCCGGAGCTCAACAGCACTTTGAGCGCCGGGCGCAGGGCCAGGAGCTGCTGGGCGAGGTCGGGGCCGCTCATGCCCGGCATGACGACATCCGTCACGACCAGATCGATCTTGCCGGTGTGCTCCCGACAAATCGTCAACGCCTCGGACGGCAGTGCCGCCTCGAGCACCGTGTACCCGTAGCGCTGCAAGGCGTGGAGCGCGACGCGCCGCACCGCGGCCTCGTCCTCGACGAGGAGAATCACTTCGTCCCCGCCGCGCACCTCGGCGACGGCCGTGGACACCGTCTCAGGGCGCTGGTCGTCCGCCGCCCGCCCCAGGTAGATTTTGAAGGTCGTCCCCTGTCCCGGCTCGCTGTAGACCCAGATGAACCCGCCGCTCTGTTTCACAATGCCGTACACGGTGGCGAGCCCCAGGCCCGTCCCTTTGCCCGGCGCCTTGGTGGTGAAGAACGGCTCGAACACGCGCGCCTGCACTTCCGGCGACATGCCCGACCCGGAGTCGCTGACGGCGATCATCACGAACCGGCCCGGGACCGCAGGCGGGTGCGCGCGCGCGTAGATGGCGTCGAACTCCGCGTTCCCCGTCTCGATGGTGAGTTTGCCGCCCGTGGGCATCGCGTCGCGGGCATTGACGGCGAGGTTCAAAATCACCTGCTCGATCTGGCTCGGGTCCGCAACGACCTGCCCCACGTCATTCGGGAGCACGCACACCAAGTCGATGTCCTCGCCGATGAGGCGCCGCAACATTTTCTCCATCCCCGCGACGACGCGGTTCAGCTTCAGGACTTTCGGCTGCATGATCTGCTGCCGGCTGAACGCCAGCAGCTGGCGCGTGAGCGATTCGGCGCGGCTCGCCGCCGTGCGGATCTCTTCGACCGTCTCCCGTTTGGGGTCGCCGTCGGCGAAGCCCTCCTGGAGCAGTTCGGCGTTGCCGGCGATGGCGGTGAGCACGTTGTTGAAATCGTGGGCGACGCCGCCAGCGAGCTGCCCGATCGCTTCCATCTTCTGGGCCTGGCGCAGCTGGGTCTCGAGCCGCTTGCGCTCGGTGATGTCGATCCAGGCGCCCACCACCTCCACGGCGTGCCCCGTGGCGTCGTGGCGCACGCGGCCCTCGTCCAGGATCCAGCGGTACGAGCCGTCCTTATGCCGGAAGCGGTACTCGATGGTGAACTGCCCCGTGGCGAACTGTTCCCCTAACTCCCCACGGATCCGCTCCCGGTCCTCCGGGTGCACGATGTCGCGCAACCAATCCGGGCGCAGCACCTCCTGCACTTCGTAGCCGGTGAGGCGGGTGATGTTCTCGCTCACGTAGACGGGAACGGTGGCCTCTCCAGCGACGCGGCTGGCGTAGATCATGGCGTCGCTGGCGTTGACGAGCTGCTCGAGCCGCGAGCGCGTGGCCTGCAGCTCGCGCACCTGGGCTTCGAGGTGCTGTTGCGACTCCTGGACGTTGTGCGCCATGACGTTGAACGCTCCGGCCAGCCGCCCCAGCTCGTCGCGCCGCTCCACGCGCACCTGCCGCGAGTAGTCACCAGCGGCGACCGCTTCGGCGGCGTCCGTGAGCCGCCGCAGCCGGGGGGTAATGGTGCCGCTCAGCCCCCACGCGGCGAGGAGGCCGACGAGCAGCACGGCTCCGATTCTGAACACCTGGCTGCGCAGGAACAGTCGTGCCGGGGCCAAGACCACCTTGCGCGGAAACTCGACCACGACGGCCCACGGGGCCCCGCGCACCGCCCGCGCGGTCGCGAGTACTTCGCCCAGCCCCGGACGCTCGTACCGAACCACGCCGGCGGCGGCGCGCTGCAGATCGAGGGGCGGCGATGGCGGGGGGACGCGAGCCGCCAGGTCCGTCCACAGGTCCCCCGACGAGTTCGTCACATAGAGCCTCGCGCCGGGGCCGATCAATTGATTGAGCTGCCCTCGCCCGCGCGCCGAGCTCGTCAGGTGGCGCCACTGGACGAGATACCCCAGGATGCGGCCGCCCTCCTTGACCGGTGCCGTCACGGCGTATCGCAGCGAATCGCGCACGATCTCGAACGGCCGGATCACCCCGGAGTCCGACCGGCTGCCGGCCAGCACCATCTCGGGGTTGACGGCAGGGGTGCCGTGGGACGCGCTGTCGGTGAGCGAGAGCAGGCGCGCGCCACCGGTGCTGACGAGCTCGACGTCGGCGATCTGCTGAGCCGCTGGGCCCACCGGCCGCATCGCCGCGAGGGCCGCCGCGCGCATCCGGGGCGCGGGGGCCCGCAGATACGCCCGGACCGCCGGGCTGTCGGCCACGGCGCGCGCGTTGGCGAGGAGCTGGGTCGCGGAGGTTTGCAGCAGGCCGGCGATCTGGGTGGTGACGCTCCCCAGGCGGTCGCTCGCCGTGACCACGACCGCCTCGCTCACACCGCGATAGGCCGCCCACGTGAACGAGCCGGCCACCGCGAGCACCAAGGCGCAGATGAGCAGCGGCAGCTTGACCCGGATGGAGAGCGGCGGGAGGCGCATATCCTTCTATGATGGGGCCGCGGGAGGCGCAGAGATAGGGCGATTTTGCGGCACCGCACGCCGCATTTGCGGCAGGGCGTGGCGGGAGCGTGTAGGAATCGAACCTACCGAGGCTCATTCGAACCCCAGCTGGTTTTGAAGACCAGTCAGGCCACCAGGCCCGATCCGCCCCCGCGCTACGCCTTCACCGCGATCGCGTCGATCTCCACCCGCGCGTCCCGGGGCAGCCGGGCCGCCTGCACCGTCGAGCGCGCCGGCTTGTGCTTCCCGAAATACTTCGCGTACACCTCGTTCATCGCGGCGAAGTCGCCCATGTCGGCCAAGTACACGGTCGTCCTCACGACGTCCTGCAGGCTCGCCCCCGCCGCGCCCAGCACGGCCGCGAGGTTCTTGAGGACCTGCTCGGTCTGCTCGGCCGCCGTCGTGCCGACCAGGCCCCCATTCTTGGGATCGAGGGCGACCTGCCCCGACGTGTAGATCACCCCGTTCACCTCGACGGCCTGGCTGTAGGGTCCGATGGCTTTGGGGGCCTGGTCAGTCGCGACCACTCCGACGCCTTTCGGCTTCTTCATTAGAACAACCCCTCGATCGTGCCGTCCGGATGGATGCGCATCCGCTCCGCCGCCGGACTCTTGCCGAGGCCCGGCATCGTCAGGATATCGCCCGCCAGCGCCACGACGAACCCCGCGCCGGCCGCGGGCAGGATGTCCCGGACGTGAAGGGTGTACCCGCTCGGCGCGCCGAGCTTCGCGGGATCGTCGGAGAAGGAGTACTGGGTCTTGGCCATGCACACCGGCGTCTCGCCCAGGCCGAGTTTGGGTAAGAGCTCCAGCGCCCGCTCCGCCGCATGCGAGAACTGCACGCCCTCGGCGCCGTAGATCTCTTTGGCGATCGTCTCGATCTTCTCCTTCACCGCGCGCTTCTCGTCGTACAGCAGCCGGAACGCCGCCTTCGAGGTCTCGAGCAGGCGGAGCAGCGCTTCGGCGAGCGCGAGCCCCCCCTCCCCGCCTTTCTCCCACACGTCGCTGCGCACGGCCTGGGCGGCCTCCGCCGCGCACGCGGCGGTCACGGCGTCGACTTCGGCATCCGTGTCGTTGAGGAAGTGATTGACCGCCACGAGACACGGCAGCCCGAACTTCTTGACGTTGCGGATGTGGCGCTGGAGGTTCACGGCCCCGCGCTTGACCGCCTCGACGTCCGCTTTGCCGAGGTCTTCCTTCTTCACCCCGCCGTGCATCTTCAACGCCCGCACCGTGACCACGATGATCGCAGCCTCCGGCTTCAAGCCCGCCATGCGGCACTTGATGTCGAAGAACTTCTCGGCGCCCAGGTCCGCGCCGAAGCCCGATTCCGTCACCACCAGGTCTGCAAGCGCGAGACCCATGCGGGTCGCGGCGACCGAGTTGCACCCGTGCGCGATGTTGCCGAAGGGCCCCCCGTGCACGAGCGCCGGTCCCCCCTCCAGTGTCTGCACGAGGTTCGGGTTCAGCGCGTCCTTGAGGAGCAGCGTCATGGCGCCCTGCGCCTTCAGATCACCGGCGCGCACCGGTTTCTTGTCGGCGGTGAGCCCCACGATGATCCGGCCGAGTCGGGCCTCCAGATCCTCGAGCCCGGAGGCCAGGGCCAGGATCGCCATTACTTCGGAGCCCGGGATGATGACGTACCGCTCCTCGCGCGTCGGCCCGGCGTTCAGCCCCCCCAGCCCGACGATGACGTTGCGCAGGGCGCGGTCGTTCATGTCGATGGTGCGCGGCCAGATGATGCGGCGCACGTCCAGGCCCAGCGCATTGCCGTGGTGCAGGTGCGCATCGAGCATCGCCGACAGCAGGTTATGCGCGCTCGCGATCGCGTGGAAGTCGCCGGTGAAATGGAGGTTGATGTCCTCCATCGGCACCACCTGCGAGTACCCCCCGCCCGCCGCGCCGCCCTTAACGCCGAACACCGGCCCGAGGCTCGGCTCCCGGATACAGAGGATCGCGTTCTTGCCGAGGCGCTTCAGGGCCTGCGTCAGCCCCACCGTCACCGTCGACTTGCCCTCTCCCGCCGGCGTGGGGTTGATGCCGGTGACGAGGACGAGACGCCCCTTCGGCGGGCGGCGCTCCAACACGGACAGCCGGATCTTCGCCTTGTACTTCCCGTACAGCTCGAAATCGTCGTCGGACAGGCCCAGATCGGCGGCAACGTCGGCGATGGGGCGCAGTTTCGCACCCTGCGCGATCTCGATGTCGGTCGGGACCTTGAGGGCGCTGGTCACGTGACGGGGTGCTCCTCAAGCGCGGACGAGAGGCGGGCGCCGAACGCCCGCTGAGCGTTTTCAGTCGTCAGTTGTCCGATGGCTTCGGGAGAGTCGCCGAGCGCCTGCGCCAGCGCCGCCGCGACCTCGCGGACGTAGGCCGGCTCGTTGCGCCGGCCGCGGTGCGGCACGGGCGCGAGGAACGGCGCGTCGGTCTCGACGAGGAGGCGGTCGGGCGGACAGGCGGACGGGCGGACCACGGGGTTCCAGCTCTTGAAGGTGATCATTCCACTAAACGAGAAGTAGGCGCCCAGCTCCATCCCGGCGTCGAACACGGTCCGACTGCCGCTGAACGAGTGGAGGATGATCGCGGGAATCCTAGCCCCCCAGGCCCGCAGCAGCGCGGCGACGTCTGCGTCCGCCTCGCGCGCGTGGACGACGACCGGCTTGGCGAGCTCCACCGCGAGGGCGAGCTGGGCTTCGAAGGCGTGCCGCTGGGCGTCCCGAGGTGAGTGATCATAGTGGTAGTCGAGGCCCGTCTCCCCCACGGCGACGACGGCCTCCTCCCGGCACAGCGCGCGCACGCGTCCCTCGGCCTCCCGCGACCAGGTTTTCGCCTCGTGGGGATGCACGCCGGCGGTAGCCGACAGTCCCGGCGCCTCCCGGGCCAGCTCGAGCGCGCGGGCGCTGCCTGCGACGGACTCCCCGATTACGACCGCATGACCCACGCCAGCCGCCTTCGCGCGCGCGAGCGCAGCGTCGCGGTCTGCGTCGAACGCCCCGTCCCCCAGGTGGCAGTGGGCGTCGACGAGCACGTCAGACCTTGGCTGGCGCCCGCGGGATCGCCGGCACCGCCGGCTCCGGGGCGCGTCCGGTGAACGCCCGGGCGCCGCGCGCGTCCTGCCCCGGCCACCGCTTCTCGATGAGCATCAGCACCGGCGCCGCGATGTAGATCGACGAGAAGGTGCCCGTGAAGATGCCGAACGTCATCACGAGGGCGAACGGCCGGATCACCTCGCCGGCGAGGAACACCAGCGCCAGCGTCGTGGCCATGGTGGTCCCGTGCGTGAGGATCGAGCGCGGCAGCGTCTCGTTGATCGAGAGGTTCAAGATCTGGTAGAGGTTCTGCCGCCGGTACTTGCGCAGGTTCTCCCGCACGCGGTCGAAGATGATGATGGTGTCGTTGAGCGAGTATCCCACGATCGTGAGAACGGCGCCGACCACGACGAGGCTCACCTCGAGGTTCAGGTACTTGATGAACGCGATGGTGGTGAGGATGTCGTGGAACGTCGCCAGCACCGCCGCGAGGCCGAAGCGCCACTCGAAGCGGATCGCGAGGTACACCAGTGTGACGATGAAGGAGAAGAAGATGGCGAGGAACGCCTTGCCCTGCAGCTCCTTCCCCACCTTGGGTCCGACTGCCTCGTGGTGGACGATCGTGTACTGGCCCGCCCCCAGCCGGGCGTCGAGCGCGCGCGCCACCGCCTGCGCGGTCTCCTCCGTTCCGCCTCCGGGCGCCTGCGCCTGCGTGCCGAGTCGCGCCCGGATCACGAACGCGGTATCGGCGCCGTACTGTTGAATCTCGGCGCCGTGCAGGCCCCCGGCGTCCAGTGCCGCGCGGAGGTCGGCCGTCGTGACGGGCTTGGCCTTGGGTGTGGCGATCTGGAGCAGCGTCCCGCCGGTGAACTCGATACTGTAGTTGAGCCGCGTGGAGAGCAGCATCACGAGCCCGGGCACGATCATGATCGCCGTGAGCCCGTAGGCGAAGCGGCGCCACTTGATGAAGTCGTAATTCGCGTTGGCGAAGAGTCGGATCATCAGACGCTCAGGGTGACGAGGTCCGGCCGCCGCTGCAGCCAGACCATGTAGAAGGTGCGCACGACGTAGACAGCCGTCACCATCGAAGCAGCGATGCCGATGATCAGCGTGATCGCGAAGCCCTGCACCGGTCCGGTGCCGACGAGGTACAGGATGAACGCGGTGAGCGCGGTGGACACGTTGGAGTCGATGATGGCGCTCATGGCGTGCTTGAAGCCCTCGTCCACCGCGGTCCGGACGAGCTTGCCGTGCTGCAGCTCCTCGCGGATGCGCTCGAAGATCAGCACGTTGGCGTCCACCGCGATCCCGACCGAGAGCACGAACCCCGCGAGCCCCGGCATCGTGAGCGTGAAGCCGAACGCGGCGAGGCCCCCGAACGTGAACAGCGTGTACAGTGCCAGCGCGGCGACGGCGAGAGCGCCGGAGAGCCGGTAGTAGCCCACCATGATCAGCACGACGAGGATGATCCCCACGACCCCCGCCCGGACTCCAGCGTGAATTGAGTCTTCGCCGAGCGAAGCGCTGATGGTGCGCTCTTCGACGATCGTGAGCGGCGCCGGGAGCGCGCCAGCGCGCAGCACCAGCGCCAGGTCCTGCGCGTCGGCGAACGGGCGCGAGCCGAGCTCGATCTGCCCTTCGTTGCGGATCTCCGATTTGATGACCGGCGGCTGCCCCTGCACGCGCCCGTCGAGGATGATCGCCATGTAGTGGCCGACGTGCCGGGCGGTGGCGTCCCCGAAGATGCGCCCG
>Ga0209376_1005227_pt1 | contig 10907 bp, 9 predicted proteins | sample GraSoiAngelo_134_FD_185891 | JGI IMG/M metagenome (GOLD analysis project Ga0209376, IMG submission 185891) | Grasslands soil microbial communities from the Angelo Coastal Reserve, California, USA - 14_0929_05_30cm (SPAdes) (version 2) | ecosystem: Environmental > Terrestrial > Soil > Grasslands ... | reverse complement strand
TTCGATAGCCAGCGCGTCTCGGTAAAAGTCGAGTTTTCCATAGAAAATATTGTCACCCAGGATGAGCGACACACCGCAGCCCTCGATGAATTTTGCCGCGATCAGGAAAGCTTGTGCGATTCCCTCGGGCTTCGGTTGCTCGGCGTATTCAATCCGAATTCCAAGGTGCTCGCCGTCGTTCAAGTAATCGCGCAGCATCGGCAAGTCCTTCGGGGTGGAAATGATCAGCACCTCGCGCAAGCCGCCAAGCATGAGCGTAGCCAGGGGATAGCAGATCATTGGCTTGTCGTAGATCGGGAGAAGTTGCTTGCAGACGATCTTCGTCAACGGAAAAAGACGTGTCCCGGCACCGCCTGCGAGAAGGATGGCTTTCTTCATTTTCGATTTTCGATTTTCGATTCTCGTTCGCGGCCTGCTGTGGAACCGAACGGAATGTTGTCTTATCAACGATAAACGAACTGTCACGGACTAATTTCCGATCTCTTAAACGACCGCCTATACACTCTGATAATGCGTTCTGGATCCACTCTCGCGGTAAGGCCGATCGCGCCTCGATCGTGGCGCTCACGGTAACATTGAGAAGTTTCCTTAAGATGAGCGCGCAGACGAGGGCACGGGAACTCGTCGCGTGGACATGCGACACTTTTTTTTCTCGAAGCAGATCGATCAAAACGAGAGCAAAACGCGCCTGCCGCAAAAAGATGGCACTTGGGGCCCTGACTCTCTGCTGCGCGCGATCTTCTTCCAATTTTTGCACAAGTGCGTGGTTTGCCCTCCATTCGGCCTCGATGACCATCGGGTCTGGCAGAAATTCGAGTGACGGCGCCATTTTTTCCATCGCTCGCGTGTACCGCGCACGAGAATTCAATTCGGATACGATTGGGACGATCGGCACATGACGTCGCTTCATCTCTTCAAGCTCGCGTTCAAGAAGCGGCAAATCTCTGTCCGGCCAGTGTTCGATGATGTACGCGATCTGACTCTCTTCTTTGGTGGCGCCTCTGCTTGCCTCGCCGTAGCTCGCCGTGACGACCGAAGTTGGGTGGGCCGCTTTTTCCCGGTATGCACCCGGTGTCTTGTGCAGAAGCTCGATAAGCGGCTCCACCGTGTGCTCGATTCGAAAATGTTGCTCGATTCGCGCGCGTCCGGCGCGACCATAGTGCAATCGCAATTTGGCGTCTTCCATGAGTCGTCCCAGCGCTTCGGACAACGCCATTGTATCCTCAGGCGAAACGAGCAACCCCGTTTCCCCGTCCACGACTGACTCAGGAATTCCAGCCAATCGGGTGGAGACGACCGGACGCGCAGCGGCCATCGCCTCGATGATCACGGTTGGAAAAACATCGCTGGCCGCTTGGTTATCTATCACCGAAGCGAGCGCGAAAATATCAGCGGACCTGAGTTTCTCCAGAACTGCTCCCTGCGAAAGCGAGCCAAGCAGGTGAACCCGGTCCGACAGGTTCAGCTTTCGAATTCTTTCTTCCAGATCACCGCCCAGCGGGCCGTCGCCAATGATTTCGCAAGTGAACTCAAGGCCTCGGCGCGCGAGATCGGCGCACGCGTCGATCAGGTACTCAAATCCTTTGAAGGCGACTAGTCGGCCGATGCTGATGATGCGCGGCACTTGATTGATCGATACTTCTTCGTTCGGCGGGGAAAAACGCGTCAGATCCATCCCGTTATAAACACGGTGAATTTTGGCAGCGGATTCCGGACAGCGTTGGCGCAGCAGGTCGCGGCTGTAATCCGTTTCGCCCGCAACGAACTCCGCGGCGGCGCAGATTTCCCGCAACAGATCGTCATTGCCAAGGTCCTTCATGAAATCCTGTCCATGCGCCGTCACGCTGAATGGAATCCCTGAAATCTCTTTCAGGAACATCGCGGTGTGCGCTGCGCGATTCGCGAAGTGAACGTGAACATGATCGACACCGCGGCGTTTAAAATGGTCGGCAAAGTAAAGGGCGTTGCGCGCGCGCTGCTCTGCCTTGACGCTGGGGCCATATTTTCGCTCGTGCCGGTCGACCAGATCGCACGGCCATTTGCCATCGGTTTCCGCGTTCTTTTCTGAAATCTTTAAGATTTCCTGCGGCGGCGCGTAATGAATGGTCGCGCGCAAATCGGCAATATGCTCGTGCCGCAAGCTCGTGAGCGGGGGGTATACCGAGCCGATCTCAAGCTCGAAACCGAGCCGTTCCAGCGCCAGCATCTCCGCGTCGCAAAACGTCTGCGAAAGCACTGGATACCGGGAGTAAAGATAGCCGAGACGCATCGAACCGGATGATTACCCGCTCCGCGCAAAAATAGCAATGGTAGGGCGTGCTCGCCGAGCGCGCCGCAGGTGGCCACCCACCCCTACGAAAAGCGAACGTCCTTGCCCGGATCCATCTCGAAGTCGAGATCCAGGGAATCCTCTATGTTAGGCTTGATCACTTCCTCCATGAATTTCACGAAAATGGAGTCTTCGCGAAAGATTGCGTACTTGTCCATCGACTCAAAATCGATGGCAATAAAGAACGGCCACGGCAATTCGGGATCGATCCGTTTTCCACATTTAATGTTCAAGACCTCGGGAATTTTAAGAAGCTGCATGCGCGTGTTCATCATCATCGCCTCCACGCGAGCAGGGGTGACCTCGGGTTTGAGTTTATAGAGGACGACATGATGAATCATGAGGGTAAAGCTAATAGGCGTTTCCGATAAGACGCGCAAGTCCGAATCCGTTGCCCGAGAGAGGGAACACAGGCGTCGTTTCATTGCCACCGCTTTGTTGCATACGGGCGAAATGGTACATCGGCGCTGCGGCCGTTGCACAAAATGCAGACTCGCCGCACCCGTCTAGTGTGAATACTTTTGAAGAGCAGATGACTTTGAAAGAACCAGCCGCAGAGATCTCTGCGAATCTGGAATATCCTGCGTGTCCACTATGCGGGAATGATCGGCGCAATTTTCTGTTTCGTTTGCATGAACCTTACAGGGTGGCCCGCTGCCTCGAGTGCGGATTCCACTTTCTTTATCCGCGCCTGATGGAGAGCGCGATGCAGGAGGTCTATCGCGAATCATCATACTATGAAGGCGGCGCGTGCGGATACGCGGACACCAGCTACACTGCCCAGGAATTCGCGTTGCGAGCAACGTTCAAACTCCTGCTGCATAACCTCGCCGAACGCGGATTGACAATCTTTCGACCGCTCCGTATCGATTTGTCACGTTGGATGCTTAATTAGCAGTAAAATGCACGCGCTCGACCAAAACGACTGGCATTGCAGGCTCTGCGGCCAACCTCTAGCACAGGGTTCTCCTAATTGTCGCGATGGCAAAGTAATACTTTCGGTCCTAATCCCCGTACACAATGAGAGCGAGCAGATAGTTCAGAATCTGTCGTTAATACATGCACAAGCGTCAACGACAGCACTGCCAATGGAGATGATCGTCATCGATGACGGCTCGATAGACAACACCTGGCAAGCCTTGGAAAAGATGGCTGAGCAAATGCCGGAACTGAAAGCGCTTCGGTTTAGCCGCAATTTTGGAAAGGAAGCGGCCATTTGTGCAGGCCTTGCCTATTCGTGCGGGAAAGCATGCATCGTAATAGACTCCGATCTGCAACATCCCCCCGAGCTAATTCCAGAAATGGCTCATCTCTGGAGAGAGGAGCATTGGGACATTGTCGAAGGGATAAAAAGAACACGAGGGACAGAGCCGCTGATCAACAAGATCGGTGCGCGTTTTTTTTATCGCACTCTAAGCCGCCTTTCAGGTTACGACCTATATGGGTCTTCGGATTTCAAGCTTCTAGATCGCAAGGTCATTGACGCGTGGCTGGATATGCGTGAGCGCAACACCTTCTTCCGAGGTATGATCACCTGGCTCGGCTATCGTCGAAAGCAGATAAGCTTTTCAGTGCCGACGCGGCGATTGACGCAGTCACGCTGGTCATTTTTTGGTCTCTTTCGTTTAGCTGTCATTGCGATTACAGCTTTTTCGTCCCTACCGCTCCAAGCAGTAACCTTGCTCGGTGGGGTCTTTCTGTTTTGTGCGGCCGTATTTTCAGGCTACGCGCTCCTTCTGTATTTCACCGGGCTCGCTCTTCCGGGCTTTACCACGGTTATTATTCTCGAGTTGGTTATAGGCGGCGTTTTAATGATTAGCTTGGGCATAATCGGTACTTATATCGCTCAGATCTACCAGGAGGTTAAATATCGTCCACGCTACGTCGTTGCAGAGACTCTCGCCATTCGCGGGGATGACAAACTCTCGGTTGCTCCGGAAAACACTCGGACAGAAGGGATGTCCAAATTGCGTAGCAAATCGTGAGTTGAGAGCTGGTCCGTGCAAGGCGGGTAACCTAGCTGTGAGTGAGATGGAGCTACCAAACGGACACCCGCTTAGACGGCGAGAGGGCGACGCGATCCACATTCGCGGAGATTATCAGGCCCGGGCTTTGAAGTCCGATCGAGCCGCTCAGCGCTTCTGGCACGAAGCAAAGTTTAGGTTAATCGAACGGGTCGCAATGCCTGCAAGGCATGAACGCGTCCTCGATGCAGGATGTGGATCGGGAACCATTAGTCATTTTTTGTCTGACTATGCAGGCGAGGTCATTGGCATCGACAGCAATTCATCGGCGATAAGCTACGCCAGAGAGGCGTTCAGAGCGCCCAATCTCGAGTTTCGCCTGGGTCAATTTGGCGACCTCGAAGGTGAGAAGCCATTCGACAGAATCTACTGTATCGAAGTCATCGAGCATCTCTATGAACATCAGGTGGCGGATGTTCTCCGCCTGTTCTATAAACTGACAAATCCAGGTGGTCAGCTTTTTATTACGACGCCGAACTATCGAAGTGCCTGGCCACTTATTGAATGGCTTCTGGATAGATTCGCATTGGTCGCAAAGCTGGATGAAGCACAGCATGTAACGCATTTCAACAAACGAACGGTATCTGCGCTGTGCGAACGCGCCGGATGGAGACTGCGTCACACCGGAACTTTCAACGGACTTGCCCCGTTCCTCGCTCCGATCTCTCGCCACTTCGCACTACGCATGGAAAGGATCGAGTTTTCGGTTAATACGCTGCTTCCGCAAAATCTTCTCTTTTGCTTGTGTATAAGAGAAGTTTGATCTCGGAGCATTGAGTGCGGACTCTGATTTCAACGGGACACGTGCTGTCATCATGAAATGGGCTGACCTACCGAGCGGTCAGGTCTTTGCCAGCGTTATCCTCTTGGAGTTCATCATCGGAAGCCTCTAATGATTCCTCCGCAACTCTCCTCAGAGGATAGCTCTTGGCAAGTGCTTGCCTCTTGATCTCTCTTAAGTCTGCGCCGTCGTTGAGGCTACCAGGAACCCGATAAATAGTCAAAGCACCGAAGCGATTTTCCTTATCTTCAAACACTCTCTCAAAGTTGCGCTTGAAGACCGATTCATTCAGCTTCCCTTTGAGGAAGCCGAAACGGATGCCGTTATCAATAGCGACATATCGGATCCCGTTTTGATGAAGCAGATGAACAAGCTTGCTCGGATCTTTCTCTGTGAGCATTTGCTCGTAAAGGACGTCGCGTGGACCTGTCGGATACCCCGAGCCCCACGCAAAGTATGGCCAGCCATAGAAGATGCGGCGGCCATTGAGTAGAATTGGGTGAAGGATGAATCTATCGCTAAGAAAGACATCTTTAGGCGTGGTGTTAGCTTGGAGCCAGTCCGACAGGCGATTTTGCCTAAATGGCACGTCAACAATCGTGTCGTTGTGGATACGAAACCATTCAATGAAACCTCCTAAGGTAACACTGACAGTTAGAACTACGGCGGCGGCCTTCCCTATGACTCGTGCTCTCCAGAGCTGACACAAGCCATAGGCGGCGAACAGATTTATGAGAGTTACCCAGGTGTTTAGGAACTTATGATTGATCAGAAGCTCAATACTGAACTGGAAAGAAAAAGCTACGAGAATGAGGCTCGAAAGAGCCAGAAACATTCGTCGTTGTAAACCAGTGGCGAAAACCAGCGCCAGGGCTATTAACAACCACTTATATCCGAAAGTAAAGGCAAGGTACTTTGTGACGTTCCACATTGTTGGATCTGGAAGTGTGAAGCCCCAGTGAAGCAGCTTGGGAGTATGAACGCCGTCGATGCTTAAATAAATCAGTTGTGGCAGCGCGATCATTCCAGCGGCAACGCCCAGCGCCAGCATTTGGAGCCGCAGCGGAAACAGGATTAACAACACTGCCAACACCGCGGCGGCCCCAACAAACACCGCGCTGTTCCACATCGGTAGGAGACCAAGCAGCACACCTGAGAAGACGAAGCCCGGCAGGGTACCGCCCAACGTTTGCTTCGTAAAAGCAGGTTCCTGCTTTGCTCGTGTTGGCGCTGACAGGGAACCCATCTCAGTTGTTGATTCTGCAAGGCTTTCGGACCGAGTGGCATCATCTGGCAGCGTATCCGGCGCGGTTTTGGGTAAGGCGTTTGGCTCCGGCTTTACCACACGAGTGGAAGGAGATCGTTTGGTTTCGTTATCGGAGAAATCCCGATAGCGACGCACGACAAAGATCAGAACCATAAGCAACGCCCCCGTCGCTACCGTGAGATGCCGTTGCACATAGTAGATGCCGAGCGACCAGATTCCCCAGTCCTCTCCTCTGTAGGAATAACCTGACCACAACCAATGATTAAGATGTTTCACCGCATCGACCGCCCGGCTGAATGATCCCTGTGAACGCAGAAACGGGGCATACGAGAGCGTGGTCGGAAAGAAGAATAGGGAAGCTCCGATTCGTCCGACAGCTCGCGAGTTGAATAGCGCCTCGCCCAGCGTCATCAGTAAAATCAGCATCGCGAGCAGTGAGAGAACGCTGATGAGATTGAGAGCCCAAGCCATGTTAAGACCCAGGAACTCAAGATTTCCCGCCTGAAACCAAAACAGGAAGTGGTAGCGAATTGGGGGACCGATGAAGTGTGGATATTCTGTCGGGAAATTGTGACCAACTGCGAAGCTTTGAACCAAGGACAGGTTGGGGCCGAAATCATTCCAGACTACAAACGCCATCTTCACGTTTCCGTCTTTAAGCCAAAGCGTTCCAAACATCAGGTAGCAAGCAGCCACTAAGAAAGCGCCAATGAAAACCGCGTCCCAAACTGTGGAACCCGCAGGGCGAAAGCGTGACAGCGTCGGATCGAACATGGACCGCGGTCGAAGGTTGTAGATCGCAAGAACTGCAAGCAAGAAGAACAAGACATTCGCTCCAACCAACGGTTTACTGGACCAGGCAAAGGCAAGCGCTAATAGGTATGTCGCCCATGTGCTCAACACGAGTCCGACTAGAAAAGACGCCGCCAGGTAATGGAGCCAGGAGTTGAAGCAGTAGAAGCGCCGGCAAACGCAGGCACCAAGGACAATCGTCGTTGCCAGGTAAATCAGCGCCAACATTGCGGATCAGCGGAGTGAGACGCGAAGTCTAAATACAGATCGTGGACAGTTATGGGTGAATTCGGTTCGTCCACAGAAATTGATAAGTCGCAATCGCATTGATTGCCACCGAAACGATAAAGAGGAAAAACTCGTTTGCCGAGAACTTCGCCGGGCCGTTGCCGGTCAGCACAAGAAACATCCAGGGAAGCAGAATGGTCGCGTAGCGGTAAGAGAATTGCCAGCCACCGGGATTTCCGTGACACCAGAGCGCTGCCGTCAATAGCCCAATCGCGATCCAGGCTACAATCTTGTATTTTCCTCCTTCGCGAAAGAGAAGGAAAAGAAACGGACTGGCGAGAAAGATTGAGCAGCCAAAGCCGTATGGCTGAATATAGGGAAACGCAGAGAGGACATCGCCGTATCCCTTAAAAAGCATGTGATGCATATTTCCGGGGATTGCATGAAGAGAGAATAGTCCGTGCTGATACCACGGCTCTTGGAGAACGCGGGGGATTCGGGCATATCCAAAATCAAAGATAGAATGAAAGCGCGCGAAGTTGTACTCCGCTGTTAGAATCCCGAGGGTTACTGGCAGGACCATAAAGGAGATCAAGTTTGGCGCCTTTTTGCGAAGCCGTTGCCCAATGGTGCTTAACCGGATCGGCTCGTTGCCATCGGGAATTGTGAACCACAAATAAAGAAAAATGGGCAGAACAAGAATGAGTTCGGTACGATTACCAAAAGCCAGGGCGAAAAAGGCTCCGGCGACGAAAGGACATGGTTGAATCAGGGTAAAATATAACGCTCCTACCTCTCCCAGTAATGCAAAGCCGAGCGCTAGTTGCCAGGACCCGCCGAATCCGAGGTTACACCATGTCCAGGTCCCGAAGATGGGAAACAGCGCGAGAACAATACGCCGGGCAATTGACTTAGTTCCGACGCTCGACAAGCCAAAGAAGAAAAACACGCACAGTCCCGCGATCAATGCCGTCAAGACTTGCGCAGGGAAACTGTGAATCCATCCCGCTTGCTGCAAAAGAGCGACTGGAAGGACGCTTAGAACTGCGCCAAGGGGAAAGACAGAGTAATATTTGCCTTCGAATGGAACCAGCTCGTTCAGCCACGAGCCGGGGCGCTTGTCGAGGCCAAGATGTCCGTGCAACAACGCCGATGCAATTCGACCCGTGTAATCAAAGTCGTGCATCGTTGCCTTGGCTGTAAAAAAGAAGATGAACGCTGCAAGAATGGACAGCCCGATCGCTAACCAAAAATCCTTCCACTTGCGCGACATGCTAATCACAATATGCCAAGGACCCGATTTCATCGAATCGTCTTATTGTGTGCTGACCTAGCGCGGTGGAATCGGGCGTGGTCGCGGCGTTGGGCGATGTCGTGGTATTGGGCTAGGTCTCGGTGTAGGCGTAGGTGCTGGCAGGGTAAAGGCATACACTTTATTGTCTCCAGCAATGTAGATGTGTCCCCGAACTGCAATACCGGTGGTGCTATATGAATGCGTGCCTGGGATGAGTTCGTTCGGACCGCCACCAGCGTAAACAACCGCTCCGGTCTCTCCATCATAGCCGTGTAACTGCTGGTCCCCTTCAACTCCCCACCCAGCAGTGCCCACCACCCACACAATAACATCATTGATGCCATCAGTCGAGGTAACGAAAGGCGAGCCGCAACCGGCATCGGTTCTTGTAGCGCTCCAACCGGTGGCGATGGTGGGCGGGCTAGTGGCTGTGATGCGGAAAGTAGTGAGGGTGCTCCTAGTGGCGCGGAAAGCCACGTAGGTGCCCTGGTTGGTTCGATATGCGGCGGCTGCCTGGATGATGCTGTTGCCGGGAGATACGTTAGCCTGAGCCACAGGCACACTGATGCCCCCGAGGTTATCCCGATTAAGTAAATATCCGTTGGTATTTTTGCCAAGCGCGACCACCAGATGAGAAGGCGTTGCGCCCGGCACGTCCACCAGCAAAGGTCCGCAACCGCCCAGATCGAAGTCCCAAGTGTCAAGATCGAGCCAGTTGAGTGGCGCCCAATAATCGCTGGGCGAGCCGCTGAAGATCGGGCCCGGCTGGAAGCGGATTACTGCTTCCCCGCCACCCCAGTTACCGTTGGTGTTGTAGGTATTACCCGTGGTGACGAAGGGATTGTTTCCATCACTGGCAACGCCGCCAACTCCCCATATGGCGCCGCCAAGCGCATCTGTCGCCCATGCCATTACACCGCCCGGGTTATTGATGGGCACCCCTACTAGCCAGCCATGCCAGAGACCACAATCCAAGAGACTGCCATACGGCACGTAAAGAATGTTGTCTACAATCCCAAGTGCGGGCCGTTGCGCTTGTATGGATGGTGTAAACGTCGTGCCGTTATAAACTGCGACCTCGCCCACGTCCACAGGCCAGCCGGGATTGATGTCGCCTGTGTCCACATTAAGAGAGAAGATGAGATGCTTCTTGGTGTTGCCGCCGTCAGGTGTGATCATTGCGTTAAAAAAAAGCCCGCGCGAGGCAAGATCGATAATGGGTGTGCCGGTAATACCGAAGGGATCAATATTGCCGTGGCATGTGAGATCTTCTTCCGGCACCGGATCGCCCATGTTGCGCTCCCAGATGACCGAACCGTCCATAGCATCGAGTGCATACACGTTATTGGATTCGGTTACCGCGATGATCGTCGGCCTGCCGCCCGGCCCGTCGTCAATGTAAAGCGGCTGCGCATAAACATCGCCGACGATTGTGCCGTCAAAGTTCAGGTCGCGCATAAGATTGGCCGTAGCGGCCGGCGTGAATGCGGAATCAACGTAAAGGCCGTCGCGCGAATCGTGATTGTGAAATTGCGTAACGTTCACCTGCGCGTTCGCCGCGGAAATTGCACTGAGTACAGCAATGCACGATCCGGCAATGACAGGCGAGGAAATTGAAATTGGAGATTTCATAGGCAGCATTCTGAGAGTGGAGTCGCCCTTTCTACCACAATGCGCTGCTTCCTTGTCAAGCCCCGTGACGACTGCGACGAGACAATCTTGTCAGAACTTGGTAATCGCGCCCTCCAATCACTAATCACGGATCACCAATCACTGTGTCGTCATCGCGGCGGTGTCGGGCGAGTTCGCGGGGCTGGGCGAGTCCTTGGTCTTGGACTAGGTCTTGTTGTTGGAGTTGGAGTTGGGGTTAATGTCGGCGTTGCTGTAGGCGTCGGAGTGCCAGTGGGTGTCACTGTTGGTGTCGGAGTAGCGGTGGCTGTCGGAGTAGGCGTAGGCGATGATGTCGGCACTTCAAAAGCATACACTTTGTTATCTCCGGCGACATAGATGCGGCCGCGGGCTGCAATGCCAGTGGTGCTATAGTAATGCGTTCCTGCCATCAGTTCGTTCGGGCCGCCTCCAGCGTAAACAACTGCACCAGTGTCTCCATCAAAGCCGTGTAATCGCTGGTCACCCTGCGTGGCATGATCCTCGGTGCCAACTACCCAGACAATCATGTTATTATTGCCATC
>Ga0209376_1005225_pt1 | contig 10907 bp, 11 predicted proteins | sample GraSoiAngelo_134_FD_185891 | JGI IMG/M metagenome (GOLD analysis project Ga0209376, IMG submission 185891) | Grasslands soil microbial communities from the Angelo Coastal Reserve, California, USA - 14_0929_05_30cm (SPAdes) (version 2) | ecosystem: Environmental > Terrestrial > Soil > Grasslands ... | reverse complement strand
GGTTCTCTTCCTGATCATTACAGTTCCAATATGGGGATTCCTCGGAGGCTATGGTTCCGTTTAGAAACTAACCCACTCGAGAATCCTGTTCTGCCATGGCCAGACGCCATTCCCCGAACCGGAACCATGCAAGGGCCTAAGATCTGTGAAAACTGTAAGACAGCCAATCCCGCTGACGCTCTATTATGTAAGAACTGCGGGACGAAACTTGGCTTGGTCTCCTCTCGTGCCTGACTATAGCAAGGTAGAACCAGGATTGTTTCGACCATGGGGTCGAAAACAGCTCCAGGTTTCTGACAACATACGCGTCTGAGAAGTTCCTAGGTGTTAGACGGCGATATATCAGAATCAGATATTATCGAATCTCGATAATATTCCCTAGCTGAACATTTCATATAACTCGTGACACACTAGCTCCCTGCCCAGTGATTATCACTGTCTCGACAAGTTATCTCAACACGAACGGTCCTCAAAATCACACTGATCCTAGCCACGATGCTTCTGGGCCCAGCCGCATTCCTGGGACCGACCGCGAGAGCAGCAACACCCTCAGGAAACATGATCACAGACGCTCAGCCAAGCACCTCATGGCAAGGACAGTTCTACACTCTCGCCTTCACAGCGGACCCCGCCCAGTGCCCGGGTTCCCTTGACACGCTGAATCTTGTCTGCGACCACTTCTACCTCAACATCAATCTACCCAACACCTTCTGGCAGACCCACACAGGCTCAGTCGCAATCACCATCCAATGGGCCAGCAACGACAACGACTTCGACCTCTACATCTACCGACAGAGCGACGGGCAACAAGTAGGCTCCTCAGCCTCAGGCGGAACTACAAGCGAACAAGTCGCCCTCCAGAGCCCGATGCCAGGAGTGTACGAAGTACGAACAGTACCCTTCCTCGTCGTCGCGTCCGGTTACACCGGCTCAGCCCTCCTCGCCTTCACGACCGGTGGTCCGACACCCAACCCCAGTTTTCCAACCGGCGGGATATCTTTCGGTGCGCACACGATCGTCGATCCACAACGAACCGAAGGCGAACCACTAGTCCACGTTGATCAGGCCGGAAACATCTGGGAGACCGGGCCCTGGGGCTTCTCCACCGCTCAAGGTTTCGTCGCAAGGTCAACTGACAACGGCGATAGCTTCCACATTGTATCGCCAGCAGGCCTTAGGCCTAACCCGGCACCGGCAGGGGGCGGCGATACTGACATTATTACTGATGACCAGGGTAACGCCTACTTTGCTGATCTAGAAGGCCTAGCCCACATAGGGGTCGCGGTCTCTAACGACCAAGGCAACAGCTGGAGGGAAAACTTCGTTGCCGCCATGTCTCCGGTAGACGACCGCCAATGGCTTGCTATTGACAACGGTCCAAGCACCGGCGTCTTGGACAACACTGTTTTTCTCACCTACCGTCAAGTACCAGGAGGAAGCCAGGTTCTCTCGTCCCCCGGTTCCACAGGGTCAACAGACATTGTCGGAGGTTTCGCCTACATTAATGCCGCTACAACCACGTTCGTCGGCGCGGGCGCACCGTGCGGCCGGCTAATCTTCGACCCAGTACTACGCAACCTCTACCTGCCATGCGTACAAGGAAACCACGTCCACGTTTCGAAAGCCCACGTCAACCCTGCGCAGAGGAACAATCTCGCTTTCAGTTCTACCAACACCCCCGCCAGCCCCGGAGGCTCAGTCGGAAATCTCTTCGCCTCCCTAACCACAGACCATGCCGGCAACGTCTACGTCGCCTGGGTTGACACAGCAAACAACAACGTCTACCTCACCGTCTCCACCAACGCGGGCACAAGCTGGTCAACGCCACTGCAAGTTAACGGCGACCCAGCTAACACGAATGTGATGCCTTGGGCTATCGCGGGCGCAGCAGGGACAGTTGATGTGGTTTTCTATGGCACAGACGCACGCGGCGATCCCAACAACTTCCCTTCATGGTACAACAACCGTGTTGCGGCCACCAGCGTCAAATGGTTCGTCTACTTCACCCAAGTCCAAGCAGCAACTACCGCCACACCTACAATCTACCAAGTTAAGGCTAGCGAGCATCCCACAGACTACGGCCAGATCTGCACAGGAGGGCTAGGTTGCACAACCTCAGGTGGCGACCGGACCCTCGCAGACTTCTTCAGCGTCGCTCTCGATACCAACGGCGCAGCCAGAATCGTCCTCAATGATCTAACAAACCAGCATCATGGAGCAGCACTCTTCGAGCTGAGACAAGTCGCAGGACCCAGCGCCATCGGCACAACACTCATGCCACCCTCCCCCAACACAGCCACGGGAGTGGCAGACCCAATGGGCGACGCTCAGGTACCACACTACTTCCCAGGAGGCGCTGGCGCGAACCAGCTAGCGCTAGACCTGACTTCCTTGAAGATCTCCCAGCCCGACCGTTCACACCTCAGAGCAACACTCAAACTCCAAAGCCTCACCAACCTTATCCCACCCGGAGGTTCGACAGGTCTACTATGGCTCGTAAGATGGCAGTTCCTCTCCACAGGCGACGCAGGTGAAGAAAGCTACCGAATCTTCTATCTCGGAGCAAACAGCACAGCCGGCCAAAATCCTGTCTTCTTCGCAGGCACAGGAACCTCTTCTGCTCCTGGCAGTGGAATACCTCCAGGCAACGGCTGCGTCACCACCACCCCACAGAACTGCAAGGTCATCAAATACCCATCAGAGCTCCCGGAGACGGGAACAATTAACACGTCTACCGGCACGATTACGATAACCGTCCCACTGAGCGATCTCGGAAGCCCGATTACTGGCGACACGCTGTTTAGCGTTACAGCACTCACCTTCGCGGTCACCAACACCAATCCCGTCTTGACAGACGGAGACGCTACGCGAGCGTTCGACTACGTCCTCGGCAATACTGCGCTGCCTAGCAACTGCCCGCTCGGAAAGACGTGCATGGTCACGGGAGGAGGCTACATCTTCGTCGACGCACAACAAGACAAGGGAAGCTTCAGCATAGAAGTGAAAGTCGACACCACGGGTCAAATACACGGAAAAGCAGCCTACCAAGACCCGGCTGGAGGCGTAGACTTCACAACCAGCCTCATAACCTCAGCAACCTTCAACGGCAAAACAGTCACCTTCAAAGGAACAGGAACCAACGACAACATCGCGACCAGCTTCACAATCACCATCCAAGACAAAGCAGAACCAGGCGCTGGAAAAGACACCTTCGCCATAACACTCGGAACCGGCTACTCAAAAGCCGGCACCCTACAAGCCGGCAACATCCAAATCCACTAGAACTCTCCCCCCTCTTTTTTTCTATACCAGATCTGACAGCAGACTGTGAATCCGCGGAAAACGAAAGAAGCGGAGGTTGAAAGGTCCCACTAAAACGTGTTCGCAAGATATCTCTGTAAAGCCTGCGATTGCTTCTGCGAACACAAAGTAATCTGTTGTAGTCAATTGTACACCGACCGTTAATATTTCGGAGCTGAAATAGAGCTTTTTAGGCCACAAATTTTTGAGATTGTCATGGTCGCTCGCAGTTGTATTGCTGTGTTTGACAGCTCTGTTCAGTTCGCCTCGAATAACCCACAATGCACAGGCAGCGACAGCACCCACGTTCGGGCTGGATGGTAAAGGCATCGACGCTAGTGACTGGGGATCACATCAAGGATATCGCTCACAGCTTCTAACCACGACTCAGCCGAACGATGTGATTATCCTAATCGTAGAATCACATCTGGCATCGCCCGGCCAAATAACTGCCGTAGAGGATAGTAGTGGTCTGACTTTCACGCAGCGCTCTATCTATCCCAGCGATACTGGCTCTGCAAGTCTCTACGAGTATTACGCAGTTGCCAACACGCCGTTAGAGTCAGATAACATAACTGTGGTATGCGATTGCTTGCCCTTTGGCGGTATGCTGGTCTTCGCTGTCAGTGGCGCCAACATTCTTGGAATATTCGATGCGAACCCGTCTATACCAGCAGCCGTCACGTGTCCCAGCAACGGATGCGGTACCTGCGAGGATGATCCTGCGAACCCCGGCACATGCTCTACCTCGATTCAGACCTCCACAATAGACTTCGTTGTGGCCACCGTAGCGATAAATGATGCGGGTGACTGTGGCTCGGCGAATAGCCAACCCCCAGAGGGATTCACCAATCTCGCCACTCACACCTTCTCAAGCATTTTCGAGGTCGATTATATGGTGACGAATAGTCCACAAACAACGGTCGTCTTCAACTGTAATGGTACTGACGCGATGGCGATCACGCTGGATGCTATCTCAGCCTCGGCCCACGCCCCAATATCGATTAGTGGGGACAGTGACTTTACCGCAGCCAACGGCGTGACTGGAGGAAGCGGGAAATTTGATGATCCCTACGTTATCGATGGCTGGACAATTACTCCGGTCTCGACGCCAGGGATCGTGATAGAGAACACTGGTGCGTACTTTACGATCAGAGAAGTTTCCGTCCAAGGCAGCCAGAGTACTAACGGCAACGGTGTCGTCTTCGCAGGTAACGCGCACGCAGATCTGGAAAAATCCCAGGTCCAAGTTGATTACGGCACAAGCGGCAGTCCGACAGCAGCAGTTTGGATATCACTCTCTTCTGACGTCGTCCTGAGTGGAAACAATCTCAACTCTCTGAATAACGGAGTAATGATCAGTTCTTCAGATTCGATAACGATTGTCGACAATCTCATCATAGGCAACACCAATGGTCTCAAAGCCGACTCCTTCAGCAATCTCACTGTTGCAGGAAACACTGTCGCTGGAGAGCAAGCAATGGAGTTCTCAGACTTCTCCGGAGCTGAACTATCGGCCAACCAGCTTGCGCAGAGTTCTGGAGGATTGCAGATTAGCGGGTGCGACACAGTGAACATCGAGAGCAACAGCATGGGCCGTCACGCTGACAGCCTCTATATCGGCAACTGCAACAATGTTACCGTTTCACAGAACGATTTCCCTGGGCAATGCCCGAACCTTTGGTCGTGCGGAGATTGGAACAGCCCCAGCGGACACGACATTATGCTAGTTGGGGCTGACAACGTCGTGGTACAGAACAATAGCATCACATTCGCTTCGGTTGGTTTATTGTTGACCCCGGACTCTACGGGCAATCAGTTCATCGGGAATAATATTGCTTCGAACAGTTGCGGAGTGTCCGCTTCTCAGGCCACACTGGACCAGAATACTTTCGCCAACAATATTTTCCAAAACAACACTCAGGACTATTGTTATAGCTAACAATTTTTCCTGAAGTTAACGATCTGCCCACTTCGACGACCTAGTGGGCTTCCTTTTTCGGTTCGTAGCTCAGCGTTTGGGTACCTGAACCTTGAACGCGACTCTCTGGGGTGGTGGCTCTTCAAAAGATACCTCGTGTGCCAGGCTTTCCTGGCTCACGGTCTTTCTAACCTACTATACGTGATCCTGCAAAGCTCAAGATGGAGCTCGACGGCAAATTCGGGTCGCTAGGCGGAGCACAGTTTCTCATGGTGATCACCGCTTTCCTCGGTTTGGTCTTGGTCTTAGGTTTCATGGCGAATATCATTCTGGCTGGTACCCCATTCGCCGTCATCGTTGCCCCCAGTCCTCGCCTCACTAGCGGTGCTTGGGATGAGCGAGGGAATAAAGAACCAGAACATCAGGAATTTTCTAGAGGAACGTCGACAGGCTCGGGAAGAGGATCCAGAGGGGAGCGGTCGAAAATGCTAACAGGTTATTCGACAACTGCCCCATGACCGGCCGAAGACACTCGACGACGTTTGCCCGTACTTAGCGATACCAGGACACGTCAGCGCTCCAGACTCGTATGCGGCCTATTTCCGTGTCGTAAATCCTCTCGCCGCAATCCTTGCACATTTTCCCGTCCGGGTTCTGTATGTACTTGTGTTCCGTCGCTTTGCCACACCTAGAGCACCAGGTTGACAGCGCTGCATCGGACTGGTTTCCAACTTCTTGTCGGGCGAACCATCGTGCAATTCGTTCCTGCGCTGGATCCCACACCGAAACCTGACTCCTGCGCCCCTGTCTCCGCAACAATCACCGCCTTCTATCGAGTACGAGCCGTCGTCGGGTTCCAAGCGAATGTCCATCAGCCACATCCAGGCTAGGTCTTTCACCCAGGCTCCACCACATGTCTCCGGCTTGTTCAATGTCTAGCAGTCGGGGCACCCTGGACCTCCTAGCGGTTGCTCAATAGTTTCACCGCAGTTTCTACACACCAGTAGTTTCCCGACGAAACGGAGGCTCGGACATGTATCTGACCTCGTGAACCGTCAGCTTATCGCAAGAACGACACCAAAGAGACTCTCCAAGCTGCAGCATAGCAACAAAGCATAGCTTCACCCAGGTGAATAGTAGAAGGGGAAGCCGAAAATAAAGGCGAAGATATGTGCGAGAGTCCTTAGCCCGGGAATTCAAGCCCGAGTCCATTCGCATGAATCTCTCAGAACCCATCTGCACATGTTCTTTGAAGGACAGCTGTATCCTTGGAACGAATACGGGCATGCTGTTCCAGAGAAAGCCCGTGAGTTGTCGCGTCGCGGTGTATTAGATGGGCGCGTTCCCAACGGGGTGTGAACAAGAATAATGGTCAGAAATTATTTACCAGTTCCCTGTTCATTTCTGTCGAAGCATAGCTCATGAAGAGAGATAGGAAACCTCTGATAGACAGTCTTGTAAAGAATGCATTGGCACTGGGAGAGGCAACAACGGAAACCAGACAGACCGAGAATTACGTCAAGTCATTGAAATAGAAACCCAAGTCTACCAGAAGAGGCTTCCGAGACGAGTTGCCTACACGGCGGGAAAAACGTCCACCTCACGGCCTATGGCCCCAGCGACTCTCAAAGCATGGGAAGTATGCTGCGAGAAAGAATCGCAGTGTTTAATCCTTCAGCAGTGCTTAAACCTTCAAGCCGACCATGCTCAACAAGTGCGATGGATGCGGAGCCTTCGAGCCGCCGTGACCACGGCGAGGCAAGAACTGCTGAGTCATGCGTAAAGGGGCCTTGCAGAGGACCTGAGGACTGAAGAAAGAAACTCATGCCCTTTCTGTTGAGTCCCTCCGAGGAAAGCTTTCCAATATCCACGAATCAGCAACCTGCTTGAGAGAAGAAGGAATCTATTTCGACCTCAATTTTCGGCCAACCCTGCTGCCCAGCTTGTACATGGGCGATGTTTCGTTTGCGCCGTTCCGCATCGCTTCTCGGCCCGCACGAGCTACGTGCTGTTCGAGAGCTCTCTCCAGTTCTTCAGTTGGGATCCGGCGAAGCTCCCCTGGCGAGGCCATTGGAATTATCCCCGCCTCACCGGCAAGCAAGTGAACCATGAGTACTTTGTTTCTGTTTTCCAGAGAGGAGACGCGTTCTTCCAGGTCTTTATTCGCCTTGTCTAGCTCCTTCATCCTAGTGACGTTTCCTCCGTCCCGGCTCCAGTCGACTGCCAGATACTTCTCGCGTACCTCGTCGAGGTCGTGGTAGTCGAAATAGTTTCCTCGGCTCCCTGGAAGTCGGTGGCCCATCAGCGCCTCCTTCGTGTCTTCATCGAGGCTGTCTGTGGCATTCAATGTTTTTCTGAAGGATTTGCGGAGGACCTTGGGCCAAACGCTCTTCGGGTCGAGATTGGCTTGTGCTGCCGCGACCTTGACCACGCTCCATATGCCGGACGGGTCGATGGGTTCTCCACGGCTGGCGCTGCTTGCTGTGACGAAGATTCGGTCGCTGGGTTGGGGGTTCCACCCTTCTCTTTTCTTTCTCTCGTCGATGTGGTCTCTGAGAGCCCTGGCGCTTTCCTCCGCCAGGAAGGTGATGTAGTAGGGGAGTCCGTAGAGGTTCAGCTTGTTATCTAGATTTGGAGTGATCTTTAGCTGGACTGGACTGTTTATCTCCGGGTATAGTTGTTGGCTGACGAGTCCGTAGTTCCAGTTGCAGAGACAACCGGGCCGAACGCCGCTCTGATAGAGGCAGAGAACGATCGCCCTGTTTCTGAGAGAGCCTGCGACGTCCGCCATCCGGTAAACTTCGGCCTTGTTGGGGATGTGTTCGATGTTGATCTTCACTAGGCGGGCGCTGCGAACCTTCTCCGACCGCTTGAAGCGTAGCTCTCGGTCATGGGCTTCGAAGAAGCCTCGCATCGTTATCGAGACAGTTCGGGCGTAAGAGTGTTTTCCGTGTTGGATGTAGAACTGCCAGACCCTCTTGATCAGAGTCTTCGCCTGTGACTCTGAGAGTTTCAGAAGCTGTTCCGGATCCGTTAACCGTCCTGCCTTCAAGACCTTCTCCAGAACGTACAGTCGCTGGTTGCGTGTCGACTTGGCAGTGTAGTTGTCTATGTAGTCCCTGACGCACCTGTACTTGAGCAGCCAGTCGAAGCTCCGCGGACCTTTGGGAAACCACCCGTGTTCCGCTCGTCCGCGCTCCGTCTTCGGGTCTAGGAGAGCGTTAATATCCAGTCCCTCGGCATCAAACCGCTCAGCCGTGACGGTTTCCACGAAACACGCCCGTATTTTCCTCTGGAGGACCTTCTATTAATAGGTGACATTAGGCTGCAGCCTGAAATCAACATCGGGACGCTGGGCCACGTAGACAACGGGAAAAGCACCATTGTCCAATCGCTAACGGGAATGTGGACTGCGAGACACTCGGAAGAATTACGAAGAGGCATTACCATTAGAATAGGCTATGCCGATGCGTCGTTCTACGAGTGCCCGTCGTGCGAGCCCCCTTCGAATTACTCGACGTCGCCTGTTTGCCCGAATTGTGGAAGCAAGACAAAGCTCCTACGGAGGGTAAGCTTCGTCGATTGCCCCGGCCACCACAGCCTGATGGTCACGATGCTTTCAGGTGCTGCTCTCATGGACGGAGCCTTGTTCGTGATCTCCTCGAACGTAAAGTGCCCCCAAGCCCAAGATAGAGAGCACTTGCTCGCAGCCGAGATGGTAGGACTCCAAAGGCTTGTAATGGTCCAAAACAAAATCGATGTTGTTGACCAAGCAAGGGCACGGCAAAACTATGAGGAGATTCTGAACTTCACAAAGAACACTGTGGCCGAAAGGGCACCGGTGATTCCTGTCTCAGCGCAGCACAAGTTGAACATGGATGCACTGATATGTGCCATTCAAGAGAAAATCCCCACGCCAGAACGCAACCACCAGCTGGCTCCACGAATGTCAGTTCTCCGCTCGTTTGACGTGAACAAACCTGGGACACTGGTAGAAGACCTTACAGGCGGCGTAGTCGGAGGATCAGTTGTCCAAGGCGTCTTTCAGAATGGCGAAGAGGTCGAGATTCGCCCCGGAATCAAGACAGAGGACAGCAACAGGGCCAAGTACGACCCTCTGTTAGCAAGAGTCGCCCGCCTAGAAGCTGGAGGCGGAGAAGTCAAGGAGGCAGCTCCTGGAGGACTCATTGCGATGGGAACCGACCTAGATCCATCCGTCACAAAGTCTGACGGCCTAGTCGGTAATGTCGTGGGAAAAGCTGGAACTCTCCCTCCCACACTTGAAAAAGTCAGCCTTGACGTTGATCTATTCGAGAAAGCGGTCGGTACGGAACAACTCGTTCCCGTCCAGAAGATTCGAATGAATGAGCCACTAGTTCTGAATGCGGGGACAGCGGTTACTTCCGGGGTTGTCGTTTCTGCTCGTGAAAATATCGCGGACGTAGCGCTAAGGAAGCCGATTTGTTCCGAGCCGGGTTCCAAAGTAGCTCTAAGCCGTCGGATAGGGGAGAGTTGGCGACTCATAGGATTCGGAACACTGAGGTAAGAACCAGCTCCACCGGGTTACTCGTTCTCCTCGACACCAGCTTCGTGTTGACGTGCCTCAGACAACGGCTCGATTACGAGCCAGCTCTTCAGGAACTGCTGCATACACGCGTAAGTGTAGCGATAATTGACGGTGTCATGCTCGAACTCCAGCGTCTTGCCCGCGTCGGGAAGTGGAACACTAGCTCTCTGGCCAGAATTGCTCTTGACATCGTAGCTCGGGGAGCGATTGAGTTAGTTGACACGCCGCTGGGAGTTCCGGACACTGACACGTCACTTCTGACTTTTGCCCTGGGGACAAGGAGGGAGACGGCCATCGCTACAGTCGACTCTGACCTTCGAAGGCTACTCGGGCTCAATGGGTTGACTGTGATCTCACCAAGATCGCATTCTAAGTTGACCGTTTTTCGAGGAAGCCGTTTTCGTCCTCTTTAAATAACAGAGGCTTCCGCGGCCGAGCTAGGACTCAACTTGGCGCGACTGTACTCCGGGAAAAGAGGAAGCTCCGGCTCGACAAGGCCCGTTAGTCGTCGCCCACCCTCTTGGTTCAAGTACGAGCCTGAGGAAGTTGAGGCTCTCGTCAGCAAGCTCTCGAAAGGAGGAAACTCCCCCAGTATCGTCGGACAGCTGCTGCGCGACCGGTATGGTATTCCCTTGGTCTCCCAAGTCACCCAGAAGCGACTGGAACGATTACTCCCTCCTGAGGCAAGGCCTAGGATTCCCGAAGATCTCGAAAATCTTGTCAAAAAGGCTACAAGGACAGCCCGGCATCTGGAAAAGAACAGAAAAGACTATCCCAACAAGCGAGACCTCGCGCTAATCGAGTCGAAAATTCATAGACTCTCAAGTTACTATCGAAGCGCGGGTCGACTGCCCAAAGAGTGGGACTACAAGCCGGTTGCAGCCTCCCTCCACTAGTACTTCTGACCGTCGCGCGGAACTTGACGAGCTCGCCAGGAAATCTGCCGACGTAATAGTAAGGGCCGCAGAAAGACGATCGCCAATCCTGCTTGTGACACATTTCGATGCCGACGGGTTGAGCGCTGGTAGCATTACCCTGACCGCTGTGAGGAGACTTGGTGCCTCATTGCACCAACGAGTCGTCGAAAGCCTATCTGAAGATGTAGTCGAAGACCTTGGG
>Ga0209376_1005218_pt1 | contig 10919 bp, 12 predicted proteins | sample GraSoiAngelo_134_FD_185891 | JGI IMG/M metagenome (GOLD analysis project Ga0209376, IMG submission 185891) | Grasslands soil microbial communities from the Angelo Coastal Reserve, California, USA - 14_0929_05_30cm (SPAdes) (version 2) | ecosystem: Environmental > Terrestrial > Soil > Grasslands ... | reverse complement strand
ATACATAACAACTCCAGATCCGAGTACAACTGATGCTATCAAGATAATCATCGTGGTAAGTACAGTAGCTATAGCTTTTCTTTTCTTTAACTGTCCTGGCATATTTGGTTAATAAATCATTATATCGTGAATGCTATCTGTGCTAGTAAGTTATGCCACATTACACCTGGTGTCAGCTATAGTCTGTCAAATTATGAAAAGACGGATTTTAAATTTGATGAAAAAAAAAGCAACTCACTTGGAAAAACCAACACGATGGTTTTAGAGTCTTCCATCTACAATGTCTTGTAAAAGATGCATTACATCTTCTTTTGTCACAGGTATGGGGTTTGGGTCTAAATGACCTCGGTCAGTCATGACTATATCTGCGGCTTGATCAATTGGCGCTTTCAAGGTAAGCTTGTCAAACTTTAGCTTTTCTATTACTTGTTTGAATTTTTCATAGAAAATTGATTTGTTAAACCTGTGAGCTATCGTGGTGCACGATGAAAGTGAATATCCATGTGGTACGCCCTCATTTGAGAATACATATGATAATGCATGCCCAAGTGTAGTTGAGGCATTTCCAAATCCTATTCCAGATAACATTGAACCAAAGGGATAATTTTCTGGCTTGTTATTCATTATTGCATCGTATAGCACATCAAAAGCATTTTTGCACATCATTCTTGTAAGGTCATTTCCTCTTTTGCTATCATATCCTTCGGTGGCTTGTGCGCATGCATCACACACCGAATTTTTGACAATGGCTTCAGGGGTTCCTTCCATAAAATACGAATCAACTATTGCCATGTCTGCAAGGAATCTCTCATCTTGCAATAGTTTCTTTTTTCCTTCAAATTTTAGTACACAATATGTTGTCATTTCTGCACCAGTGCCAAAGGTTGTGGGAATCAGTATCTTTGGAATTTTCAGTTCTGCTCCTGTGTATTTGGCTACATCTAAAGAGCTCCCACCGCCCAAACCGATTATGGCCGAAAGATTCTTTGGCTTGTATTCTGTCATTACTTTGTTGACAGTTTCAATAGACGGCTCAGGCTCTACTTTGTCATATAACAGATAATCTGTTATCTTCATCTTGCCTAGCCATTTTGATGAAACCTCAGGTGGCGCAGTTGTTACAACTAGCGCATTTTTTGGATATTGCGTTTCAGACAAGGCATCTTTACCAAAATTGATTACTTTGGGAATTCTTACTGTGTGCATAGCAAAATAACATTTGCAATTATTATTATACTATTGCTTGGTACTGTATTGAACTTGGCTTTTGGTAAAGTGTTAGACTACGGAATTTTGCAGACCATTTAGGTCTTACACTTTGATGAAGCCATTTTGAATCATGTACTGGATTCCATGAACAAAGGTGCAATCATCAATCTGGCCACCTGACCACCACCCAGCATTTTTCTTGACCCATTGTGGTATTTGTGTGCTAGATGTTCCTTGGCCACTTTGCGTTGAAGGTATTTTTATGATTCCATGCTTTATCAAGTACTGTATTCCTTGGGCAAAGGTAGCATCATCAATTGAGTTTTGAGACCACCATCCGGCATTTTTCTTGACCCATTGAGGAATAGATATGGGACCGCATGAAGATTGGTTTGCGCTACCCACGTTTATCGTAAATGTTGCAGTCTCGGGTGGAATTGGCTGAAATAGTATGCCATCTACCTCAACTGTTATCTGATATGTCCCAGCATCTTGAAATTGGAATGGTATGCTAATCGACCCTCCCTCCCCAACGTGTAGGTTACCAGTTGAAAAAGCTCTATCAGTTCCTTTTGTCACAGTAACATTGTAATCTATGTGTGGTTGAACAGAGTTTTGTTTGTTAAGGAATCGTATTTTCAGTAAAGTCTGATCACCAGGATTTGGGTTTGCTGGGTCAGTTGCAAAGGCAACATTAATTGTTCCTTTGTCTGTTGGTTTTACAACCTCTGCGTACGCTGGAATCATCAAAATAGTGAAAACTGCTAAAAGCCCAAAATACTTTGATAGTTTTCTCTTGGGGTGATGATTTGAGTATACCACATTAATAGGTTAAATTAGACAATATATAAAAAAAGTGAAACAAAGGTAAGCATTCCTTAAATTGGTCTTGAAATGTTTTGCTTTAAAAGAAAACAAAAAGATTCAAAGTTTGGCAACTTTTTATCTATTGTGCAATGATGATAAATGATAATTAAAAATTTTAATAGTCTTGCAACCAACAGACAAAAAAAAGACGCGCTTTCTATAATTGGAGCGGGTCTGCAGGCCTCCATGCCTGCAAAGACGCTTCAAAAAATTATACACAAAGATCATCTTTTGATTGGAAAAAAGAAGATTAGCATAAAAAAATATCGCCGAGTCTTTGTTGTTGCGATTGGAAAGGCAGCAGATTCAATGGCAAAGGCAGTAAATTCCTTGACTTTACTTGATGGTGGAATCGTAGTTATTCCGTCTCAATATGCATCCTTGCGTCTGTCAAAAAAAATTAAGATACTACGAGCATGCCATCCACTTCCGGATAAAACAAGTGTTCTTGCAGCAAAAAAAACAATTGAATTCCTGAAAGGCTTGAGACCTTCTGATTTTGTTCTTTTCTTAATATCTGGCGGAGCTTCATCACTTCTAACACTGCCCGATGGAATTTCCCTTAGAGACAAGCAACTTGTGACTGATGTCTTGCTTAAAAGTGGAGCAAGTATTCACGAAATTAATTGTGTAAGAAAACACCTCTCCCAAATAAAAGGAGGTAAGCTAGTAGGCCATCTTGGATGCGACGCAGTATCGCTAGTTATGTCAGATGTGACAGGTGATGACTTGACTACGATTGCATCAGGAATGACTTATTTTGATTCTACTACATTTTCAGACGCAAAACGAATTCTAAAACACTACAGACTAGAAAAAATGGCTCCAAAAAACGTGGTAAAAAGAATAGAGCTTGGAATTAAAGGACTAGTCTCTGAGACGCCAAAAAGAGCAAAGGTAAGAAATTACGTTATAAGCAGTAACAAAAACTGCCTTGATGCGATGACACAGCATGCCAGGCAACTTGGGTTTTCCACACGGGTTGTGCGCTGTGTTTCAGGCAGTGTTGACAAGGCATGTGAAAAAATAACAAAAATGATACCCAAAGGAAAGAATAGTTGTATCGTTTTTGGTGGCGAAACAACCGTGACGGTAAAAGGAAAAGGAAAAGGTGGAAGAAATCAAGAGCTAGTTTTGTACATGATAAAGAACTTGAACAAACGTAATACAAAACATGTTATAGTTTCAGTCGGTACTGATGGAATGGATGGAAACACCAATGCGGCTGGGGCAATAGCTGAATCTGATACACTGGTAGAAGAAATAGCCAGATTTCTTAAAGATAATGATTCATATCATTTTTTCAAAAAGCACGGCGGACTAGTTTTCACAGGGCCAACACATACAAACTTGATGGATATAGGATTGATTCTACGAAGATGACACAGTATTTTTGCTCGATTTTCATCCGGTTCGATCAATTGATAACTAATACCCAATTGTATTTGGATTGTTCCACTGAAACTTTATCAAAATAATATTCAGCATGGTCGCGTGTTTGTTCTGATCTCGTTTGTATATTGTCAATGATCCATGAGATCTTTTTCTCATTTCCATCAAAATAGTATCTGTGATCCAATGTCAATCAAAAAGGCGCTGATTGTCTATATATTTTGAATATACTACTGAATAACAAAAATGAAAATGTGCAAGCGTGCTTGAAGCTAACTCCTTCTTTACAAACATGGTAGATGAGCTAGTTGAATTCTCAGAATACGATCCAGAACTTGCTGAAGGATTAAAATGGCTAGACTCGGAGGCACATAAACGTGGAATTACTTTCTATGAGATGGTTTTTCATGTTCTACACAGACATGATATAGATACAAAAGCAAAGGACTGGCTTGCCAACAGAAACTAATCTACACAAGAAAATGTACTTTTGATTAAAAATTTAGGCGTGAATCTGCGTGTCTCTTTTATCTATAGGAACGTATTCGCATCCAGAAGGCCCACAATATTTGCCTACGTACACTGCTTTTGGCCTGTAAAGTATTGGTTTTGGAGCAGCCTCTGCAAATTTTTCTTCTATGATGTGAGCAGTCCAGCCCGCAACTCTTGATATTGCAAATATTGGAGTGTTAAGATCCATTGGTATTGCAAGCATATAGTATGCTGATGCACTGTAAAGGTCTACATTTGGAAAAATGTCAGAGCCCTTTACTTTTTTCATCTCTTCTGATGTGATGTCTTCTACTTTTTTTGTAATTTTGTACCAGGGCTGTCCAGTCTTCTCTGACAGCCTCTTGGAGAGCTCTCTTAGCACTTCAGCTCGTGGGTCACATGTTTTGTAAACGGCATGCCCCATACCCATTATCTTCTGCCCCCTTGCAAGTTTTTCTTTAACCCATGATTCTACCCTGTCTTCTGTACCTATTTCCAAAAGTATCTTCATTACTTGGTAGTTTGCCCCTCCGTGTAATTCACCACTTAGAGCACCCGCTGCAGCACTGACTGCTGCATACATGTGGGCACGAGTAGACGCCACTTCTCTTGCAGCAAACGTGGACGCATTGAAGCTGTGCTCTGCATGTAAAATCAAGCAAATGTCAAAAATTCGAGTAATTTCAGTATCGGGTTCTTTTCCAGTAAGCATGTATAGAAAGTTTCCAGCATGATTTATCTTCTTTGAAGGTGCGATGACATCCTTGCCATTTCTAATTCTATCCCAACATGCAACTATTATAGGAATCTTTGCTATGAGGTTGATTGCTCTTGTGTAATTGGTTGTCCTTTCTTCTGCTTTGTCCTTTTCATACATACCAAGCTCTGCTATCTTGGATTGGAGCACATCCATGGGGTTTGCCGTTTTTGGAAGATTTTCAAGATCCTTTTCTAGACCATCAGGAATTTCTCTTGCTTCAATTAGGCTATCTGCAAACTCGGACAAGACCTCCTTTGTAGGCAGGTCGTCATTGAGGAGCAAGCATGCGGTTTCTTCATAGGTTGATTTTTTTACAAGGTCTAGGATATCGTATCCTCTGTAAATCAGCTTACCGTTCATTCCGTCAACTGCAGAAATCTTTGTATCAGCTACTTCGATATTGCGAAGACCAACATTCTTTGTTTCCACTATTATTACTGCACAAAATGTGTATTAAATTATTACTACCTATGGAAAACTGGTTATTATATCGGGAAACTATCAAAAATGGATGATCCCACGAAGCATATTGGCCCATCCATTCTAGCATTTGTTTATTATCATTTTAATAAACTAGCAATCTATCTGCATATTATTTCCAAAAAATTCGCTATGGGTTTCTTATACATAAAGTCCTCTAATTGCGTTCTTATCGATTCCGCAATGACATCTCCAGCCCTACCAAAAAGCGCCTTTAGTACTTTGCTTAGATATTCAGGATGTTCATAACAATCTGGCAGATAGCAGTGGTACTTACTGTATAACATCTCCACTACTTTGTCATAAGCTGGCTTTCCAATATCAACAAGAGCTTTTTGAGCAGCTAGAGTTACTAGTGCTTTACCTATTTGTTCTTGATTCGCATAGATTGGATTGTTTTCCACTAGTATAACAGATCTCAGATCTTGCTTGTATCTCCTAGTCTGTTTATACGATTACAGACTATTTGTCACTTCGTAGATTTGCTATTGATTCGTTGAAGACAATTGAACAGGTAAAAAATTAAGCACTTGGTCTAATCTAACAACTCGATTCCATATAGCAAAACTTTTCATAAATGCTTAGAAATGTCGAACTGGGACGAGGATTTCATAAGGCTTGTTGACAACTTTGTGGCCGAAACCAAGGATCCCAAGATTCTCGACGAGATCTCACAACTAGACAGAGAATCAAGACTGCTAGGTATTTCCTTTTATGATATGTATTGTGTAGTTTTGCAAGATGTAACAGGGCATCAGTACTTGGTTGCAGAATTTAAAACATACACGAGTCTAAAAAAAAGCTAAACCCATTTTTTAGTTTAAATGAGGGTCGTTCTGCCTTGTTAGCTCTGTGGCAAAAACGAAAGTTCTCTGCGTATCTCATAAAGAAGATGCTGACGGAATAGGGGCTGCGTCACTGATAAGGCAAGCCTTTGGAGGCGAGACTAGGTTAGTAGATTATCCAGGACTTATGAATGAGTTAGAGCAACTGCGCAATGACGAGTCTCTTAAAACACTATTCATATGTGATCTTGGGCTTAGTAAGACAAATCAGGACCAATTTGTCAAACTTTTAAGCCATCTTAGAAAGAACCGAGTCTCAGTAACATATATCGATCACCACGACATTGATGAGGCAATAAAGAAGAAAATCCAGTCACTTAAAGTCAAACTGATTCACGTGATAACTGAATGTACTACTGTTCAGGTGTATAATGCTTTCAAATCAAAATTAAATGATCACAGTTCGTTTATTGCGGCATGCGCTGCAGTCACAGATTACATGGAGGATAGACCATTGGGCTCAAAACTCTTGCAAAGATTTGACAGGCAATTCATTCTCCTTGAGGCAACCGTTCTGACATTTACAATAGTAAGCCATCAAAAGGATTCAGATTATCTTTTGTATCTAGTCGACGAATTAAGCGAAGCAAAATATCCTCATGAACTTCCTAACACCTTTGAATTTGCTCGCATCCAAGCAGAAAAAATCTCAAATGTCATTCAGAAGGTAAAGGACAACATGAAAAAAATGAAAAACCTATCATACATGGAAGTTACAGATTCTGGGGCAAGTATGGTTGTAAATTTCGTACTGGGATTATCTGGTAAAGATGTCGGTGTTTCATACAAGCTAAGAGAAGAGCAAGGAATCTATGCAGTGTCTATACGCGGTTCAAGAGCATGCAAAATTCATCTTGGAAAAATAGTCAATCAATTGGCAACAGAACTTGGTGGCTCAGGTGGAGGTCATGATAAAGCATGCGGAGCAGTTATCCCAAGAGAAAAAATAAAACAGTTTCTAAAGAAATTCAATTCTAAGCTCAAGTAACTTCGGCTATCAAATCTATCTCAACTGCAGAGTTTAGCGGGAGGCTTACAACACCGACTGCAATTCTTGAATGTTTGCCTTTTTCACCAAATATATCAAAGAGAAAATCAGATGCAGTGTTTATCACCTTTGGCTGGTCAGTAAACTCTGGTGTGCTGTTGACAAATCCAGAAACTTTGATAATTTTGGAGATTTTATCAAGTGTACCAAGCTCAGCTTTTAGTTGTGCAAGTGCGTTTATGATACATAGCTTGGCTGCACTTTGTGCATCTTCGACTGAAATATTTGTAGGAACCTTTCCTTGGAACTGTACCTTGCCATCCTTTACGGGAATCTGCCCTGATACAAATACTAGGTTGCCAGTTTTAACAACTGAGATGTACGAGCCAGCTGGCTTGGGGGGATTTGGAAGAGAAACTTTCAATGCAGCAAGTCTCTCTTCAATCATGGATTTGGCTTGGCATGTATGTGTTTTAACTTTATGTTCATATATGATGTCGCAAGAAATTGTTTGTGGAAGAAGGTAAATTTCATGGCAGTGATGCCAAAAAAGAGCTTGATATTTTACTGTCTCGGCTAAATGCACTAGAGGCTGCATCTACTGACAGGTCAGAAAAGTCTGCCTTGGGTGTGCTAAAAGTACTAGTAGAAAATCAAAAACATTTCATAGACGAATTTGAGCACCTAAAAAAAGCACTAGACCTAATTACACTCCAACTCTTCAAACTTGAGCGTGACAAAAACTCGTAGAATTTTCTGTACTAGTAGAAACACTTGTTCTAGATTTTGCAATTAGACTTGGCGTACAAGTTTGCTAATAAAAGATTAAATTCAGCCACCAATTGTTTGACAGCAAATGTCATCTCCAAACGAACCTGTAGATAACACCAAGCCTGTAGTAAAAGAGAAGAATCCTCACAATTACAGAAAAGTTGGTTTTTCCATGATTGCAGTATCGGTTTCCCTTGTGCTAATTGCTCTTTTGGTGTGGTCAGTAGGAGACAACTATCACTTTGCAAGTGATATCATGGCTGCTCAAGAAATGGATGCAATGACTCCAAAACAAGGATTTAATGTAATTTACTTTGATGAAGGACAACCAGTAGGTGGGAAATTCAAAATATTAGACCATGCAGGCACTATTGCGCAGGCGCATGAGCTGCAAGCAAAATATGCCAAACAGTATGAAGCTGAAAAAGGACAAGTGATAGTATTTGACGCAACTATTGATGACAATAAGAAACTAGTTGAAGACTTGAGAGCTGCAGCCTTGGCTAATACACAGGCTGCACCCAAAACCGTATCATCCCCCACTACTAGTGCTCAACCTGTAATTACCGTCAACGCAACAGGTAACCAGACAAATCAAACAACAATAACACTTAGCGAATCAGTTGGAATTAATGCTTCAAATCCTAGCAAATAGGATCTCAAATCAACTCATCATCAATTTCTTCTATCGGGTCTATAAATTGTGTACAAGTACAGTTTGGTATGCTACACTTGCCTCTTTTAACAATAGAGTGACTCTGCGCTGAAGATTCGTGAGCATCGTTGACGTGATGGCACCTCTTGCAATTCATATCTTGAGAATTTTCTGCTCTTATTTAACACTTGAAAAGTTATCAGATGCTAGACTTTGATTATTCCAGAATTTATCAGATACTGGATTGCTTTTACAAAGTCTTCGTCCCCAATACTTCCATCTGCCCACCAACCGGCATTATTTTTTACCCAACTTGGTATCTGCTGTGATAGCACTGCTTGTGACGAGTCGTGTGGAACCTGCATTATGCCATTTGATACAAGATATTGAATACCTTTTACAAATTCGGCATCCCCAATATTTCCTTCTGACCACCACTTGGCGTTATTTTTTACCCAACTTGGTATTGCTGTGTTGCTTTTGGGAGTTTCTGTACTTGCAGAATCTGAATTGATTATATTTGTATCAACTAGGTTGTTTGAAGATTCTACCATCACAGGTCTGCCAAGTAGAGTGGCAACGCCAACAAAATGTTCATTGAGTAAAACTCCGGTTTGCACATCATATTGCACTTGAAAAGAACCGTTCACACCTGTTTGAGTGGTAACAAGGGCAGTCCTTTTAAAACCATTAAAGTCATGTAATTGCTGAGTCACAGCAGTACTGCTCTTGTTATAGGCAATTGGGGCTGGTAAAATCTGAAGAAACGGCATATTTGCGGTATTTTGTTCGTCATGCATGAAACCTGTTTTTACGTTTAAAATAAAGGTACTAGTTTCAGTATTGTTTTGGTCAGCATATTGCTCTGTTACTTTGATATTGTTCCCATCTACCATGTCGCCGAAGGTATAAGTCTGGGAGCTACTGACAGCCCCAAGATTAATTTGATATTTGAGATGGTCTCCTGGATGTACACAGATGTCATGAGACTGGCATGAGGTATCTTGCTGTGCAAAAGTATTGCCTGTCTGAAACATGAGGACCACAACAGCCAATACAATAACACTTGTCAATTTTGCATTCATTTGTTATCTCGACGTACAAGACTAAACATTACTGTTTCTATTCCCGTTAGGCAAAAAAATTATACACAGAGATCAATACAAATATCCTTAAAACCCCTCTAAATTAGTGGAACCAAATAAACTAATTAAAGAAACAAGCCCGTATCTTTTACAGCATGCCTACAATCCTGTAAGATGGTATCCATGGGATGAAGAGGCAATAAAAAAAGCAAAGGACGAAAACAAACCGATCTTTCTGAGTGTAGGTTACAGTGCTTGCCACTGGTGTCATGTTATGGCACACGAATCGTTTGAAAACCAAGAAATTGCCCAAGTAATGAATGAAAACTTCATAAACATAAAGGTAGACCGAGAAGAAAGACCTGATATTGATGATATATATCAGAAGGTCTCGCAGCTTACAACTGGCAGTGGCGGCTGGCCTCTTAGCGTATTTTTAACTCCTGACCAGAGGCCATTTTATGTTGGAACCTATTTTCCCCCCATGGACAGCTATGGAAGGCCAGGATTTGGGAGTCTGGTGCGCCAACTCGCTCAAGCTTGGAGAGAAAAACCACATGATGTCGAAGTTGCCGCAGAAAATTTCCTAAACGTGCTCAAAAAAACAGAGTCGATATCTACCCCATCAAAACTTGACAGGTCAATACTTGATGAAGCTGCAGTTAACTTGCTCTCCCTTGGTGATCCTACAAATGGTGGATTTGGCCATGCGCCAAAATTTCCTAATGCAGCAAACCTGTCATTTATGCTCAGATATGCCAAAATCTCAGGCATTTCAAAATTTCAGGAATTTGTTTTTAAGACTTTAACTAAGATGGCAAATGGCGGCATCTATGATCATCTAGGGGGAGGATTTCATAGGTATTCTACAGACTCGAGATGGTTAGTGCCACACTTTGAGAAGATGCTATATGACAATGCACTTTTGCCCCCTGTATATGCGGAAGCATATCAGCTGACAAGAGATGAAAGATATTTGGAGATTATAACAAAGACATTAAGATTTGTGCTAAGAGAAATGACTGCACCAGATGGGGGATTTTATTCTGCACAAGATGCTGATTCTGAAGGAGAAGAAGGAAAGTACTATGTCTGGAAAAAAAAGCAAGTTCAAGAAATACTTGGAAATGATTCTGATATTTTCTGCCTTCATTATGATATTGTTGATGGTGGAAACTTTGAAGGCCACAACATTTTACATAATAACATAAATCTATCTACAGTAGCATTCCAGTTTGGCAAAACAGAATCTGAAGTTAACGAAACCATAAAGCGTTGTAAAGAAAAACTCTTTGAGGTCCGTGTCACACGAGTGAAGCCAGGACGAGATGATAAAATTCTTGTCAGCTGGAACGCTTTGATGATATCTGCATTT
>Ga0209376_1005206_pt1 | contig 10937 bp, 9 predicted proteins | sample GraSoiAngelo_134_FD_185891 | JGI IMG/M metagenome (GOLD analysis project Ga0209376, IMG submission 185891) | Grasslands soil microbial communities from the Angelo Coastal Reserve, California, USA - 14_0929_05_30cm (SPAdes) (version 2) | ecosystem: Environmental > Terrestrial > Soil > Grasslands ... | reverse complement strand
GGCGAGACCACCGCGCTCATGGATGATTTCGCAGACTTCGCGCGCTGGCTTTCCCTTCAAGTAGGGAAGCTCGGCACCGATGCAGAGGAGGTGACCGTCAGCGGTTGTGATTTCGACTCCGGGCAAGACGAGAAAATTATCGACCGGCTGGCCATCGAGTCGCATCAAGCCTTTTTCGAGCAGATAAGTAATCGCGTCGCAGGTATTGTGATCGGTGATGGCGAGGCCATGCAAGCCTTTGGCTCGTCCGGCGGCAATCAGATCTTCCGGACTGGAGATACCATCTCCGGAAAAAAAAGAATGCGTATGCAGGTCGATGTTAAAAGGCATTTCTATGAGGCTGTCTCCAAGTGGAGGAAAATAAAAGCTTCGGTTTCAAGCGTTCAGCAGTCATCTGCCTTCCCTGCGCTACGGCGCGACAGGCAGACCGTCGCTACAGTTTTAAACAAGTTCCTCAACCACAAAAGCAGGCTGGGCGGCCACTTCTTCCTGTGTGCGATTAAACTGATGATCGTATAGGCGGCGATAATAACCGGATTTCTCGAGTAACTCAGCGTGCGTGCCGATTTCTTTAATTCGCCCTGCATCCATCACTACGATTTGATCGGCCGATAACACCGTGGAGAGTCGATGAGCAATTGCGATGACCGTGCGGCCGGCGGTCAGTTTTTCGAGCGCTCTTTGAATTTGCTGTTCCGATTCGGAATCGAGCGATGAGGTCGCTTCATCCAGTAAAAGAATCGGCGCATTTTTCAGAACAGCCCTTGCAATGGCAATGCGCTGTTGCTGACCGCCGGATAAGAGACAGCCCTTATCGCCAATCAGGGTCTGGTACCCTTTGGGTTGCGCCATAATGAAATCGTGTGCGTAAGCGGCTCTCGCTGCTTGGAAAATTTCCTCCGGAGTGGCATCAAGGCGGCCGAACTGGATGTTGCTGAAAATGGTATCGTGAAATAAAAACGTCTCCTGAGTAACGAGGCCGATCTGTTCACGCAGTGATTTCTGGGTAATCGAGCGCAGGTCGCGGCCATCTACCCTGACGGCTCCCGAGCTCGGGTCGTACAAGCGCAGGATCAGCGAGAGAATCGTGCTTTTGCCCGCGCCGCTTGCCCCGACGAGCGCGTAGGTTTTGCCGGGCTCGATGTGCAAATTGATGCCATTGAGCGCGTCAAGAAGAGTACCGGCATAACGAAATCTGACATTTTCAAAATCGATCTGCCCTCTCGAGGAAGTCAGCGCCACAGCGTTAGGCGTGTCTCGCACGGCCGGTTTGGAATCAAGGATTGAGAAAATCGCGGTCGTTGCGGCGATTGATCGCTGCATCACGATATGAATCTTACTGAGTGTTTTGATCGGATCGTAGAGAATGAAAATTCCGGAGATCAATCCAAAAAACCGGCCCACACTCAGGTTCGCGGCGTACACGTATAGCAATGCCAAGCCAACACCGATCGCCGCGATGGTTTCTACCAACGGACTCACAGCCTCCATTGACCTCATCATGCGCATCATTTGTGAAAACTGCAGTTGATTGCTGCGCTTGAATGCCTTTTCCTGGTGCGCTTCACGTGCAAACGATTTGATCACACGAATGCCAGCAAATGTCTCCTGCATGGTCACCACCATCTCGCCCATACCTGCTTGTTCACTCTGCACTGCCTTTCGCGCCCGTTGGCCATAAATGCGGAGGGGGATCAGGCAAGTGGGGAAAAGAATCAACGTGACCACGGTGAACTTCCAATCCATCAGAAGGAGAACGCTGATTGCGCCTATAATGGTGATCGGTTGCTTGAAAACATCGCTGCTAACGCTGGTCAACGCCATCTGCATCATCCGTGTATCGTTAGTAATACGGGACATCAAAAGGCCCGAGCGCATCTTGTTAAAAAAATCCATGGAATGGCGAACCATCTTGCTGAAGAGCTGCGCGCGAATGTCGCTGACGACCTTGTTGCTCACCCACTGCATACAATAGGTACTTCCGTAAGAGAAGAGGCTGCGCACGGTCATGATGGCTGGAATGGCGAGACAGACGAAGGCAATCGAATTGATTTTTGGCCCGGTGTCCAAGGCGTGGAGATTCGAGCGTAAAGCCATTGGGTTGGGAGCGGCCCCATGGAAGATGGTGCTTGTCACCCGGGCTATGGCCAGCGGGAAAAGCGAATTGACGCCGCCGTAGGCGAGTCCCAATGCCAAGCCGAGTCCAAAGCGCGTCTTGTACGGCTTGACGTAGCCATAGAGCCGTCGATATGGCCCGGCGGCCGCTCGAAGCGTTTGCCAGAATGACGGCTTTTCCTGACCGGTTCTTCCCTTACTCATGAACTTTGGGTCGCCGCATGAGACGACAGCAGCGAATCCATAGCACCAATCACAGCCTGCGTCGAGATCAGGCTCATGGGAAGACGTGGTCGTACCGGCGAAAACCGAGTGAGCGCAGTGCTTGCCTCTCCTTGTAAGATCAAGGCCGTGCTCTCTAGTGGGCGCCAGTGAAACGGATTTGTAGGACCAAACAAGATCACCTGAGGTGTCTGCGTTGCCGCCGCCAGATGCATCGGTGCCGAATCAACCGTGACGAGAAGACGCGCCTGCCTGATCAGCGCCGCTAATGTGAGCAAATCCGTTTTTCCAGAAAGATCAACCACCCGCTGCCGCGTTTGGCTTTTAATTGCAGCGACATGTGCTTGCTCAAAAGGCGAAGCCCCACCGGTTAATACAAGATCGATATGATGATTGAGCGCGGTCTGTTCAATTACTTTGGCCCACCGTCCTGGTTCCCAGAATTTTTCCCTTCGCGCCGACCCGGGATGAAAAATTACGAATGACTCACTGATTTTCTCATCGCGCCGGAGCAGCTCTGCTTTCACCCGAGCGGTTTCCGGCAAGTTTAGGCGAACCGCGCGGGAGGCGCCGCGAACCTTTAGCGGCTCGAGCAGCGCGAGATGGTAATCCACCGTATGCATGTCGCGCATACGCACATTGACAAAATCGTTGTAAGCGCGAGCCCGATTTTTCGACTGCTCTTGTACCCGGTAAGACACGGCGCGTATCCTTGCGCCGGACAAGAAAGCCAGAAACGCAGAGCGATCGTTGCGTGTGAAATCGATGCAGTAATCAAATTTCTGGCGAACGATGCCAAAAAACAGCGCTACGTCCTGTAAATTGCGTCGCGCCATCCAAAGCCGGTCGACGTCCCCGATGGCTGGCGCTAAATCGGCGCATTTATTGGAAGTGACAAGCGTCAATTGCGAGTCGGGAAAATTTGCGCGCACCGCGGCGATGCTCGGCGTCGTTAAAATGAGATCGCCGATCCGCTTGAGCTGCAGGAGAAGAATATTCACGAGCTTCGAACTGTAACGGCGCTCGATGAGTGCCGAAACAAAAGAATCGGCGGTTACCCGCAGGGGCTGCGCTACCACTAAGATGTCATTCGCATGGCCAGCTCGTAGGCGTCCAGCAAGCGCGTTCGAAAATGGTCCCAAGTGAAATTTTCCACTATGCGACGGCGCGCCGCCTTGCCCATGCGTTCAACAACCTCAGGATGCCGATACAGATGCTCAAGCCTTGCCGCGATCGCATCCACGTCCCCCGGTCGAACGATGAATCCCTCCACGCCATCGCGCACAACATCACCCGCCTCGCGCGTGGTAATCTGCGGTAGCGCGCAGGCAGCCGCTTCGTATGTGACTTTCGCGCTGCCTTCCCATTGAGAGGGAAAAACGTGAACGGTGCTCTGGCTAAGATAATTCTCCGGATCGCGCACAAATCCGACAACGCGAATATTATCGCGCCAGAATTGCTTGAGAAAAGGCCTGGCTTCATCGTGCACTGAGCCGATCAGCCATAACTCAGCCTCAGTGAGATTGAGCCGATCCCATGCCTCAAGTAAAGAGTGAATCCCTTTTCGCTTAATCAGTGCGCCGGAAAAAATCGCCCGAAATTTTGCCGGCCGTTGGCCGGGTTTAAAGCGGTCCACATCTGCACCGCGCGGAAGATAAAATAGTTTTTCTTCCGGAAAATTCCGCGCGCGAAATGTGTCCGCTGCTGTCTCGGATAACACTACCAGCAGGTCGGCAAGGCAGTACTCTTCGATAAAACGCTTCCGGTCGAGCAACAATCCTGCTTTCCATTTTTGAAACGCGGAAATGTTGCTAGCCGACGCAGCGGCGTGCGGGATTTCAGTCTTTGCTTTCTTGCCGTCGCGATGCCAGGTCGGAATCTCGATAATTGAGGGGATGCGGCGTTGTTTGGCCATGCGAAGGGAGCGCAAACAATCGCCAGACCAACTATGAAACAAATCGTAGCGTCCCGTTTCAAGGTGCCGGGAAGCGATCCAATCCAGGTATTTTTTCTTGGCACCATAGTAGTAGGGTCGGTCGAAAAATGAGAGCAGACGCACCGGGTGCCAACGCAATGAATGAATGAAGGAGCCGGGAATTTCCTTCTGCCGATTGTCGTAAGCGATTGCTTTCCCGAGAAATCTGCCGCGATACGACGCGCGCAAGGCCTCAAATGCGTCTGTATCGAGACCAGGACCACCAATGCGGGCGAAGATGGAATAGAGCAAACACCCCGGCAACGTGCGCGCGCCAGACGAGGTGGAGCGTACTCCTGGCGAAGGAACATTTAAAGTTTCGCCCGGCATCCGGTTACAACTATTCTGATGAACATCGAGCAAGTAAAGTCCGGTCCTGGAATAAACGGCAGCCTACGAGTGCGGACGTAGACATGAGCACAAAAAAAATCAGCATCGGCTTTGTGCGACGTGGCTATTCGCAAAGCGGTGGCGCCGAGGCATACCTGAAGCGGCTCGCGCGTGGTGTGGTCGAACGCGGTCACGAAGCGAAGCTTTTTGCGACAACAGATTGGCCGAAGGAAGATTGGCCGTTTGGACCAATTGTGCATGTCGCCGCAAGATCGCCAATCGCTTTCGCCGACGAGGTCGAGAAACTTCGCTCGGGCGACAGTTCTGATGTCCTGATTAGCCTGGAGCGTCTTTGGAATTGCGACGTTTATCGCGCCGGCGACGGCGTTCATCGTGCTTGGTTGGCTCGCCGGAGAAAGTTCGAGTTGCCGCTCGATCGTTTTATTCGAGGGCTGAATCGAAAGCATCGCGATACGTTGCGGCTCGAAGAGGCTCTATTCGCAAATCAAGGCGCCGGCCATGTAATCACCAATTCGCAGATGGTGAAAGATGAGATCATCGATCTTTACGGCTATCCCGCAGATAAGATCGACATTGTTCGGAACGGCGTTCCCCTCGACCAATTTCATTTTCGCCCGGAGTTTCGTGAGAAGTCGCGGGAAGAGTTGAAAGTTAAGCCCGACCAGATTGCGCTGCTTTTCGCTGGCTCAGGCTGGGGACGCAAGGGTCTGCAATTTGCCATCGCTGCCATGGCGCTGTGCAGGAACCGCAAAATGCGTTTGCTCGTCGCCGGTCGAGGGAGGCAGCGCTATTACAAAGCAAAGCGCGTCCAGTTCTTGGGCGAAGTGAGCGATCTGGTGCGTATTTATGCCGCCGCAGACATTTTCATTTTGCCGACAATTTATGATCCGTCTTCGAATGCGTGTTTGGAAGCGCTCTCTTGCGGGCTGCCAGTGATTACAACGCGCAATAATGGCTTTAGCGAAACTATCGACAATGGAGTGCACGGCTCCATTGTAGATTCCGCGAACGACTTGATCGCGTTGCGTGATGCCATTCAATTTTGGTCGGAGCCGGATCGGCGCATCGCAGCAAGATTGACAAACGGGCAGCGTGCGGCGGAGTTCGATATTTCGAGAAATATCGCCCGGGTTTTGGAGATTTTGTTTCACGCTGCGGCCAACGCCGCATCTACGTCCCGGAATATTCGAAATACTTGATCAAGCCTTGCGATCTCGAAAATGGAGCGCACGGCTTCCTGCAAGCCCGCCACTGCGAACTTGCCGCCGTAGGCTTCGATTTTTTGCATTCCTTCGATCAACGCAGCAAGTCCGGCGCTATCGATGTAGGTGACGCCGGAAAGATCGACCACCACCTGTTTTGGTTTTTTGTCAATCAGTCGATTGAGTGCGGCGGTGAGATTAGGCGAGACATGCAGGTCGATTTCGCCTTCGAGAGGAAGGACATTGGAACGATCTTTCCTTGGCATTGGAACCGCCGGGGAAGCCGATTTTTTCATTTACTCCTTCAATCGTCAATTAACTACCATCCGAGCGTATCGATGATCTCATTCACATTCGAAAGATCATCGATCAAAAAATCCGGCTGATGTTCGGCTAGCTGCTCGCGACTCCATTTGCCGGTCGCCACGGCGATCGTTCGCGCGCCGATGGCCTTTCCGCATGCGATGTCGCGCGGTGTATCGCCGATTACGTCGATCTGAGATGCCGAAAACTCGCGGCCATGCTTTTCCCTTGCCCGAGCACGTGCGAATGATCCGAGCTGATTGCGATCCTGATGATCGTCTGCAAAAGCCCCGAATTCAAAGAGATGCCAGACCCCGTAGTGCTCGAGCTTTAGCTGCGCTCCGCGTGAGACATTGCCAGTGAGAAGCGCCAGTACCAGATGAGGTCGCGACTTGAGTTCTTCGAGCAACTCAAGCACGCCAGGTAGCAGCTTGCCTTCCCGTCGCGGTAATTCCAGCGAGAGAAAATGCACGTAACTGTCCAGAAACGCGCTCACGTTTTCGGTCGTTGCGGGAATATTATGCTTCTTCAGTATACTGGTTACGATCCCCGAATCGGTCATTCCTGCGATTTCGATTCCGCGCAGGTCATCGGTAATTCCGAAGCGCTCCCTGAACGCGGCTATGAGGGCGTGAACGCCGGCGCCGCCCGAATGAATCAGAGTGCCATCGATATCGAAAAGAAGCAGGCGCTTTCGCATTTCTGTAATGGCGAGCGGAGTCGAGACATCCTTTACTCCTCTTCAGTAAACGCGCAATTCAGTGGAAGCGTTTCTTAAGTCAATGAGAGATTCCCCGACTCGGTTTGGAATAACAGATTACAGCGGAGGCGCGTGCATAAGGAGCACGGCGATCATACTGCCGAGAAATATGAGCAGAGTAACTGCTGAGCCAACAAGAATTGCAGTGCGCACCATATCCTCTTTATCTCTCTGGCTCTGGAAAGGAGAAGCGTTGGTGAAGCCTGCGGGGACTGCGCTCAATTCGGTGGGTCTGGCTTCAACCTTCTGGATCTGAGACAGGGGTTGCGAGCCAATTGCATCTCTCTCATAGCGCGCGTCTATGGCGCCGAACCGAATTTGATCATCAAATCGCAGTGTTGTTTCGGTCACTGGGGTGCCGTTGACGAGCGTACCATTAGTCGAACCAAGATCTTTCAGCTGATAATTTTTGCCGACGCGCTGCAACTGGGCATGATGACTCGAGACGGATGAATCGCCGATCACGATCGTGTTGTCTGGCCCGCGACCAATGGTAACCAGATCCTCGACAAGGTCGTGAACAGTTCCATTGATGATCAGCCTCGGCATATTGTCGATTTTAATCGAACAAATCGAATGGGACAAATCCGACGTATCAGCGGAAGTCGCAACGATTGACCCACAGCACGCGTCCCCGCATAGTGCGGCTTTAATGGCAATAGAACTGACGCGCAACTTCTGCATCATCGCGCACATCGATCATGGCAAGACCACGTTATCGGACCGATTGCTGGAGTGGACCGGCACCATTCACGAACGCGAGAAGCAGGACCAACTGCTCGATTCGATGGATCTGGAGCGGGAGCGCGGGATCACTATCAAGGCGCATCCAGTAACGATGCGCTATAAGAGCAAGTCTGGCCAAACGTACCGGCTCAATCTGCTCGACACGCCTGGGCATGTCGATTTCGCTTATGAAGTTTCGCGCAGTCTTGCTGCGTGCGAGGGCGCGCTATTAGTGATCGACGCAGCGCAAGGTGTCGAGGCGCAGACAGTGGCGAACGTCCATTTGGCGCACAAACAGGGGCTGACAATTGTGCCGATCATTAACAAAATCGATTTACCAAACGCTGACCTGCCGGCTGTCCACCGGCAACTGGAAGAGATCCTCGCCATTCCGTCGGAGGAGTCGATTCACGCAAGCGCAAAGCTAGGCATCGGCATTGATGAGACCCTCGAGGCGATTGTAAAACGGATTCCGGCCCCGCAATTGCCGACCGACGAAACTCTGCGGGCACTGGTGTTTGATTCAGTATTCGATGTTTATCGCGGCGTCGTCGGCTACGTGCGCGTTGTTTCTGGGACCATGGAAGCCAATCACGCCATCCAGTTGATGAGCAACAACGCCCGCTACGAAATCAAGGAAGTCGGTGTGTTTACGCCGAAGATGCTGGTGCAACCTCAACTCGAAGCGGGCGACGTTGGTTATTTTATCGCCAACATTAAGAGCACTGCCGACATCAAGATCGGGGACACCATCACAGACCAGCGCCACGCGGCGCGCGAGCCGCTGCCGGGTTTCCAGGAAATCCATCCGATGGTATTCAGCGGAATTTATCCGATCAACACAGCCGATTTCGAGCATCTGAAAGCAGCAATTGCCAAGTTGCGTTTGAACGATGCTGCATTCGTTTACACACCCGAAAGTTCGGTCGCGCTCGGGTTTGGCTTTCGATGTGGATTTCTTGGGTTGCTCCACATGGAGATCGTCCAAGAACGCCTGCGGCGTGAATATCAGATGGACATCATCGCCACTATACCGAGCGTTGTTTACGAAGTTGAAACCACGCGCGGCGAAATGCTGCGGATCGACAATCCCGCGCAATTGCCGAATCCAAGCGAAATCAAGGAAATTCGCGAGCCGATTGTAAAAGCGTATGTGCTTTGTCCGAATGAAAACATCGGCGACATCCTCCAATTAATTTTGGAAAAGCGCGGCCAGATGGAGCACACCGAGACGCTGGATGTGCGCCGCGTGATGTTGCATTGCCTGTTGCCGCTGAACGAGATCCTGGTCGATTTTAACGACAAGATTAAAAGCATTACGCGCGGCTACGGGTCGATGGACTACGACCATGCCGGCTATCGCCCGGCTAAGCTCGTCAAGCTCGACCTGCTTGTGAATGGCGAACCGGTTGACGCATTTTCGACCATCGTGCACAAAGATCGGGCGGAGGCGAGGGGACGCCAATTAGCAGCGAAATTAAAGGAGGTCATTCCACGCCAACTCTATCAGGTGGCGATCCAGGCAGCGATTGGCGGGAAAATTATCGCGCGCGAGAACGTTTCGGCCTTGCGAAAAAACGTAACCGCAAAATGCTACGGCGGCGATATCACTCGGAAGCGGAAGCTGCTGGAGAAGCAAAAAGAAGGAAAGAAACGAATGAAAAGCATCGGAAAAATCAATATTCCGCAGGAGGCATTTATCGAAGTGTTAAAAGCGCAGTGACTGTGGCGATGAAACATCTGATAACGCGGAGAGCCGTGTGATGCCAATTGCAGGAAGAAGAGTCGAGGTGAGCCGAATGAGCAATTTTGAATCAAGCATGCAACTCGGCGGACGCTTTTCGCTTTCGGCCTCCGCGTTTCGCCATTATTTCGTGATTCGACATTCGTGCTTTGTCATTTTCTAGGTCATGTTCACGTCCCGCCACGTTAAGCATAGCAGGCTGCTCTTGCGACATGCACGCAAGTATCTGCGTTATAAGTGTGATTTACTCAATGCGCCGGACAATGAAGAGGTGGTCACCGGAATAAAGAGTCTTCAGCAGGCGCTGCGTCAGCGGGATCGCGAGAAAATAGAGAGCGCAGCCACAACTCTTGACCGAAGCTTGCACAGACTGACTCCGGTAACGTGGGAATCGCACTGGCGGGAAAATTGTGAGGTGATTTTGGTCGCGATTATCGTGGCCGTAGGTATTCGTTCGTACTTCTTGCAACCATTCAAAATCCCGACGGGCTCCATGCAACCGACCTTGAATGGCATCATTGGTCATCCCAGCACGGTACGGGCACCGAACATTCTGCAGCAGATCGGCGAGTTTATCGTAATGGGTCGCAATTACATTAATGTTGTCTCGCGAGAGGATGATCAGATTCTGCAAATCGAACAGCGGAAAATTTTGTTCTTCTTCACGTTTTCACGGTTGATCTGCACGCAGCAGCAATTTCTTGTCTATGCCCCACCTGAGACGCTCACCCATGATTTCAATATCTTCCCCGGTCGTACCTATCATCGTGGCGAGATTATTGCCAGGGGCTGGGTAGACACGGGCGACCAGGTTTTTGTAGATAAATTCAGCTATAATTTTGTGAAGCCGCATCAGAGCGACGTTTTCGTTTTTCGGACAAAGCATATCTTCGGAATTCGGGAGGATCCGCAAACCGGCTCACCCTTTTACATCAAGCGCCTGGCGGGTTTGCCTGGCGACACGCTGCGGATCGATCCGCCGCTTCTTTATATTAATGGAAAAATCGCGCAAGGTTTTGGTTTCACCCGGGAGATGGCGGCAAAGCCGCCTTATCGCGGCTACGCGTTAGGACGTGATTATCTGGCGCAGCCAGATAGTTCGTTCACTGTGCCAGAGCACGGGTATTTTGCCTTGGGCGATAATAGCTACAACAGCTACGACAGCCGTTATTGGGGCCCCGTACCGGAAGAAAATCTCGTCGGGCGCGGCTTGTTTGTTTATTGGCCGTTCCATCCGCACTGGGGCTTAGTTCGTTAAGTAAAATTTCCGTCCCGCATGCTGTTGAATCTCCCGCGAGTGCATCCGCTGCTTTCGCTCTGCGGCGGATATGCGCTGTTGATGCTTTTCAATCCAGTCCGGCGAGCGCTCCTGGACGGATTCCGTTGCATCGGCCGTTATCCTCGCGTCTGGCTAACGTTCACGTTCCTTGCGTTTGCCTACTTCGTATTTCAGTTTGTCGCCTTCACGCCTGCCCGAAACTGGGCTAATCTGGATGTTAACCAGGTCATATCGTTACCGACTTGGTACTGGCCCCGACT
>Ga0209376_1005198_pt1 | contig 10949 bp, 11 predicted proteins | sample GraSoiAngelo_134_FD_185891 | JGI IMG/M metagenome (GOLD analysis project Ga0209376, IMG submission 185891) | Grasslands soil microbial communities from the Angelo Coastal Reserve, California, USA - 14_0929_05_30cm (SPAdes) (version 2) | ecosystem: Environmental > Terrestrial > Soil > Grasslands ... | reverse complement strand
GTCCTCGGCCGAGAGGTCCTTTTTCTCCTCCATCCTGCCGAGGAGCTCGGCGTACTTGCCCTTGAGGTAGTCGCGCATCGATTTCTCCGCGGCGAGCGCCTTCTTGACGTCGATGTCGTCGAAGTAACCGTTGTTCACCGCGAACAGCGTCAGGGCCATCTCCCACACCTGCAGCGGCTGGTATTGCGGCTGCTTCATGAGCTCGGTCACCATGCGGCCGCGCTCGAGTTGCTTGCGGGTGGCCTCGTCGAGGTCGCTCGCGAACTGGGCGAATGCCGCGAGCTCGCGGTACTGCGCGAGCGCGAGGCGCACGCCGCCGCCGGTGTCGCGCCGCTTCATGATCTTGGTCTGCGCCGCGCCGCCGACGCGCGACACCGAGATGCCCGCGTTGATTGCCGGGCGGATGCCGGCGTTGAACAGATCCGTTTCGAGGAAGATCTGCCCGTCGGTGATCGAGATCACGTTGGTCGGCACGAACGCGGTGACGTCGCCCGCCTGGGTCTCGATGATCGGCAGCGCGGTCAGCGAGCCGGTCTTGCCTTTCACTTGCCCATTGGTGAATTTCTCGACGTACTCGGGATTGACGCGCGCCGCGCGCTCGAGCAGGCGCGAGTGCAAATAAAACACATCCCCCGGGTACGCTTCGCGGCCGGGCGGCCGGCGCAGGAGCAGCGACACCTGCCGGTACGCCCAGGCCTGCTTCGTCAGATCGTCGTAGATGATCAGCGCATCCTGACCAAGGTCGCGGAAATACTCGCCCATGGTGCAGCCAGAATAGGGCGCGATGTACTGCATCGCCGCCGATTCGGACGCCGAGGCGGCCACCACGATAGTGTAGGCCATCGCGCCGTGCTCCTCGAGCTTGCGCACCACGTTCGCAATGGTGGAAGCCTTCTGCCCGATGGCTACGTAGATGCAGAAGAGATCCTTACCCTTCTGGTTGATGATGGTGTCGACCGCCACGGCCGTCTTGCCGGTCTGGCGGTCGCCGATGATCAGCTCGCGCTGGCCGCGGCCGATCGGAACCATTGCGTCGATGGCCTTCAGCCCGGTCTGCACCGGCTGCGACACCGATTGGCGCGCGATCACGCCGGGTGCGACCTTCTCGATCACGTCGGAGAGCTTGGCGTTGATCGGCCCCTTGCCGTCGATCGGCTGGCCGAGCGAATTCACCACCCGGCCGAGGAGTTCCGGGCCGATCGGCACCGAAAGGATCTTACCGGTGGTCTTGACCGTGTCTCCCTCGGTGATGTGCGTGTACTCACCCAGAATCACCGAGCCCACCGAGTCACGCTCAAGGTTGAGCGCCAGCCCGAAGGTGTTCTTTGGGAACTCCAACATTTCGCCCTGCATCACGTCCGAAAGGCCGTGGATGCGGCAGATGCCGTCGGTCACCGACACCACGGTGCCCTGCGTGCGCATCTGCGCCCCGGTGTCGAGGTTCTGGATGCGGTTCTTGATGAGTTCCGAAATTTCGGACGGATTCAGCTGCATGGATGCTCCTTAAACTTTCAATGCGGTCTCGAGCGCGCTCAGTTGCCCGCGCGCGGAGCCGTCGATGACCTTATCGCCGAGCACGACCTTGACGCCGCCGATCAGCTCGCGGTCGACCGAGACCTGCGCGCGTACCTTGCGCCCGGTCTTCTTCTCCAGGCGTTGGATGAGATCAGCGAGCTGCGCTTCGGTGAGTTCGAACGCCGACTGCACTTCGGCTTCGACTACGCCCTCGCGCTCGTTCTTGAGCGCTTCGAACTGCCCGTGGATCTCCGGCAGCAGCGGCAGGCGATTGTTCTGCGCCAGAACGCGCACGAAATTTTCCGCCTCGCCGCTCAGCTTGCCCGCGAGGATAGCGATGAACAGCCCTGCGATCTGGGCATCGGAGAGGTTCGGGTCCGCGACCGCAGCGCGCACGCGCTCGTCGGCTGCGACCTGGGCAAGCGCAGCGAGCATTTCCGACCACTTTGCGAGGCTGCCGCTCGCGTCTGCCAGCTTGAAGACGGCCTCGGCGTAGGGCCGTGCGATGGTGCTCGGCTCGGCCATCTAGAGCTGCTGCCTGATCGCGTCGAGGAGCGCGGCGTGCGCCTTGGCATCGACCTCGCGGCGCAGGATCTTTTCGGCGCCGGCGACCGCGAGCGATGCGACATGGTCGCGCAGTTGCTCGCGTGCGCGCGAGAGCTCCTGCGTGATCTCGGCCTTGGCGGCCGCCTTTTCGCGGTTGCCCTCTTCCTTCGCCGTCGTTTTGGCCTCCTCGATCATCTGGGTGACGCGCTTCTCGGCCTGGGAGACGATTTCAGCGGCCCGTTCGCGCGCCCCGCGGATCTCTTCGTCCGCCTGCCGCGTCGAGACTTCGAGCGACTTGCGGCCCTGCTCGGCGGCGGCGAGGCCGTCGGCGACGGTCCTCTGCCGTGTTTCGATCGCGCGCAGCATGTACGGCCAAACGAACTTCGTCGTGAACCAGATAAAGGCCGCGAAAACCAGCGCCTGAGCGATGAGCGTGAGCGTGATATTCATGACATTTCGTCGCGGGCTGCGCTTTAGCGGAAAGCGGCCGCCAGCGGATTGGCAAAAGCGAAGAACATGGCGATGCCCAAGCCGATGATGAACGAAGCGTCGATCAGGCCGAGCAGCAGGAACACCTTGGCTTGCAGCGAATTGGTCAGCTCGGGCTGGCGCGCCGCCGCCTCGAGAAAGCGGCTGCACATGATCCCCACGCCGATGCACGCGCCGGCGGCGCCCAGGCCGATCATCAGGCCCACGCCGATGCCGGTATAGGCCTGGACCATCGCCAGTAGTTGAAGTTTTTCCATTGGTGTTTTCCCTTTCTTGAGCGAGATTCGAGTGAGAGCCGGTCAGTGGTGCTCGTGCGCCATCGAGATGTAGACAATCGTCAGCATCATGAAGATGTAGGCCTGCAGCAGAACGATCAGGATATGGAAGATCGCCCATCCCAGACCGAGCAGAACGGCGAAGAAGGTACCCGTGAGGCTGGTCGCGGCGAGCAACCAGAGAAGAAGAAACAGGATCTCCCCAGCGTACATGTTGCCGAACAGCCGCAGCGAGTGAGACAGCGTCTTTGATACGTACTCGACCAGGTTGAAAAGCAGATTCGCCGGCCACAGCAGCGGACTCGCGCCGAATGGCGCGCAGAACATCTCGTGCAGCCAGCCGCCCAGACCCTTGATCGCGATCGCGAAGTAGATGCTCAGCACGAACACCGACAACGAAAGCGCGAAGGTGGTATTCACATCCGCGGTCGGCACCGGCCGCCACTCGTGCAGGTGGAACCAGCCGAGAACGATGGTGATGATGTCGATCGGCAGGAGATCCATCGCGTTCATCAGCACAACCCACACGAACACCGTGAGCGCGGCGGGAGCGATGAACTTGCTGCGATCGCCCTGGTAGAAGATTCCTTTCGCCTGATCGTCGACGAACTCGATCAGCAGCTCGACAAAAGCCTGGCGGCGATTCGGCACGCCCGAGGTCGCGCCGCGCACCACCCACCAGATGGAGCCGAGGCCGATGACGCCCAGAATGATCGACGTGACGAGTGAATCGATGTTCAGCGTCCAGAACCCGCCCTCGGCCACCGGCTTGGCGAAAAACGTCAGGTGATGCTCGATGTATTCGCCCGGGCTGTTGTAGGTTCCAGCGGCCATCTTGATCGTGCCGAACTCAGTATTCGCGGACAAAAAATGCCATGCCGAAAATCAGCATCGTGGTAACGAACGCGGTAGCGAGCACGCCGACTTGCGCCTCGGCGTAATTCGCCAGCACGAGCCACAGCAGGAGCACGGCAAGGCCGATCTTGACCGTCTCGGCACGCAACGCGCCGAACAGAATCCCCCCTGCAGACTTCGCATCGCTCCTCGAAGCCACGAACGCGGACGCCAGTCCGGCAACGACGCTGATCAAGCCGCCGGCGGCCGCCGATACCGCCGCCGGTGCGTCCGCCAGCAGCGCGGCGGCAATCGTCATTGCAGCCGTTGCCGCGAGCTGCCATTGCAAAACCGTGCGTATCGGCTTGCCCAGATGGCGAAGCATGACATTGGTTCTCTCCGCACCGAGCAAGGCCGCAAAATTATACACGTCAGCGCAGCTTCTTGAGCAGCTGCTCGAGATGGTCGAGGCTCGAGTAGTGCAGCACGAGTTTGCCGCCCTTTTTCGCCGCACGGATCTCGACCGTAGTGCCGAGCCGCTCCGACACTTCCTCTTCCAGCCGCGCGAGATCGCGGTCGGCCCTCTTGCGGCGCCGCGCCGCCGGGCCGCGCAGCAGGCTCTGCACCAGCGCCTCGGTCTCGCGCACCGACAGGCGCTTCGCCGCGACGCGCGTGCCGGCTTCGATCTGCCGCGCCGCGTCGAGCGCGAGCAGAGCGCGCGCATGCCCCATCTCGAGCGCGCCTTCCAGCAGCATTTCCTGCACCGGCCTGGCGAGCTTGAGCAACCGCAGCACGTTGGTCGTGGCGCTGCGCGAGCGGCCGACCGCATCGGCCGCCTGCTCGTGCGTCATCTTGAACTCCTCGACCAGGCGCTGCAGTCCCGCCGCCTCTTCCATCGGATTGAGGTTCTCGCGCTGGATGTTCTCGATGAGCGACATCGCGAGCGCGGCTTCATCCGGCACCTCGCGCACCAGCGCCGGCACTTCCTCCAGCCCCGCCATTTGCGCCGCCCGCCAGCGCCGCTCGCCGGCGATCAGCTCGTAGCGGTCGCGGTCAACCGGCCGCACGAGCAGCGGCTGCATCAAACCCTGCGAGCGGATCGACTCGGCGAGCTCGGCGAGCGCCTGCTGGTCCATCTTGGTGCGCGGCTGGTAGCGCCCGGGCCGGATGCGCGCCACCGGCAGCGTGAGCAGCGCTTCGCGCGGGGCTTCATCACCGCCGAGCAGCGCGTCGAGTCCTCGTCCCAGTCCCTTGGGCTTGATCATGCGGGCGCTCCCTGTGCGAGGATTTCGTCGGCGAGCGCGAGGTAGGCTTGGGCGCCCTTCGACGCGGCGTCCCAAAGCACTGCCGGCACGCCGTAGCTCGGTGCCTCGGCCAGCCGCACGTTGCGCGGCACGAGCGTGCGGTAGACCTTGTCGCCAAAATGTGTTTCCAGCTGCTGTGAGACCTGCTGCGAAAGCGTGTTCCTCGGGTCGTACATCGTGCGCAGCAGACCAGCGATCTCGAGCTCGGGATTGAGATGTGCGCGCACCCGCTTGATCGTGCCCACGAGGTCCGACAACCCCTCGAGCGCGTAGTACTCGCATTGCATCGGGATCAGCACGCGCTGTGCTGCAGTGAGCGCGTTGACGGTGAGCAGGCTGAGGGACGGCGGGCAATCAATGAGAATGAAGTCGTAGTCGCCCACGACGCGCTCGAGCGCGGCCTTGAGCCGCGCCTCGCGCGATTGCAGTTCGACCAGCTCGACTTCTGCCCCCGCGAGCTCGCGATTGGCGGGCACCAGGTCGTAGCCACCGCGCTCCGAGCGCACGCGTACCGTTGCCAGCTCGGCGAGCCCGAGCAGAACGTGGTAGACGGTGCGGGCGACAGTGCGCTTGTCCACTCCGCTTCCCATCGTCGCATTACCCTGCGGGTCGAGATCAATCAGGAGCACGCGCCGAGCGGCCTGAGCAAGCGCCGCGGCGAGGTTAACGCTGGTCGTCGTTTTGCCGACACCGCCCTTTTGATTCACGACCGCGAGCACGTGCGTCAAGCCTGGATCTCCACGCGGCAAAGCACCAGGTGGCGCTCGGCGTCGAGCAAAGGCACGCGCAACCGAAATGCCTGATCGCAGCGGCAGCAGGCAGGCAAGCGCTCGAGCTCTTCGCCCGGATACGTGCCCTTCATCGCAGCCAGCGCGCCACCGCGCGCAACCAGATGCCCGCATGCCGAAACGAAGCTGGCGAGTTCCGCAAAGGCGCGCGAGATCACCACCTCGAAGGGCCGCGCCGGTAGCCACGCCTCGACGCGTCCTTCCTGGACTTCGACGTTTCGCAACGCGAGCTCGATCGTTGCCTGGCGGAGGAACGCGCACTTCTTCTGGCTTGCGTCGTTGAGCGTCACGCGCCATGCCGGCCGAGCGATGGCCAGCGGAATGCCAGGTAGCCCCGCACCTGAGCCCACATCGGCGAGCACCGCGTCGCCCGAGGGCATCGGCAGGTAGGGAATGACGGCGAGCGAATCGAGCAGGTGCTGGCTGACCATCTCGAGCGGGTTACGGATTGCGGTCAGGTTGTAGGTCCGGCTCCACTTCGCGAGAAGCGCGACATATCGCAACAGCTGCTCGCGCGCGCCCACCGGAAGCGTCAAAGCAAGTTCACCGAGCCCCTGGTCGAGCGCGGCCTGCGGCGTCATGCTGTTTTCTTGTGGGGCTGAAAGCCTCGCTTCAGATGCACCAATAGCAACGAGATCGCGGCCGGCGTGATGCCTGAAATACGCGACGCCTGACCGACTGTCTGCGGCCGATGCCGGTTGAGCTTTTGCTGCACCTCGACCGACAGACCGCGCACTGCGCGGTAATCGATCTCGGGGGGCAAGGCCAGCGCCTCGAGCTTGCTGCGGCGCTCGACCTCCTCACGCTGCCGCTCGATGTAGCCTTCATATTTCGCTTGGATCTCGACCTGCTCGGCGACCAGCGGGTCGACGGCCGGCTCCTCCACCAGGCTCGCGTAGGTTACATCAGGTCGGCGCAAAAGCTCAAAAAGAGATCGCCTTTGCTGAAAGCCTGTGCTTACATACGTTGACTTCAGGCGCTCCTGCTCACGTACAACGGCGTTGCGCTTGCGATTGAACGCATCCCAACGGGCATCGTCGACGAGGCCGAGTTGGCGACCCACCTCGGTAAGTCGCAGGTCGGCATTGTCCTCGCGCAGCATTAAGCGATACTCGGCACGGCTCGTGAACATGCGATACGGCTCCGAAACGCCGCGCGTGACGAGATCATCCACGAGCACCCCGAGGTATGCCTGGTCGCGTTTCGGCCACCAAGGCTCACGCCCCTGCACCCGAAGCGAAGCGTTGAGGCCCGCAAGAAGCCCCTGGGCTGCGGCCTCCTCATAGCCCGTGGTGCCGTTGATCTGACCGGCGAAGAACAGGCCATCAAGGTTCTTCGTTTCCAGCGACGCCCGCAGATTGCGGGGGTCGAAGTAGTCATACTCGATTGCATAGCCTGGCCGCACGATGTGCGCCCGCTCCAGGCCCCGGATCGAATGCACCAGCTTCAACTGCACGTCGAAGGGTAAGCTAGTGGAGATGCCGTTTGGGTAGATTTCGTTGCTGGTGAGACCTTCGGGCTCAAGAAACAGCTGATGGCTGGACTTGCCTGCGAAGCGGTGGATCTTGTCTTCGATCGACGGGCAATAGCGCGGCCCCACGCCTTGGATCGCGCCGGTATACATCGGCGACCGGTCCAGCGCGCCGCGAATGATTTCGTGAGTCCCCTCGTTGGTATGAGTGATCCAGCACGGCAGCTGGCCGGGATGCATGTCGCGCCGCCCCATGAAGGAAAACACGGGCTCCGGGGTGTCGCCGGGTTGCTCCTCCAACCCGGAAAAATCGATGCTGCGGGCGTCGAGACGTGGCGGCGTCCCGGTCTTCAATCGACCCACCGGAAGACTCATTTCCCGCAACTTGGCGGCGAGCGTGCTGGAAGCGGGATCCCCGGCGCGACCTGCCTGATAGTTTCGCAAACCGACATGTATCAGCCCGGCGAGGAACGTTCCGGTCGTCAGCACAACCGCCTGCGCGTGGAAGCGCAGGCCCAGCTGCGTTGCTATGCCGATCACCCGCTGTCCCTCGAGCAGGAGGTCATCCACGGCTTGCTGAAAGACCACCAGATTGGGCTGGTTCTCGATTCGCCGGCGAACGGCCTGCCTATACAGCACCCGATCAGCCTGCGCGCGCGTCGCCCGCACCGCCGGGCCCTTGGATAAATTCAGCGTCCGGAACTGTATCCCGGCCTCGTCGGTAGCCAGGGCCATGGCTCCCCCCAGCGCATCGATCTCCTTGACGAGGTGGCCTTTGCCGATGCCGCCGATCGAGGGATTGCACGACATCTGCCCCAGCGTCTCGACGCTATGGGTCAACAGGAGGGTGCGGGAGCCCATGCGGGCGGCGGCAAGCGCGGCCTCGGTGCCAGCGTGGCCGCCGCCGACCACGATGACGTCGAATTCGACGGGAAACTCCATGGGGACGGCGCAATTTTACGTCATCGTTCCACGTGGAACTAGCGTACTCGTCTACCGACGTAAGGTTTCACGTGGAACAAGTCGAATGCTGCGATGCAGCATTCGCAATGCCAAACTATTACGCGGCGAGTTTCTGGTGCATATGATCACGTCGCGCCTCGAGTGCGGCAGGCAGGCGCTTGCCAAGCTTGGCGAAAAGCTCGTCGTGGGAGGCGAGTTCGTCTTTCCACGCCGCAGCGTCGATCCGGGCGAGTTCGGCGTACCGCGCTGCCGAGAGCTTTTCCAGGCCGGTCCAGTTGAGGTCCTCGTAACGCGGCATCAGGCCAAGCGATGTTTCTTCCACATCGCGCGTGCGTCCCCGGGTCCGCTCGACGATCCATTGCAGCACGCGCATGTTCTCGCCAAATCCCGGCCAGATAAATCGGCCCTGCGCGTCGCGCCGAAACCAGTTGACGCGGAAGATCTTCGGCGGATGCTGCACAGCGCTGCCCATGTGCAGCCAGTGAGCGAAATAGTCGCCCATGTTATAGCCGCAGAACGCGAGCATCGCCATCGGATCGCGCCGCACGACGCCCACCTTTCCGGTAATCGCGGCGGTCGTTTCGGAGCCGAGCGTGGCCGCCATATAGACGCCCTCTTCCCAGCTGGGCGCCTCGACGACGAGCGGTACCGTGGAGGAGCGGCGACCCCCGAAGATGAAAGCAGAAATGGGAACCCCCTGCGGATCCTCCCATTTCGGGTCCATCGACGGACACTGCGACGCCGGAACGGTGAAGCGCGCGTTGGCATGCGCGGCGGCACGACCGCACTGGGGGGTCCATTCCTTGCCCTGCCAATCGATCAGGCGTGCCGGCGGCTGCTCGGTCATGCCCTCCCACCAGACGTCCCCTTCTGGAGTCAGCGCAACATTGGTGAAGATGACGTTCTCGCGCAGCATGCGCATGGCGTTGGAATTGGTGTGTTCCGAAGTCCCGGGGGCCACGCCGAATAGTCCGTATTCGGGGTTGATGGCATAGAAGCGGCCATCGCGGCCCGGCTTGATCCACGCGATGTCTTCGCCGATCGTAGTGACCTTCCAGCCTTTGAAGGCTGGCGGCGGAATCAGCATCGCCAGGTTGGTCTTGCCACAGGCCGAGGGAAACGCCGCGGCGATGTAGCTCTTTTCTCCCGCCGGAGACTGCATGCCGAGGATCAGCATGTGCTCGGCGAGCCAACCTTGGTCGCGCGCCATCACCGAGGCGATGCGCAGGGCAAGGCATTTCTTCCCGAGCAGCGCGTTACCGCCGTAGCCGGAGCCGTAGGACCAGATCTCGCGCGTCTCGGGAAAATGCACAATCCACTTTTCCTTCTCATTGCAGGGCCAAGGGACGTCCTTCTTCCCCGGCGCGAGCGGCACTCCGACCGAGTGCACGCCAGGCACGAAGCTGCCGTCTTCGCCGAGCCACTCCGCGACTGCGCGGCCCATGCGCGTCATGATCTGCATGTTGACCGCCACGTACGCCGAGTCCGAGATCTCGACGCCAATCTGCGCGATATGCGAGCCGATGGGACCCATGGAGAACGGCATCACGTACATCGTGCGTCCCCGCATGCAGCCGTCGAACAGACGGTCCAGCGTCTGGCGCATCTCACGCGGATCGATCCAGTTGTTAGTCGGTCCGGCGTCGTCCTTGTCCTGGCTGCAAATGAAGGTGCGGTCCTCCATGCGTGCGACATCGCTGGGATGTGACCGCGCGAGGTATGAGTTTGGCCGCAGCTTCTCGTTCAGGCGGATGAACGTGCCCGCCCTCTCCAGCTCGGCGCACAACCGGTCGTATTCGGCGCGCGAGCCGTCACACCAGTGGATGCGCTCGGGCTTGGAAAGACGCGCGACCTCCGAGACCCACTGCCGAAGAGCGCGGTGGCGCACCCACGCAGGGGCGTTCGATTGGTCGGCTGCGGAGGCGGGTGCACTCATTGCGCGAGACTCCCGAAAGGCAAACGGCCCAGCGCAAAGGCTGGGCCGGTCGAAGGCCGGGGCGATTGTAGCACCGCGAGCCTAGCGCCAGATGACACAAGGGTGCAGTCCGAACGGATAAACAAGAATATTATCAATGAGTTCTTCACTGCGAACCTACCGCCGAGCCGCGCGCGGACGGCGGGCAGAAAAAAGCGCACAGTTAGGGCTTGGAGCCACCATTAGGGGAGTCGATGGCTAATCTGAATCCGTTGAAATATTGTTTTCACGGGCAGCACTCCAGGCCTCGCGCGACCTTTCGCACCTTGCCTGGAATCAAGCACAAACGCGAAGTTTGCGCCCAGTGCTACGAAAAGATCATGGCGGAGCGCACGAAGAAGAAGAAGTAGCTATTTGCCGATACAGAAGCGGGCGAAAATCTCGCCGAGAAGGTCGTCTGCGGTGAACTCCCCGGTGATGCTGCCGAGCGCGTTCTGCGCGAGTCGCAGCTCCTCCGCAAAAAATTCCCAGCGGCGCAGTTCTCCGGCAGCCGCCTGAAGTCGGCTGCGCGCGCTCTCGAGCGCGCGCAAGTGCCGCTCTCGGGCGAGAAACAGCGATTCGCCCGTCGAGGCCCACCCGGCCGCATGGAGGATCGCTCCGCGTAACTCATCCAGGCCGACGCCGGTTTTCGCGGATACGACAACCGCTGCATGCCCCGTGGCCGGCGGCAAGAAACCCGGCGCCAGATCGGCCTTGTTGAAAACGTCAATGCGCGCGGCCCCGGCCGGCAGATGGGCGAGCGGCTCGACAATCTGACCGGCTTCGAACACGGCGAGCACCACGTCGGCG
>Ga0209376_1005197_pt1 | contig 10951 bp, 10 predicted proteins | sample GraSoiAngelo_134_FD_185891 | JGI IMG/M metagenome (GOLD analysis project Ga0209376, IMG submission 185891) | Grasslands soil microbial communities from the Angelo Coastal Reserve, California, USA - 14_0929_05_30cm (SPAdes) (version 2) | ecosystem: Environmental > Terrestrial > Soil > Grasslands ... | reverse complement strand
GTCGACGAGCGCGCACAGCGTGGTGGACTTCCCCGAGCCGGTCGGCCCGGTGACGAGCACCAGGCCCTTCGTCAGGTAGCAGAGCTGCTGCACTTCCTTCGAGATGTGGAGCTGGTCCACGGTGACCACCTGCGCCGGGATCACCCGGAACACGGCCATCGGCCCCTTGCGGTCGCGCGCCGCGTTCACGCGGAACCGGGCGAGCCCGGCGATTTCGTAGGCGAAGTCCGAGTCGCCCGTCTCCTTCCACTCGCCGCGGTTGCGCTCCGGCATGACCGCCAGGAGCATCAGCTCGAGCTGCTCCGTGCTGAGCGGCGGCGTGGCTTGCCGCTGCATCTCCCCGTGCGTGCGGAACACCGGCGGCTCTCCGACGCGCAGATGCAGATCCGAGGAGGCCGACTGTACGAGCTTCTTGAGCAGCTCGCCCAGGGCCCGCTCGGCTCCCTTGTACTGGGGAGCGGCGAAGTCCCCGGGCAGACCGGCGGGCGCAGCGGCCACCGCTGGCGTCGCGCCCGGTGCCTCCACCATCGGTGCGGCGGCAATCGCGGAGGGCTTCGGCGGACGCGGCGGGGGTGTGGCGGACGCGGGGGCTCCCGCGACGGCGGGTGCCCGCTGGGCTGCCGGAGCGGGAGCCCCCGCGGTGGCCGCGGGAGGGGCCGCCTCCGCCGGCCGGGCACCCGCGGCATTCTCGATCCGCGCGACGACCGCCGTCAACCGCCCCATGTCCGGCACGATCCGCACCCGCACCATGCCGCGGTCCGCCACGTACTCGAACTCGGTCTCGGCCATCTTGTCGATGTGGTCCGCCGACTCGGACGGTGCCACCTCGACGAGCAGCGCGTAGATGTGCTGATCGGTGAGGGGTTGCCGGCTCACCTTCCGGGGCTTGCCGTCCTTAACCATCGTGACCGGCTCGTCCGGCAGGAGGTACAGCTGATCGCCCTGCTCCCGGAGCAGGACGTCGACGAACGGATCTATCCGCGCTGGCATCGCTTAGCTCAGTGGGCGCGCGTACAGCACGTACGCGCGGTTGACGTAATGGGTCGCCGCATGGGTCCACACGGCGAAAAAGGGGTCGCGGGACGCGTTGAGATAGTCCAGCAGGCGTGCATGGTGCTCGGGCAGCTCGGCGCTCGCCCAGCCCCCGAGCTTGGAGCCGCCCGTCAAGACGAGCTCGACGCCGAGCATGCGCGCGGCCGAGAGCCGGGCCGGGTCGGCGATCGGCGCCTGGCGATCGACCGAGAGCGAGACCGTCTGCACCTTCGAGATGAGCAGGACGTCGTGATTCGCCGCGGGCCGGAAGGCGAAGAAGCCTTCGGGCCGGTTCAGGAGCTCCAGGACCGTCTCCGGACCGTCGTGGTGGGGGACGCGCTCCATCACGTAGATCTGGCCCGGCTGGGACGTCCCCTGCGTCAAGAGCAGATTCGCGGGGACGGGAGTGCGGGGCAACGAGAGGTCAGACACGGGAGAATCATAAGGGCATCAAAGACGTCTAGCAAAGGCGTCTCGCACAAACGTCACGCGGAGGCGTCGACGTACCCACTGGACGTCGTTGCGTGACGCCTGTGCGTGACGTCTCTGCTCGACGTTTTTCTTCAGTGTGGCCGACATTGCACCGAGACTGGCTGCGTGCGGCCACACCCGATCTGCTCGTCCATCCCGCTCGCGATGGGCCCGCAGGCGGTGCTCTGCGCCCCCTCCCGGGCGGTCTGCTCGGTCGGCCCGACGGCCGCGGCGCAGTTGGTCCGCCCGTGGTACTCCATGCACACGCGGCACTGCACCTTGGCCCGCGCGGTGGTCATGAAAAAAAACAGCGCCGCAACGGCGAACACCGCAGCCAGGGTGTAAAGCGTCGAGCGCTTCACGCGGGCGGGCTCCAGTTGGGATGGCCGCTAAGGTAGTTGGCGCGCCGAGACTGTCAACGCGACGACACGACTGCGGCCCCGCGCGGTCGCCCGCGGACCACACCGTGGCAATCGCGCCATTCACGATGCCCCGTTTTGAGGCCCGCGCCCTCGCTGCGTTCTCGCAGCACGCGGTTTGCAAGCTCCCCGGCCAATCCTCATGAAGAGAAGGATGGTGACATGCGCCGCTTCGTCCTCGTTCTCGTGGCCGGCCAGTTGGTCGGCTGTCGCGATGCCGTGCAGCCGACCGTGTCGACGGAGCCGGCAGCGGCCGACCCTGTCCCCTCGGCCCCGTACACCTTTGTCGATTTAGGCAGCCTGGGGGGCTATACAGAAGCAGCGGCCATCAATGACGCTGGCCAAGTGGTGGGTTGGGGTTGGACCGCCTCCGGGACGCAGCACGCGTTCTTTTGGGACGCCGGCGTGATGCGCGATCTCGGTACGCTCGGCGGCGATTTCAGCGTGGCGAATGGCGTCAATGCGCGCGGCCAGGTCGTGGGACGAAGCTCGACGGCCAGCGGAGAGGTCCACGCGTTCCGCTGGACGGACGGCACGATGGAAGACATAGGGCCGAACCTTGGCGTCGGCACCGTCTTGATCAACGAGGAGGGCCAGGTTGTGTGGACTGCACCGGTCCCGGCGGGCGCCCACGCGATGCTTTGGGACGCGGGCAACGTCGTAGACCTCGGCGCCATCGGCGGGGCTTACAGCTTTGCCAGGGCACTCAACGATCGTGGAGAGGTCGTCGGTTCTAGCCCTACGGCCGAGGGCTTCAACCATGCCTTCCTCTGGTCGAACGGAGTCATGCGGGACCTGGGCACGCTGGGCGGCTCGTCCAGCGGCGCGGTGGCCATCGCGGCCCACGGGCAGGTCACCGGCCTGGCCTATTACACCGACCATGAGACCCACGCGTTTCTGTGGGACGGACAGATGACGGACCTGGGCGCGCTGCATGATTTTGCGGCGAGCTGGGCGGTCGCTATCAACGAGCGTAGCGAGGTCATCGGGCAGAGTTCTCGCAACGCCGACAACCCCGAACAAAGCCGCCCCTTCGTGTGGCGGCGCGGCGTATTGTCCGCCCTGCGAGAGCCCGACCCCTACGCTCCGTACCTGAGAGTGAATGCGGTCAACGACCGCGGGCAGGTCGCCGGTGAGTACGGGAGATACTTCCCATCGAGCGCGCAAGTCGCGGTTGTGTGGGAGGGTAGCATGATGTGGGAGCTGGGCGAGGCGAGTAAGGCAACGGCGATAAACCAAAACGGCGACGTGGTGGGCGGCGCGAATGGGCACGCGGCGCTCTGGCGGAGGACCGACTCTAAAGCGACCGCGTCGCTCGTTGCCGCGAGCCGCTGAGATCATGACGAGAGCCGGGCGGCACGTCGCCGCCCGGCTCTCTGATTTCCCTCGCCGCCCAGCGTCTACGGCTTCCCGGCGGTCTTTCGGCGCTTAGGCGACGGCTCGTGGAACTGCTGTTGCTCCGTCGAGCCCTCCATCGCGGTCACCGACGATTGCCCGCCGGTCGCGACCTGAGTGATCTCGTCGAAGTACCCGACGCCCACGAACTCCTGGTGCCGCACCGCCGCGTAGCCGTCCTTTTCCGACGCGAACTCGCGATTTTGTAGCTCCGAGTAGGCGGCCATCCCCTTGTCCTTGTACGCCCGCGCCAGCTCGAACATGCTGTGGTTCAGCGCATGGAACGCGGACAGCGTCACGAACTGGAACTTGTAGCTCAGGGCACCCAGCTCCTTCTGGAATGCGGCGATCTGCGCCTCGCTCAGGTGCTTGCGCCAGTTGAACGACGGCGAGCAATTGTACGCGAGCAACTTGCCCGGGTACTTGGCGTGGATCGCTGCGGCGAACTTCGTCGCTTCCGCGAGATCCGGCTTCGACGTTTCGAACCAGAGCAAATCGGCATATGGTGCGTAGGCGAGCGCCCGCGCGATGGCGGCGTCCACGCCGTCGCGCACGTGGAAAAACCCCTCGGCGGTCCGCTCGCCGGTCAGGAAGCGCTGGTCGTACTCGTCGCAGTCGCTCGTGAGCAGCGTGGCGCTGTTCGCGTCGGTGCGGGCGATCAGGATCGTGTCCACGCCGCACACGTCCGTCGCCAGGCGCGCCGCCACCAGCTTCGTGATGAACTCGCTCGTCGGCACGAGCACCTTGCCGCCCAGATGCCCGCACTTCTTCACCGATGCGAGCTGATCCTCGAAGTGCACCCCGGCCGCGCCGGCGTCGATCATGTTCTTCATGATCTCGAAGGCGTGCAGCGGTCCCCCGAATCCCGCCTCGGCGTCGGCCACCAGCGGGGCGAACCAGTACGTCGCGTGGTCGCCCTTCATGTGCGCGATCTCGTCGGCGCGCTTGAGGGCGTTGTTGAGGCGACGGAGCAGCGCGGGAACGGAATCGGAGGGGTAGAGGCTCTGGTCGGGGTACATCTCGAGCGCGTTATTCGCATCGGCGGCCACCTGCCAGCCGCTCACGTAGATCGCCTTGAGCCCCGCCTGCACCTGCTGAATCGCCTGATTGCCGGTGACCGCGGACAGCACGGCGACGTAATCGTCATCCTGGAACAGCTGCCACAGGCGCGCCGCACCATACCGGGCGAGCGAGTACTCGATGTCGATCGAGCCCCGGAGGCGGTACACATCGCCCGCCGTGTACGGTCGGGTGACGCCCTTCCAGCGACTCCCCGTCTTCCACGCCTGCTCCAGGGACGTGATGAACTGCTGCTTATCCATGGTACCCGTCCGTGATTTGTCGAGCGGTTTCAGTCGAGATACTCGTACGCTACCGTGGTGAGGAACTCCGCAAAGTCCGCGCCGGTAGCGAGGTTCGCCAGAATCCGTCCTGCTAGCGAGAACTTATCGTGGCCGGGGCCCGCAGGCCCTACCCGTTCGGGTAGGGCCTGCACCAATTCGGCGATGTTTTGTTGCACCATAGTGGCAGTTACGGGTCGACCGTCCTGCAGGTGCGCGCCGTGGCGCAGCCACTGCCACACCTGCGCGCGGGAGATCTCGGCCGTCGCGGCGTCCTCCATCAGGTCGTTGATCGGCACGCAGCCCATGCCGCCGAGCCACCCTGCGAGGTACTGCAGCGCGACGCTGAGGTTCGTGCGCAGGCCGTCCGCGGTGATCTCCCCGGCCGGGGTCGCGAGCAGGTCGCGCGCCGTGACGCGCACGTCCTCCCGCGGCCGGGCGATCTGGTGGGGTCCGGACATGTGACCGTCGAAGACCTCACGCGCGACGGGGACGAGTCCCGGGTGGGCGACCCAGGTGCCGTCGTGCCCCTGGCGCACCTCCCGGAGCTTGTCCTGGCGGACCTTTTCGAGCGCCTGGGCGTTCAGTGCGGCGTCCCGTTTGATCGGGATCTGGGCCGCCATGCCCCCCAGCGCGTGGATCCCACGGCGGTGACAGGTGCGGACGACCAGGGCCGCGTAGGCGCGCAGGAACGGCTGCTCCATCGTGACGAGCGCGCGATCGGGGAGCACGCATTCGGGGCGGCGGCGCAGCTTCTTGATGTAGCTGAAGATGTAGTCCCAGCGCCCGCAGTTGAGCCCGGCGGAGTGGTCGCGCAGCTCCCACAGGATCTCGTCCGTCTCGAACGCCGCGAGGATCGTCTCGATCAGGACGGTCGCGCGGATCGTGCCGCGCGGCATCCCGAGCGCGTCCTGCGCAAAGATGAAGACGTCGTTCCAGAGGCGCGCCTCGAGATGGCTCTCGAGCTTCGGGAGATAGAAGTAGGGTCCCGAGCCGCTCGCGACGAGCGCCGCGGCGGTGTGGAAGAAGGTGAGTCCGAAATCGAATAACGACGCCGCGATCGGCTGCTCGTCCACGACCAGGTGCTTCTCGAGCAGGTGCCAGCCCCGGGGCCGCACGACGAGCGTCGCGGTCTTAGCCTCGAGCGCGTAGCGCTTCCCTTCGGGACTGGTGTACGCGATGGTGCGGGTGGCCGCGTCGCGCACGTTCTGCTGGCCGCGCAGGTTGTTCTCCCACGTGGGCGCGTTCGCATCCTCGAAGTCCGCCATGAAGACGTTGGCGCCCGAGTTGAGCGCGTTGATCATCATCTTGCGCTCCACGGGGCCGGTGATCTCGACGCGGCGGTCGGTCAGGTCGGGGCGGATCGGTGCGACCGTCCAGTCCGAGTCCCGGATCTCTCTCGTCTCGGGCAGGAAGTCGGGCAGCCGGCCGGCATCGAGCTCCTGCTGGCGGTCGCGGCGTCGCGCCAGGAGTCGCTGGCGCTCCGGCTCGAAGCGGCGGGCCAGCGCGCCAAGAAACCGGAGCGCGGCGGGGCTCAGAATCTCGGCACAGTCGGACGGCGGGGCGGTGAGGACGCGGATGTCGGGTTCGCTCGCGGGCATGAGTGAAAGATAATTGCTAGGTTAGACGGCCCATATGACCACCACGCTCATCGTCTCCGCCCTGTGTCTCCTCCTCCTGGGGACCATGGTCGGCGTCAGGGCCGCGCGGGCGGCCCGCGCGCGGCACTGGCTGGGCGGAACGGTCCGGGGGCTCGTCGCGCTGCTGCTGATCGCGCTCGCCGCGCTGGCGGCTACGGTGACGGTGGGCCTCCAGGGTTACCGTGCCCTCACCTTCGAGGACGTGGCGGCCACCGTGCACACCGAGCCCGTGGCGCCCCAGCGTTTCCGTGCCACGATCACCCTGCCCGACCGCCGCCTCGCGATGTACGAGCTGGCGGGCGACGCGTTCTACATGGATGCGCACATCCTCAAGTGGCACCCCTGGGCGAGCCTGCTCGGGCTGCACACGGTGTACGAGCTCGATCGCGTCGCGGGCCGCTACAACGCCGTGGCGGACGAGCGGGCGCGGCCCCACACCGCGTACGAGCTCGCGCGCTCGAAGCCGGTCGATCTCTTCCTCATCGCGCGCCGCCGCCTGCTCGGGCCGTTGGTGGACGCAGAGTACGGCTCTGCGACGTTCGTGGCCGCGACCCGTCCCGCGACCTTCGAGGTACGGGTCTCGACGACCGGCCTGCTCGCGCGGCGGGTGCCGTGAGCCTGTTGAGGCTCGATCCCGCGACCGAGCGCCGCGTCGCCGCAGAGCTGTGGGACGGCGAGACCGTCCTGTGGAGTTTCCGGCCAACAGGCACCCGACTCGCGGCTCGCCGAATGGGCTCCGCGCTCGGAGCCCTGGCCCTCACAGCCTTCGTCGCCTACCTCTTGTTCGCCGGCGACAATCCGATTCTTGCGATCGTCGTGGCAATCACCGGCTTGGGCGTGGTGGCCCGTTTCGCCCTCGCGCATTGGATCGGCGTTGGCACGATCTACGTCGTCACCAACCGGCGCGTGATGTCTATGGGCCTCGGCTCAGCCGTCTCGGTGAAGTGGATGAGCGGCCGCGAGCTCAAGAGTGTGACCTTCAACGTGCGGCGCGATGGATCTGGCGACCTGGTGTTCGAGCGACATCTGACGAAGGTCGAGCAACGGGCGGACGACGAGCGAGACGGGCTTTTCAGCGAGCGCAATTCAACCGACCTCGAGCGGGTGCTCGACAATCCGGCCGCCGAGACGTTCGTCGGCGTTCCCGACGTCAAAGCGGTGTTCGAGCTGGTGCGACGGACGTTCGGCCCTCCGGCCATGTGAGGAGTGCGACCGCATGCTCCTGCTGAAGCTGATCCAGTCGCTCATCAGGACGTTGCACTCCGAGGGCACGCCCGGGCAGCTCGCCGCCGGACTCGCGCTCGGCGCGATCCTCGGTCTCACGCCCCTCTGGAATCTCCACAACGCCGTCGTGTTCGCCCTGATCCTGGTGCTGAACGTGTCGTTTCCTGGCGCGATGGTCGGGTGGGCGCTGTTCGTGCCCGTGGGCTTCCTGCTCGACCCGGCGTTCGACTGGATCGGTCGCACCTTGTTGCTCGAGACGCCGGCGCTGCGGCCGCTGTGGACGGCGCTCTACAACGTGCCGGTGGTGCCGCTCACCGGCTTCAACAACACGATCGTCCTCGGGAGCCTGGTGTTCGCATCCGCTGTGTGGCTGCCGTTGTTTTTCGCGAGCCGGTGGGGCGTCGGCCGGTACCGCGCGACGGTCGCCGAGCGCGTGAAACGCTCGGCGTTGTACCGCGCAGTGGTCGCGTCCAAGCTGTACAACCTGTACCGCCTCTTCCGGCCGGAGCCCTGACGTGCGCGTCGCCGTGTTCCGCTGGAAGGCCGTCGTCCCCCTGTTGCTCCTCGGCGCGGGGGGCCTCGGGTTGTGGCTCGCGTTCGCCGACCGGATCGCGAAGCGCACGGCGGAGTCGGTGGGGACGACGCTCGTCGGAGCGCAGGTCGAGATCGAGCGACTGCACATCGATTTGCGGCATGCCCGGGTCGAAATCCACGGGCTTACCGTGGCGAGCCCGTTCGAGGCGTTGCAGAACCTGCTCCAGGCCGATGCCTTGGTGGCCGACCTCGACCCTCTGCCGCTGCTCGAGAAGAAGGTCGTGATCGACCGGTTGACGGCCACGGGGCTGCAGTTCGGGACACCGAGAGAGACAGACGGGCGGACCGGCGGACAGGCGGACGGGGTGATGGGTCAGATGCAGCGCTGGGCGGCGCAGCTAGAGGTCCCGGCGCTGCAGCTCGCCACGGGCAAGATCAGGATGGACCGGCTGGACCCGGCGCGGCTCAGTACGCCCCGCGCCGCCGCGGCGCTCGCCGCTCGCGCCGATTCGGCCCGGCAGGCGTGGGACTCGCGGCTCAGCGGGCTCGACGCCGCGGCCACCGTGGACTCGGCCCGGCGGATGGTGGAGCGGCTGCGCGGTGCCAAACCGACCGACGTGAACCTGCTCGGCGACGCGCGCCGCACCCTCGGGCAGTTGCAACAGGCCCAGGATCGCGCCACGGCGCTCGAACGCAGCGTGACATCCGGCATCGCCGAGCTCCAGGTGGGTGCTGCGGGCCTCGGCGACGCGAGGCAGCGCGACTATGCGATCGCGCGGGGGCTCCTCAAGCTGCCGGGGCTCGACGCGCCCGACATGGGTGCCGCGCTGTTCGGCTCGGCGGCCGTCGACCGCTTCCGGCGCGCCCTGTACTGGGTGGAGCTCGGCCGGCCCTACATGCCGCCTGGTCTGCTCCCGCGGGCGACGCCCGGTCCGAGGCGCGCCCGCGGCGCGGGGGCGACCGTCCGATTCCCGCGGGCGCACGAGGAGCCCGCCTTCCTGCTGAAGACCGCGGAGCTGTCCGTGCAGCTGGGCGCGGTGGGCGCGGTGCCCCCCCCGCGGACGTACGCCGCCTCCGTGAGCGGTGTGACGAGCGATCCCGCCCTCTACGGCCAGCCGGCAACGGCCAGCGCCACGGCGCCGGGCTTCCGCTTGGGCGCGCTGCTCGACCACGTCCGCCCGACGCCTCGCGACACCGCGGCGGCGAGCCTCGCCGGGGTCGCGCTCCCTCCGGTCGCGCTGCCGTCGCTTCCCATCCGGCTCGAGCCGGGGGTGGGGACGGTGGCGCTCACCTTCTCGGTGCAGGGCGACCAGGTACGCGCGCGCTGGCCGATGCAATGGGCGATCTGGTCTGGCGGGTCGTGTCCGGGATCCCCACGCTCGAAGTGTCGGCCAGCCTGGTGGGAAGCCTCGCCAGCCCGCGGCTCGCGGTCAGCTCGAACCTCGATCGCGCGCTGGCCGAACGGCTGCGCGCGGTGGCGGGCGCGCAGCTCGCGGTGGCTGAGCGCCGGATGCGCGCCCAGGTCGACAGCCTCGTGGACGGGCACGTCGCTCCCGTCGTCGCCCAGGTCACGGCGCTCGGGGGGGGGGACCTAACCCGACGGCTCGGGGGTCAGCGGGCGCAGCTCGACGACGCGCGCAAGGCGCTCGAGCAGCGGCTGCGCGAGCTCACCCGGTTGCCCGGCGTGCGCCTGCCATAGCCGGACGATCGGTCCGTGCGTTGAAACAGATCCTTCGCTTCGCGCGCCTGTCATCCTGAGCGCCGAAGGCGCGAAGGATCCGCTTCTTGATGAGACGATCGGTTAGGGTCCAACCAATCCGCGACGGCCGGCATCCTAGCAACGAGCCGGCCCGCGGGGGGGAGGGGGCGCCGCGATGCACTCGGACCCGACCGATCTGATCCACCGCGCGCAGCAGGGCGACCGGGCGGCGTTCGAGGCGCTGTACCGCGCGCACGCGGGTCGGGTGTATGCGCTGTGCCTGCGCCTCACGGCCGATGCAGCGCAGGCTGAGGAGCGGACGCAGGACGCGTTCGTTCGGGCGTGGGAGCGGCTCGCCACGTTTCGAGGCGAGAGCGCGTTCTCCACGTGGCTCTACCGGCTCACCGTGAACGAGGTGCTCCTCGGGCGGCGGGCCGAGCGGCGGCGGGAGCAGCGCATCGTCACGACCGACGATCCGGCGGCGCTCGAGCGACCCCGGGGTGCGGACCCGGCATCGGGTAGTGCGCTCGATCTCGAGCGTGCCGTCGCGGCGCTGCCTCCGGGAGCGCGGGAGGTGTTCGTGTTGCACGATGTCGAGGGGTACCGGCATGAGGAGATCGCCGAGCTCACTGGCATCGCCGTGGGAACGTCCAAGGCGCAACTGTTCCGGGCGCGCCGCCTGTTACGCGAGGCATTGAATCGATGATGTGTCCGGACATGGAGGCGACGCTCAACGAGTACGTCGATAGCACGCTCTCGGTGCTCCAGCGTGAGGCCGTCGACGAGCATCTCGCACAATGCACCGGGTGCCGCGATGCGCTCGCCGAGTTGCGGCGACTGGTCGCAGGAGCGCGCCAACTGCCCCCGAGCATCACTCCGCCCCGAGACTTCTGGCCGGTCATCGGGCGGCGAATCGGGCAACGTGCAACATGGAACCTGCAACGGGTCTGGTGGCGCGGCGCGCTCGCCGCGGCGGCAGTGCTAGTTATCGCGTTGGGCCTCTACCGCCTTCTACCGCCCTCTACCGCCCATTACCGCCCGGCGGGGGAGTGGGCGGGGTGGGCGGCGGTCCAGGCCGATTTCGACCGAGCGAGCGACGACCTGAGCCACATCTTCGCCGCCGAGCGCGGGCGACTGCGGCCCGAGACCGTAGCGGTCCTCGAGCGCAATCTGGCGGTGGTCGCTGTTGCGATCGGG
>Ga0209376_1005195_pt1 | contig 10953 bp, 11 predicted proteins | sample GraSoiAngelo_134_FD_185891 | JGI IMG/M metagenome (GOLD analysis project Ga0209376, IMG submission 185891) | Grasslands soil microbial communities from the Angelo Coastal Reserve, California, USA - 14_0929_05_30cm (SPAdes) (version 2) | ecosystem: Environmental > Terrestrial > Soil > Grasslands ... | reverse complement strand
GCGCAGCGTTGAAGCCCGGTCACTAGAAATCAACCCGCTGGTGTTGACCAAAGATGGCGAGTTCGTCGCGGCCGATTGCCGCATCACGATTGATGACTACGCCGTGGCGCGACACCCTGAACTGGGGATTGAGATTGCGAGAGAGTTCGATCATCCGCCAACGGCTCTTGAACGCGTGGCCTACGCAGTCGAACAAAACGATCATCGCGGCACATTTTACTTCGCGCAGTTGGCGACTATGGCCGCCAAAGATTCTAAAGGTCTGGTCGGTTTTCACGGCGCCGGCGGTGGCGGATCCATGATGTCGATGGACGCCATCGTGAACGCGGGATTCACCATTGCCAATTTCACCGACACCAGCGGCAATCCATCCGCGTCCAAGGTGTATCGCGCCAGCCGAATTATTTTGGCGCAGCCCGACCTAGTCGGATATTTCGGTTCCGGCTCCGGCGTCGCGAGCCAGGAGCAATATTGGTCCGCGTATGGACTGGCCAAAGCGTTTTGGGAACTTGATCTGGATATTCCCGCGGTGATTCGTCTGGGGGGCAACACCGAAGATCGCGCCGTTGACATTTTGCGGGCAACATCCGAGTTGCTTCGCGCACCGGTCGAAGGCTATCGCAAGACTGACGCGCCGGCCATGATCGCCGAGCGCTTCGCGGAACTTGTCGGGAGCGGGGGCGGCACCAAATGGAAACCGCGCGCGCCGCGTGTGCCGAAGTTCGTGAAAGATCCATCGGCCATCATGCTCCCCGTAAAAGGTGGCCGCGTCTGGATTGACACTGCGAAATGGCCGCAGATTTGCCGCGCCGTCGAGACGCACTCTGGCGGATTGATCGTAGATCGCGGAGGTGCACCGGTGGCGGCCCCGCTAAGCGGGGACGAGTTCGCCAACAAAGATTCCGAGCTGCTCGCGTGCGACGTGGAGTGTCGACTCGGCGGAGTCGAAGGCTTCTATTTGGAACTTGATATCCCGGGACTGGACGAACTGATTGGAGGCGCTCGCTAAATGGCAATTTTGATCGACGAGACCAAGCGCGTTCTTGTCCAAGGCATCACTGGCCGCGAAGGCCGGGCGCGCACGCGCTTGATGCGCGAGTATGGAACCAATGTGGTCGCGGGTGTGACGCCAGGCAAAGGTGGGCAGGCAGTGCTTGGTGTGCCCGTGTTCAACACGCCGCAAGAAGCGGTGAAAGCCCTGGGAAAGATCGACATCTCCGTGCTTTTTGTGCCTGCGGCCGGGGTGAAGGACGCGGCAATTTCCGCCATTGACGCCGGGATCAAGCTCACGGTGCTCGTGCCGGATCGCGTGCCGGTGTGGGACGCAATGGAGATCGCGGCGGCGGCCAAAGCAAACGACGCGAATTTTCTTGGACCCAACACGCTCGGAGTGTTGAGTCCGGGCAAAGGCGTGGTCGGCATGATCGGTGGTCGCGCTGAAAGCGCACGGCAGTGGTTCAAGCCGGGCATTCCAAAAGGTATTGGAGTGATCAGTCGCTCCGGCGGCATGGCTTCAAGCACAGGCTATTATCTGGGACAGGCGGGGGTACGCATCTCCACCATCGCGCACATTGGCGGCGACGCCGTTCTTGGAATTCGTATTCCCGATGCGGCGCTGCTGTTTGAAGCCGATCCGCTCACCGAAGCTATCGTCATCTTTGGCGAAATTGGTTCGTCGCAGGAAGAGGAACTGGCGCAGCTGATTCGCGATCAAAAAGTCACCAAGCCGGTGATCGCATACATTGGCGGGAAGGCGGCGCGGGAAGGCACGCGGTTCAGTCACGCTGGCGCGATCATTGAAGGTGGACGCGGCACCCATGCTGGCAAAGTGAAAGCGTTGCGCGAGGCCGGCGCCACCGTGGTCGATGCATTTGGCGAACTGCCGAGGGCGGTGGTTGAAATTCTCAAGCAAATGAAAGGACAGAGTCTTATGAGTGAAACCGACAAGAACGCAGTGTGGAATACCGCCATCACGCGGGTCGAGCCAAACCGAGTAGCGGTGCGCGGATACGACATCGTCGAGCTGATGGGACACGTCTCGTTCGGAGCCGCCGTCCATCTGCTTTTGACTGGCGAATTGCCGTCGCCTGCCATCGGACGCCTAATGGACGGGATCTTGGTGTCGTCAATCGATCACGGCGCGACGCCGCCAAGCGCGCTCGCCGCGCGCACGGTCGCATCCACCGGCGCCTCGTTGAGCACGTCGGTCGCGGCCGGAATTATGTCGATCAATCGCCATCACGGCGGCGCGATTGAAGATTGCGCGCGGCAACTGAAAAAGATCGCCGATCGTGCCACGCGTGAATCCATTTCGATGGATGAAGCCGCCACGCGCTCGCTCGCGGAGATGAAAGAAGCCGGCGACCGAATGCCGGGATTTGGTCATCGCTATCACACTAAGGACCCACGCAGCACGCGGCTGTTCGAGCTGGCGCGCGAAGCCGGCGTGGACGGGGCGCACATGAAAGCGGCGCGGGCCGTGGAAAAATCTTTCGCCGACGCCAAGAAAACATTGCCGATCAATGTGGACGGCGCCATCGGAGCAATTCTCGCTGATCTGGGAATGAACCCCGCGGCGTTCAACGGCATTTTCATGATCGCACGAACGCCTGGGTTAGTAGCGCATGTCATCGAAGAGCAAACCCGCGAAAAACCGCTGCGCCGAATTGATCCGGTCAATCACGGCTATGACGGGCCGCCGCCGAGAAAAATTTCATCTTAACTAAGATCGACAATCATCATGACAACAACCCAACAAACTAATTACGGCGTAAAAGAAATCGCGAAGCTTTTTCCCAGCTTGATGAAGATCAAGCGGAAGTCATTGCGCGAAAAAGTGGCGGCGGTGTGGAACGAAGCGATCATCACCGGCTGCGGCGGGAAAGGCTGGACCTTCGCCGAACTGCGCGCGGTCAAATTCACCCTGCTGGCCGGTGACATCGACATGAAGTTCGTCGAACACCTTAATTCCTGCGCTCTCCAATGCATCGCCATCGCAGATGTGCTGAAGCGTGCGTTTCGCTGCAGCATCCCTATTCAGCGCGATTATCTCATCGCCGGTGCACTCCTGGCTGACGTGGGCAAGCCGCTGGAGTTCGATAAGGACAAGTCAGGAAAAGTGGTGCAGGGAAAATTCGGACAGCAAGTGCGGCATCCATTCAGTGGCGTCGCGCTGGCCTACAAGCACGGCATTCCCGGCGAAGTCATGCACATTATCGCCACGCACAGTCATGAGGGCGATAAGATGGAGCGCTCGATCGAGTCGATCATCTTCCATCATGCCGACTTCGTGGACTTCGACATCGCCAAGCTTCTCGGTATGCGCGCGACGAAGAAGCTGTAGCCGTGATCACTGATCCCGGTCGGCCGGCATCACCGATGCCAGCTCCAACCGATCCGCTGGACGCGCGAACTGCGGCTGGATACTTTATTGGCGGAATGTCTCAAATGAATGATACGCCGCCAGAAATCGAGCGAATGATACGCGACAAAATCATGGCACTCTCAGGAGAGGAGCGGTTCATCATGGGCGCGCTGATGTTCGATAGCGCCCGTGAAATGGTGAAGGCATCGCTGCCGCGGGGGTTATCCGAGGCGGAACAGCGACGGCAGTTGTTTAAACGGCGTTACGGGAATGAAATTGAGGTGGAATAACTGATATGGGTCTCACATTCGTCGAGAAGATTGCTGCACGGCATGCTGATGGACTCGCCGCGGGAACCGTTGTGCACGCCGGCGATTTTATTTCTATTCGCCCGCGTCATGTGATGACGCATGACAACACCGGCGCGGTGATCCCAAAGTTCAAGCAGATTGGCGCGACAGCTATCGCCGACCAGGCGCAACCGGTGTTCGCCATCGATCACGACATTCAAAATGTCACGCCGAAGAATCTGGAGAAGTACGCCAAAATCGAAGCGTTCGCCCGCGAACACGGCATCGACTTTTACCCGCCGGGCACCGGCATTTCGCACCAGGTGATGGTCGAACAGGGCTACGTCGTTCCCGGCGCGATGGTGGTAGCCAGCGATTCGCACTCGAATTTATATGGTGCTGCTGCGGCCCTCGGCACGCCCGTAGTGCGAACCGATGCCGCGAGCATTTGGGCGACCGGAGTGACATGGTGGCAAGTTCCAAAGGTGGCCAAGGTAGTCCTTAAGGGAAAGCTTTCGCCGGGCGTCACCGGCAAGGACGTCATCATCGCGTTGTGCGGGCTCTTCAACAAAGATGAGGTACTCAACCACGCGGTTGAATTCATGGGCGACGGCGTAGCCGACCTTCCCATGTCCGCGCGCATGACCATCGCCAACATGACGACCGAATGGGGCGCGCTGGCGGGCGTATTTCCGTTCGATGAAGTGACGGTGAATTATTTGCGCTCGCGGGTCGGCGAGTTCACGAATCCGAAACGCCCGGGAACGCGCGGCACTAAGAGTCGCTCCGGTTACAGCAACGCCGACATCGATGCGTGGTGGAAAAATCGTAGTGAGCTCAGCGCTGACACCGACGCGGATTACGCTATCGAACTCGAGCTTGATCTTGCGACCGTGGTTCCGCATGTGTCCGGGCCTAATGAAGTGAAGACCATGGTGTCGCTGCCGGAAATGGAGCGGAAACATCTGCCGATTCAGAAAGCGTATTTGTTGTCGTGCGTGAACGCGCGCTTCGAAGATTTGCATGACGCCGCGCAAGTGGTGCGCGCCAAGGGCGGGCACGTTGCCGATGGTGTTGAATTTTATTTGGCCCCCGCCAGCGCCGAAGTGCAAGCCAGGTCCGAGTCCACTGGTGATTGGCAAACTCTGGTAGGTGCGGGCGCCATTCCGCTGCCGCCGGGTTGTGGCGCATGCATCGGCCTGGGTCGCGGCCTGGTGCAAAAGGGCGAAACCGCGATCAGCGCCACCAATCGTAATTTTAAGGGCCGCATGGGCGATCGCGACGCATTCGTGTATCTGGGTTCACCCGCCGTCGTCGCCGCGAGCGCACTGGCCGGATTTATTTGTGCGCCAAAAACATTCGCCGAACGCGCCGCGGGCACCGCCGTTCGACGCGCGCAAAGCAAACCACAGTCAGCCGTTTCGGTGAAGATCATGGCCGGCTTTCCATCGAGCGTGCGGGGTCGCGTTCTCTTTATCGACAAAGACAATTTGAACACTGACGGTATTTACGGGAGCAAACACACTTACCGCGACGACATGACGCCCGAGGAGATGGCGGCGGTGACATTTGAAAATTACGATCCCAACTTCAACACGCTTTATCAAAAGGGCGACGTCGTGGTGGGCGGACTCAATTTTGGAAGCGGCTCGAGCCGCGAACAGGCCGCGACGGCGCTGAAGTTCAAGGGCATTCCTTGCGTCATCGCCGCCAGCTTTTCCGAAACCTACAAGCGCAACGCGTTTAATAACGGCTTCGTGGTGTTTGAGTGCCCCGAGTTGGTAACACACCTGCGCGCCACATTGAAAGATCGTGCGCCCACGACGGTCGCCCCGGAAATGACGATTGATTACGGCAAATCCACGCTGACCATCGATGGAAAATCATTCACCTTTCCGCCGCTCAGTCCCGCCGCTCAAGAATTGATCGTAGTCGGTGGCGCCGAAAATCTGGTGGCCGCGCGGCTTCATGCGAAGCTGCAAAAAACCGCGTAATCTCGCACCCTGTCGATTTTAAGGCCAGCTCAGGACGCACTTGCCGTGCGTCTACCTGCTCACAACGAGGCTACTCGCAACACCAGCGCGGCCACGGCCAGTAGGAGGAACACAGCCGCTAGGCCGAATGAGTAATCGCGTGCGCGCAGGTGAGCGATGATGGCGCCGACAAAGAACAGGACTAGGCCGACTGCGGCAGCCGTCCCGATCAGCGGCACGCGGATGCCGACGAGCAGTCCGAGCGCCCCTGCTGCTTTGAGCACGCCAAGAATGGTTATCCACGATTCGGACACGCCCACCTTAGCCATGTTAATGAGAATCTGTTTAAAGCGGATGAAATCGAGTGTGGCCGAAAAAATGTTAGCGGCAGCGGCCAGAACAGTGACAACGAGGTAGGCAGTAAACATGGCGAGCTCCAACAGTTATTTCGCAATGCCTACGATTTTGTGAAAATGTTTCTTCTGCTCGATCGCGTCGAGCATGAATGCCGCAACCGCTTTGCGGGCCAGAGTGAAACCCATTTTAGGAGCGGCGCCCTCCCGGCTTCGATAGGTGGTATAGTCCTGCTCGGTGAGACGTGGAGGCCGTGCAATCGTCCAGTCGAGACCGCTGTTTCGCACGACTTCTTCCATGGCGAGCGAATCGCGCATGTGATTTCGGAGGACGAAACTCACAATCCGATTGGGAATGCCGGGAAAGTGCGCGGCAGCCGAGAGAACGACCAGCCGCTTCACGCCTGAACGCTTCATTGCCCGAGTCGCCGCAAGTGCGCTGTCGTGGAGCATTGAGCTTGGTTTGAAGACTTCTCGCGGCCCCAGTGTCGAAAGGACCGCGTCGTGACTTTGCATTGCATCAAACAGTTGGTTTTCGTCCATCGCATTCCCTTTGAGGACGACAAGCCGCTCATTTTTTAAGGCGATGTTTTCCGGTGAACGAACAAACGCGGTTACATGATGACCTCTTTCGAGAGCTTGCTGAACAATCTCCCGCCCGGTCCGGCCAGTCGCTCCGATGAGAAATAGTTTCATAATCGGTTCCTTGTTATTACGATTCTCGTTCTATTGGTGTTCCGTTCGCAGAATGCTCTGTTTCCCGGCAAAATGATGATGCGACATCCGAATCAGATCCATTGCCGGGTCCAAATCCGCTTCATCGTCCACGGTCAACGTGACGTAGCCTGCTTGAGGCGCCCAACGGTGCGGGCGTGCTTTCCCTTCCGCTAGAACCCGCTCCTGATCGCTTTTCGGTAATCGAATGTCGCAGTGACCGCGGCCATGGATATGCATGAACATTGTCCGTCCGATAAAAAACGCGTCTTCGTGGATTCCCGCATTCTGTCTCTCCGTCACACCGGACAAGTTAAGAATCCTTTGCCGTAATTCCTGATGAAGCTCTTCTGATTTCATAATCGATTCCTTTCTGTTGCAATCATTACGTTTAATCCAACGTCTGCCGGTAACGTTTCATGGCGATGAACATCGCAACGGCGGCGAATAGTGCGATGGGCCAAAGTTCCGGCCCAATGTTTCCGATTCCGTTGCCTTTCAAAAGAATGCCACGGACGACGCGCACAAAATGAGTGAGTGGCAATACTTCCCCAATTGCCTGTGCCCAGCCCGGCATTCCGCGAAACGGAAAGGCGAATCCGGAAAGGAGCAGCGAAGGTAAAAAGAAAAAGAAAGTCATCTGCATAGCTTGAAGTTGGTTCTGGGCAATGGTGGAAAATGTGATGCCCACGGCCAGATTCGCGACGATGAAAAGAGCGGCGGCCACGAGTAATAACGGAAGGCTCCCGAACATCGGCACGTCGAACAGGAAGCGCGCCGCCATAAGAATTAGCGTGACCTGGACATAGCCTACCAAAATGTAGGGAACGAGCTTGCCGACGAGCACTTCAATCGGACGCGTCGGCATGGAGAGAAGATTTTCCATCGTGCCGCGCTCCCGCTCGCGCGTAATCGCCAGCCCGGTCACTAAAATCATGGTCAGAGTGAGAACCACTCCCATGAGTCCCGGCACAATGTTGTAGTGGGTGATGGCTTCGGGATTGTAGAGCGCGTGCACACGCAAATCGATCGGCCCATCATTTGCCGCGAGCGATTCGAGAGGACCTTTCAAATCATTTTGCAGCGCGGTATTCAACGCCGTCGATAACGACCCGATCGCGTTGCCGGTTGTCCCCGGATCGGTCGCATCTGCTTCCACGAGAAGTTCCGGTCGATCGCCGCGCAAAAAATCGCGGCTGAAATTTTCCGGAATGTTGATGACAAATTGCACTCTACCGCGGGCCAGCAGATCATGGCCTTCGGCTTCAGTCTTTACCTGGCGGACGAGCTCGTAGTAGCCGCTGTTCTGAAGCGCTGAAAACAAAGTGCGACCTTCTGGGCCCTGATCGGCCACGAGGACGGCCGCGGGCAAATGTTTTGGATCCGCGTTGATGGCGTAGCCAAAGAGAATCAGTTGGAGCAACGGAATGCCGATCATCATCGCGAACGTCAGACGATCCCGGCGCATCTGGATGAATTCCTTTGCCAGCATCGCGCGGAATCGCGCCATCGAAAATATGCGCAGTTTTTTCATGACGAAGAATTGTCCTTCGATTTGTCCATGAGATGGATGAAGACGTCCTCGAGCCCAGACTCGACCTGATGCCATTCGTATTGGTCGGTGCGGAACGGCGCGATTGCCCGCTCGAGCAAAGCAGCGTCGCCTCCGCTCACGTGCAACATGTTGCCGAACGCCACCGTCTGCTCTGCGCCGGGACGTTGGCGCAATTGTTCGGTCAGCTTGGCCAAATCCTCGCCGCTCACGGACCAAGTCGTTAGGCGCTCATTTCCGATTACTTCGTTGACCGTTCCGTGCGTCAGCAGTTTGCCATAGGAAATGTAAGCGAGCCGATGGCACCGCTCTGCCTCATCCATGTAGTGGGTCGTGATTAGAACCGTCAGACCCTTGCTAGCGAGATGATGAATTTCATCCCAAAAATCGCGGCGCGCTTTTGGATCGACACCAGCCGTCGGTTCGTCGAGTAACAGCAGCTTCGGTTTGTGAATGAGACACGCGGCCAGCGCGAGGCGTTGTTTCCATCCGCCAGAGAGCTGGCCTGCGAGTTGATCCTTGCGTCCAGCAAGGCCGAGCTGCTCGAGGCTCTCGCGCACGGTTTGTCGCCGATTTCTCACCTCATACATCCGCGCGACAAAATCGAGATTCTCCGCGATGCTCAGGTCTTCCCAAAAGCTGAATCGCTGTGTCATGTAACCGACTTCGCGCTTAATCGCTTCGCTTTCGGCAATCACGTCATGACCGAGGCAAGTGCCGTTCCCATCGTCAGCCCGAAGCAATCCGCAGAGCATCCGCAGGAACGTCGTCTTGCCGCTGCCGTTGGGACCGAGGAATCCAAAAATCTCCCCGGCGCGCACCCTTAGATCGACATGGTCAACTACCGTGCGATCGCCAAAGCGTTTCGTCATTCCGCGCACGTCGATGATTGGTTGGCCATTCATGACTTGGATTCAAATTGCACATCCACCGGCTGCCCGGGATGAAGCTTGGCCGCGGTCGCAGGATCGAACACGGCTTCGACCATGAAGACGAGCTTGTCCCGACTTTCCTTGCTGTAGATGACAGGCGGCGTGTACTCGGCGCGGGGCGAGATATAACTCACCTTGCCGATGAAAGGATCGCGTACGCCATCGACCGCGACCCGTACTTCTTCGCCGTAGTGGATCGAACCGACGCGCGTTTCTGGAACAAACGCGCGCACCTTGATATTTTGCGGCGGCAACAACGCGACCACTGGTTTACCGGCTGCAACCCATTCACCCTGACGATAGAGCGTGTCGTAAACCAGACCTGCTTGCGGCGCCGACTGCCTTTTTTGGAGGAAACTCCAGTCTGTCTGAGTAAGTCGTCGCTTATCCTGATCTCGCGTTGAACGGGCGCGATCCAAATCCTGGATGGCAGCCACACCGGTGCGGACGAGTTTGTCCTGACGCGCATATTCCGCTTCGGAAAGCACAAGCGCCGCCTCGATTTGTTCGCGTGCGGCCTTCTCCGGAGTTTCATCCAGAGCGAAGAGCGGGTCACCAGCTTGCACCTGTTCGCCTCGGCGCACGCGCAGCGATTCCAACGTCCCGGAAAGCGGCGACGCAACATAAACGAACTCACCTTCGACATAACCTTGGAAACGGCTCTTAGGCGGGTCACTGCAACTGCCGACCAAGAGAAGCAGCAGCAATGCGCCAGCGGCGCGCATTAATTGTCGATCTCGCACAAAGTAAAACACATTCATGTTTTCCTTCCTTTCGGGGTGATCACGCCTTCGAGAACAACTTTAACGACTGATGCGAACCCGGTTTTTGGCGTGAGGCCGAGTTCTTCTACCTTCGCCGGATTCACAATCGCCTGAACCGCGGCCAGCAGAATCTCGATCATCAGTTTGGCCGGGAGATCCCTGCGCACCATTCCCGTGCGCTGACCTTCCGCGAAAAGTTTTCCAAAAAAGCGCTGGATCAATTCGGCTCGGCGGCGCTCGACGATCTTGAAGGCCTGCGGCGCTTTCTGGCGCATGTCGCGGACGAACGGCGGTTTGATCTCATCTAATTCGCGTTGCGTATTGGCCAGCAGTTCATGCAGCGCCGCTGAGAAATCGTGCGGGAATGCACGCGTAATTTCCTCCAGCTTCGCTTCGACGCCGGCGAACTTATCGGCCAGCACAGCCTCGAGCAGCGCAATCTTGCTCGGGAAATGCGCGTAGAGCGTTTTTTTGCTGATCGCGAGCTCCTCTGCCAGGTCGTCCATGGTCACGCTGCGGAAGCCGTGGCTAAAGAAGTGTGCTCGTGCCGCGTCCACGATCCGTTGCCGACTGGAATCGGGTGCTCGGTTCCGCCTCAAGAGCTTGCGCCTGTGTTTCATATCTGGAATAGTTTAATACTATGGAAACTATATTAGTATATTTAGTTTCCAGAATCAACAAAAAGTTCAAACAAAATTTCTATCACCTGCCCGACTCAGCAGACCTTGAAGGCGTCGGGTGTTTGATTCTGACCTCCGACCTGCGACCGCTATCTTCAGTTCCTTGTCTTCTGTTCTCTGTCCGCTGACTTCTGGCTTCCGATCTTTACAGCGGGAGGTGCGTCGCCTGACAATTGCTTAATTTCTGCGGCCGGCGCGGTCCGCAACTACAGAGAAGCGAATCTCAATAAATGAGCCAACGCGAACGCGCCCTCAATGAAACTTTACCAGCGCGTGGTCGTCTCTTTCGGTCGTTCCCTCAAGCGGAGCGAGTGAGTCAAAGCTTTCGGAG
>Ga0209376_1005193_pt1 | contig 10957 bp, 9 predicted proteins | sample GraSoiAngelo_134_FD_185891 | JGI IMG/M metagenome (GOLD analysis project Ga0209376, IMG submission 185891) | Grasslands soil microbial communities from the Angelo Coastal Reserve, California, USA - 14_0929_05_30cm (SPAdes) (version 2) | ecosystem: Environmental > Terrestrial > Soil > Grasslands ... | reverse complement strand
TTTGGAAGTAGCCGAAAAGAACTAATTAATGGTCGAAATTGTCCAAGGTGACTGGATTGAGTGAAGGATTCGATTTTAACAGCGCACTGAAGGAACTCGACAAGAGCGAAACCCACCTCACCGTAAGAGTCGAGTTTCGCAGATGGGGAAAACCCGTAACAGTTCTTCAAGGACTACCAAAGACCGGACGATCTCTCGCCGAAGTTGCTCACAAGCTCAAAGAGCGGCTAGCCACCGGCGGAACCGCGAAAGACGGTGTAATAATGCTGCAGGGCGACCATCGCCCAAGAATCAAAGCTGAACTAGTCAAGCTTGGATTTCCCGACGACCACATAGAAATATTCTAGCCTTCGAAACCCACTGACTCTAGCATCCATCCAGGTTTTCGAACTACATCGTAACCTCATGCTTTGGTCAGGTCGCCGAGGGATTATTTTCTCTGCTTATCTAAGATTCTAGGCAGGATTGACAGTTATCTTTCCAGCGAGCCAATTATGCCAGGCGCAAGTGTATTTGTAAACCCCCGCTACCTTTAGGGTTACCGAGAAAGATTTTCCCTCGGAGATCAATCCAGAGTTGAATTTCAAAGCTCCAGCAGGAGCCACGAGAGCAGTGGCCGTGTGACCCACGGTATCGTCGTTCACCCATTCTATCGAATTGTTGACTCCAATTGTGACCGTGACGTTAATGGGAAAAGCGTACGTGCCATTTACGAAGTTCGCCTGGAAGTCCTGCACGCTAAACCCTGTCGGCTCCGTTGAGGACCCCCGCGGTATTCTGATAAGTGTCACCGTTGACTTGGGTGGAGACAACGAACTGACATAGATGTAGCCAGCCGTTGCCGTCACCATAATCGCTACGACAGCAATCGCTAGGATCAGGGCACGCCGCTGTATTTCTCTCATGATGATCGCTTTCTCCCAGCTGAAGCAAACTCTCAGGCCGCAAGGCCTTGTCTCGATATCGCTTAAGTTATTCGCGGGGGTCTAGTCCAGGTTATCGGACGCTGTCATTTCTTATCTGGTGACGACAACTGTTCCGTGCATCCAGGGATGGTAGCTGCACAAGTACTGGTATGTGCCAGCGACAGTGAAGGTCACCGTGAAAGTGTTGGAAGTGTCATTTTCATTCATGTTACCAGAGTCAAAGCGACTTGCCCCAGAGGGCCAACTGGTGGCGGTCACGGTGTGCGGAACCGGGTCGTGGTTGGTCCAGGTCACCTTGCCTTCCTTCGCAACCGTTACGCTCGCGGGGTCAAAGTTGAGCCCTTGCGTGCTACCGACACCTTTCGGGATCGAGACGCTGACTGTACTGCCTCCAGTGTTTGAGCTTGAAAATGCGAAGATTGGCGAGCCCGTGGTGAGCTGGTAAAATCCAAGCCCGGCAAGACCACACGCTGCTCCTACCGCAAGCACGATCAGAATCGGGACGATGAGGTCGGTATACTTTATTTTCTGTGGCGGGGTGCCTTGCAACCCTTCAACACGGAGAACAGATGGCCGAGTGATGAGAAAATAAGCTTTCAGACAGTGAAAAACTCGCGCCGCTTTTCAAGGTGGTGCAAACTAAAATAGGAGTAGGCCAGGGCTAATCTGAACCCGTATGGTCGACCAGACCAGACGCGAATTTCTCAAACTCGGATTAGCAGCCGCAGCAAGCGCCGCAATGGCATCCGGAATCGAGATCCCAATGTTCGGGAGCCAAAACTCCTCAATACAGACTCAGCTGAACAACGCGAATACAAAAATCGCTAACCTGAATGCTAGAGTCAATACCGTTGTTGGTTTTCTCAGCCTCAGCGTCGCGGAACAGTCACTTCTAGAGAAGATAGTGGAGACAATCATACCTACCGATACTGATCCTGGAGCGAAGGAGGCCGGTGTTATCTACTTCATCGACAGAGCACTAGCGGGAGACTACGGGCAGAGCGCCAATATGTTCATGGACGGCCCTCACATTCTTCCACGGATCCCGGCCAACGCGACCACTCCTCTTTTGGTCAGTCCGAGTCTCAGCTGGGTGAATGCAACCGGTGGCTCGACGAGCCCAATCGCCTACCCAGGAGGTAACTTGTCCACAGACACCGGACCGGTTCAGGGCATCACCGCCAGTCCGAGAGTCGGCTCTGGTATTAACTACCAGTACCCGCTTAACCTCAGAGAATTCTGGAGAGTCGGTCTGGACGCATTGCAGAAATACGCGAAGGATCCGAACGCTCCCTACAAGGGAACCTTTGAGTCACTTCCCGGAGCCAGTCAGCTGCAGCTTCTACAGGATCTTTGGGCTAACAAACCTGCCACCTACAACAACAACTTCAACAATATACTTCCATCCGATTTCGCCTACGAATTGACGTTCATGACATGGGCCGGATTCTTGATGGACCCAATCTACGGAGGAAACCAAAACATGGTAGGATGGACGTATACAGGATTCAACGGGGTCAACTTCGGCAACTTCTACGGCGAGGGTAAAGACCAGAAAGCTCTCATGGTCGCGACTACTCCGACTCGGCTCAAGCCAGCCAGCCTCGCGCAGTACCAGCAGCAAGCATCGGGAGGCGCGTAGAAATGCCAACTACAATTACCGAGCCAGCGGCAGATGTAGTGATCCTCGGGGTTGGCTACATGAGCGGCGTAATAGCCGCCGAGCTTTCTATTCCGAAGTTCAACGGGAACAAACCCTACAAGGTCGTCGCTATAACCAAGGGTCCATACTGGGACTACGTCAACGACTTCTCAACGACAAAGTACGATGAATGGGGAGTTGGGTTGGGCCGAAAATATGACAGCCCGCTTCCCCTGCAATCAGCCACGATCAGGAACACTCCCTATCAGTTCGCATTGCCTGTCCGAAGATACACTATGCCGATCCAGTACCACGCTCTCGGGCATGGAGTAGGCGGTGCAGCCCAGCACTATGGTGGAACGATGGGGCGTCAGGGGCCATGGGGGTATACCCAAAAATCCTCGACCATAAACAGATACGGACAGTCATTTCTGGACACCGTCAACCCACACAGCGATCTTGAGGACTGGCCACTAACCTACGCGGACTATGAGCCATATTACGTGGATTGGGAGAAGGCGCATGGACTTTGCGGGGACTACAATGGGAGTGCAACCAATCAGCCGTCCGACACCGGATATCCATGGATGAGCGTGAACTATCCTCTTCCTCCATCACCCCTCACCCCCCTTGGACAGTCGTTCCAAACTGCTGCCCAAGCGCTCGGGTATCATCCTTTTCCTCACGTGAGTGCTCTCGCATCACAGCCTTACGTTAACCAGTACGGCGTACCAGTCAACCCCTGCGTCTACGATGGCTATTGCGGTGGTCCCTGCGACTATGCTTGCGAGACTGGCGCCAAGGCGAACGCTGCATACAGAACTATCCCCGCCGCGATGAAGAGTGGAAACTTCACGCTGGTGGTGAATAGTTTCATCTTCCGTCTTGACACCGATCCTACAACCGGACTTGTAACAGCTGCGCGGTATTACGATCCCCAAGGAAACGTGCATATTCAGCCCGGCACGGTCTTCTTCAACGGAATGTGGGGATACAACATGATCAGGATAATGCTCCTATCCGGAATCGGAGCGCCTTACGTTTGGAATTCAGATCCGACCTTGGTCTCAGGCAGTGTCGGAAGAGGTCTCACCAACGGCTATCTCCCATACAGAGGAACCAACGTATCCGGAACTCTTCCTAACAATGGCGGCAACGCTTACCCTGCAGGCAACGGCAGTGGAGGCAGTGTGGACATTTATGATCTGATGGACGACAACTTCGACCATGGTCCCGGCCTAAGCGGATTAAACGGGAGTCCCCCCTTCATAGGGGGAGCCGAAATTGGCGCTGGCGGGTATCCCGGAGGGGGACCGGGAAATATCACGTTCGCGGGCGGCGTCTCGTCTGCGAGCATGGGAGGCACCTTCAAAGCCACTCAGAAGGACAAGTATCTTCCAACAAAGACGACCTTGAGTTCGACCCCGTCGGCTCACGACCTCCCGACAACGGACAACTACGTTGATCTGGATCCACACTACACGGACATCTACGGCGACCCGTTGGCCCGACTGACCTACGACTGGACGCCGAACACGTACAACGGGGCTACTTTCCTAGTGAAAAAGGTCAAGGACATCTTCACCCAAATGGGTGCGCAAAACGTCACCATAGGTAGCACCGTCGCCCCTGGAGCCGTACACAATGACTGGTGGGGTCATCACTTGAGAGGAGGATGCCGGATCGGAGCGGACCAGAGTACCTCGGTCTGGAACAAGTGGAACCAATGCTGGTCACCAGTATCAAAACCAGTTTTCAACATTTTCGGTGCAGGCGAGATTACCAATACCAGCGGCGACAATGTTCCCTCGGGAACACACGTCGCCGGTCCACAGTCCTATCGTGCCGCCGAGGGTATCAAACAGTATCTCCTGCAGATGACCCACGGTCTACTAACGTAGCAGCGCAATCATTAGTCACTCAAGGAACCGGTATATGCCAGTTCTAAGAATAGCGGACAAACCAAAGCCAATCCCTCTACCCTACATCGAGAGCCGAATCCCAAAGCCAGAAGAACTTGTAATCCTCAGCAAACCATTGCTCGATGCAACAATCCTGATAGGAAAAGCGCTCACGAACTGCATGAACAAGTGGGCTTTCGGAGGAGATGTCGCAGAGGTAATTTTGGGGGTCAACGTACAACCCAATCACATCGCAATACTCACTAGTAGGGAAGGATGCGACGAGATCGCTAGAAATCTAGCCACGTATCAGATTGAACCTGCCGGCACCGTTGAGAGAGAAATAGAGAGAGACGCAAAAGTCGACCTGAAATCCCACAAAGTACGGATCAAGAGCTACACCGCCCGATTCGATGTTCAGGGCTCCCGGCTTGACGTACACGGTGATTTACAAATCAAGGTTGGAGACTGGGATTGGGGAGACCCGCTCGACTTTGAACCGGACTACGTGTATGTAGTGGGTGTGAAGGTGCCGATAGTACCGCTTAAGATGAAGAGCGAACTCTACACGGGTCTGGGCTGGATGGATCGCGTATCCAAGATTCATGAGGCCGTGGTCAGAAGCCGGCACATGTTCGGTTAGGCAAAATGGCCGTGGCCCAACAAATCCTTCCTGCAACTCCGCAAATCCTTCTAAAGAACCGGGGAAGAATAAGTGGGAAGGACGTTTGGAGACAGAACCTCAACCTTGCATCCCTAGCCGCGTTCAAGATCGGCAGCTCACTGGGACCCAAGGGCGCGTACAAGCTTGTGATGTATAATAGGGGTCCTGAAATGGTGATGAAGGTCACCAAGGATCCTGTCGATGTTGTCGACGAGCTGGGCATCGAGTACCCAGCAATAATGACTCTCGCCGAGGCAGCGAAGATACAGCGTGATCACACTGGCGACGGAATATCCACTCTACTCGTTCTAGTCTCAGCACTCCTAACAGAGGCCGATAAACTCGTCGAGCTGGGTTTCCACGCCAACACGATCCTTGATGGCTATCTGAAAGCAACTGAAAAGTCGATAGCAATCATCGACGAGATCGCCAGGAACATTGGAGAGAACCTTGACGAGAAGCTCATGGAGGTAATTGATTGCGGAAGGGAGCTCCTGAGTAGGAGACTACGAAGAGATCTATCTGAGACCATCAGTCGCGTCACGGAGAATGGAACGATCGACATCAGCAGAATACAAATTGTAACAAAGCCCGGAGGTCAGACGAACGATTCCGAGCTAGTGCGTGGAGTCATAATCAAGAAAGGCAAGGCGCACCCAAGCATGCCGGACCTGATCGACGGGCCAAAAATCGCGTTCCTAACTAAGCTGGATGTCAAACGCCTTGAACTGAAGTCGAAAGACGAGGGGCCCTTCTCGGTCAAGTTAAACATCACAAGCCGAGAACAGATCCATCTCTTCAAGTCGGAAGAGAGCCGCCTTAGAACTCTCTCGGTAGACAGGGTGAAGAAGACTGGGGCCAATGTCTTGATGTGCCGGTCCAAAATAGATGACAGGCTCTCCGACCAATTTAGTAGACAAGGAATCATTGTTGTGCAACTGGTAGACTACCCGGAGTTCGAAGCCGCAGCAAGAGCCACAGGCGGTGCTATTCTAAGTGACGCTTCCCAACTTGACAAGAAGGACTTGGGGAAAGCAAAGAGGCTCGAAGTTGACAAGATTAAACCTGATGACATCGTGATTCTTCATTGCGACCGTGGAGCCACGCTCCTGCTTCGCGGTAGTAGTCCCGAGCTTGTTCAGGAGCTTGAGAAGACTGTAAAGAGAGCGCTTCTCATCTTGAAACATTCACGGTCGAACCCGAAAGTGGTACCTGGGGGAGCCGCAGTTCTTGTTGAGCTGGCCTCACAGCTCAGAAGATACGCGCTGACATTCGAGGGAAGAGATCAATTCGTTATTGGTTCATTCGCCGACGCGCTGGAAAAAATACCTGAATGTCTCTCGCGTAACTATGGGTTCGATCCCATCGATATGATGATCCAGCTTCGTAACCATCACACAAATGGGCAGCAAGCTATGGGCGTCGGAGAACAGGGGTGCATCGACATGTACGAAGCAAACGTGATCGAGCTTGCCTCTGTAAACAGGGCCAACGTCCACAGAGCCTTTGAGCTCGTCTCGTTGTTGTTGCGAATAGACGACTGTTTCTACGTTAAGGATATTCCAAAATTCCATAAACAGTAATCTAGATCGTCCGCGAGAGAATCTTGAGCATCCTCGTTGCTAATTCTAACAATCGGACACTCAACACGGACGCTTGACGATTTCATTGGCATCCTGCGAGCCCATGGCGTCGAACGACTTGTCGATATTCGCACTATCCCACGCTCAAGGCACAACCCCCAATTCAACCAAGAAACACTCTCCGAGAGACTGAAAGAGTCCGGCATAGACTACGTTCTATTGAAGCAGCTTGGGGGCTTGCGCCACCCCAAGGCAGATTCCCCGAACATGGGTTGGAGGAATTCTTCCTTCAGAGGATTCGCTGACTACATGCAGACCCAAGCGTTTGCGAAAGGCGTCGACCAACTGATTGGGCTACCCCAGGACGGTCTGGTTGTTATCATGTGTGCAGAGGTTCTGCCCTGGCAATGCCATAGGTGGTTAATCGCTGACGCCCTGACCATCCGAGGGGTTCAGGTGGAGCATATCATGACGATCAAAAAACGTACGAAACACTCGTTGACAAGATGGGCGCATGTTGAAGGTACCAAGATTACCTACCCGGAGAGCCCAACCTAACCCTTTTCGCGCCGATATGCTATTCCCGAAAGCAAACGTGTTTGCAAACACGCAGTCGCAGTGTTCGGCTCGATATCAGTTGGCACTAAGGTCAAGAAAAAAGAGGAAGGTAGTGGAAATTCGGCGCGCTAAGAGGTTGGCTTGCTCTTCTTCCAGACTCGTGAGATGACTAGTACGCCTATGACCACCGCTATCACTGACAAAATTGTGGCGGCCAGGGAGTAGTTCGAAGCATTGCTAGCAGAGGTTCCCAAGATGTCGTTTACGTTTACGGTGATAGATTTGCTCACATCTGGTGACAGTGCAGTATGATTATTGTTCACTAGTTGCAGTTTGACCGTGTGGGATCCTCCGCTAAGAGTCAAGGGGACCCCTTCGGGCCGAGCCCACAAGTTGTAGTAATTTCCGTCCACAAGGACGTGAAGATGTCCGGTGTTCAGGGCGCTGGGTTGGCCTACTGGATCCGTCATTGTAAAGTTGGCAACGATGAAGGAAACTACGAAGTTCGATGGGACACTAGAGCTGTCTGCTGGAGAGAGGATCTTCAATGTGGGAGTGCCGGGTGTGTTAGATACTTGGTAGCTCAGTGATAACGAGGTGGCCGTTCCGCCTAGAGGGACGTGGGTATCGTTGACCATCTGGATCAGAACGGTGTGGAGTCCTGGTCTGATGTTGGTAAATGGGATACTGTTTGCTGTTGCCCAAAGTAGGTAGTAGTTGCCGTCTAGGAACACGTGTAGGTGTCCTTCGGTAGTACAAGTAGAAGGGCAGTTAGTTGACGCGCCGGGTTGCACGAGGTTGAAGTTATTGACACCAAATGTGACGCTGAAGGTAGTTGACACTGTCGAGCCGCTGGCTGGTGCGACTAATGATATTGTAGGGGATCCTGCTGCCCGGACGGAGTGAGGTGACCCAAACGAAGTCAAGAGCAATAATGCTGAGATTACGATGACGAGCTTTTGCCTGTTACGGTTGAATTGTTCACTCATCTTTGTTCAAATGGTGCCTCCTCACGAATTCTCTATTAATCAGTTATCTACGATAGCGATAGAAGGATTCTTTATGTAAGATGTCGCAGAGACATAGGCCTGTCAAGAGAAGGTTGGGACGCTGTATAAGTTTCCGATCCTAGTTATTGTGATCGTATCCTTATCACTTCTCTCGAGCATACCTGTTCCTGCGCACGGGTCAGGGACGGTCTACCTAACGATCTACGATTACGGGTTCCTGCCAAAGAACGAAAACATAACTACAGGGACAACAGTTGTATGGAACAATACTGGCGCGCAGGGACACACTGTATTCAGCAACGGCACCCCCTCGTTCCAATCGTCAACCTACACGCTCCAGCCCTACGGACAGCCAGGGCAGCACACCTACTCACTATTCTTCGGCCAGGCAGGGGTCTACAATTTCTATTGCAGTATTCATCCATTCATGACAGGTGTCTTGAATGTAACCGGTTCTCAAGTGAGTCCACCATCGGGAGGCGGAGGGGGCGGGGGACCTTCTTCGGGCCCAACCTCGACCAACGGTTTCACTGACTATTTGATTCCCATCATAGTAGTAGCCGTGTTGGTAATCGGAGGAGCCGCCTTCTATGCCTGGCGCAAACGTAAACGTTCAGTTAACCAAGCGCAGCATTGAAAGGTCCGTTTTGCGTTTACGTCTCCGAATCTAATCATAAGCGCAGTTGGGATCGATATTCGTCTAGTTCGTTGTTTCGCAGGTCTTGCAATTCTCTCTCCTAGGCGCGACTTTCGAGACACTCCCTTGACGGCTTGCAATAAGCTCTCTCCGCTCTTACTTGTTCCCTGAGTCCGATCCTCTCGTTACTAGTTTCTCGTTTGGGTGAAGGCTTATGTCGAACCAGCGGTCCTAACGATTGTGAGCGGGGATATGGTTCTGACCGCTGAAAACGACATGTACGCATGCCCAAACTGCAACTATGAGATAGACAGCTGTCGGTGCACATGTCCATACTGCACCGAGAATGAAAGCTGTGACTGCGCAATCGGCCACGACAAGGCCACTGGAGGCTAAAACGATGAGTCGCGCGATTGCCAAAGTCAACGACCTGTCTTGGATGACAGGTGGCCCGCAGGGTAGCGGAGTCGATTCGTCTGCCAATATTTTCGCTGGAGCGTGCGTTCTGGGTGGTCTCTGGACCTTCGGGCTCCGAGAATACTACTCGAGCATCAAAGGGCCCCACAGCTATTTCGAAGTCAGAGTAAACAGCGACAAGATCAGGTCCCACGTAAACAACGTGAACGTCCTCGCGACGTTCGACGCGGAGACACTCATCCGTCATGCTGAGGAAGTAGCCCCGGGCGGAGGAATACTCTACGATCCCACCTTCTCCAACATCGAGATCGACAAGGTCGACACGATCGAGACCCCTGTTGTATTGAGGATCAAGGCGAGACTGGCAAAGCAGGGTCTGCCAGGAAACGTTAGCGGAATTCTGGAAGAAGCGAAGAGAAGAGGCGTAAACCTATTCCCAATTCAATACAATGACATTATTGCGAAGACGGCGGCCCAGATTGGAGAGCACCAGCTGAGCAAGCTCTCAAGAATCGTCAACGTTCTCTCAGTCGCAGCCTCCTTTGCAATCCTCGGTTTCGACGAGACCTACCTCAACCAATCGATTGAGAGAGCGTTCGCCAGCAAGAAGAAGGTTGTCGAAATGAATGAGATAGGCGCAAAGCTCGCCTACGACGCGGCCAAGACGCAATTGAAACAACCGTTTCCATTTCAGCTCCACCCTATTCAGAACCAACCGAGACTGTTGCTAATGGGTGTTGAATCCATTGCACTTGGTAAACTGGTAGGTGGTTGCAGGGTCCAGACCTATTACCCGATAACCCCTGCAGCTGATGAGAGCGAATTCCTGGAGTCGCACGGAAACTTCGACATCTCAGGGGGAAACAATCCGGGCCAAAAAGGCTCGATTCTAGTCACACAGACAGAGGATGAGATCGCGGCCATAACAATGGCGACAGGAGCCGCGTTGACAGGAGCGAGAGCCGCAACCTCCACGTCGGGTCCCGGCTTTTCCCTGATGGTCGAGGGATTGGGATGGGCAGGAATGAATGAGGTTCCACTCGTCATCACCCATTACCAGAGAGGCGGCCCAGCAACAGGACAACCAACCAGACATGAGCAGGGTGATCTGAAGTTCATTCTCAGCGCCGCCCATGGAGAGTTTCCGAGAATCGTACTATGCTCAGGGGACATGGAGGAAAGCTTCTACGACGCGATCAGGATTTTCAACTATGCAGAACGATTCCAGATGCCCAGCATCCATCTAATCGATAAGGGGTTAGCGAACAACAGCATGACCATCTCGCCACCAAAGGCCGATCTTGTCCCAATTCAAAGGGGAAAACTGATCCAAGGAGACCATCAAGGAAATGGTAATGGGGACCCGTACAGAAGATTTGCTTTCACTGAGGACGGGGTCTCGCCGAGAGCGGTTCTCGGAATGCCAGGATATCGGTTCTGGAACACTGGAGACGAGCATGACGAGATGGGACACATCGAGGAAGACCCGGACAACAGGGTGAAAATGATGACGAAGAGGATGACAAAGCTGGATACAGCAGCGAAGGAGATTCCTGAGGATGAGAAGTTCAACTTCTTCAGTTCCTCAAAGAAACAAGCCGATGTCACAATCGTAAGCT
>Ga0209376_1005183_pt1 | contig 10980 bp, 8 predicted proteins | sample GraSoiAngelo_134_FD_185891 | JGI IMG/M metagenome (GOLD analysis project Ga0209376, IMG submission 185891) | Grasslands soil microbial communities from the Angelo Coastal Reserve, California, USA - 14_0929_05_30cm (SPAdes) (version 2) | ecosystem: Environmental > Terrestrial > Soil > Grasslands ... | reverse complement strand
CTTTCATTCCATAATGCCCCAGACCGCAAAGCTGGGCGCAAATCACCTCGTAGGTCCCAGTTTTGATGGGAGTGAACCAAACCGGAATCAGCGAACCGGGGATTGCGTCGCCACCGATCCGCATGCTTGGCAAAAAGAAATCGTGGATCACATCCTTTGAAGAAAGTTCGGCGATGACCGGCCGATTTACCGGCACGTGAAGTTCGCCAGCGGTCACAATGTCGTCTTTGCCGGCAGGATCGTTCGGGTCGAGGCCGAGTGGATTTGAGTTGCTTTCAAAACTGATATCGCGCCGCCCAAATTGTCCATCAGCTCCTGGCAGGTGATAATTGAAACTGAATTGCTGCGCAACTACGTGGACGAGCAGCGCTTCTTTGCCAGGCGGAAACTGATTCACGCGCTTCGCCCAAAGGGGAATCGCGAACCCGAGGAGGAGCACTGCCTCGATCAAAACGACTGAAAATTCCAGATGCGTCGAGATACCGCTCGTCACACCCTTATGATCTGCACCAGGCTGTCGGCGTTTCCGGAACCGAATCAGCGTAAAAATAAAAAACGCTGACCACCCAAGAAAGAGCGCGCCCATGAACCAATGGCAAAACTCAAGGATGTGATCGATTTGATACCCGTGCGAGGAGGCGTTCGGCGGCTGTCCCAAGAATTCATTGATCAGCGCAAGGCTACTCATATTTGCTCAGGTCTTCCTCGGTGATCTCCTGATGTGGCTCGGCGGGCATGCGTCCATGCCGCCAAAGATGGAAACCGAATGCTCCGATCCCACCCAGAACCGACATCACAGCGCCAAAGAGAAACCAGATCGCGACGGCCATGTGTTCGGTCGATTTTCCATCCTTTGCGCCATAGCAAAATGGACAGGCAAGCGCCTGTCCCACTGGCGAAAAGATAACTAAAAGCAGAGCCGATAAAATCTTCGTTTTCATGTGATGATCCGCAGCCGTTTCATTTTCCGATAAAACCAAACCCCATAAATGATCAGCGCAACGGCGGCCACAAACGATGCGATCGCGCCGGCGAGATAAATCGGCGCGCCTTCTACGAGATCGACCCAGACGCACCACACTCCAACTCCGAGCGCAAGCAGCGTGGAGAAAATAATGAAAACAATATGGAAACCTTTAAGCGACATTTAGCGAAATACTGGGTAGTCGTACCACGCCAAAAATATAAGCCAGAAGAGTCCCAGCACAAAAAAACCGGTGAAAATCAGAATGCGGTAAATCAGGCGTTTTTCGGCCGCAAGATGCATGAAAACCGCGGCCACGGCTCCTGCTTTCAGCATCGCCACCAACATGGCGATGCTAATGTTGGCTTTGCGCGTTCCGAAATCGACATAGGACAGAGCGACAGTAATGGCGGTGAACGTCAGCAGGAGAGCGCCCACCATCAAATAACCTCTCACGTGTTTTTGTATGCCGTGCGCGTACTCCTCGTACTCCTTGGGATCTTGCGAAACATCGGGCGGATTGTTCATGGCTTAGAGCAGGTAAAAAAGCGGGAACACAAAAATCCAAACCAGATCGACAAAGTGCCAGAACAGGCCGCTCACCTCGACGCGATTAGCCAGATGCTCAGGATTGCGCTGGTAAAGTTTTTTGCTCACCGGCAGCCACATGTAAATGAACACGATCACGCCGCCCAGCACGTGCAATCCATGAAGACCTGTAATGGTAAAATAGCTGGCAAAATAGGCGCTGTGCGTCGGCAAAAACATTGTCGCGCGCTGGACGTCTGCCTTCTCGATCGTCGCGATTTTGTCGGTGACGGGCAACGGGAGAAAGTGCGGCCGATCCATTGAAGGATTGTCTGGATCGGCGTTCACGGGATCGAGCGCGACTTCGTATTCCTTCGCATTCTGGCTGTGCAAGTGACCAGTGATCTCGATTCGCGGTTCCAGTCCCTTTTCAATGCGTCGCTCGTTCCCCAGATACTGCTCGTACTTCGCGAGCGCATCAGGTTTAATATAGGCGCCGAAATGCTCGAACTTCTGCGGCCATTCGTAGCCGAGTTTGACGACAAGAAAGATCACACCACAAGAAATCGTGGCCAGCATGTACCACCAATAGGCGCGATATCTTCTCATCTTTAGCGCCGCCCACGCGAGCACTACCGTGACGGACGACAAGATCAAGATCGCGGTATTCATCGTGCCTACCGGAACGTTGAGCAGGCCGTGTGGCCACGTCCCGGGGGCTGCATCAATGCGCAAAAAAATGTAGGCAGAGAAAAGCGCGCCAAAGAGCATCACTTCCGACGCGAGAAAAAGCCAGATTCCGATCTTGGCATTCCAAAGCCCGGTGTCGGGACGAGTCGAGACTGTGTACGGAATTTCCATCGCGGTCCTCAGGCGAGCACAGGTTCGGCGGGAGGTTTGCGACGACTTCGCTCAGTTGGTTCCACCGGTTCATTTTGCATCGTGAAATCGCGTTCGCGCCCGGGAAGGCTGTATTCGTAGGGACCGCGATAAGCCACAGGGGTATGAACAAAATTTCCGTGCGGTGGAGGGGAAGGCGCAGTCCATTCCAGCGTGGTCGCTTCCCATGGGTTATCGTTCACCTTTTCGCCGTGTTTGATGCTCCAAAAGAAATTAATAATGAAGGGGATTTGGGCGAGGCCCATGATCCAGGCCGCCCATGAGATTGGTTGGTTCCATTGGAACCCGGTCAATCCCCAAACTGTGTGCTCGTTCGCGACGCCCCATCCCTGACCGCCGTCATACCAGCGACGGTGCATTCCGGCCATTCCCTGCAAAAACATCGGCAGAAAGATCATGTTCATGCAAATGAGGGTGGGCCAGAAATGCACTTTGCCCCAAAACTCGCTCATCTTTCGGCCAGTTGCTTTCGGGAACCAGTAATAGACGCCGGCAAAAAGTCCGAAGATCGTGCCCGGCGCGACGATGTAATGGAAATGCGCGATGACGTAGTAGGTATCGTGCAAATAAAGATCGGCCGAATTAAATGCCAGCGGAATACCTGTCAAACCACCGATTCCAAACATCGGCAGAAACGCAATTGTGAAAAGCATCGGCACATTGAAGCGAATGGAGCCGCCCCAAAGCGAAATGAAAAACGCGCTCAAGATGATCACTGATGGAATGGAAATCAGTAACGTGGTCGTTTGGAAAAATGCGCTGACCGCCGAGCCCATGCCGGTGAGCCACATATGATGCGCCCAGACGACGAAGGACAAAAACCCGATCACCAACACGGAAAAAACCACCGATTTATATCCCCACAGCGGCTTGCGTGAATTGTTCGCCAGAATTTCGGCCACAATGCCGAATGCAGGCAAAATCAAAACGTAAACTTCGGGGTGCCCGAGGAACCAGAACAGATGTTGCCACAAAAGCGGGCTGCCACCACCGCTGATGGACACCGGCGCGCCATTCACCACCAGACCGCTTGGGAGGAAAAAGCTGGTATGCGCAACGCGATCCATTAATTGCATGACAATCGCAGCTTCGAGCGGCGGGAACGCCAGCAGTAACAGAAAGGCAGTGACAAACTGTGCCCACACGAAAAATGGAAGCCGCATCCAGGTCAACCCTTTGGCGCGGAGTTGAATGATCGTGGTGATGAAATTGACGGCGCCGAGCAACGACGACGTGATGAGGAAAATAAATCCGATCAGCCAGAGGGTCTGGCCGTTGAACACCGGATTATGTCCCGGCCCGGTATCGGCGAAAGCTGCAAGCGGCGTATAGGAAGTCCAACCGCTTTTCGCAGCGCCGCCGGGCACGAAGAAACTGACAAGCATGATGACTCCGCCCACAGCAAACGCCCAAAAACTTGCGGCATTCACTTTCGGGAAGGTCATGTCGGGCGCGCCGATTTGCAGTGGCACGACGAAGTTGCCGAACGCAGCAAACGCCAATGGCACCACGCCCGCAAAAATCATGATCGTGCCATGCATCGCGCCCAACGAGTTGTAAAAATCGGGCGTCATTTTGCCGTCCGGCATTGAACCGGGTCCGAAAATGTAGGGAAGAAATTTGCCGATCACCGGCAGCGCCTGCCCGGGATAAGCCAGTTGCCAGCGCATCAGCATCATCAGGCAAAAGCCAAGGAACAGGAAAGAGAGACCGCAAAGACCGTACTGAATTCCGATCACTTTGTGGTCCGTGGAGAAGATATATTTGCGCCACCAACCAAGCTCGTGGTGTTCGTGTTCGCCAGTGTGCGAGTGTGGGTCGTGATGCGTTTCAACAGAAGCAGAAGAATCCATTTCAGGAGAAAGTTATCATTTCAATATCTAGAGGGAAGTGCGGTTTGCAAAGCCGAAAAACATTTTCGAGGCCAGATGCCGATAATGTTTATCGATTATCGAGTCACACCCTGTTTTGTTCCGCCTCTCTTCTTGGAAACGGAGAGACTGAGGTGAGAGGTTCGCGCTGGGGCGCCTCTTGCTTCGATAAAACCCCTCACCCTCCCCCTCTCCCTTGCAAATGGAGAGGCGACCCCGATTCGCTTGAACGCGAAATCGATAATTTCGCCAATGCTAGCGCTAGATAACGCCGGTGTTCCACCATTTCGACAAGCGCGCTTTCGGAATTTCCGGAATGGAGGCCTTGTCATAATGCGAAGTGTCGTTAAAAAGGGTCAGTCGCGCGCGCGTCGGATTTCGAAAATCGACAATATTCAGCGCGGCCGGTTTTTGGTCGAGATTATCGCGGTATCGGCGCGGATCGAATCCGAGCAATGAGCTTAGTAAAAGTCGGATCGTCGCCTTGTGAGATACAACCAGAATGTTCTCGCCGGGATGCTCGCGTACCAAATCGATCAACGACGGCAAGGCGCGCGCTGTCACGGCCAGCCCGCTCTCTCCACCAACCGGGGCAAATGTGTATGGGTCTTTTTCCCATTCAGCCATTTCACTCGGAAATTTTTCTTCCACATCGCGTCGGGTCATCCCTTCCCAGTGACCGTGCGAAATTTCGCGGAAGCCGTCGGCTGTTTGCACTTTGAGTTCGTGCGGCGCAGCGAGAATCTGCGCGGTCTCGACCGTTCGGTCCATCGGCGACGCGTAAACAGCGGCAATTTTCTCGTGACGTAATCTTTCGGCAAGGCGTCGGGCTTGTTCGCGGCCCACTTCGGACAATTCGATATCGGTCGCACCCGCAAACCGATCCTCGGCGCTCAAAACGGTGGCGCCATGCCTCACCATGAAAACGCGCGTTGCAGGTGCCGTCATAAGATCGATTTGTCATGGCGCAAATTTCCTCAAAAGGCAATCGTCATGTCGAGCGGAGCCGAGAATGGAGCGGCTGGGAAACCGCGACAGGACGGAAGCCCACAGGCTGAGCGAACGGGAAGTGAGCGAATCAAACCCCGCAGCGCAGCCCTCAGGTAACTTCACGGGATGTCTCGACTCCGCTCGACATGACGAAGCGATCTTTGGCGTTACATATTGCCCTGTGGAAAAAACGCCGCGCTCCATCATTCACCTCGACATGGACTGCTTCTATGCCGCGATTGAGGTTCGCGACCGGCCTTCATTGCGCGGCAAGCCCGTAGCCGTGGGAGGCGCGCGCGACCGGCGCGGCGTTTTGACAACCTGCAACTATGAAGCGCGCAAATTCGGAGTGCATTCGGCGATGCCGACGTTCATGGCACTCCAACGTTGCCCGAATTTGATCGTGCTACCGACGCGCTTCGATGTTTATCGGCGCGAAGCTGCGGTCATTCGCGGAATTCTGTATCGTTTCACATCGTTAATCGAACCCTTGTCACTCGACGAAGCTTATCTCGATGTGAGCGGTCATCCTGGAGCACCAGGGCCGCTCGCACAGGTCATTCGCGGAACAATCTTTCGGGAAGCAAAGCTGACCTCATCAGCCGGAATTGGTCCCAATAAATTGATCGCCAAAATCGCCAGCGAAATGAATAAACCAAACGGCCAATTTGAAGTGAGACCGGAAGAAGTGTCCCGTTTCATGCAAGATTTGCCGGTTCGGAAAATCTGGGGAATCGGCGAGAAGACCGAGCGAAAACTGGAAGAACTCGGCGTAAAAGCATGCGGCGAATTGCAGCGTTTCTCGCGTCCGGAGCTTGTCGATCTTTTCGGCAAATTCGGTCTGGATCTTTACGATCTCTGTCGAGGCATCGATGACCGGCCAGTCGAACCGGACCGTCCGCGCAAGTCGCTAAGCACCGAGGAGACTTTCGCTGTTGATCTGACGACACTCGAGCAGTGTGAAGAAAAACTCGAGGAACTCTTCCAGGATTTGATGGCGGATCTCGCTCAGAAGGAATCAACCCGCGAGATCACAAAAATATTCGTGAAATTGAAGTTCAACGATTTCACGCGGACCACTGCCGAGCGCGCCGGCCTTGCGCCTACGCTACCAGATTTTCGTTCTCTGCTGAACGAAGCGTTTGCTCGCACCGGGAAGCCGGTACGACTGATCGGTGTCGGCGTTCGCTTTGCCGACACCGAGCCGGAAAACGCGCAGATGAATTTGCTGTAAAATACTCGCTTGGGTTCCTCTATCATCTTAAGCGAAGCGAAACATCTCTGATTGGTTCTTGAGATTCTTCGCTCCGCTCAGAATGACAATCAGAGACGCGGGCGCCACAGGCCGGCAGCCTGTGCTAGGTTTGCATCCGGCGTTAAGCTTCTTCCGCAATGACGTCCGCGCAGGAAAGGAAAATCAGACAAACTGGTTGTGATGTTCGCGTTGACAATCTGACGCGACAGCTCTACGCGACTGATGCGTCGATTTACCAGATCGAGCCCCGCGGCGTGGCGTTTCCGAAAGGTGCAGAACAAGCAAGCGCAGTGATTCGTGCAGCCGCCGACGCCGGCGTTTCAGTTACTCCGCGCGGGGCCGGCACAAGTCTGGTGGGAAATGCGATCGGCGAAGGGTTGATTGTCGAGTTCTCACGGTACAACCGCCAGATCACTGACCTCGACCTCGAAAAACGCAGCCTGCGTGTCGGGGCAGGCGTGGTTCTCGATCACCTCAACGATTTTCTTAGGCCCCACGGATTTTGTTTTGGCCCGGACGTGGCAACCAGCTCACGAGCGACGCTTGGTGGAATGATCGCGAACAATTCCTCCGGCGCGCGTTGCCCAGTTTACGGCACAACCGCCGATCATGTTCTTTCGCTCGAGGTTGTGATGGCCGATGGCCGCGTCGAAAAGATCGGCCCAAGCCACGAATCGTTATCCTCGGAGCGAGCTGAAATCGAGAATCTGATTCGTGCACGAAGCACGGAAATGGTCAAGCGCTGGCCGCCGGGCCTGATAAAACGCTGGCCTGGTTACGGCATTGAGAGGTTCCTCCGTGCGCCGAATGATCTCACAAATATTTTCGCGGGCAGTGAGGGAACGCTCGCTGCGATTTTCTCCGCCGAACTTAAGATTTCACCGTTGCCGAGTGAGAAAGGCCTGGGCCTGATCTTTTTTTCATCAGTGGACGAAGCGATGCAGGCCACGGTTGAGCTTCTCGACCTCAAACCCGCCGCCATTGAGCACATCGATCGTCCTTTGCTCGATCAAACCAAAGGCCAGCTCCATTTTCAGGCTGCGCGCGACTTGCTCGAGCTCGACACGCAGCCTTGCGAATCGATTTTGATTATCGAGTTCTACGATGACGTCACGGAACGATTATCGGTCTTACAATCGACAAAAATCGGCCTGCGCACAAAAATCCTCACCGATCCAACGCAAATGAATCTCGTTTGGTCGGTGCGCAAATCCGGCCTCTCACTTTTGACCGGCTGCATCGGGCCGGCAAAACCGGTTGCGTTTATCGAAGACGCCGCCGTTCGGCCGGCGCAGCTACCTGAATACGTGCGCGGATTGCGATCGATCATGAAACCGCTTGGGTTAGAGGCGAGTTATTACGGTCATGCCGCCAGTGGACTTTTGCATGTCCGACCCGTGCTTGATCTCCACAATGCAAACGACCTAAAAAAGTTTCGCAAAGTCGCAGATCAAACCTCCGCGCTGGTGCGGCAATTTAAAGGCTCACTTTCCGCCGAGCACGGTGTTGGCATCGCGCGCACGGAATACATGCGCGATCAGCTCGGAGATGAGCTGCTCAGCGTAATGCGCGAGATCAAGCGAACGTTCGATCCGAAAAACATTTTCAATCCAGGAAAAATTTTCGCCGATGGCCGGCACAGAATCGACAATCATCTGCGCGAAAACTTCACGCGACCGCTCGAGCTTCCCTTCGAACCCGTGCTCGCGTACGCATTCAAAGATCGTTCGTTTATCGGCAACCTCGAACAATGCAACGGCTGCGGCGGTTGTCTTAAACGGACCGGCATCATGTGCCCAACGTTCATGGCCACCCATGAAGAAGTCATGTCTACGCGTGGCCGCGCCAACATAGTCCGCGCTGCGCTGGAACTGCGGGTCAATGGACACGATCCGTTGCGTTCGGCGGAATTGGATGCCGCACTGAGCAATTGTCTCTCTTGCAAAGGGTGCACACCCGAATGCCCATCCAACGTGAATCTCGCGCTGCTCAAGGCAGAACTGATGCACGCACGATATCAGCGCGACGGTTTGCCATTACGCGAGCGACTTTTCAGCAACGTCGATCTGTTAGGCAAGATCGGATGCGCGATGCCAGTAGTCGCAAATTGGTTTCTCGATTCAAAGCCTGTGCGGATCGCGATGGAAAAAGCGATCGGACTTTCAGCGCAACGTTCGTTACCACATTATGCGAAAGAGCGATTTGATAGCTGGTTTGCAAAACACATGGTAGGGTCGGCGCTCCGCGCCGACCGGACGCCGGGGAGCGGCGTCCCTACCAGAGGCCCCGTCATTCTTTGGGATGACACGTTTGTGCGTTACCACGAACCACACATCGGAATTGCCGCGGTCACAGTGTTGGAAGCTCTCGGGTTCAAGGTTTCGCTTGCAAAGAACCGGCGCTGCTGTGGACGACCAGCATTTAGTCAGGGAAATTTCGATGCCGCGGCGAAAGTCGGAAAACACAACATCGACCTTTTGAATTTTTTGGACTCTCAACAATCAACTCTCAGCTCTGAACTATCGCCGGCGCCGATTCTCTTCCTCGAGCCATCCTGCTGGTCGATGTTCGTGGAAGATTATCGCGAGCTAAGGATCCAAAGCGCGGCGAAAATAGCGGATCGCTGTTTCCTGTTCGAAAAATTTGTGGATGATTTGCTTGCGCAGGAGCCGGGCGCGCTGCCGTTCCAACATTCATCCGCCTCCGCCGAAGGGCTACAGCGTGACAGGGGGGCGAAGATTGCCATTCATCCGCATTGCCACGCCAAATCGATCATGAATCCCGCGTTCATGCGAAAACTTGCGGAACGTTTGCCCGGGAGGAGAGCCATCGTGCTCGATACAGCCTGCTGCGGAATGGCCGGCTCGTTCGGCGCGCTTGCCGAGAAGTACGATCTCTCCGTCCAAGTCGCCCAGGATTTGATCGACAAGCTCGAGAATCAAGGGCGCGAGACACAGATCATCGCCTCCGGGACAAGTTGCCGGCATCAAATCAGTGATCTAATGAATATCCGGCCAAAGCATATGGCCGAGGTGCTCGCTGAAGCCCTCCTTTAACGGCCGCGCGCCGGCTGCAAATGTGCCAGCGGCGTTTCCGTTATTGACTATGCATGGCCACTCCTTAGCCTCGGCTCCATGAATCCAGTCGTTGCATCCGATAAACTTAAACGCACCGAAGTTTGGGCAGAGGATGATAAGTCAGTCCATTGGGCTGGCTCTTGCAGTGTATGGTGGCCACGGCACGACCGCGTCTTCCACGATCGTTTATGAGATCGAGCCGGGGAAACGGCTCGGCTGGCATACCGATGCCACCGAGGAGACGCAGTACATCATTGCTGGCACCGGAGAATTGCACATGGAAGATGGCAACACATATCGCGTCGGTCCCGGCAGTGTTTTTGCCATTCCGACTCCGGTAAAACACGACCTCGTTAATGTCGGCAAGGAAACATTACGCGCCGTCGCGTTTTTCGCCGCAGCGATGTTTACCCAAAACTTCGACAACGTGATGATGCCGCCGAAGAGCCACATCCTCGGCTCTCCGAGTCTTTACTCCATCATCTGACGTACGTGCGCAATCTTTGTGCCCACCACTTACGGTTGTGGAACCGCGGCTTCACGATCACGCCTGCCCTCCCGATCTCGTTTCCCTCGCACGTCGTGGCCAGCGTAGAACGGGCGTCACCAGCCAGCCGGAGGATTTACAACACGCTCGTGCTGGTAGCGTATATGTGCGGCGTCATCGAGGGTACAAATCAGTGGAGGGATCGTGTGATCACACTTATCGACGCGTGGCCGCAAGGCTGGCGCACAAAATGGGTTTCCCGAACGGCTGGCAAAAGCGCGCGGTGTGGACGGCTCCACGCATGATTTAAGGGGCAAGATTAGGGTCGCGTCTCGCCCGCCGCGGCGTGCGCTACCCTTGCGGCTTCGGCGGTTCGCCGGGCTTTGCGGCTTCGCCGGGTTTGGGTGGCGCACCGCCCGGAAGATCTTCTTCCGCTGGGACTGCTAGTATGTCGGGTTCAGTGAACGAATTTGGATGATTCGCCAATTCTTTGCGCAGCGCAGCAATTTGCTCAGCCGTCACCGGACTGGCGTTGTTCCCCCACTCACTTCGCTCGTATGTGAGAACGTCGGCAATTTTTTGATCGGTCAATGTTTTATCCCACGGTTGCATCACAGCTGCACCGAATTTCTGGCCCTTTACGGTGACCGGACCTGTCAAACCTTTGAGAACAATCATCGCCGGGCGATGTGAGCCGCCCGTCGTAAACTCTGAACCGGCCAACGGCGGATACTGACCTGCGACGCCGAGACCATTTGCCTGGTGACACGTCTGGCAATTAGCGGCAAAAATCTTCTTTCCGCGATCATGCGGCGAAAGTTCGGCTGCCTGTTGGGCGCCCTGCGGTCCGGTAATCTTTTTCATTGTGGCCATTTCACCGCCGTATGGATCGAGCGCTTCACCGCTAA
>Ga0209376_1005182_pt1 | contig 10980 bp, 10 predicted proteins | sample GraSoiAngelo_134_FD_185891 | JGI IMG/M metagenome (GOLD analysis project Ga0209376, IMG submission 185891) | Grasslands soil microbial communities from the Angelo Coastal Reserve, California, USA - 14_0929_05_30cm (SPAdes) (version 2) | ecosystem: Environmental > Terrestrial > Soil > Grasslands ... | reverse complement strand
GCCGCCGGCAGTCCTCACGGTGACGATTCCCACGGCCGAGTCGCGCGATGCGGTGCGCCGGGCGATGCAGTTCGCCCAGGAGCGCGGCGCGCAGCTGCTCGGCGTCGTGGAGAACATGGTGGACGGCCCGTTCGCGGGCGATGCGGGCGACGCCCTCGCTCGCGAGTTCGCCACGCCTCTCGTCGCCCGAGTGCCGTTCAATCCGGACCTTCGGGTCTGGGACGGGCTCGCACAACGGATGATGCGCTCGTCATGACGCATTCCGCACTCCGCATTCCGCATTCCGCATTATGAAGTTCCTCTGCGTCGAATGCGACCGGCAGATGCTGTTCGAGGAGCGGCGGCTCCCCGGTGACGGCACGCTCGCGGCGGCGTTCCGGTGCCCCCAATGCGGCCGCGCCGTCGGACTGTTGACGAATCCGATGGAGACGCAGCTGGTCGCGTCGCTGGGCGTGAAGATCGGCGGGACGACGATCGAGCCGCAGCCGCTCGAAACGGTGCGAGGCATGATCACGACGGGGCGGGACGACGCGTTTGCCGACGGGACCCGGGACCCGGGACCCGGGATCCGGTGGTCCACCGCAGCCGAAGAACGCCTGGCTCGGGTCCCAAATTTCGTGCGCGGGATGGTGAAGAAGATCTACGCCGACTATGCCAAGGAGCGCGGCCTCGTCGAGATCACGCCGGCCGTGATGGACAGCGCGCGCAGCGAGCTCGGGCTCGAGGGCATGTGAGCCTGGACGAGCGAATGGTCCACGGGCTGCGGATCGTGATCGACCGCGACCAATGCGTCGGGTTCGGCGATTGTGCGACGGCGGCACCCGAAGGTTTCAAATTGGACGCCGACACGATCGCCACGTTCTACGAGCCGGAGCGGGTGGAGCGGGAGCGGCTGCTGCGCGCGTGTGACGCCTGTCCAGTGGACGCGATTACCGTCTGGGATTCAGAGGGTCGGCAACTCGTGCCGCCGCTTACTTGACAGCTTGTCTCGTCGTTCACATACTCGCCCCGCCCAAAGGGAGGTGCTGGTGTACCGCGAGATCTTCGTTCCGGTCGACAACTCGAGCCCGTCGGACTGGGCGGTGGACCGGGCCATCGAGTTGTGCGGCAAGACGGACGGCCGCATCACCGGAAATCACGTCTACGCCGCCCGCCTCCACGACGTCCGCTTTCGCCAGCTCGAGACCGGGCTCCCCGCCCGGTTCCAGACTCCCGACGAGATCAAGAAGCAGCGCAAGATCCACGACAAGCTGATCGAAAAAGGCCTGCAGCTGATCGCGGACAGCTTTCTCGACCAGCTGGGAAAGCGTTGCGAGGCGGCGGGCGTGCGACTGACCCGCCAGCTGCTGGAAGGCATCAACTACGAAGAGATCGTCAACGAAGTGAACCGTGGCGCCGGCCGGCTCCCGGGGCTGATCGGCTTCGACCCCGATCGGGCCGCCGGCTACGACGGGGGCGACAAGACCCGCTCGGACGTGAAGGTGGGCGAGAACGGGCGGCTCATCGCGGAAGAGGAGGACACCGCCGCACGGCTCGCCGGCTCGTCGGGCCGCGAGTACGACCTGCTCGCGATCGGCGCGCACGGCCTGGGCCGGCAGCCCTACTCGCAGCTCGGCGGCGTCGTGTCGCGCGTGCTGCGCGGCATCGAGAAGGATGTGCTGCTGGTGCGCGATGACCGGCCCTTCGCGGGTGGGCGCTTCCTGGTGTGTGTGGACGGGTCGTCGTACGGCTATCGCGCTATGCGGCTGGCGCTCGAGCTGGCCCAGGCGTTCGGTGGGTCGCTGTTCGTGTGCAGCGCGTTCGACGTCGAGTACCACCACGTCGTGTTCCACAACATCAAGGATGTGCTCTCGTATCAGGCTTCCAAAGTCTTCAAGTTCGAGGAGCAGGAGGAGCTGCACAACAACATCATCGACAAGGGACTCCTCAAGCTGTGCCAGGCGAACCTCAAGCGCGCCGAGGTGATGGCGCAGGAGTTCCCCGGCGTTCCGCTCAAGACGCAGATCCTGGTGGGCAAGCCGTTCCAGGTGATCATGCAGTGGGCCGAGGAGATCAAGCCGTCGCTGCTGGTGCTGGCGCGGCACGGCGCGCACCGCATCGAAGGCACGGAGCTCGGTAGTCAGGCCGAGAATCTCGTGAGACTTGCAACGTGCAACGTGTTGCTCGCCGGCACCGGCGGCGTGAAGCCAGAAGACATCCCCTGGATCGAGGAGGACGGCGTCGCCGGGCTGCCCTGGGCGCCCGAAGCCGAGGTGCGGATTCTGCGCGTGCCGCCGTTCGCGCAGGGGATCGCGCGCCGGGCCGTCGAGGAGTATGTGCTCGAGCAGACGAAGGGCGAGCCGGCGACGGTGACGACCCGCTGGCTCGACGAGGCGATCCGGAAGCTGCTCCCCACGCACATGCAGCTGATCATGGGGATCGGTACCGCGGAGGAGATCGCGCTCGCGGAAGTGAAGGCGCAGGAGCAGATGAAGGGGACGAAGGTGCAGGGGCACGACTCCGACCCCCAGCCCCTGACCCCTGACGTGGAGGTCCGGTGTCCGGTGACCGGGGCGGTGAGCACGCGCCCGCGCGTCGCAGCCGATCCCATCGTCTGGACGGAGGAAGCGTGGCAGCGGCTGCAGCTCGTGCCGCTCATCGCCCGGCCGCTGGCGCGCAACACGGTCGAGCGGTTCGCGCGCGGGCACGCCATCTGGCGCGTGAGCACTCGCGTGATGGACGAGAACAAGCAGGCGATGATCGCGGCCGACGAGTTCGACATGGACACGATGATGGTCATGTTTCAGGAGCTGCGCGCCAAGCAGATCCGCGCCGAGGCGGAAGGCGGGGGCCGGGACGGGCTCTCCGCCGAGATGCGGGCGTTCATCGAGGAGGCCAAGGCGCAAGGGATCACGCGCTGCCCCATCCGGGACATCGAAGCGCAAATGGGGAAATGCCCGGTCGACCTGAAGACGATGAAGCCCGAGCAGGCGAAGGCGGCCATGGAGCGGCTGCTGGCCGAGCAAGCCGGGGACTGACGTGGATTACGTCCCCCACGTGGTCGCGTGGAATCTGACGCGACGCTGCAACCTGGAGTGCGCGCACTGCTACATCGCGGCGGGGCCGAGCGAGAGCGCCGCCGCGGACCTTGAGACGGCGGACTGCCTCGCGATCGTGGATCAGGTGCTGGCCGTGAACCCCGCCCCGCTGCTCATTCTATCAGGTGGCGAGCCGCTGCTGCGGCGGGACCTGGGGGAGATCGCCGGCTACGCGTCCGCCAACGGAGCGACGGTCGTGGTCGGGACCAACGGGACGCTGCTCACCGATGAGCGCATCGCGGCGCTCGTGGACGCAGGCGTGCGGGGCGTCGCGGTCAGCGTCGACTCGCTGCGTCCCTCCTATCACGACAACTTCCGCCGCGGCCGGGGCGCGCTCGCCGAGGTGCAGGACGCGCTGGCGCGGCTGCGGGCGGCACGGCTCGACTTCATCGTGCAGACGACGGTCACCAAGGGGAACCGCGCGGAGCTCGGAGCCCTGGTGGCGTGGTCGGCGGACGAGGGGGCGGTGTCGTTCAACTGCTACTTCCTCGTTCCCACGGGCCGCGGCGCCGCGCTGTCGGATCTGGCGCCCGCGGACTACGAGGCGGTGCTCGCCGACCTGGCCCGCTGGGAGCGCAGCTACCGTGGCCGCATGCTGGTGCGGGCGAAATGCGCGCCGCACTTCATCCGCTTGGTACATCAGACCGACCCCGACTCTCCGGTCCTGAACTACGAGACCCGCTGTCCCTGCGGGACGCAGTACTGCCGCATCACGCCGGACGGCAAGGTCACGCCGTGCCCGTACCTGCCCGAGGTGGCCGGCGATCTCACGTCGCAGCGCTTCGCCGACGTGTGGCGGTCGTCGCCCCTGTTCCGGCGCCTGCGGGAAGGGCCGCTGCAGGGGAAGTGCGGGGCATGCGAGTATCGCGCGTTGTGCGGCGGCTGCCGGGCGCGCGGGTTCGCGCTCGAGGGGGACGTGCTCGCCGCCGATCCGTCGTGCGTGTACGAGCCGACGGGCGACACGGCCCCCATCGAGCCGGCCCGCGCGGTGCGCTACGGGGGCGACTTTCAGCCGGCGCTCGCGTGGACCCCCGCGGCGCGCGAGCGGGTGACCCGCATCCCCTCGTTCGTGCGCGGCGTGGTGATGCAGCGCGTGGAGGCCTGGGCGCGCCGCCAGGGGCGCCGGGAGGTGACGCCGGAGCTGCTCGCCGAGGTGCGGAGCGCGATGCCGATCGACTTCTCGAAGCGGCGACCGTTCTTCGTAACGGATAACGGATGACCGATAACGCCTTCGTGTTGCTCCAAGCCGCCGCCGACACCACGCGCGCCTATGGGGAATTCCCCGTCATCGGGGCCCGGCAGTTCGTGTGGATCACCGCCGAGCTGCATCTGATGTTCGCGGCGTTCGTGCTTGGGGTACCGATGTTCGCCGTCGTCACCGAGGCGATCGGGATCTTCGGCGGCGACGACCGCTACGACCGCCTCAGCAAGGAGTTCACCCGCCTCTTGCTGGTGGCCTACAGCGCGACGGCGATCTGGGGCGCCCTGCTGGTGTTCGGTCTCTCGACCCTGTATCCGCGCTTCTGGGCGTACCTGACCGCGATCTTCGCGCCCTCGATGTGGGTGTATGCGGGATTGTTCTTCGTCGAGTCGTTCACGCTGTACCTCTACTATTACGGCTGGGATCGCTGGAAGAAGGGCCGGGCCAAGCTGGGGCATTGGACGCTCGGGATTCTCCTGAACGTGTGGGGCACGACCGTGATGTTCATCGCGAACTCGTGGCTCACCTACATGATGTCGCCGCCGCGGGACATTACCCCGACCACCGATCCTACCAGCATCAAGCTGTGGCACGCGATCGCCAACGCGACGTGGATGCCGATCAACGTGCACCGCGTGATCGCCAACGTGGTGTTCGGCGGGGCGATCGTGGGCGCGTACGCGAGCTATCGCTTCCTCGCGGCGACGAGCGACGAGGAGCGGGCCCACTACGACTGGATGGGGTACGTCGGGAATTTCATCGCCATGTCGGCCCTGATCGTGCTGCCGTTCGCCGGCTACTGGTTGGGGCGGGAGATCTATCAGTACGACCAGTCGATGGGCATCACGATGATGGGCGGCTTCATGAGCTGGCTGTGGGTGATCCAGGCGTTTCTCATCGCGGTGCTGTTCCTCACCGGCAACTACTATCTGTGGATCGGGATGGGCCGGATTCCCGGCGCCGAGCGGTTCCGGCCGTATACGAAATACCTGTTGATGGTGCTCGTGCTGGGGGCGATCGTCTGGGGGACGCCCCACACGATGATCGCCGACTCGAAGGAGCTGGCGGCGATGGGCGGCTCGCACCACCCGTTCCTCGGGGCGCTGGGCGTGATGAGCGCCAAGAACACCGCGGTGAACCTGATGATCCTCACCACGTTCCTGTCGTTCCTCCTGTACCGTCGCGCCAACACCCGGCCGGTCGTGCCGTGGGCGAAGAGCGGGACCATCATCCAGGGAGCGATGTTCGCCCTCGCGGCCGGGGTCGTGCTGTTTTACGGGATTCGGGGCTACTTCGTTGAAGCCATCGTGCGGATCGGGTTCAGCGTCTATCAGGTCCTGGCGGTACTCTCGTGCATCGTCTTCGTCACGCTGATCGACATCCTCATGGCGCGCGGCGCGCAGTCGCTCGGCGCCATCCAATGGGGGAAGATGCCGCCGCGGTCGCAGTATGCCCTGTTCATCCTCGCCGTGACGTTCACCTGGCTCATGGGCCTGATGGGATTCGCCCGCTCGGGCATCCGCCAGTACTGGCACGTGTGGCAGGTGATGCAGGACACGAGCAAGTACGCCGCCACCCCGGCGCTCGGCTACGCGTCCAAGATGATCAGCCTGTGCGTGCTGATCTTCCTTACGCTCGTCGCGTTCGTGTTCTGGCTCGGCGGGCTGGCGGAAAAGTCGACCTTCGTCCCGCTGACCCCGGGCGCAAGCCCGGGGACACGGGGAGCCTCCCATGTGGGCCACTAACCTCAAGGTCGTCGCGATTGTGCTCGGCACCCTGGCGCTCTATACCCTCATCGCCAACAAGATCCCGCAGGTCCAGTCCGAGGTGCCCCAAACCCTGACCCTGGGCGCCAACGTCACGCCAGAGCAGCTGGTGGCGGCGGGAGAGAAGGTGTTCAACGGCATCGGCGGCTGCACCACCTGCCATGGACTCGGCACGCGCGCGCCCAATCTCCTCACCGACGAGAAGGGCGCCGGGACGATCGGCGCCCGCTGCGGCAAGCGGGAAGCGGGCAAGAGCTGCAAGCAGTATCTGTACGAGTCGCTCGACAACCCGACGGCGTACGTGGTGGCGGGCTATCAGCCGATCATGCCGGTCATGACCAAGCAACTCTCGCCGGAGCAGATCTGGTCGGTGATCGCGTTCCTGGAGTCGCAGGGCGGTACCATTGATGTCACAGGGGACGACATAGCCAAAGCGAAGCAGCTGACCCCGGGCGCAAGCCCGGGGAATTCGGGAGGGAGTACCGGTGGTGGAGCCTTTGCGGGCGGCAGCACCGACCCGAAAGCCATCATCCAGGCCGCGGGGTGCCTCGCCTGTCACAAGCTCGACGGCCAGGGCCAGGTGATCGCCCCCGATCTGACCCACGTCGGCTCGCGCCGCGACGCCGAATCGATTCGCAAGAAGATCCTCGATCCCATGTCGTCGATCGCCAAGGGCTACGAAAAGCTCGCCGGCATCATGCCCAAGACGTTTGGAAGCATGATGACCGCCTCGCAGCTCGAGGCCTTGGCGCAATTCCTGGCGGCGCACAAGTGAGCCCACGCGCTCCGGCCGGCGTGCGGCGTTATACCGCCCACCCGTTCTGGCAGGCCGTGGCGATCATGGTCGCCGCCTATGTCGTGGTCGAGTGGATCATTCCGATCTTGCCCGGAAGCGCCATCGTTCCGAAGAGCGTCGTGCTCCAGTACATGGTGACCGTCCTCGTCGGCGTGCTCATCTACGTGAGCGACAACGAGCAGCGGTGGACCACCTTCAAGGACCCGATCAACGCGGTGCTGGTCGAGCCGCGGCTGCGGGTGGTCCGCAGCGTATTGCTCGTGGTGGTGACGGTGCTCGTCGGGCTCGTCGCGTACGGACAGGTGACTACGACCGTCGCGGCGCCGCCCAATCTTCGCTCCATTCATCCGGCGCCTCCCACCGAGATCACCGTCCGCGGCAAATCGATCACGCTCACGGGTCTCGAGAACCCGCTGCGCGCCCACCCCGACTCGCTCGCGACCTACCTCGCGCTGGGCAAGAGCGTCTACTATCGGAACTGCCTGCCGTGTCACGGGGACCACCTCGACGGTCAGGGGCACTTCGCCTCCGGCTTCAATCCCCTCCCGGCCAACTTCCAGGACAACGGCACCATCGCGCAGCTCACGGAGAGCTTCGTGTTCTGGCGCGTGGCCAAGGGGGGGCCCGGGTTGCCGCGCGAAGGCACGCCGTGGAACTCGGCGATGCCCAAGTGGGAGGATTTCCTCACGGAGCGCGAGATCTGGTCGGTGATCCTGTTCCTGTACGATCAAACTGGGTGGACGCCGAGGACGTGGGAGAAAACGGGGACGGGGGACGCGGGACGGGGGACGGGGCATGATTGACGCCCTACTGGCGTTCGTGCTCGTCGCACCCCGCGTCCCCCGTCCCCCGTCCCTCGTCCCGCTGCAGGACACGACGCACGGAAAGGTGGTCTACGCGAAGTGGTGCGCCGGGTGCCACGGCGACGGCGGCGCGGGCGACGGTCCGGCCGCGGCGCACATGCTGTCCCGGCCCCGCAACTTCACGGGTGCGGTCTACAAGATCCGCACGACGGCTTCCGGTCAGCTACCGACCGACGCCGACCTGATAAGGGCGATCGACGACGGGCTGCCCGGGAGCGCGATGCCGGCGTGGAAGGGGCGCCTGTCGGACGCGGAGCGACGCGATGTGGCCGCATACATCAAGACGTTCTCGTCGTTCTTCGCGGACACGAGCCAGCACGTGGCGGCGCTCAAGTTCTCGAGCGAGCCGAGCGGCGGCACCGGGGCGACGGCCCTCAAGACGGGACGGCAGTTCTACGATTCCATCGGGTGCCGCAAGTGTCACGGCGACCAGGGACGGGGCGACGGGCCGTCCGCGCCCACGCTCAAGGACGACGCCGGGTTTCCCATCTTTGCCGCCGACCTGCACCAGAGCTGGCGCTTCCGCGGCGGCGGCAGCACGGGCGACATCTATCACCGGCTGCGCACCGGCCTCGACGGGACGCCGATGCCCTCGTTCTCGGACCTGATCGACCAGAAGTTCCTCACCGACGAGCAGCTATGGCGGCTGGCCCAGTACGTGCGCTCGCTCTCGCCGCCGGAGCCGCCCGAGGTGCAGGACGTCATCCACGCACCGCAGATCGCCGGCCCGGTACCGGCCTCGCCCGACGATTCGGTGTGGGGGCGGGTGGGCCGGTACTGGTTCCCGCTCGTGGGGCAGGTGATCAGAAAGTCCCGCTGGTTCGCGCCGGCGGTGTCGGGCGTATGGGTGCAGGCGCTGCACGACGGCCACACCCTCGCGCTGCGGGTGAGCTGGGACGACCGCACCCAGAGTCCCGACAGCGCGTGGCTCGGGTTCGAGCAGCGCGTGCTCGAGACGGTCGCCAGCGACGACTCGGCCTCGCCCCCCCCCAAAGCGGAGCCCTCGCCCGACCAGCTGGCGGTCCAGTTCCCCCGCCATATCCCCGAGGGCATGGAACGGCCCTACTTCCTGATGGGAAGCGAGACCGACCCGGTATACCAGTGGCGCTGGACGAGTAGCCCGCGCAAGAGCGTCGCGGGCCTGGCCCGGGGCATCGAGCGGTTCGACACGCTCCCCGGCGTGGTGGCGGGGCAGGCGCGTTTCGATCACGGGGAATGGCGGCTGGTGTTCACGCGCGCCCTTGCCACGCCCGATACCGCCAACGAAGTTCCGCTTGAGGCCGGCCGGGCGATTCCGGTGGCCTTCTTCGCCTGGGACGGTTCCAGCGGGGAACACGGCTCGCGCGTGGCCGTGAGCACCTGGTACTTCCTGGCGCTCGATCGGCCCACGCCGCCGGGCGTGTTCATTTCTCCGGTGCTGGCGATGCTCGTCACGCTCGGGCTCGGGCTCGTGGTCATTCGCCGCGCCCAGCGACGCGGCACGGCGCGTGTGGAACGGTAGGTCGAGGACTTTCATCGAGGAGGCGGGATGCGGAAGCTCGGAGCGGTGGTGGGCGTAGCGGTGCTGGGGGTGGCTCTGGCCGGCTGGATGCGCCCGACGGTCCCGGGAGCGCAGGGCGGGGGGACGATCAGCGGCAAGGTAAAGTTCACCGGGGCCAAGCCCGCCATGCCGAAGATCGACATGAGCGAGGAGCCGAAGTGCAAGGCGAAATACACGGCCGCGCCGCCCACGGAGGAGACCGTGGTCGTGAACGCCAACGGCACGCTCGCGAACGTGTTCGTGTACGTGAAGTCGGGCCTGCCGGCGAGCTACAAGGCGCCCGCGCCCGCCGGGCCGGTGACGCTCGACCAGGACGGCTGCCGCTACCATCCACACGTGTTCGGCATCCTGGTCGGCCAGCCCCTCGCCATCAAGAACTCCGACGGCATCCTGCACAACATCAAGGCCAAAGGCACCAAGAACCGCCCCTTCAACATCAGCCAGCCCGCCGTCATGACGTCGGACCGGACGTTCAGCGCTCCCGAAGTGATGGTGCCGCTCGAGTGCAACGTGCACGGCTGGATGCACGCGTGGCTGGGCGTGCTGCCGCATCCCTTCTTCGGTGTGAGCGGCAGCGACGGGTCGTTCACCATCAAGGGGCTGCCTCCGGGCACGTACACGATCGAGGCCTGGCACGAGAAGTACGGCACGCAGACCGCGACCGTGACGGTGGCGGGAAGCGAGACGAAGACGGCGGATTTCAGCTTCGCCGCCAAGTGAACTAACCGAGGAGAGGCCCATGCGTTGGTGGCTGCCGTTCAAGGCTTCGACATTCACCGGGCCGATCGACGGCCTGTTCCTCGCCATCCTGATCATCACGGGGATCGCGTTCGTGCTGGTCGAGGTGGGGCTGATCTGGTTCGTCGTGAAGTACCGGCAGCGTCCGGGTCGCAAGGCATTTTACACGCACGGCAACACACGCGCGGAAGTGATCTGGACTGCGATCCCCGCGGTCACCATGGTGGCGCTCGGCCTGATCAGCAACCATTACTGGGTCGAGATCAAGGGCCGCAACAGCGTTCCCGCGAACGCCTATCCGATCGCGATCCACGCAAAGCAGTTCGAGTGGCAGATCACCTATCCGGGACCCGACGGCAAGCTCGGCACGCCCGACGATTTCACGGTCCGCAATCAGCTGCACGTGCCGGTGGGCCGGCCGATCGTGGTCGCGTTGTCGTCGGAAGACGTCATCCACTCGTTCTACGTGCCGCAGTTTCGGGTCCGGCAGGACGCGGTACCCGGGATGGACATCAAAGCCTGGTTCGAGGCGACCGTGCCGGGCACCTATGAGCTCGGCTGCTCGCAGCTCTGCGGACTCGGGCATTACCGCATGCGGGCGCAAGTGTTCGTGCAGACCCAGGAAGACTACGATGCCTGGATGAAGCAGGCTGCTCAGGAGGCCTCGTCATGACCACCGTGGCCGCGACGTCCCATCCCGCTCCCGCGCATCACGACGACCGGAGCTTCATCCGGAAGTACGTGTTCTCGACCGATCACAAGATCATCGGCATCCAGTTCCTGTTCGTCAGCCTGTTCTTCCTGCTGGTCGGCGGGCTCCTGGCGATGCAGATGCGCTGGCAGCTCGGCTTCCCGGGCAAGCCGATGCCGGGGGGCGGGATCCTGCCCGAGACCATGGCGCCGGGCGGCGTGATCCTGCCGGAGTACTACATCCAGCTCCTGACGATGCACGGCACGTTCATGGTGTTCTTCGCCATTATGCCGCTGCTCGTGGGCGTA
>Ga0209376_1005181_pt1 | contig 10981 bp, 10 predicted proteins | sample GraSoiAngelo_134_FD_185891 | JGI IMG/M metagenome (GOLD analysis project Ga0209376, IMG submission 185891) | Grasslands soil microbial communities from the Angelo Coastal Reserve, California, USA - 14_0929_05_30cm (SPAdes) (version 2) | ecosystem: Environmental > Terrestrial > Soil > Grasslands ... | reverse complement strand
GCATTCTCTATTACGAAAACAACTGGGGCGGCAAAAAGCTGCAGCAGCTGAACGAGGACGAAGCGATTGCGATTGCGTTACGAGCGCTCGACACGGCGGCGGAAGCGGACACTTCCACCGGCGGGGTCGATCGGAGCGGGAAAATTTTCCCACTGATCAAAATTGTTTCGCGCGACGGGATTAACACTTTGCCGGAAGAAAAGATCGCGGCGGTGTTCAGACAAAACGTGGCATGATCGAAGAACCGTATCGTTGGGTGGAAGCGATCGCGAATCGGCGCGAGTACATCGAAACGCAGCTGGCGGCCGGCAGTCCGATCGCGGCAGTCGGATATCGCGATGGAATTCTTTTCGTGACTCTTGGCCGTGCGCGGCAAAAGATTTTTGAGATTTACGACCGGATCGCGATGGGGGCGATCGGCCATCCGGGCGATATCGAACGATTGCGAATGGCGGCAATTGAACTGGCGAGCGCCGAGGGTTTCACGCGATCGGCCGCGGATGTCTCCTTGCGCCGCCTCGCCCATTATTCGCTCAGTCCAGTGATGAAGAGTGCGTTCGAACAGGTTTATGGTCCGCCCTATCTGGCGCGGCTTCTTTTCGCGGAAATCGGTTCGAGCCCGAAAGAAGATTTATTTTTGCGAATCGATTACGACGGCGCGATCGCGGCTGATGGTTTAACGGCGCAGCCGCGACAGCGATTCGCGGTCTTGAGTGGAACGCGCCAGTCGGCCGAACTGATGGAAAAGTTTTTGCAAAAAGCGCACGTCACCGATGCGGCGCTGCCGGATGCGGTCAACACGGCGCTGGACGCATGGAGCGTTGGCCGAATGGCGATGGGAGAAAACGCGAGCAAAGAATTGCCGGACCCCGCCGCTGTCCGCAAACATCGGGATGAGCAACTTGCCGGTGCCGGAATTGAAGCGGCTGTGCTCGAACGCGACACTACGAGCGCGATTCGTTATCGAATTTTACCGGACGAAGAGCTGCGCTCCAGCCTTCAACGTTGACGATGTTTCGAGCGCGATTCGGCTTCGGCGGGACAGTGAAAAACATTGTCGCGTGGCTCGGACTTTCGCTCATGGTCGCATCGTTCGTCTGGTGGCAAATCCTTTCCATTCCGCGGCCGGCAGCTTCGGTGCGACACACGGCCGCGCCTGCGCCATTTACGCTGGTTGTTCTCGATCCCGGCCACGGTGGCCAGGATTCTGGCGCCATGTGCGGCGCGATTTTCGAAAAAGATTTGACGCTCGATGTCGCGCAACGAGTCGATCGATTACTTCAAGCCCAGGGCCTCGCCACTTTGATGACGCGGGTCGGCGACAGTTATGTTTCGCTGGCGGACCGCGCCGCGGTTACGAATCGCGCGCGGGATTGCATCTTTGTCAGCATCCATTTCAACGAGGCAAAGAAAGTGGTCAGCGGCGTGGAGACTTATTTCGCGGAACATCAGGCTGCTCCGGCTCCGCGGCTGGTTTCGTGGATTCCTTTTTTCCAGGGGACGGCGGCCGAATCGCCCCCGTTGGCGAGCCAGAGTCTGGCCCGATTCGTTCAGGAAGCGATGGTGGCCCGGACGAAGGCGCCCGATCGTGGAACGAAAGCGGAACAGCTTTTTGTCATTGCTAACGTCGGGGTGCCGGCGGTGTTGGTGGAGGCCGGATTTCTTAGCAACAAGGAGGATATCGCGAGACTTGAGAGTAACGATTACCGCGAGCAAATGGCGGCGGCGATTAGCGAAGGGATTTTGCGTTATCGCGACGTTTTGAAGGAGCGCCAACTGCCCCTGGCCGTGACCGGCCCAGGGACTGAATAGGGGGAAGATTTAGGCGTCAAAGCAACATCGACATCAGATGAGACTTCGGATCGCAATTTTAATTCTGCTCGCCTCGGTCGGACCGCTTTGGGCCGACCAAGCGATCCAGAATGTGCAGCAGGCACTGAAGGACCAGGGTTTCTATTACGGTGAAATTACCGGAACAAAAGATGCGGACACCACCGCGGCGATTCGCCGCTACCAGATTCGCAACGGGCTCCAGATTACGGGCGATCTCAATGAGGAGACATTGAAGTCTCTTGGCGTCGATTCTTCCGGTGCGCGCGCGATTGCCAAAGCCTCGCCATCTACCGTGCCGGCAGCACCGGATAGTTCGGATTTGCGCGCCGAACCACGGGAAAGCGCGGGTCCGACAAATCCGTTGACCGGCCAACCGTTTCCGGAATCACCCCAAAGTCGACAAGTGCCGGCTCGTCCGGATTATGATGTCGTTCCCGGGCGTCCCGCCCAGAATTTTGCCGGCACGCCGTATGAAGCAGTGCCGCCGCAGGTTCAGCGCAATGTGATTATTTCAGCCCAAAATATTCTGGCGCGACGCGGACTCTATCGCGGCGCGATCGACGGAAACGCCGGCTCCGATTTGGAATTTTCGTTGCGTGCCTATCAGGCGCGGGTCCGGCTTCCCGTTACCGGTCGACTCGACTTGGAAACGCTGGCCGCGCTTGAACTGTTACCCGGCGCCAACGCGCCGGTTTACGTGCCGCGCCGTCGTCCGTGGCGACAAGCGCCGGTGCGCGGCGAATGGATTCCCGACCGCTGATTGTTCGCCACGGCGAATCCGTCCTGCGGCGGATCGATCTCGGGAAAAGATCGCGATCGTTTGGCTTAAGTTTTATCCTGATCGAAACGCACCGTTTGCAGTTCGGCAAACACGGTGCCGACAAAAATCTGCGCTTCGATGCGAAGTGGAATGCGATTAGCATCGTCCGAAATCCAGATCGTCGCGCGCCGGAATTTGCGATGCGGTTCAAGTTCAAGGTTCTTACCGATACGCTTGAGCTGAAGATCGATTTTGATCGCATTGTACGTTCCCGCATGAACGGATACTCGCTCGTGTCCCAGCACGGTGACTGTCGTCAGATAAGCCGACGTGGCGGGATAAACAACGATGCGATAAACGCTGCGGTCATTGAGTGGCTGGCTCCGCAGGTAAAGCAGGGCGCTGTGCAGATCAAATAAACCGGCCCAATTGAACGGTTTGGTCTTCGTTGCTTCGGCACTGGCCCCTTCAGTTCGCGCGCGCGTCACGCCGGAATTGGTGAAGGTAAGATCGGTGATTAGCTTTTTTTTGCGGTAAATCTCAGTCTGCTTGCTTTCGATCGGACGCAATGTTTCGGCATCGGCCAGGCCGCGGTAACTGGCGTCTAATTTCCACAAGGCGCGGACGAGACCAATCGTGCGCCCGGCGGCCTCGAGTTGAAAATATTTATCAGCGGTCTTGCTGAAGTGCGTGTCCCCGGTGCCCGCAGTGAATCCGGACCAGCCGAAATGGTATGTAGCGCGAACCGGCCGGAGTTCGGGAAAATTACCCGGCGGATCTTTGGTCAGCGTGGATTCCCAACTCGGCGCCGCTTGTCCAATTCCAACGAAGGCAAGCGGCAGGAACGCGATCAAACAGATAAGCGCAGTTTTGCATCCAGGCGACAGAGTTCGCTTGTATTCCTTTGAATTCACGTTCGCTCCGAATCCACCCGAAACGTAATCGCAAATTTTGAATCCGTACGCAAAAAACACACGCCAGGTCCTTTCCCGCGTGTGTTTCTTAATTCGCGAATTGACGTTAAGGCTTCTTCGGCGTGGCGGCCGGGCTTGTTCCTTCCTTGCTCGGACTGGTTCCAGTCGTTACTGAGCTGGCCCGGCCGGGCTTGTTCAAGACGGTGATCACGTCGTTGGTGAAATCGACGCTGTCGCGAGAATACATCAGGACCGGAACGCCATTGAGACTGTTGCCGGATTTATCGAAGACCAGGTCGAGGCTGCTCGCTTTCACTCTGTCCAGGACGACGTCGGTAATTTCTTTGACGATGCCTTCGCGCATACGCAGCGCCTGTTCCTGAAGCTGACGTTCGCGAGTCTGCCGAAACTCGGTGATCTCGCGCTCCATGTTCTTGATGTTTGAAATCTTGTCGTCCCGTTCTTTGGCTTTTTGCGCCTTGGCGTCGGCGCTCAAGGCTGGGGCCTCAAGTTGTTTGTTGAGGTTGTTGATATCGTCGAGCGCTTTTTTGTAGGCGTCTGCCCGTTCGTCGTATTCTTTCTTCGCCTGATTCTTGGCGTCGTTGATCTTCGCCTCGGCGTCCTTGGTCTTATTGTATTCCCGGAAGGTGCGGTTCATATCGACCGTCCCGATTTTCAAGGTTCCTTGCCCGCGCGCCGCGATCGGCAGGACGAGCAATGAAACCAGCGTCAAAGAGAGCAATTTTTTCATAAGAGGGCTAAATAAGTCGTCGGAAACCGGCCACACCGCAAGTGCCAATATTGGATTAAAACTGGTAGCCGACGCTGAAGTTAAAATGGCCGTGCTTACTGTTCCCAGCTGTGTCAATGGGAAACCCGTAATCAAGGCGCAATGGTCCAATCGGCAGATCGAGGCGAAGCCCGAACCCAAAGTCAGAGGCGAAGCTATTGAAAGTGCGGCGAGGAGGAATCGAGATATTGAGGTTCTTGGCATCTGTGACGCCGAAATTCTGAAAAATGTAGCTCGCCTGTGCATTCACGCCCCGTGGGACCGCAATTGTCTCGGGAGCAAAATCCCAGGGATCGGGGTTGACGAAACCGCAATCGTAAAAGACGGCCCCGCGGGCCTTTTCAACGATAGGAAAACTTACTTCGACGGTCGCGCGGGCCATTGACTGGCCGCCGATCGGTTGATTGTTCGAATCTTTCGGTCCGATATCGCGAAATCGGAAACCGCGCAAATTATTCGAGCCACCGAGATACAAACGATCATAGATTGGGACATTCGACACTTCCGTTGGGATGTTGTTTACAAAAATGAGGTTTCCCATCGCGTCCTTGGCCGGTGTCCCATCGGGATTGAACGCTTGTCCAGATATCCCGAAAATTGATTTCGTCTCGGACTTGTCCCACACGTCCACCGTGGCAGCCTCGACATCCGCCAAAAGGATAACGTCTTTCCAAACGCGGACATATTTAGTCGCTCCGAAATCTACTCCGTAGATTTGCTCGTCTCCGCCCAGGGGACCGCCGGTCACAAAGGGCGAAATCGAAATTCGCTCGCCGCGCCGAGTTAAAAACGGATTGTCGCGCCGGTCCCAAACCAGACCGGTGTTCACCATGCTTTTTGTCGTTGTTCCTTCTTCCGCGCGAATTAGCGGTGAGACGCCGTTGGACAGATCGTAGATCTCGTAGTTTTGCAGACTGTAGCCGAGCACTCCGTAGATCCAGGAGTAGATCGGCTTCCGCGCTTCGATTGAAAGGCCGTAGTTGCGCTGGCTGTAGACAGAACTCAGATAGGTGGCCTCCGAGTAAAATACCTGGCCTCCGAGCGAAAGCCGCCGGTCGAGGAAATAGGGTTCGGTTAAGCCGGCTGAAAAGTCCTTCCGCTGGCTGCCGATCTGTGCTTTCGCTCGAAATTTTTGACCGCCGCCGGTTAATCCGGGCCAATTTGTGATATCGAAGTTACCCTGCGTCAACTCCACGAATCCGATCAAACTGTCAACCGTGCTGTAGCCGGCACCGAAATTGAGCGAACCGGTTCGTTTTTCTTCCACCTGGACCACCAGGTCTTTGCGGCCCTCGACGCCGGTTTCTTCCGGATACGTCTCGACTTTGGAAAAGTAACCAAGATTTTCGAGGCGTTTCTTGCTCGTGTCGACTCGCACGGTGTCGAACACATCGCCGGGGGCGACCAGAATTTCGCGGCGGATCACCTTATCTTTGGTACGCGTGTTTCCGACAATGTTGATCCGCTCCACGAATGACCGATTGCCCTCCTCGATCTTGTAATGGACGTCGATCAAGCCGGCCCCGGCCGGAGTCCCTTGCGGCAGAATCACAAGATCGACATATCCCCCGCGGCCGTATGCATCCGCGATCGCTTTCGCATCGTCGTGCAATTGTTTGGGCGAGTAGACGGCGCCCTCTTTTACTTTGATGATCTTACGAATTTTCTCCTCGGTCGTTTCTTTGTAACCGGTGAAAGACAGTTTGTTGACGTGATATAAAGTCCCCTCTTTGATTCCGATCGTGATAACAAGCGGCCCGTTCTTTCGCTCCCGGCGGATCTCTTGCACGTCCACGTCGATGTAGCCGTGGTTTTGATAGAACTCTTTAATGCTATCGAGGTCCTGCTGCAATTGGACCGCGTCCAATCGTCCTGATTTGTCGATGAAAGAGAACATTGTTTTGCCGCGGGTCTTCATTTGCTTACGTAAAATTCGCTCGTTGAAATGCTCGTTGCCTTCGAAACGGATCCGTCTCACCGCTCCCTTCACGCCCTCATTCACCGTATAAATCACTCGCGCCGTGCCACGGCTCTCGTCGATCGGCTCGACCCGGAAATCCACTGCGATATCCGTGAAACCTTTGCTCTGATAACTATCGATAATTTTTTGCCGCCCTTTTTGCAGATCGTCTTCGTTCACCGGTGCGTTGAGCTTCACGCCAATCTCCTTGCGAAGCTTCTTTGCTTTCACACGGTGCGCACCATCGATAACCAGTTCGCGCAGCACCTGCCGGGTCTGCACCGCCACGATCACTTTCACGCCGTCGCCCTCCGGCTGCGCAAAAATGCGCACGTTCTGAATCACGCCGGTCTTGTAAAGGTTGCGAATGTCGTCTTCGACCGTCGAATCAGAATACGGCTGACCGACCGCTGTCCTGATTTGGGCGAGAATCCTTTCCTTCGACACGGTCGCCGGACCGGAATATTGCACGTCGATCGAGCGTATGATCGGTGGTCCTTGTTGCGCGTGTGCGCTCGCCGGCGCGAACAACGCTGCGCAGGTCACGAAAAACATCGCCACCGCCCAGCCCTGCGCCGATCCCCGAAATTCTCTCATAAATCAAGATGCCGAATCCCGCGCAGCATAAAAACTGGCGCGGGACACGCGGCAATTAGAGGAGAAGCGGGCTATCGTCAAGGCGGGATTTTCTTCGAGAGTGGCGAGGCGTCTGTCATAGACAGCGCCAGCATCCGTTCAGTTCAACAGTTCGTAACAATTATTTCGGCGGTGCGGTTCGTAACCGGCATCGCGAATGAGGGCCTCGATCTTTTCCGCGTCCAGACGAAAAGTCGTTCCCGCCGCGCTCACCACGTTTTCCTCCATCATCACGGAACCGAAGTCATTGGCGCCATACTTCAACGCCACCTGCCCAATGCCGGGACCCTGCGTGACCCAAGAACTCTGGATGTTGTCGATGTTGTCCAAAAAAATCCGCGCCAGCGCCTGCATCCGCAAATATTCTGCCACGCCGGTTGGCTGTTTCACTTTTAAGACCGTGTGTTGCGGCTGAAACGTCCAGCAGATGAACGCGGTGAATCCGCCGCTCCGGTCCTGCTGATCGCGAATTCGTTGCAAATGTTCGATCCGTTCTTCGATGGTCTCAACGTGACCGAACATCATGGTCGCGCTCGATTTCAAACCGAGCTCGTGCGCGACTTGCATCACTTCCAGCCATTGGTCGCTGTTAATTTTCAAGGGCGAAATTTTTTTGCGCACCCGATCGACCAAAATCTCGCCGCCGCCTCCGGGGATCGATCCGAGTCCCGCCTTTTTGAATTCGGAAATCACTTCCCGCAGTGGCATTCGGAAAGTTTCCGCGAAATGCTGGAACTCCGGCGGACTGAATCCATGAATGTTGATGTGCGGATATTTTTTTCGGATGTGCTGCAGAAGATCGACATACCAGCTGAACGGCAATTTCGGATGATGCCCGCCTTGCATCAAAATCTGCACACCGCCCGCGGCCGTAAGCTCGTCGAGTTTCTGGTCGATCTGTTCGAGCGAAAGAACGTAGTGATCTTCGTCGCGCTCCGTCCGATAAAACGCGCAGAACTTGCAATACACATTGCAAACGTTGGTGTAATTAATGTTCCGGTCGGCGATGTACGTTACGATCTCGCGTCCGCGTCCGCCGTAACTTTTTTCCTTGGCCAGGTTTCGCCGCACGTCTGCCAGCGCGCCGAGTTCCTCCAGCGGCAACGAATACAGCTCGATCGCTTCGTCGGATGAAATGCGTTCCCCTTCGAGCACCTTGTTGCTGAGCGTATCTCGATTCAGTGAAACCATTAACGCTAGTTTAACTGACTCGCCCGCTACTTACGAGCGATTTACAGAAGCTGATTTTGTTGCAGAAAAACCGTGAGCGCGGCGTTGAACTCACGCGGCTTCTCCATCATCAGGAAATGGGACACGTTCTCCCACACTTGATAATCCAGTTTCGGAATGAGACCGCGCACGAACTGCTCGTACTCCGTTGTCCACACCGGTTGCTTCGCCAAAATCATCAAAACCGGGATATCGATCTTGTCCTCTTTCCATAAATCAGGATCGACCGTTGCTTCGAATTCGTTTACCGCCACGTGCTGTGGCGTTTTCAGCATGAGCGCTTTGATCTTGTCGCGCAGCGCGCCGTCCTTGATCGGCTTAGTGACCGCATCCACGAATTCGCCCATCGCCTGCACATAACCGTCGCTGCGGAACGGCCCGATGAATCTTTCCATGTTGTCCTTGTTCACGAACGGCCGCAGCGGGCCTTCGACAATCACGAGCGCCTTCACTTTCGCCGGAAATTTCCGGTAATATCGGCGGATCACCGGTGTCCCATTGCTGTGTCCGACCAAAATCACCGACTTCACGGTCGCATCGCTCAATACGGCGTCGATCGCGCGTGCATACAGATCCATCGTGTATTCAATCGTCTTTGGCTTCTCGCTTTGTCCGTGACCTGGCAAGTCGATCGTGATCACGCGAATTTTCTCCGCCAACGCCGGCGCCTGTTCGCTCCAAACCGTTTCGTCGCAACTCCAACCGTGAACAAAAAACAGCGCCGTGTCGCCCTTGCCGTAGTTCGTGTAATGGACCTTGAGATGATCGACATCGAGAAACTTTGATTCACTCACGATCGGTTGCGCGACAAGCCGGCTCGCAGTTGCGATGATGACCAAAAACGCGCCGAAGTTTTTCATTCGGCGGATCTTATGTGAGCTTGTCACCGTCTGCACGCATCTTTCCTATTGTAGTGCAACCGCCTCGGTTGCCGTTTTTAAAGTTGGCAGGCGGAGCGTCTGCCCTACAACTTCTCGCATGGCGAAATCAGTCGCGATCGTTGGCGCGGGCGTTTCCGGACTGACCTGCGGTGTTTTTTTTGCCGAGCACGGATTTCAAACCGCGATTTTTGCCGAGCAGATCGGCCAGCAGACCACTTCTGGCGCCGCGGCCGCGCTTTGGTTTCCATACGACGCCGGGCCGGCCGACAAAATGGTTCCGTGGGCGCTCGCGACTTACAAAGTGCTTGTCGATCTTATAAAAGACTCGCGTACCGGCGTCTCAATGATTGAGCTTCGCCAATATTCGCGCGCCAGCGAAATTTCTATTCCCGATTGGGCGCATCCTTTTGTGTCGACTTCTCCTTCTGTCATTTCGAGCGAAGCCGAGACATCTCTAGATATTTCTGCGTCTGCGTTCTCCTCCGGCTTCTCTCTCAACGTTCCCCTCATGGACACCACGATTTATCTCGACTACCTCGCCGATCGATTTCAGAAAGCCGGCGGCGCAATCAATGAGGGCGTTCACTTCGAAAAACTCGAAGACGTCGATCCAAAATTCGGTGTGGTAATCAATTGCGCTGGAATCGGCGCGCGTGACCTCGTGCATGATGTCGATCTTGAACCGCATCGCGGCCAGGTCGCGATCGTCCCCAAGATCGACAATCTCAATTGCGCGATCGTCTGTGACGACGCCCCGCTCATGTACGTGATCCCGCGGACGAGCGATTGCGTCTTCGGCGGCACCAACGAGGTCAGCGACAATCTCGACGTCGATCCAACATCGACATCGCGCATCGTCGCCGAATGCAGCCGCGTTTTGAAGATCGACAAACCGCGCGTGCTTAACGAGCGCGTCGGTCTTCGCCCGTTCAGAAAATCAGGCGTGCGTCTCGAGCGCGAAAAACTCCGCGACGGCCGCACTGTGATTCACAACTACGGCCACGGCGGCTCCGGCTTCACCCTTTCCTGGGGCTGCGCTGAAAATGTGTTCGAAATGGTGACATAGCCGGTGGCTTCACCGCTTCGTTAGGTGAATTCATTCGCCGATCGTCGGAACGGCAAAATAAATCGCAATGCCAGCGGCGCTCAACAAGACAAGCAATACAATTAGTATAACCACGTGAGATAAACGCTCTCGTAGCAGAACTCGAACAGTTGCCGCCGCCGGCAACCCGAGCGACAAAATGAGCGGCTCGAAAAGAATGTTAGGGATATTTTTCGGGATAAGCCCACAAAAGCCGACGAACGCGAACCATACCCCGAACGGAACGACCGCCCCGAGAAAATCGATCGGGTGCCAGTGCACAGTCGACCGAGTTTTCGTCACGATGAGCGCGGCCAGCGCCAGGCCAACGCAAGCATGGATGAGCCACGCTATCGCAATGAGGGGAGCAACATCTAAAAACGTGGCCATTCCTAACTGGAATTAGCCGAACAATCCGGTCTAATCCGGGCCAGTCGCTACGTCAGCGCAATGCACTGGAAGGAGCTGACGACGTCGTCCGGGCCTTTGGCGGCGAAGAAACTTTCGTAGTAGCCGGGGCCGAGATCCCAGTAGGGGCCTTTGTAATATTCGTCGCGATAAAACCGCCAGACGCCGCTGACCACGATGACGCAGCTTACCCGATCGTTCCAAAAATCGCCGATGTAATGGAAGCTCAAGTTCGTCCGCGCGTAAGCGCCTTTGAAGCCGATGTGATCGTAAAGGACGAGCTCCGGCAATCGAATGGCCTCCTGGGTCGGTTCGATGACAACTTTGCCGGCGCCGCTCGCATGGTATCCAAGCGACCCCAGTTTCCATTTCATGTCGATGATGCAGCCGTTATCCGGCGACAGTTCGGTTTTCGGTATTTGTCTCATAAGCGGCGGAGGTTCGATGTCGATCTTGAGCCAGGCATCGCCGCCTGTCGAGAAGAT
>Ga0209376_1005179_pt1 | contig 10981 bp, 11 predicted proteins | sample GraSoiAngelo_134_FD_185891 | JGI IMG/M metagenome (GOLD analysis project Ga0209376, IMG submission 185891) | Grasslands soil microbial communities from the Angelo Coastal Reserve, California, USA - 14_0929_05_30cm (SPAdes) (version 2) | ecosystem: Environmental > Terrestrial > Soil > Grasslands ... | reverse complement strand
CCGGTCTTAGTGTCTCGTGGATGCTGCACGTACTGTTCAACATACCTCTAGAAGTGTTGGTTCCACTGCTTATCGCAAGCGAGGAGGCAGTCATGATAATCGGAGCAGCTGTCTTCTATCTTGTAGAACGGCGATGGAAATGGTACCAGTAGAAAGGAGGTGAAAGATGAGAAATGTGTGTTACAGCAGTAGTGAAATGTTGGCATTGTGGAGAATGGTTCGCTAAACAAGCTAACCGTGGCGAGTTCGAAAACTGCCCATTTTGTGGGAAAGGCTTCGAGCAACTAGGCGATGAGGCACAAAGGGCTGTGAAGGCAACGCTTGCGCCATTCTTCGAAGTGCCCCGGCTCAAGCAGGTGGCGTAACCATCTGTCTTGATCCCTCTTTTTCCCGACATTAATCCGTGAATAGCAGACAAGCAGGCGCGCGCATCTATGTCCCAAGGACCGAAGCCCATGTCCGGTGCCTGGGGTATTACTGAGGTTCGATTGGTTGAACTGTCAAAACCATCCGACGGTCTTTGACCTATCCGGCGAATTTGCGAGCTCGGTAGCTAAACCATAGCCAACGAAACCCAGCAAGTGTAGCCAGGACGGCACCCCCAGTGAGAGTTGTCCATGTCGGCAACGATGCGACCAACAATAGACAGCCGAGCAGGCCGAACCACGAAAATAATGGTGTTGTCAATCGCTGTTCTTTGCGCAACTGTAAGGCGGAGAAATGAGTGATAATGTACCAAGTGAGTGTGAATATGCTAGCAACCGCCAACAGTCTTCGAAGGTCGAAACTCAAGGCTAAGACAAAGACTATCAGGCCTATGGTCAGAACAGCATTTCGAGGAATACGATATTTCGGGTGTATTGATCCAAGCCAGCCGGGAAGCTCGTTTGCCTCGCCCATCGTGTACGTGACTCGCGATGCGGTTAGAAGATCTCCAACTAGTTCGCCAAGAGATGCAGTCCAAGCGGCCGCCAGAATTACCAGTCCTCCCCAGGTTCCAACTGCCTGAGTTGCTGCTCTGAAAAGCGGTACATCATCTCTTCCCATCGATTCCGGCCCCAGTACTCCCAGAGTGGTTGCCGCAACAACGAGGAATACCACTGCCGCTACTGCAATCCCGCCGATGATGGCTATTGGAATTGTCCGTCGTGGATTCTTGATCTCGCCCGCCATGATCGCGGTTCGCATGAAGCCGTCCCAGGTCCAGAAGAATATCGCTGCTCCAGCAAGTACACCGAGGGGTCCGTTGTCTCCTAACGGATTCGAGAAATGACCGGGGTTGACGGCCGGGGTGGAGAATGCAACAAAGATCCCCAAAAGGGACACGTTCACAACCATGAGGGTGATCAAAACCTTGGTTGTTAGTTGAACATGAAAGAAGTTGAGGACCATAACGGCTAGAATCACAGCGCCGGCGAACAGCTGTAAGGGCAGACCCGGTATTAGCTGGACTGAATAAGACGCGAACGCGAGCGAAATGACGCTTAGGGAGAAAATCCCTTTTCCTAGATAGGCACAGCCCGCAATGAATCCGACTGTCTTGTGGTTGAACTCGCGTGCCCAGGTAAAGGCTCCTCCCTCCTTGGGATAGTTCACTCCCAGTTGTGCTGCGCTGATTCCTGTAGCCAGTGCGATGAGACCTCCGATGGTCATTGCGATGAGGATGCCGCTACCGGCCTTCGCTGTCGCTGACCCTATCGCTCCGAAAATGCCCGTGCCAATAATCATCGCTGCAGTCATCAGGGTAGCTGTGCTTTGACCAAGCGTGCGGGCTAGCGACGTTCTTGGTTCGGGCTTTCCAGACCGTTGTCCCGATGGGACGTCCGCAGCAACTGGAGACTTGCTCATTTTCGACCTAAAGTCCCCAGTTCAATCACATAGAAGGGCTACGGAAAACTTGACCCCAAGGACACCAGATTTTGTGCATTGACACTTAGACTACTGGCAACGTCCCGAAAACCTTCGTAAACTTTTCATCGTCAAAGTCCAAACCTAATGCCCTTGAAATTTTCACCACGTTCTTGTAGGCGATGCCTAGGGATCCGGATGCGCCGGGAGATGGAGCCATGTTTGCGCAGACATTCACTCCATCCTTAGGAACCTCCGGGAGAGTAAACTCACCGAGCTTCAACTCTCGTGTTCTCTTGTTGATACCCACGGTGCGTACTCCTCCAAATTCTGGAGCGGGTTTCAAGTCAGCGTACGGAATCGAAGGCACAATCTTTCTCGCCTCGTATTTCCAGAAGAGATGCCTTCCCACACCTGGTAGTGAATACGCGATATTCTTGATCATGATGTTTCGGATTGCTCTCTTTGAGATGACAGTATCGAGAAGCACAGGGTTAAGGTTGTTGATGAATTCTCTGATATCTGGCTTGTCCTTTTCAAACGTCAAAGTCGGCGTTGCCGTGGGTCCGTATCGGGTAACCGCACCGTCCCACTCTCTGTCAGCATGGGTGGCTGCGAAAGGCACGCCTTCTTCTTGAAACGTGTACACCTTCCCATTAATTACCGAAGGGGAGGTGTAAAATTTGCCTGCTACGGGAAAGGCAACGAAGTCGCCGCCTAAGCCAAGTTGTTTCGCGAAGGAGAGTGTGTACGAGCCCGCGGCGACCACGAGATATCGGGCCGAGAAACTTCCGCCGTTGGAGATGTGGATTTCGTACCAGTCTGAGACATCTTCAATTCGTTCCACTCTCGTGTTGAACTTGACATGGATTTTCTTGTCTTGATACTTGCGTGCGTTGTCTTCAAACGATCTCGCCAGCTCGCCAAAATCAACCATGTCTGCCTGCAGTTTGATTATTCCTATCTCCTCGTCCTTACTCCGCCCTCTCACAACATACGGTTCCAGTTTCGCGATCTCTTCCTTGTCTTCCATTAATTCTGCATAAGGGAAAATTGGCTTGACCGTGTCGTGGAATTTTTTCCTTAGATAGTCTTTCTCATTCTTTCCCACTGCAAGGACCATGCCGCTTCTCGTATGCCTGAGAATGTCGTACCCACGCCCGTACTCGCTGTTCGCGTAAGACGGGATCATGTCAGAATATCGTTTTATTGCCTTCATCACTTCAGGCGAGTAGTTGAGCTCGCCGCCGAACGGATGGCGAGTTTGACTGTTGGTTCTCCGATCGGATGCGATCTGGCCCGCACTGTTTTCCTTTTCCAGAAGCAATAGACTCTGCACCTTGGTGAATTCTGCGAGCAAGAATCCCGTGGCGGTTCCTACAGCACCCATCCCTATGATTGCAACATCATAATCATCTCTCATCAGTCATCAATCTGAAAGGAATCTTATTCTGAAGGATCGGAAGGTGCACACCTCGTGATTCTTACCGGGCTAGGACTGGTAGGTAGGCCTTTCTACAATGGAGCTATTCATCAATGAATACTGAGGCTCGATGAGATTCAGGCATGAACGCGTATACTTTGTTAGCGTCCGGTTTGTAGGCGATGGTGTGCGCCCCAAGTTCAGTTCTGACAGTTTGGACAAGCTTCATGGTGTCCGTGTCGAAGGCATCGATGACTCCGGGCTCTCCGATAGCCACGTAGAGGTGGTGCAGCCGTGAATTGTAGAATATTACATCAGGTGGACCACTCAAGTCCGAAACTCGGGATACTCTTCGTGAATCTAAGTCGACTGTGAATAGGCCGCCTTGGTCACAAGCGCAAAAGAGCCTTCGATTCTCCAAGTCAATGTCGAGCCCATGAGGACCCGTAGCGGGAATATCGTAGCTGGCGGTTATTCCGTCCGGGTCTTTGCTTTCGATAGCCACTATCTGTGAGGGCTTGGAAATGTTGACATAGAAATGGTCGGTCTTGTTGTCGAAGACAGTCCACCGTGTTCTTCCCGGCACAATAATGTCGGCAGCTAGAATCTTCTTCCTTGTCTCAACTACTGAGACGGTGATTGGAGCTGGGTCATCCTGTCTGGATACGTTTGCAGCGAGAAGAGTGTCGCTTGAAGGATCGAAGGCCAATCCGTTGGGAAAGCCTCCCACCTTCACTTTCTCCAGCTTTCCCTCTCGACCATACGGAAACAATCCAACGGTTTTCTCGCCACGGTTAGAGGTGAACACCAGGTCCTTCTCGTTGGAGACTAGTACGCCAGCTACGCCAGGAAGGTCAGGAATAGAACGAAGATACTTGTCGTTATGGGAGTCGATTACGTCCACTGCGTCATTCGAGGTATGAGCAACAAAGAGCGTCCCTGACTTGACGTGGACGGCGGCATGGTCGAAGCCGCCCTTCTTCTCGTGTTTCGGTAGCTCTACGTAGCCGACGTGTTTGAGGCTGAAATCGGGGACCTACCTTGCAGGCTGCGCGACGTTGTACTCTAGCTTCTGGGTTCCTTCCGTTTTCAGCTGGCAGTACTTGTACAATGCATCGTAGGTAGGAAATTGTAGTCGCATGTTGTCGAAATCGTCCTTTGCAAGGTTTCGGAAACCATGCGCTGCGGCCTCTAGGCCCGCGGACTCGGGCGGCGGGTTCGGAATCTTCGCGTCAGCTCCTCTCACAATCTTGGCGAGTTCCAGAAGGGCTGGGTCTGTTAGCTTGTACTTTTTGATGATGGCGTCAAAGCTGACGCGCTCTTCGCCGTTCTCTTTGTAGTGGGTGAGTTCTACGCCCTTCGCATCATAGGCTATGGCTCCAGTGTCTTTGACGACTTGTGGAATCGTCTCGGGCGGGACGAATAGGAATTCCGGGTTCTTGTCAACGAACTTCTTGATCAGCCAGGGACAGGCGATCCTGTCAACTTTTGCCTTCTCACGTGTAACCCATTTCATATATTTCACTACTGGACGGATTCGCTCCTCCTTCAACGCTTGACGTATAAAGCTGACTAATCCTGAGTGTACGGGGGCAGAGGTTTCGAGCTTTTGTCAGGCTGTGTTGTAACCTCTCGAACTTAATGGGATGCTTTGGGATTGTGAATGGCACTTGGCGGGTCTCCGGGTAGATTTGGATAGTTACGCTGTGAGGGCTTATTCGCTAAGTCCTGGGTAACACAAGTTTAGGCAATCGATAGTTCCCCGATCCGTTCGACGAGGTCATGCTTCTCACGTTCCAGTTCCTCAAGTTTCTTTTCAAGGTCATCGGTGGATTTTCCTTTTGCTTGCTTCTTACTGATCTCGTGCTGTAGTTTTTCGATTTCCACATTGAGTTCCGCCATCCTCTCTCTGTATCTTGCTGCCGACAAGCCTGCTCGACCAGAGACATCCCAGGGAGGGCGCCGCTTAAGAGTCTGACGTATGGGAATCCATCGTCCTTCCTGCGGGGCCGCGTTACCAGGGCAAAGACGGGTTACAATCTGTTTAACATTTTTCGGCCATGACTCTCTTGCCAGCTGAGGCCCAGCTGAACCATGCTGAGAGACGATCCCATTGATGCAATCTGGTAATCTTGGAGTTCATCCATGGGAGGATGTGATGGTGAGTCAGCAAGAGTCTGAACAGGCAATCACGGTTCAACACCTCGTAAAAAGATACGGGGATTTCGTCGCCGTCAATGATGTATCCTTCTCGATACAGCATGGCGAGATCTTTGGAATTATAGGACCCAATGGCGCTGGCAAGACCACCGCAGTGGAATGCATCTCGGGGCTCCGGACGCCGGATTCGGGTTCGATCAGCATCCAGGGGCTCTCTCCCCTTAAGGACAGAGACAAGATAAGAGAGTTTCTCGGCGTTCAGCTGCAGGAGAGCTCGATGCCTCCTCGCCTCAAGGTAGGCGAAGCAGTGAAGCTGTTCGCTTCTTTCTATCCAAACCCCATGGACCCGGATGGCCTCCTTGAGACCCTGGGGATCGAGAAGGTCAAGAATTCGACGTATAGGAGACTGTCTGGTGGTCAGAAGCAGAGGCTGTCGATAGCGTTGGCGTTGGTGGGGAATCCGAAGATTGCCATACTGGATGAGCTAACCACTGGGCTCGACCCGGAGGCTAGGCGTGAGACCTGGGCTCTCATCGAGAGTGCCAGAGACCGCGGCGTAACCGTGATACTCGTGACACACTTCATGGACGAAGCGGAGAGATTGTGCGACCGCCTCGCCCTCATCAACCACGGTAAGCTCGTAGTGCTGGACGCGCCCGAGGCTATCGCAGCACACGCAGGAGGAAGCAGGGTGCGTTTCGTTCCGTCGAAGCCGGTCGACGACAGGACCTTGTATGCGATACCTGGCGTGAAAGAGATCGAGAGGAAAGTAGCCTACGTTACGGTCATCGGTACCGGCGACCTAGCCGCGTCAGTCATCGACTCCCTTGCGAGGATCGGAGTGCACGTCTCTGATATAGAGGCGAGAGGTGGAAATCTTGACGACGCCTTCGTGAAGTTGACCAGGGACGACACGTCTAGGGTTCAGGAAAGACTTCAATCATGACTTCGAACAGAGGCGATTCGAAGCACGGCCGATTTCAAGGTCACTTTGCGGAACTCCTCAAGGTCGAAGGAAAGCTCGCCCTCCGAGAACCAACAGGATTGGCGATGGGAATCGGTTTTCCAATCATTTTGCTCGTGGTATTCGGCCTCATTGGAAAAGCGGTGCCAGGGAACGTCGCCGGTACAGGCCTTACAATCTTGGACATTTACGTTCCAATAATCATGGTTGTTGGATTTATTTCCCTCGGCATCAGTTCCTTGCCTGTCACCCTAGTGAGGTATCGGGAGATGGGGTGGCTACGAAGAGTCTCAACGACTCCAACACCTCCCTCAAGACTACTCGCAGCTCAATTGACTCTCAACCTTGTGCTTGCCTTGGTGACAATCTTGATTGTCATCTTTGGAAGCGAACTAGCGTTTGGGGCGGCACTTGAAGTAAGTATTCCGTATTTTGTTCTGTCAATCGTTCTCTCGATTGCAGTGATATTTTCTCTTGGTTTGGTTGTAGCGGCCCTGGCTCCATCACAGACGGTCGCAAGCGGCCTGTCTGGGGGGCTGTTCTTTCTCTTGCTCCTCCTTTCAGGCCTGTGGATTCAGCCTGCCATAGTGGGTGAGCCGTTGGCGACGATCATGTACTATTCTCCGTCTGGCGCGCCCGTTAGGGCTTTACTCTATTCGGTCTTTAATGCCACCCCGCCGCTTACCGCTATAGTTACGATGCTCGTTTACGCACCTATCTTCACATTCATAGCGATCCGTTACTTCCGCTGGGAATGATGAATTCGCTACCTATGATACGTAGAAGCTAGCTATCGTTGGATTCCTGAATTCATCAGAGCATCTTCTTACTATTCGACAAAGGCCTTGGCTTGTCCGATTTCTGTCCTTGGGGATACTTCGGTCGAAAAAGCCGCGCGAGAAATGGAAATGTTGAATATTACAATCTACTTTTTTCTGTATCCGCAGCCTTCGATGTTTACCGAACTAACCAACTCGGCCCCCGGGCCTGCTATCTGAGAAAAGGAGGCTCTATTCTCGACCGACGCCTAGGTCATTGTGAGTTTCGATTGGTTGAACTGTCAAACCATCCGACAGTCTTTGACCTATTCGTCTTCTGCTGTCGATAAGGGCGAGCCGGAAAGTGGCGGCGCGGTAGGCGACGACTCAGCTTTTCTTTCGAAGGGACGATCTAGCAACGTCTTGGTGACAAGTGCTTATGGTTTTGGAGCGGGAATTTTCTCACGCGTTGAATCTGTCGATCTGCCCAGGGGTTGTGTTGCGGGAACTGCAATTTCTACCTCTTTCCAGATACTCACGTCTTTCGTTTCTTTAATGTAGAGCGTGCCGATTATGAAAGTGGCTAGAGCAACTCCGATCGGATAAATCAATCCGGCTAGGATGCTGCCGGTCGCGACGTTGATGGCGACTACTAAGACGGGAGTGAAACCGCCAAACTCCCCGTTTCCCAAGTGGTATGGCAGGGATAGGGATGTGTACCTTGTCCGGCCTGGGAACATTTCTACGAGGAGTGCTGCGATGGGCCCGTAGACCATTGTAACATAGACCACCTGAATTAGTACGAGAAGAATTAGGGCGGGGACATTGAAGGTCGCGGTGTCGGAGAAGTATGACATCGCAACGTAGAGGGGGTAGTAGGTCACTGCTGCGAGTAGACACCCTGCCATGATTATCTTCTTGCGACCTATTCTATCCGATAACCGGCCGAAAAGGATGAAGAGTGGAGTACCGAGGGCAAGAGCCGTTGCAACGATAGCGTAGGACGTCACTTTGTCAACTCCTCGAACCGTTTGTAAAAAGTAGAGCGCGTAGAATTGTCCAGTGTACCATACCACGGCCTGCCCGGCAGTGGCGCCGAACAGAGCGAGAAGAATGAGACGCCAATTTGTTCCAATACTTTCTCTGATCGGGGATGTCGCCGTTCTTCCCATTTCTTTGAGTCTGGTGAAGAGCGGTGTTTCTCGGAGCCGCCACCGTATGTAGAGCGCCGCCGCGACGAGAACAGAGGAGAGGAGGAATGGTATCCTCCATCCCCAGTCTGCGAAAGCCACCGTTCCGAGGCTAAGACTTGTCGCGAGTATTATGACGAGTGAGAGAAAGAGGCCGACTGTAGCGGTTGTCTGGATATAGCTAGTCCAGTACCCACGTTTCTTATCGGGTGAATGTTCGGCGACGTATATTGCTGCGCCGCCGTATTCTCCGCCGAGAGCGAGCCCTTGTAGCATGCGGATGAAAAGGAGAATGGCTGGTGCTAGAATGCCGATGGCTTGGTAGGCCGGGAGGAGGCCTATGACGGTCGTCGCGGATCCCATAATGGTGATGGTCAGAAGGAACGCGTATTTGCGGCCGATCTTGTCGCCTAGCCTCCCGAAGAAGAGCGCTCCGAAGGGCCTTACAGCGAAGCCGGCTGCAAAGGTCCCGAGGTAGAGTATGAGCGATGTTCCGAGTGTCTTTGATGGGAAGAACACGGGCGCGAGGAAGACTGCGAGAGAGCCGAAGATGTAGAAATCGTACCATTCTATGATCGTGCCCATGGAGGAGGCCGCAACTATGTAGCGCATACTCCAAGTACGGCTTGTATCTGATGAGGAGGGAATCGATGGGGTGGACAGGCTATTCGATGGTTTTGCGCTTTTGTCCATATACTTTGACTGATAAATCGAGTTTAGGTATCGCGGTGATAAGCTCGACGTACACTTTTGATCACGGCCAATGTGGGTCTCAACCATTAGTATTCATTTGTAATTTACCAAATTACCTAGGGATTGTGGACGTTCGCCAGTCGGACATGACAGGCTAGGAACAATTGAATTTTCGATTTGTGAATGCCGATAACTTATTGTCCAATCTTTCTTTATCCTGTTCGGCGGCTAGGTAATTCATATTACAGTATACCTTTTTCTGTAAATTTGTGTCTTTTCGTTTTTTGGTTTTCCACAAAAGCAAGGAATAAGAACTCAACGATCTTTGAATCCGACTCAATGGAGCAACCGATCTCTGTAACAGCGGCAAGATTTCAACACCGAGATCTCTCAATCCTAGTTGGAATACTATCAGGAACACTACTGGTTGTCTTCGCATCTGAAAACCCGTTGTCAAATTTTCAGCCCATTGATCTAGTCATCTTCTTCGCAGTGCCGGGTCTTGCAGGCGCAATTGCCGGATTCACATCCGCCGGCCGGTCAATGGAAAATGGTGCGATCGTTGGGGTCGTCATAGGACTTGTGTACGCGATACTAAACGGGCTTCGACTAGGCACCTCGGCAGCTGGAGAACAAGTTCTCTTCCTGATCATTACGGTCCCGATTTGGGGATTTGTAGGGGGCTACGGCTCGGTCCTCGCACATCAAACCCTGCAGGGGAGCGCGATCGAGAATCCTGTTCTGCCATGGCCGGACGACACCCCACGAACCGGACCCGTGCAAGGGCCAAAGATTTGCGACAACTGCAAGACAGCTAATCCAGCCGACGCACTATTTTGCAAGAACTGTGGATCGAAACTTGGCTTGGTCTCCTCTCGTGCCTGACTATAGCAATGGTAGGAGCCGGATTGTTTCGATCTTTGGAGGCTGAAACAGCTCCAAGTTCTGACCACGTACGCGTCTGACAAGTTCTCAGTGTTAGAAGGCGATATATCAGAATCAGATATTATCGAAGTTCGAGAATATTCTCTGGCTGAACATTCTATATAACTTGTGACACCAGCTTCCTGACCAGTGATTATCACTGTCACGACAACTTGTATCACCACGAACCGTCCTCAAAATCACACTCCTCCTAGCCACGATGCTTCTGGGCCCAGCCGCATTCCTGGGACCCGTCGCCAGAGCCGCAACACCCCCATCGGCGACGATTACAGACACTCAGCCAAGCACTTCATGGCAAGGACAGTTCTACACTCTCGCCTTCACAGCGGACCCCGCCCAGTGCCCGGGAACCGTTGACACACTGAATCTTGTCTGCGACCACTTCTACCTCAACATCAACCTACCAAACACGTTCTGGCAGACCCACACAGGCTCGGTTGCAATCACAATCCAATGGGCCAGCAGCGACAACGACTTCGACCTCTACATCTACCGACAGAGCGACGGACAACAGGTAGGCTCCTCAGCCTCCGGTGGAACTACAAGCGAACAAGTCGCCCTCCAGAGCCCCATGCCAGGCATCTACGAAGTACGAACAGTACCCTTCCTAGTCGTCGCGTCCGGCTACACCGGCTCAGCCCTCCTCGCCTTCACGACCGGCGGTCCCACACCCAACCCAAGCTTCCCAACCGGCGGAATATCTTTCGGTGCGCACACTATCGTCGACCCACAACGAACCGAAGGCGAACCACTAGTCCACATCGACAAAGCCGGGAACATCTGGGAGACCGGGCCCTGGGGCTTCTCCACTGCACAGGGCTTCGTTGCGAGGTCAACAGACAGCGGCGACAGTTTCCACATTGTTTCCCCCAACGGCCTCAGGCCCAACCCGGCACCGGCCGGGGGCGGCGACACTGACATTATTACTGATGACCAGGGCACGGCCTACTTCGCCGATCTAGAAGGCCTAGCCCACATAGGGGTCGCAGTCTCTAATGAC